>Ga0315282_10006857_pt1 | contig 18908 bp, 19 predicted proteins | sample YL17G07_20_MG_FD_203693 | JGI IMG/M metagenome (GOLD analysis project Ga0315282, IMG submission 203693) | Sediment microbial communities from Yellowstone Lake, YNP, Wyoming, USA - YL17G07_20 | ecosystem: Environmental > Aquatic > Freshwater > Lake > Sediment | place: USA: Wyoming | collected...
ACCTGGGCGTGTTACTGATTAGCGGGATATTGTTCCTGTGGCCTTCGGTGCGGTTGCACCAGCGCGCCCGGGTACTGGGTCGCTAATAGGCCTCTAGACCTCCGAGTTCTTAAAGAACTCGGAGGTATGGGGTTGAAAGCAGGCACGATGTTTGCTCGTTACACTCTAATGTTCTTGTTCGTCGCGCTGTTGAGTGCAACCCTGATGATGCCCGCCCAACCACATCTCGATGCTGCGGCAGCACCGCCAGCCGATAACCCCAATCCCCCTGCCAGCCCCGTCAAACTCATCTTCATTCACCACTCCACCGGCGAGAACTGGCTGAGGGATGATTACGGCGGCCTCGGCCAGGTCCTGGCTGACAACAACTACGGCTGGGGGCCGAATTCCATCGGCGACCGCACCGACATCCCCAACTGGACCGAATGGTTCCGCTCCAGCGATACCCCCACCTACATGAACGCCTTGTTCAACGAAAGTGGGCAGAACTCGTCCTACACGCGCACATTGGCAGATCCCGGCGGCGAGAATGAGATCGTCATGTTCAAATCCTGCTTCCCCAACTCCGCCCTGGAGGGGAATCCTGACGACCCGCCCTCCGCGGATGGCTGGCTAACGGTCGGCCACGCCAAATACGTCTACAACGAAATCCTGCAATACTTCGTCACCCGCCCCAACAAACTCTTCGTTGTCATCACCGCCCCACCGCTCTCCGACCCCACATACGCTGTCAACGCCCGCGCATTCAACCAGTGGTTGATGAACGACTGGCTGGCCGAGAACAATTACACTCTCTATAACGTCGCCGTCTTCGACTTCTACAACATCCTGACCGGACCCGACAACCATCACCGATACTTCGAGGGAGCCATCCAGCACGTCTTCACGCCGGGGATGAATACTTTGTATTATCCGTCCGGTGGTGATGACCATCCCAACGCGGCCGGCAGTTAAAAAGCCACCGCCGAGTTCGTCCCGTTGCTTAATATCTTTTACAATCGCTGGCAGTCTGGCGCTACACCAACCAGTTTCATCTACCTTCCGCTGATTATGCGGTAACCGCCGAAAAAAGCAAATGCGGGGGCAGGATTGCAGACTGCCGCGGCAATCCTACAATCTACAAGCAGGAACACGCCGGAATGACCTTTATCGATAGGCTTATAATTATGGCATCTCTTGATATTGGAGAATCTCATGCAATATCATATCGCCAAACTATTTGCAGGTTTCGCCACGGGCGCGATCTGGGATTTGAACTCGAACGCCCTGCACCCCGCCGGTTGGACCTCTGCCGACCCGGCCGGCTTCCCCATCCTGCCGGGACTTGTCCGCTATGACCCACAGACCTCCGAGTTCTTGGAGAACTCGGAGGTCTAGCTAGCTGAGGAACGACCATGCCTCGCAGAGAGACACCCTTCTTACCCGGAATGTATTATCACCTGTATAATCGCGGCAACAACCGGCAGGCGATTTTCTTTCAGCAGGATAATTACTTGTATTTCCTGCGCGGGGTGAAGAAATACCTTAATCCGACTGCCAGCATGATTGCCTATTGCCTGATGCCTACCCATTATCACATGTTGGTGAGGGTGGAATCCCAGACCTCGGAGTTCTCTAAGAACTCCGAGGTCTCCGAGGTCTCGAGCGCGGTTTCACAAGCCATGATGCGTCTATCAGTCTCATACACCAGAGCCATCAACAAACGCTTTGCGCGAGTCGGCGCGTTATTCCAGGGACAATTCCAGGCCAGGTACATCAAAGATTACAGCCACCTGCTCAACCTGTGCGTTTACATCCACGCCAATCCGGTCAAGGATGGCCTGGTGGCTGACCCTGCGGATTGGATCTACTCGAACTATTTCGAATGGCTTGGTCAGCGCGATGGCTCGCTGGTTGACCGTGAGTTCATCGAGGAGCATTTTGGCTCGCCGGCTGAATATCAGGCGCTTGTGATGGATTACCTCAAGACCCGCGCTTTGCAGGACGAAGTGAAAACATATCTCCAAGCGTTGGAGAATTGACCCGATCAACCAGACCTCTCGTAGGCCTCCGAGTTCTCAGAGAACTCGGAGGTCTGGTCTCTGCCATTCCTAATTCTTATAACTTCCTGAAAAGTAATCCAATAGCCAACTGTGACAATTGTCACTAATCATCCGATTCACTTCTATCTATAATTGCAATAGATTGAAATTAAGTAATTCAGAAACTAACCGGTTTAGGTATCAAGATATGGATACAGGAATCCTGCATTGGGCCGAAACACAGGCCAAGCAATATCAGGTATTGACGAACCCGCGCCGGGTGCTAATTTTACGGGCGTTATCCGAGCGGGAAATGTCGGTCGGTGAAATCGCCGCAGAGGTGGGAACCTCGATGCAAAATACATCCCAGCATCTGCACCTTATGAAAGAAAGAGGTATTCTTGAATCGCGACGGGAAGGACAAACAATCTATTATCGAGTAACTGATTTAACGTTATTGAACAACCTGGGGCTTACATTCCCGGTATAAATCCAATATCAGTAATTTATTTCAAAAGGAGTCAAATTATGGCTACGATCGATCTTTCAACAATTTCGGCTGCAAAAATCGCAGATGCGCGTGGGGTTGCCTGTCCGGGTCCATTACTGGAAGCCAAGAAGGCAATCGGAAGCGTCAAAGTTGGCGAGGTGCTTGAGGTCTGGTCGGGCGATTCCAACACCAAAAATGACCTGCCCAAGTGGGCGGCTAAAGTTGGGCACGAATATCTGGGCTACCTGCCTGCCGATGGATACGAACGGCTGTTTGTATTGCGCAAGAAATAGGTGTGCTTTATGGACACACCAACCGTTGAGGGACATCCTCGCATCTTGATCCTTGGCACACTATCCGGCGGTTATAAGGGCGCCGACGGGGTCGGGCAAATGCACGCCGAGTACCCGCCCAATACCTATATCCTGCCGGTGGTGTGCCCATCCATGTTCCCAGAGGATTTCTACCTGGGCGCCTTCGAGCGCGGCATCGACGCGATCGTCGTTATGTTCAGCGGCTCGGACTGCCCGTATAAGAACGGCGCCGATCGCACCTCAGAAATCGTCAACAAAGTTTATGCCAAGATGAAAGAACGCGGCCTTGATATCCGCCGAATGCGCCTGGCGGCTATCTGTACCGTTTGCACAACCCCCTTTCAGAAGGAAGTCAAACGGATCGAAGATATTCTTCAGGAAATCGGCCCGATCCAACCCGAACTTGCCAGCGCGCCGGCAACCGCTTCTTAACCAGGCAGGAGGTAATCGAAGATGACATCGAACATCCAACATTATGACGCAATGGTGATTGGCGGCGGGATTGCCGGGTTGCAAACTGCGATTGACCTGGGAGATCAGGGGTATCAGGTGGCTCTGGTGGAAAAAGAAGCCAGCATCGGCGGCAAGATGATCATGCTGAGTAAAGTCTTCCCCACCCTCGATTGTTGCAGTTGCATCACCACTCCCCGCATGGCGGCTGCCGCCCACCACGATAACATCCACATATTTGCATACAGTGAAGTCCAATCGGTAACCCACACCGAAGATAGATATTTGACGCAGGTGCTTAAGAAGCCGCGCTATATTAATGTCGACCTATGCACCGGCTGCCGGCAGTGCGAATATGTCTGTCCGATAGACTTGCCGGATGCCTTCGACCTGGGCATGGGCGCCCACCGCGCCATCTACGTGCCTTTCTCTACCGCTATGCCGCAGAAAGCCCTGATCGACATTGATAATTGCATTCTTTGCGGCAAATGCGAGAAAGCCTGCCCGGCCAATGCGGTGGACTTCACCCAGCAAGCCCAAGAAGTCCAAATAGAAACCGACGCCATCGTGCTGGCGACCGGCTTCGAGACCACCCCGCGGGACGCCAAGAAGGAATATGGCAGCGGCAAACTGCTCAACGTGGTGGATGGTTTGCAAGTCGAGCGCATGCTCGCCCCAACCGGACCCTTCGGACACGTTTTGCGCCCCGGCGATGGCAAACAACCCGATTCCATCGCCTACGTCCAGTGCGCCGGTTCGCGTGACCTGACCCTGGGCGTGGATTATTGTTCGCGGGTGTGCTGTATGTACGCCATCAAACAAGCCATGTTACTCTCCGGCGCATTGCCGATGGGTGAAATCACGATTTACTACATGGACATCCGCACCTTTGGCAAAGGCTACGAGCAATTCTATCAAAACGCCAAGGCTATGGGTATTGAGTTCATCAAAGGCAAAGTGGCGCGCATTACCGAAGATGAAGAGCACAATCCCATTGTGCGGGTGGAATTGATTGACGAGGGCTCAAAAGTGGTGGAACGTAAGCACGATATGGTGGTGCTTTCGGTTGGTCTCCGGCCAAGTTTCAACCCGCAGGCGGTCTTTAGCGTTCCGGTCGGAACGGATGGTTTCATCCACCTCCCTGAACCCAACCTGTTCCCGGCTCGCACCGACCAGCCGGGAATCTTTGCCGCCGGCGTAGCGGCCGGCCCCATGGATATTGTGGATAGCATTGTCCTGGCTAGCGCGGCAGCCTCTGAGGCGGCTGCATATATCCAATCCAAACGTTCCCCCCAAACTGCTCAAACAGTCGGTGTAACCGGCAGCGAAGAGAGGATGGCATCCTATGCCTGAGAAGCCTACATCCAATCCGAAAACTGGCAAAGAGGGAAAAGAGCAGCCGCGCGTCGGCGTTTATGTCTGCAATTGCGGCGGCAACATCGGCGACGTGGTGCAATGCAAATTAGCGGCTGAAAGGTTAGCCAAACTACCCGATGTGGTCGCATCCCGTGATCACATGTTCATGTGCTCGGACCCCGGCCAAAACCTCATCATCGAAGATATCAAAGAGAACGGCGTCAACCGCGTGGTTATCGGCGCCTGTTCGCCGTTTCTACACGAACAAACCTTCCGCAAAACGCTGGAGCGCGCCGGCCTGAACCCGTACCTGTATTACCATGTGGGCTTGCGCGAGCAGGATAGCTGGGTGCATCATGATCATCCAGAAGAAGCTACCGAAAAAGCCGTCCGCCTGATGGCAACCGGCGTCGCCAAAGCCCGCCATCTTGAAGCGCTTGAACCGGTGCGCATCGAAGCCCGCCAGCATGCCCTGGTCATTGGCGGAGGCGTGGCTGGCTTGCGGTCAGCGTTGGATATTGCCCGGCGCGGGTTGAAAGTCACCCTCATCGAAAAGTCACCCTTCATCGGCGGACGAGTTCCAAGGCTTAATCACGTCTTTCCAGCCAGCGAAGACGCCCGCCAAATGATCGGCGATCTGATCGCTCAGGTGACCTCCCATCCCGATATCAGCATTTACACTCAGACCGAAGCGGTGGCTGTGAAAGGCTATGTGGGCGATTTCCGCGTGGAGTTGCGCCAGGCGCGGCGCGGTTTTAGCCGGCCGTTGACACCAGAAGAATCCAAGACACTCGAGGCGGCTCTGGCAGATTACGCCGCCGATATTCCCGATGAAATCAACTATGGCCTCACCCAACGCAAACCGGTGTTCATGCCTTACCCAGGCGGTTTCCCGGACATTCCGGCTGTGGATTGGGAACATCTTAATGGCAACCAGGCTTTCAAACTGACTGCCCGCACGTTAGGCATCGACCTGACGAATGAACCCACAAGCATCCCAATCAATGTCGGCGCGATCGTGGTAGCCACCGGCTTCCGACCCTATCAACCGTTCCAGGGAGAATTCGGTTTCGGCGAACTTCCCGAAGTCATCACCCTGCCCCAGTTCGAGCGCATCCTTGCCTCTGACGGGCCAACTGGCGGGAAGCTTGAGTGGAACGGGCGCCCGGTGCGCAGCCTGGCGCTGATCCATTGCGTGGGCAGCCGCCAGATCGAAGGCGTGCACCAACCCCAGGAAGATGGCCAGGTCAACGATTACTGCTCGCGGGTGTGTTGCACAGCCACCTTACAGGCGGCTAACGACGTCCGCGAGAAATTCCCCCAGGTGCAGGTATACGACCTGTATCAGGACATCCGCACCTACGGGCGGGGACACGAGGACTATTACCGCAAAGCCTCCGACAATCGGGTGCTCTTCCTGCGTTATTTTGGCGAGGAGCCGCCTGAAGTGAGCCGGGCGCCCCAGGGTGAGAACTACCCGGTCTTGGTCAAAGTCAAGGATCACCTGACCAACGGTGAAGAAATCGAAATTCCGGTCGACCTGGTTGTGCTGGCAGTGGGTATGATGCCGAACCCGGTAAACGACTTGATAGACCTGCTTAAAATCACACCCGGCAAAGACCGTTTTCTGCTTGAGGCGCACCCCAAACTGCGCCCGGTCGAGACCGCTGTGCCCGGCGTGGTGTTAGCCGGGACCGCCCAGGGCCCAATGAACATCCAGGAGAGTTCGGCCAGCGGTTCGGCAGCCGCGGCAAAAGTATCTGGATTGCTGAGCCAGGCCAAAGTCGAGTTGGAGCCGTTCGTTGCCCGCGTCAACCAGGAGTTGTGTCAGGGCAGCGGCGAATGCGTCAGGGTTTGCCCGTACGAAGGCGCAATCACATTAACGACAGTTACCATGAATGGCAAGAGCGTGCAGCGGGCGGTGGTCACGCCAGCCAACTGCAAGGGTTGCGGCACGTGTGTGGGCGCCTGCCCTAATCACGCCATCGACCTGTTGGGTTGGACGTTAGAGCAATATGAAGCCATGCTAGACGCCCTTGTTATGGAACTCCCCATGCTGGAGGTGGAGAAGTGAGCACCGAAGAAACCCGTAACCGAGCTGAACTCCTCAAACGCCTGCGTGAACAACACCAGGCAAGCGTCAGCGCCACTCAGGCGCTTCTCAAGGAGTTGCAAGCTATCCGCAAAGAAATACGCCATGCCATGCAAGATAAACCCCTCACCGTGCCAGAACTGGCGGCTGCAACCGGCTTGCCGGCGCACGAAGCGCTCTGGCACATCACCGCCATGAAAAAATATAATCTTGTGACCGAAGTCGAGCTGGATGACGGTTATTATCGTTACCGCCTGGCAGAGGAGACGAAACAATGAGCGCCCGAGTTGACCAAGGTTTATTACCAGAACTAAAACGATACGGAACAGCTAACGTAGAGGCTTGCTTCAATTGCGGAAATTGCACCGCAATCTGCCCACTGACCAGCGATGGTCATGCGTTTCCCCGAGGAATGATCCGTCTGATTCAGGTTGGATTGAAAGACCGCATCCTGGCAAGCACAGACCCGTGGTTATGCTACTACTGTGGGGAATGTTCTGTTACTTGCCCCCGACAAGCGGAACCTGCCGAAACCATGATGACCTTGCGGCGCTGGCAAACTGCCCAGTATGACACCTCTGGTCATAGCGCAAAGTTTTACCGTTCTGAGCGTGCAATGTTCATTTCAATTTTACGAGGCGTACTCCTCAACTTGTCCCTGCTCCTGTTGTTTTACGTTTTTGGTCTTGCACGTCTTGTTACAGACCGTGTGGAACTAAATACTGTTTTCCCTGTAATGTGGGTTTGGGCAGTGGTGTTGATCCACTTTGCTTACCTAGGTATGCGGGTTTTCCTCAATATGCTTAATATGGGGCGTCATATTCTCGGTAAAGAATTACAAGAAAAGAAAATCCCGCTTTCGATTTACTTTATTGAGTTCAAATCATTCGTCCTGCATTTCCTCACACAAAAACGATGGAAGGATTGTGGTGAGGATGAGAAAACAGAATGGCTGAAACATCTGCTGTTCATGTCTGGGTACGGGGTTATGTTATTGTTGATTGTCCCGCTTCTTTGGTGGTTCCAGACCGACAACCTCTACCCGATTTACCATCCACAACGTTGGCTGGGTTACTATGCTACTATCGTGTTAATCGTCTTTTCAATTGACTTTTTGTGGGCGCGGGCCAATAAGTCACAAGAACGTCACAAATTTTCACATCCGAGTGACTGGCTATTCCCTGCCTTCATCCTGACTGGGGCCGTCACCGGCATCCTGATCCACATCTTCCGCTATCTGGGCGCATCAAATCCAGTTTGGGCTTGGCCGACCTATATAATTTACGTCATTCATGTGCTTTCGATGGCCGCCATGCTTGACACAGAAGTAGGCATCGGAAAATGGATGCACATGATGTACCGTCCTCTGGCGATATATCTCGATGCTGTCAAAGAAAAAGCTCTCCAACGCCAGGAAACCCCGGTCGTAGAGGTTGGCGCCGCTGATTAAAAATTTCAATTCCCACTTGATTAGTTTGTGAATTCGAGCCAGCGGGCTTATGAAAAACTATAAACAAGGAGAAAATTATGAGCGAGGAATATGTTGAAGAAACCAGCAAGATGGTCATCATGTGTAATCATGCCGACCCTGATAGCGTCATGGCAGCCATCGTGATGGGCGCCGCGGCAGCCGCCACCGGCGAGCAGGTATTGATGTTCTTCCAGCCCGGCGCAGCCAAAGTGTTGGTCAAAGGTGAACTGGAGAAATTCCAGGGAATCCAGGGGTTGCCGGATCCGATCAAGCTTTATGATTCCATCAAGATCCTGGACGGGCGCTTCATTCTTTGCGAATTAGGTTTACCTAACAAAGGCATTAACAAAGAGGACCTGCGCGAGGGCGTGGAAGTCATGATGGCTTCCTCATTCTTACTCGAAGCGGAGGGTGCCAAAGCTGTATACTGTTATTAATCTATTCACTCATAATCTCAAAAATCCAAATCTTTTTATTTATTCAAGGAGAAAAAATCATGACTGAAGCAATAACTCCCACTAAGACCCTGGATGTGCGCGGTGAAATTTGCCCCTATCCAGACGTCAATACCATGACTACGCTCAAGCAGATGAAAAAAGGAGAAATCCTAGAAGTCCTGGTAGACTATCCCCTCTCCGTAGAGCGCATTCCGCGCAGCGCCAAAAAAAGCGGGCATAAAGTGTTGGCAGTCGAACAGCAACAAGGCCCGAATCATCGCATCTTGATCGAAGCCTTTGGGCTTAAATAGCACTTACAAGGAGACTCTCATGAATCCATTAATTTTCACTGGTCTTGTCATCGGTTTGCTTTTTGGATTTGCATTACAACGCGGCCGTTTCTGTATGAACTCAGCCTTTCGGGATGTGCTCTTGATGCGCGATTTCACTCTGCTCAAGGCAGTTGGGACGGCGTTGTTGGTCGAGATGATCGGTTTTGAGATCCTGGCTCTGACCGGCGTGATTACCCTGGCTCCAAAGCCGCTGATGTGGGGGGCTAATATTGTCGGCGGGTTACTCTTCGGTACCGGCATGGTTCTGGCTGGTGGTTGCGCCAGCGGGATTACCTATCGGGTGGGCGAGGGGATGGTCGGGGCAATGTCGGCGGTGCTGGGCTTCATCTTCGCCGGCTTGATGTCGGTAATGGGCGTGCTCAAACCGGTCGTAGATTACCTTCAAACCACAACCAAGGTCATGACTTCGGCTGGAAAAAGCCTGACGCTCGCAAACATCTTCGGCTTGCCTCATTACGTGATGGCATTCGGTATCGCCGGCGTGGCAATTATCATTTGGGTCGCCTGGGTGTTGACCCATAAATCCGATGAGGATGAATTCGGCGAAAAATCACATTCGTTGACCGAGCGCATCTTCAAGCGCGGCTGGGGCTGGTTGGCGACCGGCATCGTCATCGGTTTGATTGGGATTATCGCCTTCCCGGCCTCGGCAGCCACCGGGCGTAACTATCCGTTGGGCATCACCATGGGGCATGTCAATATAGCCAAGACGCTGGTCACCGGTGAAAATGTACTCAACTGGGAATCGATGATGATCATTGGTCTTATCCTGGGCGCGGCCATAGCCGCTTTGATCGCGGGTGAGTTCAAGCTGCGCGCCCCGGCGCCGGCGGTGCTTATCCAGACCTTTTTCGGTGGCTTATTGATGGGCTTTGGGGCGGTGTTATCAGGCGGTTGCAATATCGGTCACATCTTGAGCGGCGTACCGCAGCTCTCGATTGGCTCGATTGTGGGAGGCGCATCCATCATCCTGGGCGCCTGGATAACCGTCTACTTCTTATTCCTTCGATCTGAGTAGGTCACGTTTCCAACGTGGCCTACGAAATGGACTGGCTGGTTTTCAATTCTGTAAAGAGGATTGAAACCAGCCACTTTTTTATTACAGGCTGGCTAATCGGTAGAGATCGTTGTTGATCGGGTCGTGGATGAAACCCCAGAAGATGTCTTGAGCGCGATTGGACACCGGTATTACCCGCCGCACCATGCAGATTTTACGTCGCAGATCAAAACCTAAGACAGGGACTTCAACGACGCATTCGAAAGCCAGGGCGTAAGCGGCGGCCATGCGGGAGACAAACGATACCCCAACTCCGGCTCCAACTGAGGCGACAATGGCTTCGGCATTGCCCACTTCAAGAAAAATGTTAAGATCGTCAGGTGATATATCGTAAGCCGCCAGTTCCGCCAGCAATGCCCGCCGGGTTCCGGAGGTTGGTTCACGCATCAACAAGGGGGCTTCGAGCAGGTCTGCCGGTTCGATATATTGTTTACCAGCCCAGGGGTGATTGGCAGACACGATCAGGATGATATGATCGCTAAAGAAATATTGGCACTGCAAACCAATTTCATCCATCTCATGGCTAACCACTCCTAACTCGGCTTCTTCTCCGAGCAACCGATCAATCGCGCCTTCCTGGGTGCAAGAAAGAATTCGAATCTGAACATGGGGATGGCGACTACGAAAGCGCGCCGCCAGTTGTGGCAAGAGATACTTTCCAGCAGCCGTAGTGCAGGCGATCCTGATTTGGCCGGTTACCTCACCATCCAACGATTTCGCCAGATCCTCGAGTTTCCCACATTCACGCACCAGTTGGCGCGCCCAGGGTAAAATTGTCTGACCAGCATCCGTAAGGCGTAACCCACCTCCCGAGCGATCAAACAAACGAATGCTCAGGGCCTGCTCCAGGTCGCGAATATATTTACTCACCGTGGGTTGGGTAACATGCAAGCGCTTGGCTGTTTCAGAAAAACTAAGCGTTTGGGCGGCGTCCAGAAAGGCGTTCAGCCGATCGATGTCCATTTAGTTCAACCTCCGATATGAAATCTGATCTTGCTGCGCCCCACGTCCTTGGCGTACAGCAATGATCTCCGCCAAAATACCCACCGCAATCTCGGCTGGGGTTGTCCCTCCCAGGTCTAACCCGATTGGAGCGTATACGCGCTGGAGTTCGGCCTCGGAGATGCCATCGGCTTTCAAGTGAGCGAGGATGGTGCGGCACTTGGCGCGGCTGCCAATCATCCCGATGTAAACCGCCGGGGAGGTAATTGCCTGTCGCAGGGCGGCTTCATCGGTAACATGGTCGGTAGAGATCAGCACGACGTAAGAATCGGCTGTCAAATGAACGGCTTCCAACCCCGGAACGTCGGCGCGGCCCGGCTCAGCGTCGACCACAACCACCTCGAAGCCGGCCGCCTCGCCCATCACCTTGAGCGGTTTACCGATGTGACCCCCGCCGACGATCACCAGTTGGGGCGGGGGTAGAAAAGGGTGGATGAACACCTGCACCTCCCCGCCGCACAAAGTCCCGACTGCGTCTTCGCCGGTTTCGGTCAGGGCATAATGCGCCAGGCGCGGGTGACCCTCAGACAGGGCTTGCTTCGTATCCGCCAGGATGGCGGCTTCTAACCGGCCACCGCCGACCGTGCCAGCGGTAGATCCATCGGCAAGCAGCGCGATCATTGCGCCAACTTTTGCCGGCGATGCCCCCTTGATCTCCACAACCGTGGCAATTGCAGCCGGTTGTTGGTTTTGAATCGCTTCGCTAAGCATTTGTATGGGATGTTTCATTTACATTCACTCCACATTCGATTGGATCCACCAGGCGACCCCAACCAGGCCGGGTCCGGTGTGGGCCCCAATGACCGGCGTCAATTCGGTGATAAAACTTTCGTTCAGGCGGAAAATTGCCTTCAATCGCTTCTCCAACGTTGCAGCTTCTTCCAAAGCGTCGGTATGGCAAAAAGCCATGGCAAGGTTTTCTTTCGGCAGCGTGCTCTCCAGCCATTTAACCATCCGCTCGATGGCTTTCGGCTTGGTGCGCGCCATGCCAACCACGCGGATATGCCCCAATGAAAGGGAGATAACCGGATAGAGACGCAAAGCCGACTCGATCCACTGGCGCGCCTCTGCCACCCGGCCTCCTTCGACCAGGAATTTGAGCGTATCGAGCACGCCGACGAATCCGACCTTTTGTTGAACCACATCAACCGATTGAAGGATTGTATTCAGGCTAGCTCCGGTCTGAGCCAGCCGGGTTACGGCAAGCGCCACAAACCCCTGAGCTGGCCCGGCGACCCGGCTATCCACGATCTGGACCGCGAATCGATCAGTGAGCATTTCGGCTGCCAGCCGGGCCGAATCCCAGATTTGGGTCAGCTCTTTTGGCGGGGTGATGACAACCCCCTGATCGTGGTTCTTTCCCAATTGCTTATAAAGAGCCAGGTATTCTCCCGGCGAAGGAGCAGAAGTTTTCGGAGAGAGTTGTTCCTGCCGTAGCATGCGATAGTACTGGCGCGGGTCGAGGTCCACCCCATCGCGATAAACTCCCTCCGGCAGGATCAGGGTAAGCGGAATGACATGCACTTTTTCCCGCTCACATAAATCAAGAGGCAACGAAGCAATGCTATCGGTGATTACGGCTACGTGGCTGTCAGCCAGGGGCTTCTCGTGGGGAGCCATCCAGTGCAAGAAAAGGTTCCCCTTATCGGCGCGCCGCGACCAGTGGTAGAGAATTTCGGGGATGGTACACAGACCCATCGTCGCCAGGAGCGCCACAGGCGCTAAAACGATCACCAGCGGGTATCCCCGCCAGGTGTTCAGGCCAACCAGGAGTCCAAGCCCGACCAGGGCGCCGGTCACCGCACTGCCGGTGATCACCAGGTATACCAACCCCAACACCGGCAGCACGATCAGCGTCTCCAGCGGGGTAAAGACTAATAGGGCGCCCAACGAGGCGGCCAGCCCTTTGCCGCCCCGGAAGCGAAAGTAAAGCGGGTAACTATGCCCAAGCACCGCGGCGATAGCTCCCACCAGGGCGCAGGTATTGGATAGACCCAGCCAACGAGCGGTTAGCACCGGCAGCGCGCCTTTGGAAAAGTCTACGAAAGCCACGCAAGCTGCCGGCACCATCCCCACGCTGCGGGCGACATTCGCCGCGCCGGCATTGCGATTGCCCAACTGACGGATGTCTTTATGCGCCCACAGCCGGGTCACCAGGATGGCAGATGATACCGAGCCAAACAGATAACCCCCAATTACCAGCAAGGGACAAAAAAGCTGTTGAGTCATCGCTTGCCTCCTTTCAGGCGAGTAACGGCACGTTCCTCGCCTGGATGCAATGCTAGGCGAATACATACCTCCCCGCCAACCAGGCCTGGTGGGGATACCCTTCTGATGAAACCATCAAGCCGATCCGTAACGGCCGAGAAACAGGCACAGTTCCTAATCACATTCGTAATTATGAATGTATCATATCTTAAGATTAGATCGAACATCAAGTGACGTTCATCCTATATTCCTGGACTAATTTTATCGCTTTGTAATGAATTTCCTTACAATTTCGGAGAAATATACCAATATTTCCTGCTACTATTTTCAAGCCTAATTCACTATAATCAGGCTGTCAATTTATGACTTCGATTTGGAAGGAGGCAAAATATGCTGGAAGTGATTGAAAAGCAGGACGTCCTGGTGCGGATGCATGAGGACCTGCAACGGGCTTTGAAAAAGAAGCCCGAAGAACGGCGTTGGGTGATGGTAATCGATCTACGCAAGTGCGTGGGGTGCCATGCTTGCACGATCGCCTGCATCGCCGAGAATAAATTACCGCCCGGGGTGGTCTATCGACCGGTGCTCAGCGAGGAATTTGGCACGTATCCCCTGGTGACGATGAAATTTCTTCCCCGCCCGTGTATGCAATGCGACCAACCGCCTTGTGTGCCAGTCTGCCCGGTCAATGCTACGTATAAGAATGAAGAGGGTGTGGTGATTGTTGACTACGACCAGTGCATTGGCTGCCGATCTTGCATCACAGCCTGTCCTTACGCAGCTCGCACCTTTGACTTTGGTAGAACCTACACTCAAGGCACCCCAGATGGAATGCCATTCCTCTTCGGGCAGACGAACGCCGATGACTACGAGCGTAACGCCAATGTGGAATATGGCGAAAACATTGTGCGCGAAGGCGAAAAATCGCCGATTGGCAACGTACGCAAGTGTCACTTTTGTCTGCACCGCCTGGCAGAGGGATTGTTGCCAGCCTGCACCACAACCTGCATTGGTCGCGCCACGCTTTTTGGCGATGCCAACGATCCCGAATCGTTGGTAAGTGAAATGATTGCCCATCCGAACGTGATGCGGCTCAAGGAAGACCTTGGCACCGAGCCGCGCGTTTATTATTTGTTATAGGAGGCGTACCATGCTTAAAAAATTTACCTATACTTTCGGCGGTCTTGCCCTGCTTATTGGCTTGTGGGGCTTCTATGACCGCCTGGCGACCGGTCATGAAAACGCAGCTTACGGCTCCTATGTGGTTTGGGGCTTGTGGGTGGCAATGTACTTATTTTTTGCGGGTTGCGCGGCGGGCGGCTTCATGATCGCCACACTGGAATATTTGTTCAACATTCAGATATTCAAAGGTACGGGCAAAATAGCCCTATGGGCTGCGCTGGTAAGCCTGGGAGCGGCGCTGCTCTCGATCTGGCTCGACCTTGGCCACATGGAACGGGTTTGGAAAGTCTATCTGCAGGGCAATCCCAGCTCAGTAATGTTCCAAATGGTATGGGGTTACACCTTGCTCGGTTTGATCTTGCTCGTCTCTTTAATCCTGGCTATTCGCAAACCAGAAAGCCAATGGCTTAAAATCGGCATGGGGATTGGCCTGGGGGTATCCCTATTCGTCTCCGGGGCGGTGGGTGCTTTGTTAGGGGTGAACGCTGCCCGCCCCTTCTGGCACATTGGATTATTTCCGGTTCAGTTTCCGGTTTTCTCGCTGGCTTCTGGAGTTGCGATGTTGTTAACCATCCTGGGTCTCTTCGGACCCAAGCAAGACCCTAACCGACCCCAACAGCTTTGGGTGCTTAGCATAGCGAGCGTCGTTCTGTTGATTGTCAAACTATATTTTATGTGGGCCGATTATTCGCAAAGCGTGTACGGCGGAGTTTCCATGAATGTGGCGGCAGTAAACCAGGTGCTCTATGGCCGGTACTGGTGGGCTTTCTGGATTCTACAAATCCTGGTTGGTTCGTTTATTCCCTTGATCGTCTTAACTCAACCCAAGCTGGCGAAGCATAATGGTTGGGCTGGTTGGATGGGATTGTTGATGCTGGTGGGCTACGCAGTGGCGCGTGGGCTGATCATCTTTCCAGGCTTGACCGTACCAGAGTTACAGCAGTTGACAGCCGCTTTCAGCGGCCCTCACCTGAGCTTCGATTATTTTCCCAGCCTGATGGAATGGGCGGTTACACTGGGCACGATCGGTCTGGCCATCCTCGGCTTCCTGCTGGGTTCAGATTTACTATCCCTTTACTCCAAGAATTCGGAGGCATAACATGGCGAATGAAAACAATTCCCTATCACGGCGAGGCTTTCTAAAACTTTCGGGTGTAACCGGTGGCGCAGTCGCTTTGCTGGGTAATATGCCCGCAGCCCAGAAAGCCCTTACACACAGCCGGTCGGCTGTCGAAGGTCAAATTTTTGAAAGCCAGCCCGAAGATCAAATCTACACCGTTTGTCTGCAATGTAATACCGGTTGCGGTATCAAGGTCAAATTGCTGGATGGTCTGGCTGCTAAAATTGAAGGCAACCCCTACAGCCCCTGGACGCTCTGGCCCCACCCGGCTTACGAAACCCCCATCAAAGAGATGGCAACCCTGGAGGGCGGCATTTGTCCTAAAGGACAGGCTGGCATCCAGACTGCTTACGATCCCTACCGGATCACCAGCGTGCTAAAGCGTAAGCCCGGCACCAAGCGTGGCGCGGGACAATGGGAAACCATATCCTTTGAACAGGCGATTGATGAAGTGGTCAACGGCGGCGACCTGTTTGGTGAGGGTCGCGTAGATGGCATGAAGACCGTTCGCGCATTAACCGACCCCGAACTCGCCAAAGAGATGGCCGCGGAAATAAAATTAATTTGGGACGAGAAAGACATAGACAAAAAGAAAGCCCTTGTCGAAGAGTTTAAAGTCAAATTCAAAGATCACCTTGACGTGCTGATCGACCCCGAACACCCCGACCTCGGACCCAAGAATAACCAGTTCATGTTCGTCTGGGGGCGCATGAAGGGTGGGCGCGAAGATGTCGTCGACCGCTTCGTCAAAGGGGGGTTTGGCTCGGTTAACATGAACGGTCACACCACCATCTGCCAGGGCTCGTTGTATTTCACCGGAAAAGCCATGAGCGCAAAGTGGAATGCCGAAAAAGGGTCGTTTGATAGCGGTGACAAATTCTACTGGCAGGTGGATACCGCCAACAGCGAGTTTGTAATATACGCTGGCGCCAACCTGTTTGACGCCAACTACGGCCCGCCTCAGCGGGTGCCAAAAGCCACCGACGCCCTCATTAATGGGCGTAAGTTTGCGGTAGTAGACCCACGCTTGAGCAAACTGGCGGCTCGCGCCTGGAAGTGGTTACCGATCAAACCTGGCACAGACGCCGCTTTGGCGCTGGGCATGATTCGCTGGATGCTAGAAAACGAACGCTATAACAAATCCTATCTGGCGATTGCCAACACCGCCGCCCAGGCCGCTGCAGGTGAACCCAACTACACCAACGCCGCGTGGCTGGTGAAAATCGGCAAGGATGGCACGCCCGGCAAACACTTGCGCGCCAGTGAAATGGGCTTTCTCACGCCGCAAACCGTTCAGAAAGACGGCCAGGACATGACGGTATATGTGGGTGCAGATGGCGTTGAATTTCCCGGCGACGCCCCCCTCGCACTGGTGAGCGGAATCCCCATCCCTATCAACGTGCTCGACCCGAATTCCGCACCCGTGGTTGGCGACTTGTTCTTCAGCGGCAAAATCGGCGATTTTGAGGTCAAGACCAGCCTGCAAATTCTGCTCGAATCGGCTCTGGAACACACCCTTGCCGAATGGGCTGAGATTGCCGGCGTCAGAGAGGAAGATATCATCGTTCTCGCCAATGAGTTCACCTCCCACGGGCGCAAAGCCGCGGTCGATATTCATCGCGGCCCTTCGCAACATACCAACGGATTCTTCAATAACAACGCCTGGTACATAGTCAACCTGCTCATCGGTAACTTCGACTATGCCGGCGGCACGATCAAACTCAGCACCTATGATCGCAAAGGCGCTAAGAAGGGGCAACCCTTCCCGGTGATGACCATGTGGGGCGAGGAAGAGATGACCGCTTTCGGTGTGGATATTATTCGCACAGGTGTGGTTTATGAGAAAACATCTCTCTTCGATGGTAGTTACCCGACCAAACGCCCGTGGTTCCCACTTGCCAGCGACATCTATCAGGAAGATATCCCCTCCATCGGCGACGCCTACCCTTACCCGGTCAAAATCCTGATGACCTATATGGCGGCGCTACCCTATAGTTTGCCATCGGGTCAAAAAGTCATCGAAATCCTGGCTGACACCCAGAAACTACCGCTCTTCATTGCCAGTGACATCCTAGTAGGCGAAACCAGTATGTACGCCGATTACATCTTCCCCGATCTATCGTACCTCGAGCGTTGGGAGTTCCACGGCTCACACCCCTCGGTGCCGTGGAAGGTAGAAAACGTCCGTCAGCCTGTCATCTCCCTCCCCGGCTGGCCGACAGTCAAGGTTTTTGGCGAAGAAATCGCCATGTCGTTCGAGTCGGTTTTCCTGGCATTGGCTGAAAAATTAGGATTACCCGGATTTGGTCCAAACGGCTTTGGAGAAGGCATCCCCTACATTCGCCCCGAAGACTTCTACCTCAAGCAGGTAGCCGATATCGCCTTTGGCGAGAAGGAAGACGGCTCGGATTCTGTACCTGAAGCGGATGATGAGGAAATGCGCATCTTCACGGAAGCCCGCAAGCACCTCCCGAGAAGCGTTTTTGACGCCGAAAAGTGGAAAGCTGCCCTTGGCAATGACGAAAGCCTATGGCGGAAGGTGGTCTATGTGCTTAATCGCGGCGGGCGTTACGAGTCTTTTGCCAAGGGCTACAAGGGCGATATTGTAGCCCATCCCTATGGTCGACTGGTCAACCTGTACCAGGAAAAGACCGCCGCCAGCATCAACACGATGACCGGTAAGCCGTATGCCGGTTACACCAAGTACATCCCGGCCGGTCTTTCCTCCACCGGTGAAGAGATCAAAGATGATGGCTACGACTTCAGCCTGATTACCTTCAAGACCATCGCTATGGCTAAGGCGCGCGGCATCAGCAACTATTGGACGCTCTCCATCACTCCAGAAGGTTACCTGCTTATCAACGCCAGCGATGCCCGCAAATTGGGCATCGAAGACGGCGAATTGGTACGGGTCTCTTCGGCAAGCAATACTGCCGGCGAATATGACCTGAAGAACGGGCGCAAGGTTCCGATGGTCGGAAAAGCCAGAGTGATCGAAGGCATCCGGCCTGGAGTGGTAGCCTTCCCGCTCGGATTTGGACACTGGGCAAGCGGCTCCTCAGATATTCAGATTGATGGACAAGTTGTAAAAGGCGATCGGCGGCGTGCGGTTCCCATGCACGCCAACGGCGCTATGCGAGTGGATCCCTTTTTAGGAAATGTCACCTTGAGCGACCTGGCTGGCGGCTCGGCGGTGTTCTATGACACGAAAGTGAAATTGGTAAAGGCGTAGGTAAGAAGACAAGGAAAACGGTACACAGGTAAACAAGGAAACCTGTGTACCTTCGCCCCACGAAAGGGAAATCTACCCATGATTTTTGTTACTGGCAAACCAGTAAAAAATACGACATACTAA
>Ga0315282_10006859_pt1 | contig 18904 bp, 17 predicted proteins | sample YL17G07_20_MG_FD_203693 | JGI IMG/M metagenome (GOLD analysis project Ga0315282, IMG submission 203693) | Sediment microbial communities from Yellowstone Lake, YNP, Wyoming, USA - YL17G07_20 | ecosystem: Environmental > Aquatic > Freshwater > Lake > Sediment | place: USA: Wyoming | collected...
CCCGAAGCCGCTACTCTCGCCGCGCTGATTAAGGCCCCCACTTATTTGTCTCCTTACGGAGACGCAAAAGATGAATTAATTAACAGAAAAAACTATATTTTAGACAGAATGGCCGATAAGAATTTCATAACCAAAACAGAAGCAGAAAAAGCAAAAAACGAAGAGGTAAAGTTCGCGGATGTTCTAACCCCAATCAAAGCTCCTCATTTTGCTTTGTACGTAAAAGATTATTTATTGTCAAGATATGGAGAAGATTTTATAAAAGAAAGGGGAATAAAAGTTTACACTTCCTTAGATTGGGAACTCCAATCAGAGGCAGAAATAATAGTGAAAGAAGGGGTCCAAAAAAACAGGGTTTACAACGCTTATAACGGCGCCTTAGTGGCCATTGACCCGAAAACTGGAGAGGTGTTAGCGATGGTTGGTTCGGCGGATTGGTTTGGAAATTCTTATCCGGAAAAATGCACGCCAGGGCTAAATTGTTTATTTGACCCTCGTTTTAACGCGGCTATCGGCACGAAGAAGAATCCCGGCCGCCAACCCGGCTCCTCTTTCAAGCCTTTTGTTTACGTTACCGCTTTTATGAAAGGATATACAGACAAGGCTTTAATCAACGACGAGAAAACAAACTTTGGAATTTGGGGGGATGAAGAATATATTCCTCAAAATTACGACGGTAAATTTCGCGGTATGGTAAACCTAAGACAATCTTTGGCCCAGTCTTTGAATATACCATCAATAAAAGTTCTTTATTTGGCCGGTTCAGATGACAAAATAGACTCTTTAGCCACCAACAATTTTACAGGAGAAGAAGGGGTTTTGCTTAATGGTCTGGCAAAAAGTATAGAAACTGCAAAAAAAATGGGTATTACTACACTAAACAAGCCTCTTTCTTCTTACGGCCCGGCAATTGTTTTAGGAGGAGGGGAAGTAAAATTATTAGAGATGGTCTCAGCTTACGGCGTTTTCGCCACAGAAGGATTACAAACTTCTCCTGTTTTCATTTTAAAAATTGAAGATTCGCGGGGCAATATTATTGAAGAAAACAAAAAAACCCTAAAAAGAGTTTTAGAAAAAAATCCCTGCCGTTTAGTTAATGACATTTTGTCAGATAATGAAGCAAGGACCCCAATTTTTGGCAGTAGATCCCCTCTTTATTTTGAGAATTACCAAGTTGCAGTAAAAACTGGAACTACCCAAAACTACAGAGATGGTTGGGTTATCGGCTATACTCCTTCTGCAACGGTGGGAGTTTGGGTCGGGAATAACGACAACTCCCCCATGTTAAAAGAACCCGGAATAGTTGTCGCAGGACCTATCTGGCGCAGTTTTATGGAAAAAATTTTGTTAAAATACCCTAAAGAAAATTTTGAAAAGCCAGTTTTCAGTTTGCCTTAATCGGCATAACTAAATAAATATAATTTGGATCTCCCACCGGCCTTAACACTGCCGGCCCCTCCCCTCCATTAAGCTCTAGAAAAACCTCAGAGCTTTTTATATTTAAAAGGCCGTCAATGAGAAATTTATAATTAAAAGATATTTCAATGTTTTCTCCTTTTGCTTTGCCGGTTAAAGAAGCCCTATATTCTCCCAAATCGGGGTCTCTGCTAAGAAAATCAATTTCGTTCTTTTTGGGATTTACCGTAATCTTAATTTCGTTAGTTTTTCCGCTGAAAAGACTGGCGGTTTTAATTTGGTTTAAGAGATCATTGCGCTGACAAATTATTTGGGTTTCGTATTTTTGGGGAATAATATCCTGGTAGGCGGGGTACTCTCCGTCAATTAATTTTGAAACTATTTGTGTTTGAGGGTGGGGAGTTTCTGCCATCACCGCTTCAAACAAAATATGGTTGGGGGCAAAATAAATATCGGTATCTCCTTTTTTGTCTTTTAAAATATTTATAATTTCTCTGGCGGTTTTTTGCGGGAAAATTAAAGAAATCTCTTGCTTCGGAGAGAGATTTTCAGTTCCTTCTTTAAGGGGAACGGTTTTCTCTCCCAATCTAAAACTATCAGTAGCTACCAGCTTTAAACAATCTTTTTGCAATTTGAAGAAGATTCCCGAAATTTCTGGCCGAGATTGATTCGACGCTGCGATATCAACAACCTGAGATAAAGCCTGACAAAAAACATTATTATCAATCGATATTTTCTCTCCCTCCTCGACTTGGGGGATAATAGGGAACTCTTGAGGATCAAAACCTTTTATCTGCATTTTGTGATTGTCACATTCAACAGACAATATTTTATTATCAACTTTAAGGCTTATAATTTTATTTGGTAAAAGAGATATTAAATTAGTTAGTAATTGTGCGGGAACAACAATTTCTCCTTCTTTTTCTACTTTTGCCAAAGACCACCACCTTATTCCGATCTCAAGGTCGGTCGTTAATATTTGTAAAAAGTTTTTTTCCACTTTTAAATAAACATTGTTTAAAATTGGGAGGGTAAGAGATTTTCCTGCAATTCGAGAAGTTATGTCCAGACCGTTTTTTAAGTTTTCTTGTAAAATTGAAAGTTTCATATATTAATATTGTTTTAATTTATTATTGTTATTATTAAGGATGTTTTGTTTTTTAAAATTTAAATAAAACTATGAATAAAACTTTAAGGGGATAAAATAATAAAAAAGGGTGGATATTTTGTGGAAAATTTTATAATGGAAGACATTAATTATTCTCCCCCCGTTTTTGCACAGGTTAAGCGACACTTATCCTCTGTTTGATTAATTCTATTTCTTCTCCCAGGGCTTCATTCAGTTGCAGTTCTTTGGAGATTTTTTCATAAGAATAGATAGCCGTTGTGTGGTCTTTGTGCCCGAACTTTCTGCCGATAAAAGGGTATGAATTTTTTAACTCTTCCCTCATTAAATACATGGCGATTTGCCGAGGTTTAACAATTTCTTTTTTTCTCGATTCAGAACAAAGTTCTTTTTCTCTAAGGTCATAAAACTCAGCTACCGTCTGGATAATCTTTTTTGGGGTGACCATTTTGGCCGAAGAAAGGATTATGTTTTTGAGCAGAGATTTTGCCATTTTAAGATCCGGGGACTGGTTGTTTAATTTCTGATAAGCTATAAGCCTGTTTAACGCGCCTTCTAATTCTCGGATATTACTCTTGATGTTTGACGCGATGTATCCCAACACTTCATCCGAGAAATCGGTTCTTTTCTCTTGGGCTTTGGTTTTGAGAATAGCCATTCTGGTTTCGTAATCAGGGGAACTAATATCGGCGATCATCCCTCCTTCAAAGCGAGATCTTAGCCTTTCGGCAAGCGCGGGGATGGCTTTGGGTGGGCGATCCGAAGAAAGGATTATTTGTTTATTTTTTTCGTATAAGACATTAAAAGTGTGGAAAAATTCTTCTTGGGTTTTTTCCTTACCGGCTAAAAATTGGACATCATCTAAAATTAAAACATCAATTTCTCTATATTTCGACTTGAAAGCTTCCATCTCCTGATTTTTTATAGAAGCTACTACACCTGAAGTGAATTTTTCCGAAGGAATATATTTAACCTTTTTTTTAGAAAAATTTTTGATGATCTCGTTCCCAACGGCCTGCAAAAGATGGGTTTTCCCGAGTCCCACTCCTCCATAAATAAATAATGGGTTGTAAATAGAGCCGGGGTCTTTAGCGACGGCGCAAGCAGCTGCATGAGGAAGTTCGTTGAAAGGGCCAACGACAAAGTTTTCGAAAGTATAACGAGAATTAAGATTGGTTTCTTTGTCGATTTTAAGATCGAGCATTTCTAATTGGTCAGTTTTGGGCAGGGCCGCCAATGGTTTTTTCACCATTTTTACGGTTGTTTTCCCAACCACATATTTAATATCTTTAACTTCCTCATCAAGACTGTGCAAAATCTTTAAAATATTTTTGCCGTATTTGTTTTCTAACCACTCTTTCGCAAAGGAATTGGGGGTAGAAACCACCACCTCGCCCTCTTTATTGGAAATAATTTCGGTGTCTTTAAACCACGTAGAAAAATTAGCTTTGGAAATATTTAGTTGGGTTTGGGCAAGAACAGTTTGCCAAAGTTCTTCGGTTGTCATAATTTCGGGAAAGGTCTTAATTTTTTTCTGGAGGTATTATAGCATACGCCAAATGATTAGTGAATAAGATAAAAACAAGAAAAACCGTTAAGTTTTGTTAATAAGCTGTGGAAAAACAGTGGAAATTGACACTATTTTTAAATTAGTTAAAATAAGAATTAGACTATTTTATGCTTTTTGTTTATAATATTCTATCTAATTAATAAATAGAAAATATATGTCATTAACTTATAATCCGAAAAGAAAAAAAAGACAAAGGACGCACGGATTTTTGGCCAGAAAAAGAACAAAAGGAGGTAAAAATGTTTTGAGTAGAAGGAGAAGAAAAAAAAGATGGAAACTCTGTGTTTAAATCTTTGTAGAAAGAAATCAAACAATTAATAATGCTTTCTAAAAAAAATCGGCTGAAAAAAGGGGCAGATTTTAAAAGGGTTTTCAAAGAGGGAAAAGGTTTTAAAGATGGTTTTTTATTTTTGAAAATAGTAAAAAACAATTTAGGGGAAAGCCGATTCGGGTTCGTCGTTGGCAAAAGATTCTCAAAAAAATCTTTTCTGCGCAACAAAACAAAAAGGAAACTGCAAGAGTTGGTAAGGATTGAAATAAATAAAATTAAAAAGAAAATAGACGGAGTAATAATAGTTTCTCCCGGCTTGGGGATAAAGAATTCTCGGGAGATTGAAGAATCTTTGGGTAGGCTTTTCAGAAAATCCGGGTTGCTATAATTTTTAATATGCTTAAAAAAGTTTTTCTAAAAATTATTTTGTTTTATCAAAGGTTTATTTCCCCTCTTTTGGGGAAGAGGTGCCGTTTTTATCCAAGTTGTTCCGAATATACCCGCCAAGCAATTGAAAAATACGGATTATCAAAAGGATTTTTAAAAGGAGTAGCGAGAATATTAAAATGCAATCCTTATAATGGAGGAGGCGTAGATTTCCCTTAAAAATTATGCCCGGTAGTGAAAATTCGACTGCTGCCGGGCAGCAAGATAATTAATAATTAGTCGAATTTCTACTACCGGGTATGGATTTTTTTATTAACATTTTTAATGTAGTTTTATACCAGCCCCTGTTTAATGCCTTAGTTTTTCTTTATAAATATTTGCCGGGGCACGATTTTGGGATAGCGGTAATAGTTTTGACGCTTATTATTCGGTTCTTGCTTTATCCTTTAATGACTCAGTCTATAAGGTCTCAAAAAGCTCTAAGCGATTTACAGCCGAAGATTCAGGAGATACAAAAGAATTATAAAAACGATAAAAACAAACAAGGGCAAGCGATGATGGAGCTTTATAAGAAAGAGAAGATTAACCCTTTTGGGGGATGCCTGCCTTTGTTGATCCAATTGCCGATTTTGATCGCTCTTTACCGCGTTTTTTGGAAAGGGCTTCAATCAGAGCAACTCAGTAATCTTTATAGCTTTATTCCATCGCCAGGTCAGATTAACCCGGATTTTCTGGGGATAATTAACCTGGGAAGCGCCTCTATAGCATTAGCAATCTTAGCCGGCATCACTCAATTTGTCCAAACAAAAATGATGACGCCGAAATTCCAAAAAACACAACAGAGCAAAGACCAAATGGCAAAATTTTCAGACATGATGCAAAAACAAATGCTCTATTTAATGCCTATTTTCACCGTTTTTATCCTCTGGAAATTACCAGCTGCACTTGCAGTCTATTGGATAATTACTGCCTTGTTTTCAATCGCCCAACAATATTTAATATTTAGAAAAATGGAATATGAGCCCGCAAAACCTTGATGAAATTAAAGAAATAATCAAAGAATTTTTTAAAAAAACCACTTTTGAAGTAGAAATTGAATTTTTACCAGTGAAAGACCAAACCCTCCCCATTAATTTAAGGGTGGAAGAACCCCAAATTTTAATTGGCGAAGGCGGTCAGACTTTGGTTGAAATCCAGCACCTCTTGAAAGCAATCTTGAGGCGAAAAATTGCCGCCAAAGGCGAGCCTTGCCTTTCTGGGCGGGAAGAGCCTTTTTATATTGATTTAGATATTAATAATTATAAAAAGAAAAAAACAGAATATTTAAGAGAATTAGCCAGAACCACGGCTGACGAGGTGTCTCTTTCTAAAAAAGAAAAGATTTTATCGCCGATGCCGGCTTACGAAAGAAGAATTATCCATATGGAATTAGCCGACAGGTCAGATGTTGTGACCGAAAGTATTGGAGAAGGGCTTGAAAGGAAAATAGTGGTCAAGCCACATCCGTAAAATTTGACATAAATTTTTATAAAGGATATATAGAAATTAGTACCCGAAAATTTAAAGAAGGGGTGCAAAAAGGAGGTATCGGATGAAAAAGTTGTTGGTTGTCTTGGCGGGGTTAATTTTGATCGTGGCAGCAGTGATTGTTTCTACTGGTTGCGGCGGAGGCGACGGAGTAGCGACTGTTAAGAACCCAGTCGTAAATTCAGTCATTACTTCTAGCTCCCAAGAAAATGTTATCAGGGAATTCTACCGGGCTATCGATAATGGCGATTTCAAGAAAGCATCGGAGCTGACCACTTTCCCCGATTATAATCTGTCTAAATTGACCAATAAATTCGTGAGTTCGGGACACTACATTCATATCGAGGGTCTTAACGTGGTCCAAATCGACCTCAGTATCAACGCATTCCAAGCTTCTTATTACGTTAAAAGTGACCTCGTGAATGGTTATAGGTGCGATGATGTGCGATTGATTGAGACCGGTGGATTATGGCGGATTGAGAACATCTACGATTCGATTTTGTGGTAAAGTGCGAGGATTAGAAAGCCGATCACAAAAATTCCGTCCTTCCAAAACGGTGGGACGGAATTTTTATGTTGGATAAAAAAGATTAATTGTTCCCCTTTTGATTTTTAATAAAGATTATTTATTCTATAAAACCATAATTATATAATTCGTTGCATGTAGGATCGGTATTCCTAGCATGTGTGACATCAACGCCTGATTCCATTCGATGCATCACGCCTGGATCCTTGCAGTCGCCGTTGTTCAAAATTTCTACACTTTGCGTATCGTTTGCAAAATCCTGGTAATAACAGTCAAGTTTATAATTTGATTTTGTGAAGCAAATCGCCTCGTCTCCGTCTTCGGCGAATCTTAAATTTTTATTATTATACAATCTTACATCGTAAGGCCCTAATATCGCTAGAGACGCTACTTGTGATCCTCCGCTACATATCATATCTGTACTACCTTCTTCAAGTAGGCTCGGGTCGCAAACATCGGTAAGGTTTTCCTTTAACAATCTCCATGCCGCTAAGCAACCATCACCGTCGCAGAGATAAACACCGGGAGTACTTCCAGGGAGCGTGAGTCCTGGAATATCACATTCGTCTTTATTTATAATATCAACGCTATCAGTGTCGTCTCCCCATCCATTTGATCCCCAAAAAGTATTGCCTGCTTGGCAGTCTTTATTAAAGGTAGTGTTACAATCCTCTAAATCATATATTGTATTATTATTTATTGTATTCTTAAAGCAAATATTTTTTCCTTCAAAATTTTTATGTTCATATAACCTCACAGCGTAATCTCCATTAATTTTTATTGAGCCAATTTGCCCGCAGATTCTATCATCGCTACCGGGCGTGCTACTATCTTGATAAGGAACAGAATTGTCGCAGATGCTAGCTATGGAAATGGTAGTCCTTCTCCACTCAACGCTACAATTGTTGCCATCGCAGAGATAGACTCCATCTGCGTTTATATCGCCTGCGGCTGGTCCGACTATCGGTGTCATCCCTAATTGCATATTGACCAAGTCCGGGTTTATTGTATTCAAGATGAGATAAGAGCCCAAGAGTATAACCAATCCTATTACAGCCGAAAAAATTATGTCTTTAGCTTCGCCAAGAGCTCCGGGGTTTCCGGCAGAAGCCAACCATTTAATTCCTCCCCAAACTATCATAACAAAAGCGGCAATACCCCCGATGCTTAAGAAAAAGTAATAAATATATTTAAGATATTCGCCAAAAAGAGCAGTGTCATCGAAATTAACACTATTAAGGTCAATTCCTCCCACTTTAGGGTAATTCACCTGAAGTTTTAACGCCAAAGTTCCCAAGGGAACGACTAAAAATATCGCCAATGCTATTAAAAACAAATTTTTCTTAGATAAAAAAATTTTCATTATTTTATTTTAACATAATTAGCAGCGTTTAAAAAATTAAGAAGCTTTTAGCATGTCGTAGGCGGTCCAAGTCCAAATCCCAGGTATAGCGTCGCCAAAGAGAGGAACTATTCTTATCGCTAATTTCGGCAGCATTCTTTTCATAATGCTTTTGGCGGCTTTCTGTTTTCCAGCGACAGATGATTTTACATTTCTAGAGTTGATAAGCCCCCATGGTATAAAGATACAGAGACCGACAATATACACAACTTTAGCCAATAAAAGACCAATCCCAAATAAAAAAATCAAAGGGACGCATATTAAAGTTGCAATATCAAGCAGTATGCCAAAAAACAGAAATACTATCCCTGGACCAAAAAGCCCGCCTCCAATTGTTGATTCTCCGGTTCCGGTTCCGCTTCCGCTTGGTTCTTCTGCTTCTTCTATTTCTTCATTTTTTGCTTCTTCAATATCTTTTGGCATAATTTTATTCGGCTAATTTCTTTTTTGCCATTTTAATTTTTTGAACTTCTTCTGGCGAGGTAGTTATTATTTGGTCTTCTGTATAAGAAGCCACTACTCTTATAGCCACATGCTTTGGACCGGCGAAAAACAAGCCATCGCCGACATCGGCTTCCAAAAGCAGCTGTTTTTCTTCTTCGGTTAAATTAAAAGTATTTTTGACAACATCAATGGTGGCCGGGCTTTGCTTCATTATTAATTGCAAAGAAGAGTTGGTGATAATCGGTTGCCCATAATTAGATTTCATAAAGTCGCTGACATCTTGAGTGACGGTGGTCACCCCGAGCCAGTATTTTCTGGCTCTTTTGGCCAAACCATACAAAAAGGAAGCTCCGTCTTCTGTTTGCATTATCCACCAGGCCTCATCAATTACCAAGATTCTTTTTTTCAACTCCGACCTGACAATATTCCAAATGTATCTCATAATAATAAACATTGCCATCGGCCTTAATCCTTCTTCCATATCCCTGATCCCAAAAACCATAAAAGGATTGTTCATTAAGATATTGGTTGGCTGGTTGAAGAATTGGGCATATGTTCCTCGGGTGAATTTTTTTAACCTCCTAACTAAAGATTCTGTCCCGGTCATTCCTTCCAAAACCGATTCAAGGTCTGACAAAAGAGGAATTTTCTCTCTCCAGGTGGACGGATCTGAATCGGGGGTGATGTCTCTTGCGGCATAAGTTTCTGTGAGGGCCTGGTCTAAAATAGAGTCTTCTTCCGGCGTCAGCCCTCCAAGCATAATTCTGAAAAGCCCAATCAGATTGATTACATTAGAACGAAGCACATCGGCTAATTCTTCATCTTCTCGGGGCAGGGGCAGGTCGAGAGGGTTAATATGGTGGGCGCTGCTTAAAGAAATACTAAAAAAAGAGCCGCCGACAGCGTCAGATAAAAATTGATATTCATTTTCCGGATCTAAAACTATTACATCAACCCCCAACATCAAGAAACGCAGCACTTCCAATTTTGTGCAAAAACTTTTGCCAGAGCCTGCTTTTCCGAAGATTACCTCGTTGGCATTTTCCAAGCTAAATCTGTCAAATAAAATTAAAGAGTTATTGTGGCGGTTTACGCCATATAAAATTCCTTCATTAGAGCTAAGATCAAAAGAGACAAAAGGGAAGGAGCTGGAGAGAGGGCCCGTATTCATGTTGGTGTATATCTGGAGCTTATCAAGACAATAAGGAGTGGTAGAAACGAATCCTTCTTTCTGCTGGTAAAGAGCCGGTTTTATATAAATTAATCTGGATTCTAAAATTGACCTTAAAGTAGTTTCAATATCCCTTAATTCTTGTTCATTGTCAGCGTAAACGGTTAAATAAAGGCCGAATTTAAACATTCTTTCTTGGGCAGTCTGCAACCTATCTCTTAGAGTTTCCAAATCCTGAAAAGCGGTTTCTAAAGATGGATCGCGTATTAATCCTTTCTCTTCTCTTTCGCTTATTTCTGCCTGAACTTCGGTAGTTGTTTTCATTAATTTTCTTAGAATTAAACTAGTTTCAATTGGATGGATAAAGAACGAAATATCCATTGGCGTGTCCAAATTTACCACCGGCGATAACCAGGCCGAGCTTAAATATCTTGGGTAAGAAAAAATAAAATAAGTTCTGGCGAGTTTTTCGCCCAATTTCAAATAGCTTTGGGTTATTTCAATTAAAGAAGGAGCAACAATATCAGCCACTCTCAATACGTCTGCTTCAAAAATTTTTTCCGGTATTTTTCTTTCTTTTTTTAAAAAAGGTAATTTCATGCCTAAAATAATTAGTTATTGACTTAATTCAGGAGGAACTTCGGGGTAATATCCAACTTCTGCTTCTTTCGGATGGTGCAGCCCCCAAAAGAGTTCAATAAGCTCAGGGGTGCTTAAAGGAATGACTTGCAGCCCGCACCTTTTTAACCCCAAGGCGACAAATTCCATTCTTTGCCAAAGTTGCGTTTTGCACCTTTGAAAGTCATCTTCGCTTAAAATTGGAAGTTCTTTTTTCTTCAGAAAAGCTTTGCCCTCTTGCATCCCCGGGATCTCAATTAAAGTAAAGGGAATGACGACAAAAAATGTTTTGGTCATAATGCTCCCGCCGGCGATTAATTGTTCAATAAATTTTCGGTATTCGCTTATCTGGGTTTTTAAAAGCTCGTTTTCTTGATTTTTTTCAAGCTCTTTTAATTTTTCTAAGTAACCGGTGATATTTAATCTTCGGGATTGGATGGTAATTTGGCAGGAGAAATCCAGAGAGGTTAAAAAGTCTTGGAACTGATTGATTATGACTTCCTGTTCCTCGTCAGACTTTAAGGCAAAGTTTAAAGAAGAGACCATTAAGATCCCCCTTATAGACCTGTTTTTTAAAATAATTATCCCTTCTCTAATTTGATCAATTTCCAAAAATTCTTGTGTTGGCGTTTTTACCATATATTTTTTATTTTATTGGCGACGGGTTTCTATTTGGGTTGAAAGGTTTTTTAAACGGCTTCCCTCGGCGATTTTTAAAGGAAGAGTGTCTTTTTCTTCCTCTTTTTTTTCGACTTTTTCAATTCTTTTAATATTTATGAATCTTGGAGCCATTTCCTTTTTCTTCCAGAGATAGATTCTCGGCGACAAAGAAAAATTAAAAAAATTCATCAAGATTATCGGCAAGGACCTCCCCCCGACTTTTACGAAAGCCAAAGTTAAGGCAACTCCCATTAAGACTATGGTTGCCAATAAAAATTTAGCGAAAGAAATAGTGAAATATAAAATAAAACAAACTGTCCCGGCTATTGCAATAAGCATAAACTGCTTAAAGGTGAAGGGCCCGATTATTTTTATTTCGTAATCAATAAATTGTGGAACTTGAAAACGCATGATGATTAGGGTTTAGGGTATAGGTTTTAGGGTTTTAGTTATTTATTTTCTAATTTTCTTATCATCGCACCTAACATTTTCTGAACTTCTTCTATCAAAAATTCTATTTTTTGGTAATTTATCTTTTTGTATAAATCTTTAGCAATTATTATTTGAGTTTCCAGTTCGGCTGACGAGCTATAAGAAACTCTTAGAAATTGCGAATATTCTTTTAAATTTTTTCTGAGATAACCCTCAGCAATATTTGACGGAATGGATATAGCCGCACGCCTCATTTGTATAGATAATCCATAAGTTTCATTGCTCGGGAATTGATTAGTAATTTTATAAACCTCTTTTACCAATTTAATAGATTTCTGCCAAACCTTTAGTTCTTTATAGGAATTTAAATACATAAATCTAGACGCTAATTATCTAAACCCTAAACCCTAAACCCTATTCCACCGGTTCTCTATACTCATCATCCTTTCTTGGTTCTTCCTTTTTTTCTCCTGCCGCGGCAAGTTCTTCAACCTCCGATTTCAGAGCTTCTCTTTCTTCTTCAGTTCCTTCGGAAGTTTCTCGATATTTTTCCGGCGCCGAAGGCGCTACTCCCAATGGCTTAACGGGAGTTGGAACGCTGGTAATTTCTATTTTGTAAAGTTCTTCCAGTGCAGCTTTTACCGGATAAAAGATAAAACGGTGGATTTCTCTAGCAACTTTTTGAGCTGTTTCAGCGCTTATTTTCAACTCTTCCTCCAAAGTTTTCTGGAATTCATTGGGCGGCAAAACGCCAATTAAAACATAGCCGACATATTTTATAACAGAAGGCATTATTCCTTCGGGAATATTATTTATTTCGCAAATATTATAAATATTATCCGTGTTTTCCAACGAAGAAACCGCTTCCTTTAATTCGTCGGGAAGTTTTTGATATAGCTGCCAAAGTTGATCTTTTGTGTAGTTGATAGGCATAAACTATTGACAAATTTTTAAAAAGGTGTATAATATAAATAGATTAAGCTATAGGAGGGTGACATGTTCGAATCAATAAAGATGGCTTTCAGCAGGAAGCCGTCGGTGAAAATGGCTTATAAGCGACACCAGGCGGTACTGAAAGCCCGAATCAATACTGTGGCGGCCGACTTAGGCGCCCAGTATCAGATGGTGGAGGCTACGATACAACGGTTGGAAGTGGCGATAGATTCTTACGATGAGGCCGTCGCTATGGGTTTGCCCCCTGTCGAGGTTGAAGCACGCCGGCAAGCCATGACGGACCTCAGGACCTCTCTTCTCCGAGAAGAAGAGATCATGAGAGTCAGGGAAAGGATAGTAACTCGTCGTTTCCCGGAGCATTTCCAATGGATCAAGTAGTCGCTAACCAAGGTGAGCTATAAATGTAGCTCGCAGGGGCCTAGACTCGTTACGTCTAGGCTCTTCGCATTTTTATATTGTTAAGGACGACTTAAATTTCTTTTAATTCTCACTTCTTGCCCTTTTAATGTCATTTCAGTACTCTTGGTGTTTGATAATTCTGTTTCAATGGCATTTAGTTCATTTTTTAATGCAGCAATTTCAGCCGCCGACGCGGTTGCTCGTTTTTGCTGTAATTCCAGCGCCTTCCTTGCGATTTCATCAATCTGTTTCTTTGCTGCGAAATGGCTGACCCGTAAAGCCCCTTGTATCTTTCTAAGACTGCTTAAGTCTAATTTTCGGGGCATTGTCTTTTTGCCTTCGCTGATTGATTTAAAGTCTTTTAGCTCTTTATTTGTGGGTTTCGGGGTGAGGATAGGAAGAGAATCCTCTCTATACTGGCGTTCTGCGATATCTTTGAAAACATCATCCCAAGCCAGATCTTGTCTTCCTGCAAATGATTGAGTAGCTCTTCTATCTCTTAAGGCTTGCATTTCGGGTCTTCTCATAGTAGCAAAAATGTTTTTTCTATATTTTTTCTCGTATTCTTGTTTTGCTTCGGTAGTATGCTGGGCTAAAGTCTTGCTTGGATCTGCTACCAAACGTCCATTAGCTAAATTCTGTACCCAAGCATTTTCTACTGCCATAAGATTCGCGGGTAATGCCACCTGCGGTTTAGAAGCATTAAGAATAAATTTATTTGCTTCTTTTTTTCCGGGTATGCCTTGCCATTTTCTCATAAACATTTCTCCTTGGGGGGTATAGGCGGCGCGTATAAAGGTTGGATTTGTTCGTGCAACGGATTCAAGGCCAAATTCTTCTGCGCTATCTTGAAGCTTTTCAAGCATATCAGCTCCCCACTCTTCTGCAATTTTATGTATAAAGCTCCAGGGTTTCCATTGGGCGACTGCCTGTTTGAATTTGGGATCGTTCATAATCGCAGGATCTGCATTTTCAAGATCTGTTGATTTCATTGCGTCTACTGCTTTTTTATAAGCCGCTTCTTCGATAAGCTCTTTATCTGTCATTGCAATACCTGATTTTTTGTTTTCTTCGGCAACAGTATTTACGTCGTTATCCTCGTATTTTCCAGTCTCTGGGTTAATTTTTGCGCCATCAGAAACAAGTTTATTTTGGATTAGTTCACCTACTTCCTTGTCTTTAATCAGATGAGTGGCGTGTTTCACTATGTCAACTAATTTTCCAGAATCATATTTGGCAGTTAATTTTATAGCTTCTTTTTGTTGTTCTTCTCCAAGTGCCGATAATCCTTTTCTGCCTTTTGTTCTTGTCAAATAATGAGCCATAGCAATTTTTCCTTGGTAGTCCGTCGCGCCTAAATTATTATAAGAGGCTGCAGCTGATTTGTAATCTTTCCCAAATTTTTTCTGAATCTCAGCAGTTCTTTTTTCAATTTCTTGAGGTTGAGTAGCGCCATATTGCAGTCCAGCAGATGCTGATTTTCTGATTCCCCAACGGAGAGGATAGGCTATGGGAGCAGTTATTCCTCCTGCAATCTTTTTTCCCCAGCTGGCTTTTTTCCATTCTTCTCTTGTCTCGGGAAGACCGAGTTTGGTTTTTTCCAAATTTGTCATCGTTTTCTTGCCAGTTTCTGTGGATAAAAGCCGACCAGCGGTTTGGCGTCCCGCAAAATCTTTTGCTACCGTTCCTGCTTTTTTAGCAAATCCGATAACCATATTCGCGCCGACGGCGCTACTTTGCATGCCGAACATTATTCCGATAAGGAGAAAAATTAAAGAAACAAAATTGGGTATAATCTGGACAATTACGCCCTGCTCTTTGAATCCGCTTGTATTAATAAGTTCTCCCGAGATATTCAAAAGATAAGAACCGAGGTACATAAAGAAAGCCATAACTGCTCCGATAAAAGACCACTGCATAAGTTGTTTCCACCAAGTACTCCACCAGCCTTTAGTCGCTGGCATAATATATCCCCAAAAAGCGATTGGAGCCAAAATAACCAGCATCCAGATGGCAATAATTCTGAAAAAGAAAATGATTGCAATAAGAAGAAAAACAAGGGCGGCTAAGAAATAAAAAACAATTACCACCAGCCCATACACTAAAGTGCTGGCCATGGCCGACGGATTGGCAAATCCCTTTAGGAGATTCCAAAAATAAGAACCAAAATTACCAAGCATGCTGCTCCACCCTTGCAGATTGTCGGCGGTTCCCAAAAGGAAAAAATTCGTTAATATGTTGAAAAAATCAACAACAATTCCAACAATTACCGGAGTAAAATTAATTAAGAGGGCGATGATAATCAATTTTGGCAATGTTTTTTTCGCTTCGTATTCCTTGACCCTTAAAATAGTTGCCAATGCAATCCATGCTAATACTAAAATAAAAAATACGTCGGCAAGATCTCGGGTCAATGTCCACCCCAACCCAACTATCGTTGGCTGCCCGGAAGCTGTCTGTAATTGAGTGAGTGGCACATTAAAGACCACGTCGGTAATCACCCAATTAGCGAGGCCGTGAGCGAATTGGAAAAAAACTTGAGAAGCTAAACCGAAAATTCCGAAAATTGCCCCTACAATAAACATTACGGGAGATAAAGTAAACCCTATAATACTAAACCAATTAAAGGCAAAAGTTGTTTTGGGAAAAATCAACCCCAAAGCCAAAAAAAACAAAAAAAACACTAAAAATAGGCCTTTTTTAGGAAAAAGATAATGTGAAAAAAGTTTTTTTATTTTTTTAACCATTAATTTATTATAACAGAAAAAAATTTAAAGTCATAGATTATATCCACAGGTGGTAGTTAATTTTACCCAATCTTTAATTCGCAAAGTTTCGGCGCGCTGATCGGGTTGAATGTTATTTTCTAAAAGCCAGCTTCTTGCTAAATCCTTGTTTAATTTTAAACCTTTAGACAAATTATTCAAAATTTGTTTTCTCGGTTGGGAGAACCCAGCTTTGACAATTTTAAAAAAGAGACGCGGATTAATGCTGATTCGAGCTGATTTATGCGGAATGATTTTTATTATTGCGGTGTCAACTTTGGGTTGCGGCCAGAAGGATTTTTTGGAGACAAAAGAAATAATTTCTGGTTTGGCGTAAAATTGAGCAGAGACTGCTAATAAATTCATATCCGGCGGCCGGGCTACAATTCGCTGAGCCACTTCTTTTTGGATCATTAAAACCATTTCTTTTGGGGGATTGTCAGATTCCAAAAATTTTCTGATTACTGGTGAGGTAATATAGTAAGGTAGATTAGCGATGACTTTATATTTTGTATCTGGTATTTTGTATTTAGTATGCGGAATTTTTAGAACATCGCCATTAATAATTCTAACATTTCCAACATTCCAACCTCTCAACAATTCTTTCAATATTTCACACATTTTTTTGTCTTTCTCAACAGCCGTTACCTCTTTTACTCTTTTAGCTAATTCCCGGGTTAAGGCGCCCAAGCCGGGGCCTATTTCCAAGACACTATCCTTCAGTTGGAGATCGGCCGCCTCCACCATCTTTTTAAGAGCCGATTTGTCAATTAAAAAGTTTTGGCCGAGCCCTTTTGAAGGACGAACTCCATGCCATTTTAGCAGTTTTTTAACCTCATTTTGAGAGAATAAACTCATTAGGGCATTTTAACATATTTTTATTAAAAGGGGTGTGCCCCGCACTAATTTTACGAGAGAATTCTGGGCGACAGCCTCTCTCACGAAACCCCTATTCGGGGCCGGCTGTCGCGAGAGTTTTGTGGGGTTTAACTTCTTAAGACAGCTTGTCTAAAAACCTTTGGTAAAATTAGTACGGGGCTACAGGGCACTGAACTTTGTTCTAGTGCCCTGTGGATAAAGTCCTTGACTGTCTGGTTAAAGGGGTGTAAGTTCGAGGAAGAAGCCATGTTTAAGCTTCTTCAAGTTATTTTTAGGTTAAAAGGGATTTTTAAAAAGGCAAGAAGAAATTTCAGGGGATCTTCAAAAGACCCTTTTCTTTATTTGGGGGTATTTTCGGTTATTTTATTCGGAATCGCAGTTTTAGTCCCTTATTTTTCTGCTATTCTTTCTTTGGACTCAGCAGTCGCCGTTAAGGAAGATGTACAAAGCTTATTTTTAGGACCAATAAATAATTTCTGGCCGGAATCGCCAGATTTTCTTTTAGTTCAGGACAGCAGCTTGGTAGGGATTACTCCTCCATCTATGGTCACTCCAAATGTTTTAGGCGCCTTGGTTGGCTATGACACAGATACAGAAACAAGGAACGAAATTGCAGAATATATCGTTGAAGAAGGGGATACCCTTTCGTCTATTGCTGACAAATTTGAGATTTCTTTAAGTACTTTGCTTTGGGCAAATAACCTAACTGAAACCTCTGCCCTTAAGATAGGTCAAAAATTGATTATTTTACCAGTCACCGGCGTTCTGCATCACGTTAAATCGGGAGACACTGTCGGCGGGATAGCTTTAAAATATAAGGGGAAAGTAGATGAGATAATTGATTTCAATAGTCTCGCCAGTGAAGGGGATATTTATGTGGGGGATATTCTTATTATTCCCAATGGGGTGATGCCAGCGCCGTCAATCCAGTATGCTCCTCAATTGGCTCCGATAGCAGATAGCTACTTTATTTGTCCGATTTCTGCACCTTGTCGAATAACCCAAGGGCTTCATTTCTATAATGCTGTTGACTTTAGTCACGGTATTTGCGGAGAACCGATTTATGCTGCCGCCGGCGGTCAAGTCTTGAAAGTAAAATTTGGCTGGAATGGCGGAGCTGGAAATACGATATCTATTTTGCATCCGAATGGGGTAGTAACGAGCTACGGGCATATTGCCTCAAGCTTAGTTGTTCCGGGAGAATACGTATCGCAGGGCCAGATTATAGCTTTTATGGGTGGCCAACCCGGTACCTCGGGCGCCGGAAAATCAACCGGCTGTCACGTTCATTTTGGAGTGAGCGGGGCGAGAAACCCGTTCAGTAGATAAAAAATAATAAATAATAAAATCTAAACAGCCGCTTTCGCGGCTGTTTTTTGTAAGAAACAATTAAGATTCTTCTCTTATTCTATACATTAGGGCTTCTGAAATGTGGTCAAATAAAATATTTTCTGAACTTTCTAAGTCGGCGATGGTTCGAGCGACTTTTAAAACTCGGTGATAGCCTCTTGCCGAAAGCCGGCCGGAGTCAACATATTTTCTTAATAAATTTTGGCTGTTAATATCAACCTCACAATATTTTTTTAATTCCGGAATTTCCATTTCAGAATTGGTTTTATCTTTTTTAAATCTTTCTTTTTGAATTTTTCTGGCCCCTTCTACTTTTCCTCGGATTATTGAACTGGAATTTTTTTCGTCCGTCGCTACCAATTTTTCGTATTTTAATTGAGGAACATTTAAAAAGAGGTCAATTCTGTCCATTAAGGGTCCGGATAATTTTCTTCTGTACATTTGGATTTGAGAATTTGTGCAAGAACATCTCTTTTCTGGATCGCCGTAATAACCGCAGGGGCAAGGATTGGAAGCCGCCACTAAGGTGAAGCGAGCGGGCAGGGTTAAAGCGTGGCGCGCTCTTAATACCGAAATTTGGCCATCTTCAATCGGTTGGCGCATTGATTCTAAAACATCTCTATGGAATTCGGGAAATTCGTCTAAAAACAAAACTCCGCGATGGGCTAAAGTAATTTCTCCCGGCCTTGGCGGATTACCGCCGCCAATCAAAGCGACTTCGGAAGAAGTGTGATGGGGCGAACGAAAAGGGCGGATGTTAATTAATGGTTTATTCTTTGGTAAAAGTCCGGCAACGCTGTAAATTTTGGTAACCTCCAGAGATTCTCCAAAAGAAAGCGGGGGCAAGATGGAAGGGATTGCTTTGGCTAATAAACTTTTTCCGGCGCCCGGCGGCCCTACCATTACTAAATTATGACCGCCGGCCGCCGCAATTTCCAAAGCTCTTTTTGAAAATTCCTGTCCTTTAACATAACTTAAATCAACAGGATAGCTTGGCATCAAAAAGT
>Ga0315282_10006860_pt1 | contig 18902 bp, 21 predicted proteins | sample YL17G07_20_MG_FD_203693 | JGI IMG/M metagenome (GOLD analysis project Ga0315282, IMG submission 203693) | Sediment microbial communities from Yellowstone Lake, YNP, Wyoming, USA - YL17G07_20 | ecosystem: Environmental > Aquatic > Freshwater > Lake > Sediment | place: USA: Wyoming | collected...
CCCCCTCCGGCCGCAACTGCGGAAACAGAATCACCTCCCGGATGGACGCCGAGTCCGTGAACAGCATCACCAGCCGGTCCACCCCCAGCCCCAGGCCCCCCGTCGGCGGCATCCCGTACTCCAGGGCCCGCACGAACTCCTCGTCCATCGGGTGAGCTTCCATGTCCCCCTTCGCCCGTGCCTGCGCCTGGGCCTCGAACCGGCGGCGCTGCTCGTCCGGATCGTTCAGCTCCGAGAATGCGTTCCCCAGCTCCATCCCGCAGATGAAGAACTCGAACCGCTCCGCCATGCTCGGGTCCTCGGCCTTCGCCTTCGCCAGCGGCGAGATCGCCGTCGGGTAGTCCACCACGAACGTCGGCGCGATCAGCTTCGGCTGCACGAAGTCCTCGAAGATGTTGTTCACCATCGTGCTCAGGTGCGTCTGTGGCCCGCACGGCAGCCCCAGTTCCGCGCACACTTCCCGCGCGGTTCCCGCCTCGTGCAGCCGCTCCGGCGCGGCGCCCGTCTCCGCCGCGATCGCCTCCAGCAGCCCGATCCGCTGCCACGGCGGCGCCACGTCCACCTCCTGCCCTTGGAACGTGAGCCGCGTCGAACCCAAGGCCTCCTGCGCCGCGTACGCCACCATCTGCTCCGTCAGTTCCATGACCTCCCGGTAATCGGCATACGCCTGGTAGGCCTCCAACAAGGTGTACTCCGGGTTGTGACGCGTCGAGATCCCCTCGTTCCGGAACACCCGCCCCACCTCGTACACCCGCTCCATCCCGCCCACGATCAACCGCTTCAGATGGAGCTCCGTCGCGATCCGCAGGTAGAGGTCGAGGTCCAGCGCGTTGTGGTGCGTAATGAAGGGCCGCGCCAAGGCCCCGCCGGCCACCCCTTGCAGCACCGGTGTGTCCACCTCCAGGAAGCCCCGCCCGTCCAGGAACCGCCGCAGCGCGCTCACGACCTTCGAGCGGACTTCGAACGCCCGCCGCGCCTCTTCGTTCGCGATCAGGTCCAGGTACCGGTGGCGATACCGCTGCTCCACGTCCCGCAGGCCGTGCCACTTCTCCGGCAGCGGCCGCATCGCTTTCGCCAGCAAGGTCACCTCCGTGACCTCGATGCTGACCTCGCCGGTCCGCGTCCGGATCAGCGTCCCCGCCGCCCCCGCGATGTCCCCCAGGTCCAGCTCGCTCGCCCGAGCATAGGCCTCCTCGCCCATGGTGTTCGTGCGGAAGAGGAGTTGCACCCGCCCGGATCCGTCCTGGAGATCGGCGAACGTCGCCTTGCCGTGCCGCCGCAAGGCCGTGATCCGCCCTGCCGCCCGCACCGCTTGCCCCGCAAGGGCCGCAAAGTCCTCCTGCAGGCGCGCCGCCTCGTGGGTGCGTTCGAAGTGGGTAATGAGGAAGGGGTCTTGCCCCGCCGCGCGAAGAGCCAGGAGTTTCTCTCGCCGCGCCGCGACCTGCTCGCTCTCTTCTACAACCGGGGGTTCTGGGTGCTGAGGTTCTTCAGGCAACGCTCTCTCCCGTGGGGGACTGGCTCGCCCGCAGGGCGTGCCTGTCCCCACGTTAGCCAGGCCGTTACTCCCTAATCCCGAATCCCTACACCACCGTCAGCACCACATACGTCCTCGGCCCCCGGGGCGTCTCCACCGTCACCGACTCCCCTGCCATGTGCCCCATTAGGGATTCCCCCAGCGGAGACAGGTTCGAGATGCGGAACTCCCCCGGATCGGCTTCCATCGCCCCCACGATGTGGTACTCCACCTCGTCTCCTGCGGCCACGTCTCGCAGCCGCACCTGAGAGCCCACCACCACGTGGCCGTCGTGCCGGTTCGAGCTGGCCAGCACCGCCGACTGCAGCACATACTGCAAGGTCTCGATCCGCCCCTCGATCAACGCCTGCTCGGCCTTCGCCGTGTCGTATTCCGAGTTCTCGCTGATGTCCCCGAACGCCTTCGCCGCGCGAATCCGCTCCGCCACCTCCGGCCGGGCCACCGACTTGAGCTGCTCCAACTCGTCTTGCAGCTTCTTCAGCCCCTCTGGTGTGAGGATGATCTCCTGCTTCCCCATGCTCCTAACTCCCGTCTCTACTCCCCCGCACCCTTTGCTCGGTCCACGACTGCCAAACCTCTGCGCGGCGTCATGCGAGCGAGATTGCGCCCTACCAACGGATAAGCACTGACCTCTCCTGCCCGAAGAGATCAGTGCCCTCTGCCCGCTGGCATGCACCTACGCCTCTCTATGCTAGCACACCGACGCCCCTCCGTCAATGCATAACTCACGGCCGAATGTTTCGTTGCTTGACCGCCCGGCCGCGGCTCCGGGGGGCTCCTGGAGAGCCCCCCGGAGCCAGCCATACCGCTGCGCCGGAACCGCCTCCCTCGCCCCCTACGCCGCCTTCTTCTGCGCTCGCATTTCCCCCAGGATCGCCAGCATTTCCCCCTGGTCCGGTCCCACGAACGGCTCCATCGCCGGCACCCGCGACAGCGCCGTCAGCAACTCCTCCGTCCGCCCCCGCACCACCGGCCCGTGCGAGCTGAGGATCACCCGCGGCGCCAGCTCCCTGATCCGTGCCAGGCTGTGGTCGAACCGCCCCTGGTCAACGAAGTGCAGCCACGGGCTGAGCGCGCGGGCCAACGTGTGGAACCCCTCCGCAAACGCCGCCTCCGAAACCTCCTCCATCTCCGCCGCGGGCTCGGGGAGAAGCGCTCCCAGCGCGTCCACCGCAAACAGCGTGGAGGTGTGGGGGTCAAACAGCCCGTGCGTCGCCGGCGAGTCCCACAGCGGCGGCCGGAACACCACCAGCCACCAGCTCTCGGTCGCCTGCTATGAAGCTCTGCCCCGGGTTGATCAGCAGCACTCGCTCCATCGGGAAATCGTACGAATCCGCCAGCCGCGCCAGGCCCACAAACGGGGTGACCAGTCTCGCCTTCGGCGCCACCGCCATCACCTGCCCCAGGTTGCCGGCGTGATCGTTGTCGTCGTGCGTCAGAAAGACCCACCGGATATCGGCCGGGTCTATCAGCGACCCCAGGTTGGTCAGGAACTGCTCCCGTTCTCTCGGCATTCCGGTGTCCACCAGCACCGGCTCCCCCGCCTCGATCAGGTACCAGTTCACCGGCAGAATCCCCAAATGCGCCGCCGGGAAGTCCGTCATCACCATGTGCGTGTCCGCGGTCACTCGACGTGGTTGTCTCATGGTACTGCCTCCTGACCAGAGGCTATCAGACCGGGCCGTCGTGTGGTGTCTCCCCGACGCCGCAACCGCCCTCCCTCCCCGTTCCCTGTGTGCTCGTTCGCGCACCGCCCGCCACCGGCCCGCCCCCCTGCCCCCGCTCCCCCTCTCTCGCCGCCGCTTGTCCCTCTGTGCTATAATCCCCCAGCTACCCAGGAAGGTGAATGCAGCAGTGGCCGACATCAAGTGGACGACGGAACGGGCGGACGCGCTGGTCAATGAGATCGAGAAAGTCATCGTTGGAAAGAGACCTTCTGTCGAACTGGTGGTCATCGGGTTGCTCTGCAACGGCCACGTGCTGATCGAGGACATCCCCGGCGTCGGAAAGACGATGCTGGCCAAATCCCTCGCCGCCGCCCTGGGCGCCAAGTACCGCCGCGTGCAGTTCACCCCCGACCTGCTCCCGGCCGACATCACCGGCACCTCCATCTACAACCAGCAGACCATGCAGTTCGCCTTCCGCGAAGGCCCGGTCTTCACCAACGTGCTCCTTGCCGATGAGATCAACCGCGCCACGCCCAAGACCCAATCCAGCCTGCTCGAATGCATGGAGGAGTTCCAGGTCACTACGGACGGCATCGCGCGCGCCATGGAGCAGCCCTTCTTCGTCATCGCCACGGAGAACCCGATTGAGTACCGCGGTACCTACCCGCTCCCGGAGGCGCAGCTGGACCGCTTCCTGATGCGCATCCGCATCGGATATCCCTCGCCGTCGGAGGAGCGGGTGGTGCTCGATCGCCACGCGGGGGGCCACCCCCTCCGGGTCGTGCGCCCGGTGGTGAGCAAGGACGACGTGCTGCAGATGCAGGCCCAGGTGCGAGCAGTCCACCTCGACCCCTCGCTCCAGGACTACCTCATCGCCCTCGTTGCCGCCACCCGCGGGCACGCCCGGCTCTCCCTCGGCGGCAGTCCCCGCGCCTCCCTCGGCCTGATGCGGACCGCGCAGGCCCGCGCCGCGCTCGCGGGCCGAAACTACGTGCTGCCCGACGACGTCAAGGCCCTCGCCTCCGCGGTCCTCTGCCACCGCCTCGTGCTCAAACCCTCCGCGGTGGCCTCGGCCGGCCCGGGCCGCAACCTCGAGGCGAACGACGTGGTGGAGGAGATTCTCAAGCAAGTGCCGGTGCCGGTGGCGTGAACTCTCTGAAGAGACAACGCACATGGGCTTCCCGTCTCTAGAGGGCCTCCTCCTGCGCCTTGTGATCGTCCTCCCCGCGCTCCTGCTGGCCATCGTCCTGCACGAGGTGGCGCACGCGTACGTCGCCTACCTGTTGGGAGACGACACCGCGAAGCGCGCCGGCCGGCTCACCCTCTCCCCCCTTCCGCACCTCGACCCGGTGGGAACGCTCATGATGATCCTCTCGACCATCTATGGCCGCGGCCTCGGATGGGCCAAGCCCGTCCCCGTGAATCCCCTGCGCTTCCGGCACCCGCGCCGCGACGAGATCCTTGTTAGCCTGGCTGGGGTGACCATGAACGCGCTCCAGGCCGTGGCGTGGGCGGGCCTGGCGCGGCTCGCGTTCTCCTCCGTCACTTCCGGCTCACTTGCCGAGGCCGCCGTCGTCTTCTGCGTGAGCGCCACCGCGACAAACCTCGTGTTGATGGTGTTCAACCTCCTTCCCGTCCCCCCGCTCGATGGCTCCCACGTCCTCTTCAACGCTCTCAACCTGCGCGATCCGGTGCTCTACTATCGGTTCGCCCAGATCGGCCCGATGCTGCTCCTCCTGCTGCTCTTCACCGGCCTGCTGGGCCCCGTCTTTGACGCGACGGTGTATCCGCTCCTGCGCCTTCTTCTCCCCGCGGGGATGCTCTACTGACGCCCGCCCGGGAGCCCACCCTGGGCGGCGTATTCACGCGGTCTCGCGGTTGACCTGACGCGCGCTTTCCCTTATAATGCGAAGGCGCGGATCGAACGGGTCCGCGGTCTGAGAATGAATGCTTGCGGCACCACGAATCCGATGACCAAGGCAAAGCGCCAGTCTGGCGTTCGTGCGTGCGCGAGTGAGTAGAGCCAAACCGGAACCAACGCCACCACGACGCCAGACCTGAAGGGTAGGTCTGGCGTCTGACTTTGCAGGGGCGTTTCGGGCGCCCCGGGAGAGGACGATGGCGGTCACGACACGTCGAGACGCAACCGAGGTGATGCTGCTGGGGACGCAGCGGATCAATGCCCGCGGGCACCTGGAAATCGGCGGGTGCGATACAGTGGAGCTGGCCCGGCAGTTCGGCACGCCCCTCTACGTGCTGGACGAAGAGGCCTTCCGCAGTCACGCCCGCCGCTTTCGCCAGGCCTTCGAGGCCCGCTACCCCGGCAGCCAGGTGTGCTTCGCCGGGAAGGCCTTGATGACGATGGCCGTCTGCCGCCTCGCCGCGGAGGAGAAGTTGGGCCTGGACGTCGCCTCCGCGGGCGAGCTGCACACCGCGCTGCTGGCCGGCTTCCCGGCCGAGCGGATGCAGTTGCACGGCAACTTCAAGACTCCCCAGGAACTCGAGATGGGCGTGGCCCATCGGGTGGGTCGCATCGTCGTGGACTCCCTCGAGGAGATAGATGCCCTTCAGGCCGAGGCGGCGCGGCAGGGCGTGGTCGCCGACATCCTGCTGCGCGTGACGCCCGGGGTCACGGTGGACACCCACTACCATGTGCAGACCGGCAAGATGGACACGAAGTTCGGGTTCTCGCTGGTTGGGGGCGCCGCGCGCGAGGCCGCCCAACGGGCGGCGGCGAAGCCGAACCTGCGAGTGCGTGGGCTGCACTGCCACATCGGGTCACAGATCCTCGAGCTTGATCCCTTCCGGGAAGCGGCGCGGCTGATGGTGGACGCCGCCGCCGACGTGCGCGAGGCCACGGGCCTCGAGATGGAGGACTTGGACCTCGGCGGGGGACTGGGGGTGCGCTACCTGCCCGAGCACGTCCCGCCGCCGGTGGAGGAGTTCGCGGAGGCGCTGGCCGGCGCCATCGCAACGCGGTGCCGGGAGCGGAACCTGCCTCAGCCGCGGCTGCTGCTCGAACCGGGCCGCTACCTCGCGGGGGAGGCGGGCACCACCCTGTACACCATTGGGGTGGTGAAGGATCTGCCGGGGATCCGCACCTATGTCTCGGTGGACGGCGGCCTGTCCGATAATCCGCGGCCGGCGTTGTACGGCGCGCGTTATAATGCCATCGTGGCGAACAAAGCGACCTTGCCCCGGGTCCATAAGGTAACGGTCTCCGGGCGCCACTGTGAAACCGACACCTTGATCGTGGACGTGCACGTCCCCGAGCTGACCGCGGGTGACCTTCTTGCGGTGCAGACGACCGGGGCCTACAATTACGCCATGGCCAGCAACTACAACCGGTTCGCCCGGCCGGCCATGGTGCTGGTGGCGGGCGGGAAAGCGGACGTCATCGTCGAACGGGAGAGCCTGCACGACCTGGTGCGCATGGACCGTGTGCCGGAGCGGCTTCGCGAGCATTGAGGACGGTAGTGGGGGCCGCGCGACCGTGAGCCCTGGCCCGGGCTGGTAGTCCCCGGGCTCTGGAGTCGAGATGAGTCTGCAACTGCTGACATTGGCGACGGCGGCAGGCGGCTTCGCGCTGGTCGGCCTCATCTACAATACCGACGCCGGCTACTTCATGTGTACGGCGCTGGTCGCGGTAATCGTGGTCGCCTTCATCACCTCCCACCTCTCGGCGCGCGCCCTCGTGTGGCGGCGCGAAGTGGCCGACCGAGTGTTCGAGAACGAGGCCTTCACCGTCACCCTGCACGTGACGAACCGGGGCCGCATTCCGCTGTTCTTTCTGTATGTCTCTGACGCCATGCCCGAGCACGTGTCGGCGGTGGAGGCGCCCCATTTCGTGCTGGTCGCGCTGTGGCCCAGAGAGCAGGCCACCCTGACCTATCGCGCCCGCGCGGCCAAGCGCGGCGTCTTCCCGCTCGGGCCCCTTCGGGTGACGGTTTCCGATCCCTTTGGCGTGTTCCAGCGCGCTCACCCGGTGGCGCTCCCCGGCCACGCGGTGGTGCTTCCCAGGCCGATGCCGTTGCTCGCCGACCGTGAGCAGAGAGGCCTGGACCTGCGAGGTCTGGTGTCGGGGGACCTCAGCCGGGCCTCGGACTCGGACCTCGAGTTCTACGGCATCCGCGACTACCAGCCCGGCGATGAACTGCGGCGCATCCACTGGCCGGCCACCGCCCATCACGCCAAGATTACCGTGATCGAGTACGAGCGCGGCACCTCCGGCAGCCTGCTGGTGGTGCTCGACACCCTGCTCGGCGGCGAGTTCGGCGCGGGGGTCAACACCACGCTGGAGGTGGGAGTGAAGATCGCCGCCTCGCTGGTCCACTGGGCGCTGGAGAACGACGGTTCGGCCTGTCTCGCCTTCGGCGGGGCAGAAGAGGCCCGCTGGGAGCAGGCCGACGCCGGCGCGCGGGAGCGCCTCCTGCTGGAGGCCCTGGCGTGGGCGAAGGCCGACAGTCATCTCTCGGTGTCTGCCGTGGCGGAATGGGCCGCGCCCCGGGCCCCTTCCGGGTCCGCGGTCGCATTCGTCACCGCCGCCCCCGACGCTTCGCTGCCAGCCGTCGTGCAGTGGCTGACGGACGAGAACGCGGCCGTCCTCGTGTTCTCCCTGGATCCCGGATCCTTCGGCGGCCCCCGGGTCTTCGACGAAGCGATGGAGGGCCGGCTGCGGGCGGCGGGCGCACGCGTGGCCGTCTACCGACGCGGCCTGGACCTGCGGGAGTACCTGCTTCATGCCCTCCTTGATTACCACTGAGCGCTCGCGCCAGCTCGACCAGGCGATCTTCTACCTCGCCTTCGGTGGGGCGCTTGCGGCCGCCGTCTTCACCGTCGGCGCCGCGGCCAACCGCGCCGACCTGGGCGTGACCGGAGCCGAGCTGACGCTGGCCGGGACGGCCGTCAGCTGGTGGATGCGCCGGTGGCCGGCGCCGCGTGCCCTGGGCGTCGGCCTGCTCCTGGGGGTGGCCGCTGGGATCGTGTGGCTGCTGCGGCTCGAACTCAGCGGAGGGCTGAGGGAAGAGGCCGACGCCACCCTCGAGTCCGGCATGGCGATGGCCTTCTACATGAGTGTCCTGCTGGTGATCGCCTCCTACGCCCTGGTGCGCGTGGAGGTCGCGGCCTTCTCCTTGGTCCCCGGACTGTCCGCCCTGGGCCTGGCGGCGGGGCAGGGAGACGAACTCGTCGCGCGCGTCGGGTTTACCGTCTACCTCCCACTCGCGCTGCTGGCCGTGGGCTACGCCATGCTCACTACCGGCGCGGTCGCGGGCGCCGTGCATCGCCTGCCGGAGGCCGACCCGCTCGCCCGCGGAGGGCCCCGCTGGCAAGTCCGTCATTGGCCTATCATGGGCGGAGCGATCCTGGTGGTCCTCCTGCTTGCCCAGGTGCTCTACTTGCCCCTCGAGGCTTGGGCCTCGGCGCATCGCTGGCAGCTCATCACCGCGATCTCCACCCCGGCCGCGGTCCTCAGGGACAGTCCGGACACCGCCCACGAACCGCCCTCCACCTACCGCGTCGGGAAGGGCCCCATCCACCCCGACGACACCTCCGCCCTCACCATCGTCGGAGACTACGCGGCCTACTGGCGGGGGGAGGTGTACGACGTCTACAACGGCGCTTCCTGGGGTCAGTCGGGCGCCGTCGCGCCCCGGGTTGAACTCGCCGCGGGTGCCGAACGCGGCGCCTTCAGTTTTTCCACTCCGCCGAAAGGACGACCGACCGCCACGTACCACGTTACCGCCGAAACAGGCTTGCCGCTCATCTTCTACGCGCCCGGGGAGGTCTACCGTGTCGTCCCCGGTCAATCGCTCGAGATCCCGGCCGACGCGCGCGTGGTCGCGAACGGCTACGGCGTGGTACGCGTTCCGGGAGCCATGCTGTATCCCGGCAGCACCTACGAGGTGACGGCCGGTTCCTTCGAATCCGCCGCCGGACGACCGACCCCTACCGGGCGGGCCGACGATCGCTATCTCCGGCTTCCGTTCGAGGTGAGACGCGCGGCCGAACTCGCACGTCAGGTGGCCGGCCGCGAGCCCTCCGCGGAAAGGAAGATGCTGGCCCTGGTCGCCTACCTGCAGACGCATTGCGCCTACAGTCTCGATGCTCCGGCTGTGCCGCTCGGAAGCGACGCGGTGGAGTACTTCCTCTTCCGTCAGCGAACAGGGTACTGCGACCTCTTCGCCTCCGCGCTGGCCGTGATGGGTCGAGCGGTGGGCGTGCCCACCCGCCTGGTGACCGGCTACGCCTTCGCGACGGCCTCCGATTCCGACAAGCGGACCTACACGTTCACCCGCGCGGACGCGCATGCCTGGGTGGAGGCCTTTTTGCCGGCCTCGGGTGGCTGGACGACGGTGGACGCGACGCCCGCGGCAAAGGCCGCCACGGCCTCTCGCACTTGGCTCCAGCGGTTCGCTCTCCAGGCGGAGATGCTCTGGCGCACTCGCCCGGTCGTCGCCATCGGCTACGGGCTGATCGCGCTCCTGCTCGCGCTCGCGTTCGCGTACGCGGTGCGTTCTCTGCTCCAGTACCGCAGTCTCGAAGCGCTGCCGGCCGCGACCAGGAACTGGCGAGGGGAGATGACGCGCGTCTACCTCCGCCTCTGCCGGCTGCTGCGCCGGCGCGGCTACCCCCGGCACGCGGCCCAGACGCCGCTCGAGTACCTGGCTTTCGTCGAGCAGCATTGGGTCCCGCGCGCGAATGGGGCCGCGGCCCTGCCGTGGGTGCGCACGCTCACGGAGGAGTTTGTGATCGCCCGCTACGGCCCCGGGCCGGTGACGGAGGGGACGGCCCGCGCCGCACACGACACCCTGACCGCCCTCCGCCGGGCCCTCTCCCGCCGCGGATAGCGCCCCCCGCCAAGGACCTCTGCCCCGCGGGGTGGAATGAAGCGAGCGCTCATGTTACAGTTGCTGGAACGCACGTATATCTCCGTGTTCCGCCGCTATCCGATGCTCTTGCGCATGGCCCTTGTGGTCCTGCTCGCGGAGATCGTGTTCGCGGTGGTGAACAACTACGCGCTCACCCTCTATATCTGGCACGACCTCGGACAGCCGATGCACGTCGCCTGTGACATCATCGCCGTCTTCCTCGGGGCGGAAATGCTGCTCAAGTTCCCCGCCGGTCATCTCTCCGATCGCTACGGCCGGCGACGTTTCGCCGCCATCGGCCTCGCGGTCTGCATTGGCACCCCCCTCGCGGTGTGTGTCATTCCGCCGCGCCTCATCGCCTACCCCGCGGCTCCGCTCCTGCTCTACCTGCTCCTGGGCCCGCTGCGGTTCACCGACGGCGCCGGCTCCGCCGCCTTGTGGCCTCCGCTCTTCGCCTCCGTTCCGGATCACGTGGACCGCCGCCACCGCGGGGTCGCGATGAGTGTGATGAACACCGCGTACCTCGCGGGCCTCGCCCTCGGGCCGGCTCTTGCCGGCGGCGCCATGAAGCTGAGCACAGCCGCCGGCCATCCGGAGTGGTCGGGCCGCTCCCCGTTCGCGCTCGTCGTGCTCCTCGCCCTCCTCGCCTCTTGGGTCGCCTGGGCTCTGCCCGCGCAGCAAACTCACGGGGAGGAGTCGCGCCCGGGCGGCGCGCTCCCTCCGCTGCGCGTCATCGCCGTCATCCTCGTCATTACCTTCTCCGACATGTTCGCCACCGCCACCCTCGCTCCCATCATTCCCCCCTACCTGATCCAGATGTTCGGCGTGGAGAAGAGCAACGTCGGGTTGCTGATGCTGCTGCTCATGATCCCGGCCGGCATCCTCGGCATGCCCATCGGCCACCTTACCGACCGCTGGGACCGGCGGCGAGTCGTGCTGGCCGCGCTTTGTATCACCGCGGCCGGACTGTGGGGCGTTTCTCTCGCGCAGACGCTCCCCCAGGCCCTGGGCGCCGGCGCGCTGGTGATGCTGGGGTTCATGTTCGGCCTGCCCGCCTGGCTGTCCCTCATCACCGAGCTGGCCCCGGAGGCCGGCTACGGCAAGGTGATGGGCGTGATGGCCGCCGCCCAGGGGGCGGGCGCGTTCGCCGGCCCGCCCGTCGCCGGACGTCTGTGGGGGCTGAGCCCGCACTATCCGTTCTACCTCGCCGCCTCCATGCTGACGCTGTCCTCCCTCGTCGCCCTCATCTTCGTCCAGCGGGGCAGAGGCGCGCGCGCCGAAGTCGCGATGGGAAGCGAGGCCGCCCGTGGCCTCTGATCTCCTGCGACTGCTGCTGAGTTTCGTCGTCATCATCGTCGCGGCCGAGCTATTCACCAACGGGGTCGAGTGGCTGGGGGTGCGCCTCTCGCTCTCCGAAGGGGCCGTGGGCAGCGTGCTCGCGGCCGTGGGCACCGCCATGCCCGAAACCCTCATCCCCGCGGTGGCCCTCCTCTTCTTCCGCCAGCAGACCGATCATGAGGTGGGGCTCGGGGCCATCCTCGGCGCACCCTTCATGCTCGCCACCCTTGGCTTCCTCATCACCGCCCTCGCCGCCTTTGGCTATCGCCGGCGCCGGGAGCACGGCGCGCGCCTGGCCATCAACCGCGACGTGGCCAGCCGCGACGTCGGCTTCTTCCTTCCCCTCTACACCGCGGCCATCGCCATCAGCCTGACTCCCGTCGGCCACTGGAGTCGCTACGTGGTGGTCGCCGGGCTGATCACCGGCTACGTCTACTATCTCGTGATCAACTTGCGGGAAACCGCCGAGGGTGCGAAAGAAGAGCCGCTGGTGTTCGATCTGGTATGGGTGTGGATGGCCCTCGTCCACCCCACGGCCGACGACCGGCACGGCCTTCGCCGCGCCCGCCGCGAGCTGATCGCCTCGCGGCCTCCCGCGCTGGCCGCCGTGCTGGGGCAAGTGGGCCTGGCGCTCCTGCTCATCCTTTTGGGCGCCTACGTGTTCGTCGAGGCCGTCCGCAACATGGCCCTCCTGGCCGGCATCTCGCCCCTCATTTTCGCGCTGATCGTCGCCCCCGTCGCGACCGAGCTGCCGGAGAAGCTCAACTCCGTCATCTGGGTGCGCCAGGGAAAGGACACCCTCTCCCTCGGCAATATCTCCGGCGCGATGGTGTTCCAGGCCACGTTCCCCGTGACGCTGGGGATGCTGCTCACCGACTGGCACTTCGGTGCCGACCTCGCCGGCCGGGCGGGCCTGCTCTCCGCGGCCATCGCCCTGGGCAGCGCCGCGATCCTCCTGGTGTCCCTGCGGCTCGGCCGCACCAAGACCATTTCCTCCTGGCCTCTTCTCCTCGGCGGGCTTTGGTGGGCGGGGTACTTGATCTTCGTTCTCACCAATGTGATCCGGTAGAAGGGGAGGAAGATGCTTCTCGACGCGGTGGTGCTCTCCCTGATCGTGGGTCTCGCCGCGGGTGGGCGTCCCGGGCGATTGGCCGCGCTCGACCTACGCGCGGTCTGGCTGTTCGTGCTGGCCGCCGTTGTGCGGGTGGCGCTCGACGTCTTGGGCGTGAGGGGCTCCGAGCAGGCGGTGCGTGTGGGTCCGTGGCTCTCCTTTGCCTGCTACGTGCTTCTCCTCATCGCCTTCTGGCTGAACCGGCGTCACTGGCCCATGCGGGTGGTCGCGGCCGGGGTGCTGCTCAACCTCCTGGTGGTCGCCGCCAACGGCGGCGCCATGCCGGTGGATCGCGCGCTCGCCGCGCGCTCGGCACCCGCGCAGCTGGTGAAGCTGCTCGACGACCCGAGGTACGTCGTGCACAAGCCCGTCACGGACAGCACGCGGCTCGCCGTCCTCGGCGACGTGCTGCCCCTGCCGATGGTCCCCTTCCCCTGGCCCCGCTCTCACCCACTGCGGCCGACGTACTACTCGCCCGGGAGCATCGGCGATGTCATCATCACCCTGGGCGCGTGCGCCCTGGTTCTCGTGGGCCTGGGGGCCTTCGGGCTGGGAAGGCGCGCGCCCGCGCCTGTGGAACGAGGGTCGCCATGAAGATGGCATACGCGAGCTACGCGAAGGCCAAGGATTTCACGTGCCTGGGCACGTGGACGCTGCTCGTCGGCCCCGAGCACCATCTGAAACGTGAGGCCCTCGCCCGCATGCGCGCGGAGGTGATCGCCACCGGAGGTCTGGGAGCGGAGGCGACGTGGGAGGTGCTGGAGGGATCGGAGGTGTCGGTCAGCGACCTCCAGGGCCGCTGCCAGACCCTGGGACTGTTCGGGGGGGCGCGCGGGGTCGTCATCCTGCAGGCCGAACGCATGGAGACCGAAGAGCAGGAGGAGCTCGCCGCCCGCCTCGCCCCCCGGAACGAGAAGGAGAGGAAGCGGGCCTTCCCGCCGCTCCCCGGGGAGGTCGCGGTCATCCTCGTCACGGACGAGAGCGAAGGCCGTAGGTCCAAGACGCTGAAGGCGCGGCTGATGAGGGCCATTGATGAACACGGCCTCGTGATCGAGTGCCCGGCGCTGAAGGCGCCGGAGGCCGTGACCTGGGCCGTGGGGCGGGCGAAGGAGATCGGCAAGACGCTGGAGCCGGCCGCGGCCAACAAGCTCGCCGGGCAGCGCGTCGGCACCGGACTGGGAGAGCTGGCGGCGGAGATCGAGAAGCTGGCGATCTACGTGGGGGAGGCGAAGGTCATCACCGCCGAGGACGTGGAGGCGGTCTCTCCGCGGCTCATCGAGGACAGCGTTTTCCAGCTCGTGGATCACGTCGCCGCGCAGCAGCCGGCGCAAGCCGTGGCCGCACTGCGCGGGCTGGTGCGCGACCAACGACAGGACCCGATATACCTCCTCGCCCTGCTCGCCGGCGCCATCCGCGAGATCTGGCAGGTCAAGCTCCTCGCGGAACGCGGCTGGCGTCCCGGCGCGGAGGTAGACGAGGAGACGCGAGCCCTTCTGCCTCAGGACGAGCGCAGGAACGCGCTGCGCGCGCTCTCCGGCAGGCGCGCCTTCCTCGCCAGCAAGCGGATGGGGCACGCGCGGGCCTTCTCCTGGTCCCGCCTTGCCCGCGCAATGCAGGCCCTGGCCTCCTGCGATCAGGCGCTGAAGGGGATCGGGGAGAAGCTCGAGGATCGAGAGGTGGCCATTGAGCTGTTGGTGGTGCAGCTCTGCACGGACGTGGCCATGCCGGTGTGGTAAATGGGGACAGCTACTATTTACCCCTAGCCTTCCAGAGCTTCTCTTCCGGAGTACAGGGCGGTAAATAGTAGCTGTCCCCATTTACCTGAACAAAGGAGAACCCGTGGCCGATACACTCCCTGGTTTCTGTGGACTGGACTGCGCAACCTGTCCCGCCTTTCTCGCCGCGCGCCGGTCCACACCGGAGGCGCGGGCCAAGTGGGCGGCGGAATGGTCCACCGAGGCCTTCCCGCTGACCGCGGACGACATGGACTGCCACGGCTGCGTGGGTCCCGACGATCAGGTCATCGGCTTCTGCCGCGCCTGCCCCGTCCGGCAGTGCGCGATGGCGAAAGACCTCAACACCTGCGCCGAGTGCGCCGAGCACCCCTGCCCGAAGCTGAAGGCGAAGCTGGCGGAACTGGGGGCCTCTTAGGGGTGTAGGGCCCGCCTTCCAACGCGTACCAGGCGCCAGCCGGGGAAAGGACTTCCCGGGGCGGAACGCGCGTCCGCGCTCAGGCCGCCGCCGGCTGGTGGCGGCAGAAGGGCACTACCGAAGAGGGGAGGAACTCCAGACTGAGCACCTTGGGTTTGGGTTCCGTTTCCACCGTCGCCACGAGCGTGTAGTACTCGGTGACAACATCATCTCCGGAGTAGTACTCGGCAAGATGCTCGGGGCTCACCGGGCGTGCAAGCCGCTCAACCTGTCCTTCCTCCAGCTCGTACGACACGAGGAGGCCGACCGCATCCTGAATCATCTGTCTGGCTTCGTCGAGCGTCTCGCCGTCCGATGCAGCCGAGATCTCGCAGGACTGCGCCAGCCACCCCGCCGGCTCCTCTTCGCTGTAGACGAACAGAAACGTCAGGGGGAAAGCGTACTTGTGTACCATCGCTCGGTTCCTCAGGGCTCCAGTGTAGCATCTTTGAGGGCGGGCGTCACGGCACCGCGCCCTCGGCCGGACCGCGGTTGGACAGGAGTGGACGAATCAAACCCCGCGCGTCTGTCCCAGCGCCCGCCGCACGCGCGCCATCACCGTCCCCGGCCGGGCGACCGTGATCGCGCCGGGAGGCGCCTGGTAGTGGCGGACGTTGAAGGTCAGCAGGTAGTCGCTCTCGCCGACCAGCGCGGCCGCGAGGATAGGGAGGTCGTCCTCGTGGGCCAACCCGCGGAGTCGCTCCAGGAGGGCCGCAGGCACCTCCGGAGCCAGAGAGATGTTGGCCGCGGCGAAGAGGGCACGGAAAATGGGAAGGGCGGCCGGCAGCTTGGCTTCCAGGTTGCGCTCGACCTCCCGCAGCACCTGCGCGCACGTGACCCCCTCGAGCAGACCCAGCTCCGTGAGCCGCAGGAGCAGGTAACTCGCCCCCGTCGCCGAGACCGCCCCGGCAATGAGCACGTCCGCATCGAAGAACACCCGGAGCCGATCACCGCGCACGGCGGCCGCCGGAAGACGCTCTCTGCCGCGGGAGCGCCGCGAGCAGCTCGCTCACGGGCACTTTAGCCTCGCGGCGCAGGCGCTCAATCTCCGCGACCAGCTTGGGTACGACGGCCACCCCCGGACGGAGCAGGAGGACGCCGTCGAGATCAATCAGGGTCAGAGGATCGCCCTCCTCCAGATGGTATTTCTCTCGCGTCTTCCGGGGCAGAGTGAGTACGCCCCGCTGTCTGAGCTGGACGGTTGCCGCCTTCATGGGTCCTCCTTCCCGTGAGGGCAATGCTGAAATGCAGAATTTCAGTTACAGTCTACCCGCGACGGTCAGCGGTGTCAACCCGCAACGCCCCCTTCGTGGCGCAGGTGCTGGGGCAGCAAGCCCTGCTGGAAGAGCCGGTAGGGGACCATGCGGGGGCCGGAGTAGGCGATGGAGCCGCGGCAGTTCAGGAAGTAGTAGGAGAGCCAGGGGATGAAGGTGGTGATGCCGGGATAGCCGGCGTGTTGGGCCACCAGGTCGGCGCGGGGGATCTCGTCGGCATCGGAGATGATGATAACGTCGTCGGGCTCGCAGTGGAGAAGGGGGCGGAGGAGGGAGTTGCGTTGGTGGTATTCGCGGGTCCAGGGGTCGGGCTGGGAGAGCAGGTCGTCTACGACGACGTGGATGATCTTCTCCTCGAAGGCCGCGAAGCGCTCCCGGTGCTCAGCGAAGTGGAGCGGCTTGGGCTGGCCGGAAAAAGTGTGGGTGGCCTCGGCCAAGACGAAGTAGTCCACGACGTCTGCGAGTTCATGGAGGCGAAGGTCGAGCAGGTCGAGTTCTTTCCAGAAGATGAAGCAGTCGTAGGTCATCCGATAGGCATCGCGCGGAATAGCTCTGGTTCGCGCAAGACAACCTCAGGCTGGTTCGTACACTTGGCGGTCTTCCAGCCCCTTCCTTTGGTCCACCCACGCGGCCATACGCGGGGCGCCTCGTGCGGCTCAGTCCCTAACGCTCGGCCGTGGTTCGATCAGGCGCTGGAGGGTAGGCACCTGGTCCAGGGGGAGGATGGCGAGGCGGCTTCCGGTGTCCCCCGCCTGCCAGATGGTGACGGCTGCGGTCTTGCCGTCGCGAGATACGGCCGAGGGCATCTCCCCACTGCCGTGCATCTCAAGGAGGGTCTTGGGTTCGCCTTGCCATGGGTCCCAGAGCACCAGCCTGATGATGCGCTCGCCTCCGCCCGGGCGCTCGCTCGGCATGGTGTGGCGGAAAAGATAGATAACCGTGAGCACCTGGTCTCCCACCCATGCCGGCTTCGCCTCAGCGAAGGCGAAGTAGTGAGGGTAGTAATCGTAGACGCGGTGAACTCGCTCCGGGTCGGCCACCAGAAGGAAGCCACCCACGTGCCCTCCGTCAGTCGAAGCGGCACTCAGGATAGCCGCGGCTCGTCGTCGGGGGTTCCACTGCACTTCGTCCACGTCGGTGAACTCCATCACGGGTTGGCCTCGCGTGTGTAGACGACGCACCTGCGCGATGCGGCCGGAAATGGGATCACAGCGCACCAGAGCCAGGTTGTCGAACGTCCCCTTCGGCTTGCCGCGAGTGGCCACGTTAGCCAGCATGATCTCCCCTTCGGGGCTGACGTCGGTGAACAGGAGGCCTCTCGGCCCGCGCCGGGTGCGGGAACCCAAGCGCCAGGACTGACGGTCCCGGGCCCCGAAGCGCGACGCGTCTCCCTCGGGCAGGAAGCAGAGAGCGTCGCGCTGCCACCATACGGAGGAGACGCCAGACAAGCGGCGGGTCACCCGGAAGGTGGACAAATCCACCACATAGGCTTCTCTCTTGAACTCGACAACGGCAAGCTGGCGGCCATCAGGGCGCCACCTGATCGCCCACCCAAGAGGGTTTGCAGCCGACGGAGACCATTTACGCGGCGGCATGAGTTCGACGCGGCGGCCTGAGGGCCACTCCCGAAGCTCGCCTTCGACGACATAGACGAACGCATCGGCCACCGGGGACCAGCTCACAGCCGCGCAGGGGCCGTCCAAAGACAGGACCGTTGCACCGGGCGGCGTCGCCGAGGCGGCAGACGACGCGTCTGTCGCACTCACAGGTGCGGCCCACGCGAGGAGCCCGGCCAGCATCACGAGCGCCATGAGGTGCGAAGGCATACTAAGGAAACGTCTCACTGGCCCTTCTTCCCACAGACGGTGATGAAATCGGCCACGACGAGACTCGCTGGCTTGACAATCGTGTGCGGCTTGTAGTCGCTACGCCACGTGTGCAACTGCAAATAGGGGACAGTCACCTATTTTTTCCACCTATAGCAACCCGTGGCATGGTCAGAGGATAGCAGGAGACCCGCGGTCTGTCAAGAGAATAGGTGACTGTCCCCTGTTTCCGATGTTTCCGAGGTTCCGAGGAGGAGGAGCGCACGTAGACGCGGGTATCGCCGGAGGCATTGGTGGTCACATAGGCCAGGTACAGCGTGCCGTCCGAGGTGCGCGCCAGCCGCCGCTGGTTCGACGACGTCAGACCACCAACCTCATTGATCGTGCAGATGCTCATCTCACTACCCTTCCCTCAATCGCGTACCCTTTGGCTTCCCATCCACTATCCCTAGCCAGACCCGCCGAGACGAGCTCGTACGTCGGAGACGCACCGCAACCCATACCTCCTCTACCTATGGCACCAGATGCGCCCGATATACGCGCCGGCCAAGCCCCACGGCGCGCTCCGAAATAGGGGACAGTCACCTATTTGTGCCCTTCCAACCGCTTTCTCGGCCTTCCCACCGGCAGCGGCCGCAGCCGTCTTCCCACCAGATGCTCCACCTTGCTGAGGAACGCGTCTGACCCCAACGGCCGGCCCCTGTGCGTGCAGAGCCGGAGGTTCTCGACGATCTCCTCGTCCTCCCGGGCCCGCAGATGCTCGCGCCACGCCTCTGCACTCCACGCCCTCCCGTCCGGCCAGTATAGCACCGCCCACCTGCTTGTCAACCGAGTCAGGCAGACAACCAACCCCTCTACCGCATGCCTCGATTGCCCCCTTTTCGCGGATTTGCCTCCGGCCCAAACTCAAACCGTGCAAACAGCCTCTATGGCGACGCATGGCGACATGGCCCCTGGGCCCCGGGGCCTGGGTTCCGGGGCCGGGCCCGGCCCTCGTGGGAGCCCCGTCTCCGGGGCGATCCTCCACCCGGGGAAAGGTTCCCCAGAACGGGTTCTATGCGACATGATGCGACATGGCCCCCGCCCCCCTGGT
>Ga0315282_10006861_pt1 | contig 18902 bp, 17 predicted proteins | sample YL17G07_20_MG_FD_203693 | JGI IMG/M metagenome (GOLD analysis project Ga0315282, IMG submission 203693) | Sediment microbial communities from Yellowstone Lake, YNP, Wyoming, USA - YL17G07_20 | ecosystem: Environmental > Aquatic > Freshwater > Lake > Sediment | place: USA: Wyoming | collected...
AACCTGATAAATATTGGATTGATAATCCTAAGTTTGATAATCGCTAAAAATATATATACTAGCCAGGTTAAGAAGATAGATACACTTAAGGCCGATAGAGACGTGGAGTTAAAAAAGAATGCCCTTATCAATGATATCAGCGGCGTTGAAAAAAGAATTAGTTCATATAAAAACGTTCTTCCTGAAAGAGATGCCTCTTTTATTATAAATAGCGTGACCCAGATAGCCAGCAGTTCCCAGATTAAAGTGATCTCGGTTAAGCCAGAAGAAGAAAGAGAGTACGCGGCATATAATGAAATATCTATAAAATTGAGTATTGTTGCTCCAGATTATCACAAAATAGGTGATTTTATAAGTAGATTGGAAAACGCCCCCGAGCTTTATATAATAAATAATTTTTTTATAAGACCTCTGACTCAGACATTAGAAAGTAGCGATGCAGATAGGCTTTCTGCCGAATTAACGGTAATCGCAATTATATTTAAAGGCTAACCCTGTGTGTAAGCGTAGAAGTTATAGAAATATTACTATAATCCCGATATTTTTATTAATTTTATCGTGCCCTCCTTCTTTCGCTTTTTTAGGGGGGCAGGAATCTAAGGTGTTGGAAGAATCCCAAAAGAGAGAACAGCAGATAAATGAACAAGATGTAGAATTATTGAAAAGGCCATACTTAGAATATAATGCTTATAATCTAAGAGATCCGTTTGAGGATTTGCTTACGCAGAAAAAAGAAGGGATTAGAAAGCCCGGTGAATCAGAAGGGGAAACCGTAACGCCTCCGCGTTTGAGTGTTCAAGGACTAGTCTGGGGAGGAAGGACGCCTCAGGCAATTATAGATAATAGAGTTGTTAAGGTGGGGGATGTTATTGAGGAAGCCGAAATCATAGAAATAAGTAAAGATGGCGTGACCATGGTTTATAAAAAGCGTATATTTAAATTGTCTTCACCTGCATCTAAGCAAATGAAGACACGAGTTACGGAATAATATCCTTTGTGCTCTATAAGTTATGCGTTCATTAAAGGAGGTAATCAAATGAGATACCGATTTATAGTTATAGTTGTTATGGCTCTCCTATTTAATTTATATTATTTAGGTAGTATGCCAGCTTATTCTGATTCGATTCTATTAAACTCTGACGTGGTTATCTCTCTGGATTTTAAGGATGTAAGCCTTAAAGATTTATTAAAGGTATTTTCCATACAGTCAGGTTTGAATTTTATTGCTTCGGAAATGATCCAGGACAGGAAGATAACACTATATTTGGATAAGGTGCCAGTAAAAGAGGGAATGGAGCAGTTATTTAAAGCCAATAATCTTACTTATGATTATGATGATGTTTCCAATATCATCATAATCAAAGACGGGGGCAAGCCTCAGATTGAAACTATCACCAAGATATATGCACTCGAGCACGCCTCTGTTTCAACCTCTTCCATTAAAGAGGAATTGCAAAATTATATAACTGAAAGATCTGGTATAGGGGGAACAACTGGAGGAGGCGCAGGAGGAGGCGCAGGAAGCGCAGCTTCGGGAAAATGGAAATCCGAAGAGGAGGCGGGTATCACTTCAGCAATAAAAAAGATACTTTCAGAATACGGAAAATTAGTAGAGGATCCCCGCACAAATAGCTTGATTATTACCGACATTCCCAGCCGTTTTCCTATAATAGAAGACATGATTAAGCGCCTGGATGTTCCTATCCCTATGGTGATGCTTGAGGTAGAGATGCTTGATGTAAGCAAAAATGTCGTGGATAAATTAGGTTTTGAATTTGGTACCAATCCTTTTACTTTAATTTTGCCGGGAGGATTTATAAGACGCGGAGCAGAGTTCTATATTGGTACAAAAGCTGACCGAAACAAAGAAGGCGGCATAACCCTAGGTCATACATATGCACATGTTTTAGATTTTTTAAGGACGCAGACCGATACGAAATATTTAGCCCGGCCGCGGCTTCTTACGTTAAATAATGAAACCGCAGAAATTAAAATTACAACCCAGGAATCCGTGGGTATAAAAACTACTACCGAGGCCAGTTCTGGCACCTCCAGTTCAGAGCCGGAAAGAGCCGAAACCGGAGTAAGTTTAAGGGTGACCCCTCAGATTAATCTTGGGACAAGTGAGATTACGATGTTTATTTATCCTCAGGTAAGCGAAGCTGCCGCCGGTAATACTTTGACCAGCAACAATAACTCTTTTGTGTTCCGAGACCCTGAGATCCGCAGCACAAAGACAATGGTTAAGGTAAAAGACGGCGAGACGATTATTGTGGGCGGTTTGATTCGTAATGAATTTACCCAGGTAGCAAAAAAGGTCCCTATTTTAGGGGATATTCCTTTACTTGGACTCTTATTCAGGCATAAGGGAGGGGATAGCGACAAGAATAGACAGCGGGAGTTATTGGTGTTTATTACCCCTCACATCATAAAAGATAGCCCCATGGAGTTAGCAAAGACTAAATTGACCGAAAGAAATATATTGCCGGAAAGGGAGCAAGAACCATCAGAATTCGCTACGGAGCGTAAAAAATTAATAAACTCCCTACTAAATAATTTTGAAAGATAACATATGGCTAAAGAAAAATATCTTAAATTAGGAGAAATGCTTATTAAGGAAGGCCTGATAAACCACGAGCAATTAGAAAAGGCTATTGCCGCGCAGAATAAAGAAGGGGGCCGGTTAGGAGAAATCCTGGTAAAATTAGGAATGATTAAAGAGGAGCAGGTAGTTACTGTTTTAGGTAAGCAACTAGGAATTCCTTATTTCTCTTTGGGTACAGGCATGCTCAGGCCCGCGGTTGACCAGGGCCTGGAGGAATCAATATCCAAAGATTTTGCCATTAAAAATATTGTTTTGCCGTTATCCCGCACGTTAAAATCCCTGACCTGTGCGATGTATGATCCCCTTGACTTGATACTTCTTGATAATCTAAAGAAATTAAGCGGTTGCGAAATCAATCCCGTCATTGCTACTGAATCGGATATCATTAAAGCCATCGATGAATTTTACGGTAAGACATCTCTTCTTAAAGAAGCAGTCGAGGCCTCTTATGAAACGCCCATTGAATCAACGGCAGAGGAAATGGGAATATCTTCAGACGAAGAGTTAAGTTTAGATATGCTGATTGCCCGGGCAGAGGAAGCACCCGTCGTAAAATTAGTAGATCTCATCATCCGCCAGGCAATCGATGAACGCGCCTCTGATATCCATATCGAGCCCTATAAAGACAAGATAAATTTAAGATATAGAATTGACGGCAAACTTTACGAAATCCCTCCTCCTGCCAGACACCTGCATCTGCCCATTATTTCCCGCATAAAGATATTAGCCAAGTTAGACATCGCCGAGAAACGCCTTCCGCAAGACGGCGCTTTTGTGGTAAAACTGGAAAACCGCCCCATAGATTTAAGGATTTCTACCATCCCGACCATCTTTGGAGAAAAATTAGTTTTAAGGATATTAGACAGGGGTTCGGTTATATTAGACCTTAATCAAATGGGCTTTGAGGCAAAGCAGTTAGAACTAATGCGTCGCGCGATAAACTCACCGTATGGCCTGGTTTTTTTAACCGGGCCCACGGGAAGCGGTAAGACGACTACTCTTTACGCTGCCTTAAACGAAATAAAAAGCCCTTCTAAAAATATCATTACCATTGAAGACCCGGTAGAATATCGGCTGGAAGGCATCAATCAGGTGCAGATAAAGCCGGAGATCGGCCTTACCTTTGCCACTGCCTTGCGCAGTTTCTTACGGCAGGACCCCGACATTATACTCGTGGGGGAGGTGAGGGACCTGGAGACCGCCGAGATATGTATCCGTTCGGCATTAACGGGCCATCTTGTTTTAAGTACGTTGCATACCAACGATGCCCCTGCTGCGATAAACCGGCTTATCGATATCGGAGTTGACTCGTATTTAATCGCGCCTTCTTTGCTTTTAGTTGCGGCTCAAAGGTTGTTTAGAAAACTCTGTCCCGATTGTAAGGAAGCATACGAACCTGCCAAGGAACAATTAGGAGTTATTAAATTAAAATCCGAATTAATCTACAAGCCCAAGGGTTGCAATAAATGCAACAATACCGGCTTTCGGGGCAGGAGTTGTATTGCCGAGATTATGGTAATAAATGACCAGATACGCGAATCAATCAGCCAAAAAGCATCGTTTCAGAAAATAAGAGAAATTGCGCGCGCAAGCGGGATGCAAACGTTATATGACTCTGCCTTAAGAAAAGTTGAAGACGGCGTTACTTCTCTTGAAGAGGCCATCAGCGTAACGTTGGGAGCAGAAGAATAATTAAAAAATTATGCCTAAATTTTTTTATATTGCCAGAGACAAATCCGGCAAGAAGATAACCGGGGCTGAAGAAGCGTCGCATCCGGATGAGCTCATTAGCCGTTTACAGACAAGAAACCTGTTAGTCATAAATCTATTGCCCGAGACAAAAGAGAAAGAGCTAGGACTCAAGCCGGAAGTTGCTATCCAGGGAAGGATTGAGCATAAACATTATCGCGTTACCGCCGATGACCTGGTGCTTTTTTGCCGGCAACTGGCGACACTGTTAGGGGCGGGTGTTACTATCTTAAAAAGCCTTCAGATTATTTCTAAACAAGTATCCAGCCGTAAGCTTCAAATTATAATTAAAGACTTAGAAAAAAATATGGAAGCCGGTCTTAGCCTTCATGAAGCGATGGCAAAACACTCGAATATATTTCCCGAACTATGGGTTAATCTTACCGAAAGCGGTGAAGCATCAGGTAATCTGGCAATGATTTTGAGCCGCTTGGCAGGTTACCTAGAGAGAAACGCCGCATTTAGAGCAAAGGTAACTTCTGCTTTAATATATCCGGTTATACTTTTTACTGCCGGCATAGGGGCACTAACCTTCTTAGTGGTTAAGATTATACCTACTTTTGCTACTCTTTTTTCTGGTTTTAATATGACTTTGCCATTTCTTACAAGAATACTCATTCTCATCAGTAACTTTATAAGAAAGTTCATTCTCCTTATTCCTATCTCGATAGGTTTTATTATATTTTTATTCAGAAGATATATAAAGACAAAAGCAGGTAGAAAGAGATATGAAAAATTTATATTTAATTTACCCCTATCCGGTGAGTTTTTTCGTATATTAGTTGCTGAGAGGTTTACAGCAGAGATAGCAACGCTATTAGAAAGCGGCGTGCCTATCCTGTATTCTTTGGAAATTAGCGAACATAGCGTGGGTAATTTAACCCTATCAGAGATAATCAAAAATATCAAAGATGATGTGCGCAGCGGCAAATCTTTGAGCCAGCCATTAGAGAAGAGCGGTTTCTTTGAGCCGATGGCTGTTCAGATGGTAATGGTGGGGGAGGAAATCGGAGAATTGCCCGAGATGTTTAAGAAGATAAACAAATTTTATCAGGAATACATCGATACGTTTTTAACCAGGTTTACCGCGATGTTTGAACCGATTATGCTGATATTTATGGGTGTAATTATCGGTATAATGGTTATTGGAATGTTTCTGCCTATATTCCAGATTGCGCGTATCGGAGGATAATAAAACTGTTGACTCGGTTTGTTTTTTATGTATAATAGTTTAAGCAAGGTATCGTATCGATAATGAAGGTTTGATAAGAGGAATTCTTAAGCGAAAGGAGGTGGAAAAATGAAACGAGGTTTTACTTTGTTGGAATTGATTGTGGTAATCATTATTTTAGGGATTTTAGCAACCTTAGGCTTTACTCAATATACGAAGATGATTGAGAAAGGCCGCACTGCCGAAGCAAAGATGATTTTAGGTTCGCTACGCACTGCAGAAGAGGCATACAAACTAGAGTATGGTACTTATGTGGTCTATACTGGAGGTTCAGCATCATTGCCTGTAGAGGCACCCACTGCTTGTGCTGGAACCCACTATTTTTCTTATGGTATTACAGTAGCCGGTGCGGGTGCTACGTCTACTTTTACTGCTACGGCTACTAGGTGTACCGCAGGTGGAAAGACGCCAAATTTTGCTGGAACAGCGTATACCGTTACTTTAACTAATGCTGGCGTATGGGGTGGTACAGCGGGTTATTATTAATAAAATTACTTAGGTAGAGAGTCTTAATATAAAGGATTTCCCGCAGTTCTAATTTATAGAGTTGCGGGGTTCCTTTATGAAAATATGCCAAAGAAAAGCTTTACTTTAATTGAGCTCCTCGTGGTCATTATTATTATTGGTATATTAGCGGCCATTGCCTTGCCTAATTTTGGACCGATGAAAGAACAGGCCCTGGATAAGGAAGCCATTGCCAATGTAAAACTCATCCGGGCAGCAGAGCGGATTTATCGGATGGAGGCAAACAATTATATTGCCTGTGCTGATACATCTGCGGTAAACAGTAATCTGAAATTAGCCATACCCACAGGCAATCCCAATTGGAACTATAAGGTTGATAATGTTCCTGTCACTACCTTTACCGGCAAGGCACAGCGAAATGTCACACCGACTCGGGTTTGGTGTATTAATCAGAATACCGAAGAGCCTTACCAAACTGGTTGTAGCTGGTAAAAAATAGGAACACCCTTTAACCTAATCGGCAGGGTACCCCTATAATCTTTCCTGATATGAATAAAAAATGGCCTAACTCGTTAGATAAAGATAAATCTATTGATAAAAGAACTTATCTAACCGGACTTACGCTTCTTGAGATACTTATCTCTACACTTATCTTTGCCTTGGTTATGACAGGATTGGTTAATCTTTTTATTGCGGCAAAGAGGTTAACCCTGCATGCAAGGTCAAGAATTCAGGCAACGGAGTTAGGAAAACTATTCTTGGATCCACTCCAAATGGCGGTGAGACAGGATACTTGGAATCAAGCAGGGAATTCCCTGAATAAAGGAGTAACTTATTGCGATAGTAATCCCACTCATGCGGCGCAGCAAAATCCTTCATGTCGCCCTCCAGTAGATAGAATGTTGGATAACATCGAATATTCTGCTCAATATACCATAACTGATATACAACTCAATATGCCATTTATCTTACGCAAGGTAGTAACTACTGTTACCTGGAATGAACCAACCCCATAAAAAATCTGTAACCCTCTTAGAGTTATTAATTGCCATTAGTCTGTTAGGTATTCTGCTGTTAGCTTTTAGCAGTATTGATCTATTTAGTCGTTATCATGTTCGGAATGAGGATATCCGCATGCAGCTTCAAAATGAAGCATCCTCAGTTATAGAGCATATGAGTAAAGAAGTTGTTAAGGCAATTGGCAGCACTGTTATCTCGGGACAGGAACCTGTAGATTTAACTGCTATTTCAGGAGATATAGCCATTAAAGTTCATATAGATTATAATCAAGATGGTCGAAGGAGCGCTGGTGACCGTTGGATCGCCTATCGTCATACTCATAGTATGACACTCAATCCTGACCAACGATATCAGATTTGGTATTATCCCGATTATGTAACTTCTCCAAATACTTATGAAGTTATTGCCAGAAGGATTTCTTCATTTACCCGTAGTGTAACAGATAATTATGTTTTTGTTGAAGTCCATGCTTGTAATGTTCCCTGTTGGGCAAGCGAACCCGGCTGCAATTGTGGAACTCGCGACAATCCCCTAGTCGAAATGCGCGCCCAGATGAAAATGCCCGCTGTCTCCACACATTAGGGACGCCCTTTTCTCGCCTATCTCTTAAGGAATGAGGCGGGATCCCGCCAGATATTAAAATAATAGGCGGGAAACCCAATCAAGGGACACCCTTTCAATCAAAGCTGAGGGGTGTCCCTTTTTATTTGCCAAGAGACAAAAATTGTGTTAAATTAAGAGAGAAATAGGTTCTTCGGATGTAATCTTTGAGGTACTTGGCCACATTGTCCAAGTACCCAAAATAAATTTTATTAATAAAATTTATTTTGGGGCTGTAGCTCAGCGGGAGAGCATCTCGTTCGCAACGAGAGGGTCAGGGGTTCAAATCCCCTCAGCTCCACAAATTGTTTCATTAATGAAACAATTTGTGGATTCCGTTTTAATGTAAAACGGAATCTTAATGAAACAATTTGTGGATTCCGTTTTAATGTAAAACGGAATCTTAGTGAAAAAATTGGTGGAAACCAAATCAATGTGATTTGGTTTCTTCGCAGATTCCCGCACAAAACGCGGGAATTAATTCGGTCAGACAACTTACTCACACTGCATGTTCGTAAGTTGCGGCCTCATTAATTATGAGAAATTTTCTCAAGTTACTATTCAGTTTAACTATCTTAGTAAGTTTTCTTTTTTTTTGTTTATATCTGCCTAAAATTGGGCTGGGAGTGCAAGAAAAGTTAAAAGAAGCTTCATTTTATCAAAAGCTTGATAACAAAATTTTGCAATGCCTGTTATGCCCTAGGCGCTGCGTTATTGCGGATAAAAAAAGAGGCTTCTGCGGTGTTAGGGAAAACCGTGATGGAATTCTCTATACTTTAGTTTATGCTAAGCCCTGCGCTATTCATATCGACCCCATTGAGAAAAAACCCCTGTTCCATTTTTTACCTTCTACATCTGCCTTTTCAATTGCTACTGCCGGCTGTAATTTAAAATGTAAGTTCTGTCAGAACTGGCAGATATCTCAGGCAAAGCCCGAAGAGGTAGATTATATATATTTGGAGCCGTCTGATTTAGTCAAGAGAGCAAAAGACAGCGCTTCGCCGACCATTGCCTATACCTATACGGAGCCCACGATATTCTACGAATATATGCTGGATATCGCCAAGCTGGCCAAAAAACAAGGTTTAAGAAATATTATGCATTCAGCCGGCCATATCAACGAGGAACCTTTAAGGCAGTTATGCAAATACCTTGATGCGGCTAATATTGACCTCAAAGGGTTTAGCGAGAAGTATTACAATGAGATGTCGCTGGGCAATTTAGATTCTGTGCTTAAGACTCTGAAGATATTAAAAGAAGAAGGGCTGTGGCTTGAGATTACTAATCTAATCTTACCTGGATACAATGATGATGAGGATACAATTATTAAGATGTGTTTATGGATAAAAGAAAATTTAGGCGCGGATGTTCCCCTTCATTTCTCCCGTTTCTGGCCGATGTATAAATTAACTGCCTTAAATCCCACTCCCATAGAGACGCTGGAGAAGGCCAGAAAGATTGCTATGGACTGCGGCTTAAAATATGTATATATAGGTAATGTTCCCGGTATTGAAGCGGAGAATACCTATTGCCCAAAATGCAAAAAAGTCATTATAAGGCGCAGCGGTTATACAATATTGGAGATTAATTTAGAAGATGGAAAATGTAAATTCTGTGGCGAGAAGATTGCCGGCATCTGGCATTAAATTGGTTATTGGTTATTGGTTATTGGTTATTGGTTTATTAGTTACCAGTTGCCAGTTGCCATTTGTCAGTTATGCTGAAGATGTAAAACAGCCCAATGTTGCCGGGGCATTTTATCCTGATAACCCCGTTGTGTTATCAGAAATGATTGATAAATTTCTTAGAGACGCCAATCCGCAGCCGATGGAAGAAAGCATATTTGCTTTGATTTCTCCTCATGCAGGCTATGATTTTTCCGGCCCAGTAGCAGCATACGGATACAAACTAATTAAAAACCGTAACTATAAAACCGTAATAATAATCGGCCCTAGCCATTACTTTGGCTTCCCGGGAGTTTCAGTGTATCCACGCGGCAGCTTCCGGACACCTTTGGGAGACATTCCTATAGATAGCGAATTTGCCAGTAAGTTAATAGAAGTTAGCCCCGATATAAAATTTATTCCTCAGGCTTTTCAACGGGAACATTCGGTAGAGGTCCAGATGCCTTTTTTACAGAAGGCATTAACGGATTTTAAAATCGTGCCGATTATTATGGGGCAGGTTGATTTTGGCCTATGTCAAGGGTTGGCTAACCGTTTGGCTTCTTTGATCGGCGCTAGATTAGACGTTTTAGTCGTTGCCTCAACAGATATGTATCACGGTTATGACTATGAAGAAGCGCAAGCTATTGATAGATTTACCTTATCCGTTTTAGAAGAAATGGACCCCCAGAAACTTTATAATAAAATAAGTGAAGGAACGGCTCAATTTTGCGGCGGGACTGGTGTGGTAGTTACGATGCTTACGGCAAAAGGATTAGGGCATAATAAATTAAAAGTGCTCAAATATGCAAATTCCGCGCAAATTACCAATCGTAAGGTTAAAGATGTTTGGACGGTTGGTTATACGAGTTGTGTTATCGATCAAGTAAAAGGAGAAATAGTTATGCTAAATAAAGACCAGAGAAAAAGATTGCTGGAAATCGCGCGCCAATCCATTGAAACCTATCTTAAGAGCGGCAAGAAATTAGAGGTTAACGAAACCGACCCCATGCTTATTAAGAAAAATGGCGCCTTTGTCACTTTGCATAAGCATGGCGAGTTACGGGGCTGTATCGGCAATATTATCGGCAGCCAGCCGCTTTATTTGACGGTGAGGGATATGGCGGTTGAGGCAGCTGTGGACGACCCGAGATTTTCTCCAGTTCAGTTAACTGAACTGGAGAAAATAGTTATTGAGATATCCGTATTATCAGAACTAAAGAGAATAGAAGACCCTCTTTCAATACAGTTGGGTGTCCATGGCGTACTGGTTAAACGGGGATTTAATAGCGGTGTATTTTTGCCCCAAGTAGCCACTGAAACCGGCTGGACCAAAGAAGAATTTTTATCCTATCTATGTAGCCACAAGGCCGGATTATCTGCGGATGTTTGGAAAGATAAGTCTACGGAGATTTATGTTTTTACCGCCGAAGTCTTTTCTGAGAATAATTACTAACAAGTTCAAGGGACAGTTATGATTAAGATTCTAATCAGTTTATTTCTTACCGGTTTATTATTTGGTTCCGGCCCCTGTATAGCAAGCTGCGGGCCATTGATTATATCTTATGTTGCCGGGACGGGAAAAAATATCACTAAAGGATTACTAACCTACATTGTATTTTCCCTGAGTCGGATAACCGCATATTTTATCTTGGCTTTGTTAATATTCTTTTTGGGGAGATTTACCGTTGAACGATTTAGCGGAGAATATTCTAAATATATATCTATAATAGGCGGAATATTTATAATATTCGTGGGTGCGCTTATGGTTTTGGGCAAACATCTTGCATTTGGATTCCTGAATTTTAAGAAAATTCAAAATTTTATCTTATGGAAAGATGTTAAAAGTATTATTCTACTTGGTCTGATTATCGGTTTTTTACCCTGCGCACCATTAATCGCCGTCCTTTCTTACATCGGGCTGATTTCTAACAGTTGGCCCAACAGCATATTATATAGTTTTTCTTTCGGGGCGGGAACGTTTCTCTCGCCTTTGATTTTGTTGGTTATGCTTACGGGCTTAATTCCTAAATTGTTTACTGCGCGGCTTACTATTTATTACCGGTTATTTAATATTATCTGTGGATTGATTATTATTTTTTTGGGGATACAGTTGGTTTATCGGGGAAGGTAGATGCATAGATTTTATTTAGCGAATATATTCGTATCTCAAAATAAAATAATTATTAATGAGAAGGACGCCATCCATCACATAAAAAACGTCTTGAGATTAAAAGAAAAAGACAGGATTTGCATCTTTGATGGCAAGGGCGCCGAATATATCGGCTCTATGGGAAGTTTATCTGCTCAAAATATGTTTATAGCCATTGAAGAAAAGTTAACGGCTAAAGATTTTGATGTTAATATAACTGTTGCCTGCGCAATACCCAAAAGAGCCAAGATGGACGATATTGTTGATAAACTGACCCAGTTGGGCGTGGATAGGATTATTCCTCTTGATACAGAGCGCGTAGTTATAAAATTAGATAAGCAGAAGAAAATATCACGGCAGCTGCGCTGGAATAAGATTGCCTTAAGCGCAAGTCAACAAAGTCAGCGCAGTACCATCCCTGTTATTGAACCGATAAAAGATATAAAAGAAGTATTATCCCGATTTCAAGGCTATGATTTAAAATTGATTCCTACTTTGATTGATGAGCGAAAATCGTTAAAAGAGATTGTTGAGACCTCTAAGCCAAAAAATATATTAGTCCTAATTGGCCCGGAGGGAGATTTTACAGAAGAAGAAGTAGGCATGGCTAAAAAAGCGGGTTTTATCCCGGTTACATTGGGCAATTTGGTTTTGCGTGTAGAAACCGCAGCAGTTGCCGTGGCGAGTTTTATTGTCATTAGCCTAAGGAAGTAACGCAAATGAAAACAGTTAACCCTTCGACTTCGCTCAGGGTTAATGGTGAGCGGCCCTTCGATTCGTTTCACTCGCTCAGGGTCGTCCCGAGCGGAGTCGAGGGACGAAGTCGAACCATTAAATTTTTCACTTTAGGTTGTAAGGTTAATCAATACGAAACCCAAGCGATGAGAGAGCAATTCATAAGGCGCGGTTTTAAGGAAATCGCAAATGGCAAACCGTCCGATGTTTATTTGATTAATACCTGTACGGTTACTCATCGCGCCGATGCTGAGTCGCTGCGGCTTATTTATAAGGCAAAACGGGAGAATCCCCAAGCGTCAATAATCGTTACGGGTTGCCTTACAGAATTAGATAGCGATAAAATCGCTAAGTTTAATGGTGTGGCCCGGATCGTTAAAAATCAAGATAAATATAGAATTATAGAATTATTAGAAGGTAATAATAAACTAAAGGAACGAAATGAGGCAGGTATAAGTAGTTTCTGGGGCCGTACCCGGGCCTTCTTAAAGATTCAAGACGGTTGCGACAATTTCTGTTCCTATTGTAAAGTGCCTTTGGTGCGGGGGGCCTCAAGAAGCAGGCTGCCGGATGAGATTATCGCTGAAGCAAATAGGCTGGTAGATAATGGTTTTAAAGAAATAGTGCTCTGCGGTATATGCCTAGGTTCGTATGGCAAAGACTTAGCGGTCGGGCGGAGCCTTGTTAATGTCATTGATGCACTACAAGATATAGGCGGCTTATTCCGCATAAGACTAAGCTCCATAGAGGCAGGGGATGTTTCAGATGGGCTGATAAACAGGATAGCCCAAAATAAGAAACTATGCCGTCATTTGCATATCCCTATACAAAGCGGCGACGATGAAATCTTAAAGAAGATGAACCGTAAATATTCACCTGAAGATTACTCAAATCTTATACGGAAAATAAAAAGCCGTATTCCCGGGATAGCAATTACTACCGATGCTTTGGTAGGTTTTCCCGGAGAGAGCGATAGCCATTTCCAGAATACAGTCAAATTAATTAAAGAAATTCAGCCATTAAAAGTACACATCTTTCCTTATTCTCCTCGAGAAGGAACTCAAGCTAAAGCAAAATACGAGCAGGATTTAGACCCCAAGATTATCAAGGAGAGGTCCCTTTATCTTAAAAAGATTGCTGAAGCGTGCAGTCTAAGGTATAAAAAGCAATTCTTAAACAAAGGCATGAAGGTTTTGGTTGAAGGCAGGTCAAAATATAAAGCAGGGTTCTGGGAAGGGCATACCGACAATTACCTGAAGGTTTTATTGAAATCAGACCGCAACCTTAAAAATGAGTTTATTACGGTTAAATTAAAGAAGCTAATTCAAGACTACGTTTTGGCTTAAGAAAGCGCTTTCCTTGACATAAGCCCTTTTATATGTTATACTTTACTAACTTTTCCTTTAACAACAGGAGGAGATTTATGGTTTTAGGAATCATAAAACAGATGAATTGGGTAGATATTTTTGTTGTAATTCTTTTATTTCGAATATGTTATGTTGCTATAAAAAATGGAATATTCATTGAATTGTTTAAGTTACTGGGCACAGTTTTTGCCTGTTATGTTTCTTTACACTATTATACAAATTTAGGCGATTTTTTTGAAGCGCGTATCCCTTCTCCGCCAAGCATACCCATAGAGATATGGGACTTTTTAGCTTTATTTATTTTAGCAAGCTTAGGTTATCTTATTTTTGTTATCTTGCGCGAGACTTTCTTTAGATTGATAAAGACGCAGACACTTTCGCTTTTAAATAAATGGGGAGCGTTATTATTAGGCGTTGCCAGAGGATTTATTTTATGTTCGCTGATAATATTCCTGTTGTCGGTTCCTGTCCTTGATTATTTAGAAAATAGCGCAGGGAAATCTTTTTCGGGTAAACGACTGATAAAAGTATCTACGGGGGTTTATACCTATCTTTGGAATAACCTCGTTTCAAAATTTATGCCCCAGGAAAAGTTTAACCAAGCCATCTTGGAAGTCCAAAAGGATGTCCTCGAGAAATGAAGTTATCCGTCCTTTTTAATCGAGCGGTAAAATTCGGGCGAGAGCACGATCCGCGGGGGAAAGGCAATTTTGATTATGCCGACAGCCGCATTCTATATGGAAAGCCCGATACCGAAGTTAAAAAGGTGATGGTGGGCGTAGATATAGAAGTGGCGGAATTATTGCTTGCGGATAAAATCCGCCAAAACGGCGGCCTGGATTTGGTTATTTCGCATCATCCCGAAGGAAGGGCGTGGGCGAGTTTTTACGAAGTGATGCGGCTACAGATAGACATGTTAAAGAAAGTCGGCATTCCCCATTCGGTAGCCGAGGCACTTTTAGAGGAGAGAAAGCGGGAAGTGGAAAGAAGGGTGCTTCCGGCAAATCATATGCGGGCAGTTGATGCTGCCGGGCTTTTGGATATTCCGTTTATGTGTTTGCATACGGTTGCCGATAATTTCGTCTCTTTTTTTATACAGCGGTTGCTAAGAAATAAAAATCCTAAAAGGCTCAAAGACGTTATTGACATATTGGAAGATGTTCCCGAATATAAACTGGCAATAAAAGAAAAATCCGGGCCGCGTATTATCTTAGGTAATCCTAACCGTCCGGTGGGTAAGGTATTTGTTGAGATGACCGGCGGGACAGAAGGCTCCCGCGGGGTCTTTGATAAGCTCTATAATGCCGGAATTAGGACGCTGGTTTCCATGCATTTAAGCGAGGAACATTTCCGCAAGGTAAATGATGCAAACCTCAATGCGATTATCGCCGGACACATTTCCTCGGATAACCTAGGCCTTAATTTATTATTGGATAAAATTGAAGGAAAAGAAAAATTAGAGGTTATTGAGTGTTCGGGTTTCAGGAGAATTAGAAGATAGAAATGGCTGGGTATATTCCGCAAGAAATAATTGACGATATATTAAATAAAATAGACATCATTGAATTGATATCTAGTTATATTCCGCTTAAACGCGCGGGAAGAAATTTCAAGGCATTGTGTCCCTTTCATCAGGAAAAGACCCCCTCCTTTATGGTTTCACCCGACAGGCAGATTTACCATTGTTTTGGCTGTAACGAAGGCGGGAATGCTTTTAATTTCTTAATGAAATATGAACGGTTAGAATTTCCCGAGGCAGTGGATATTTTGGCGAAAAAGACAGGGGTTAAGCTGCCTGAGGGAAAACAGGATTATAAAACCGTAAGCATTAATCAGCAGATCTACAAGGTAATGGAATTGGCCGCGGCTTTTTATCAAAGTAATCTAAATACGCTTTCGGCTTCTCCCGCGAAGAGTTATCTACTTAAACGAGGCGTTAAAGAAGAGACGATAAAATTATTCAGATTGGGTTTTGCGTTCGATAAATGGGACTCCTTAATTAATTATCTCAGGGCTAAAAATACCGGCCTTTCCTTGCTAGAAAAGGCGGGTTTGATAATCGCTAAGCAGGGAGGCGGTTATTACGATAGGTTCCGCAATCGCATTATATTCCCGATATTAGATATGAAATCAAGGACCATCGGTTTTGGCGCAAGGGTTCTGTCCGGTTCCTCCACAGGCGAAGATGATAGCCAGGCAAAATATATAAATTCGCCGGAGACACCCCTCTATATAAAAGGAAGGAACCTTTACGGTTTGAACAATGCTCTGGAGGCGATAAAAGAATTGGATTTTGTAGTAATTGTGGAGGGGTATTTAGATTGTATTTTGCCTTATCAGGAAGGGTTGCATAATATCGTTGCTTCTTCGGGGACGGCGCTCACATATGACCAAGTAAGGCTGCTTAAAAGATACACCCGTAATGCGGTTATGGTTTATGATGCCGATGCCGCCGGAGAGATGGCCACTTTAAGGTCTCTGGATATATTCCTCGAAGAGGGAGTAAATGTTAAGGTGGTGAGATTACCTTCCGGATTTGACCCGGATTTATTTGTGCGCAAAAACGGCATTGAAGCTTTTAAAAAACTTATTCAGTCAAGCAGCAACCTGTTTGATTATAAATTAAATATCTTAAGATCGTGCTATAACCCAAACCAGATAGAGGGCAGGGTATCGATTGCTCAGGAGATGTTAGTTACCATAAATAAATTTACCAATGCTATCTTGAAATCAGATTATATTAAGAAGCTTTCCCAGGAACTGGAAATAAAAGAAGAGGCGTTGCTTTCGGAGTTAAGCAAAATAAAGGATTACAGGAGCGCTGTTTTTGGTTCCGATGAAGCGAATAAGCGGCCGATAAAGATAAACCCGACGGAGAAACTATTGATAAAGTTAATGATAGAGGAAACCAATATCTTAAATAGATTAAAACAATGTCTTGAACCGGCGGATTTTCAGGATGAACGCAGTGCCAAAATTGTATCGATTATGTTTGATCTGTTTTCGCAGGGCAAAAACATAACCCCCAGCAACTTGATAAATTATTTAGGGCCCTATCAGGATCTGTGCGGGATAATTTCGGAATTGACTTTATTGCCGGATACATCAGAAGAGGAAAAAGAAAAGATAATCAATGATTGTGTATGTCGTATTAAAAAACAGAGCCTTAAGAATAAAAGAGAGCATCTCCACAGGCAAATAAAAAATGCGCAGCACGCCAGGGACGAAGAGCTTTTAAGGCGCCTTATGCTGGAATTTCACCAGCTGACCAAGAGCGCTAAGGATTTTTCTTTATCTAAATAATTGAAGGTAGTAATAAAGGGCAAGGTAATATGAGAAAACAGCAGACAAGCAAGAAAGATATTGAAAAAATTATTGCCTTAGGCAAACGTAAGGGCTTCTTGACTTACGATGAGGTGAACGACCTCTTGCCCGAAGATATCTCTTCGACGGATGAGATTGACCAGATATTCGATCTTTTAGGCAACGAAAATATCCAGATATTGGAGAGCGAAGAGGCGCAATCGGCCGTGGAAAGAGAAGTCGCGGATATAGCCAAGGCAGAAGCGATAGACGAACAGATCAGGCTTGAGGATAGATTTTTACCGCTGGATGACCCGGTTAAAATGTATCTTAAACAGATGGGCTCTATCCCCTTGCTTTCCAGAGAAAATGAAATTGAGCTGGCCAAAAAAATAGAGGAGACAGAAGATAAATTCAGGAGTGCGGCCCTGTTTACGAAGTTCGCTAAAGCCCAGATGCTTAAAGTGGCCGATGATGTCATAGAAGGAAAGATAAATTTAGAAGAAATAGTTAAAGAAGACATAAAGATAAAAAGAAACAATACCACGAATAGGATAAAGCAGCTTACTCAACGCTTAAAAAACAGCGGGAGCAAAGCCAATGATTTAGCTTTGCTCATGCAGTTTAATTTTATTACTTCTGTGGTTGAGGCGATTGTGCGCAGGATAAGTAATCTGGTCAGGGAATGCGAATATATTGAGCGGCAACGTAAGTTACCGCGTAGATTAATATCAGAGAAAAGAAAAAGAGAGTTGAACGCCAGAAAGCGAACAATTCTAAAGCAGTTAAGTGAACCCTACAGGGACATTAAGGAACAACTTAAAGTAATTAGGGCAACACACGCCAGGTTTAATCGCGCTAAGAAAAAGTTGGTTGAGGCAAATTTAAGGCTGGTAGTGAGTATTGCCAAAAAATACACAAACCGCGGCCTCTCTTTTCTGGATTTAATCCAGGAAGGAAATATCGGCCTTATGCGCGCGGTAGAAAAATTCGAATACAAGCGCGGATATAAATTTTCTACTTATGCTACCTGGTGGATAAGGCAGGCGATTACGCGCTCTATTGCGGATCAGGCAAGAACAATAAGAATACCGGTGCATATGACGGAGACTATAAATAAGATAATCCGCATATCGCGTATATTTGTCCAGGAAAATGGCCGGGAACCCATACCCGAGGAGATCGCCAGAGTCATGCGTATGCCCCAGGATAAAGTAAAGGCAATATTAAAGGTTGCGCAGCAGCCGATATCTTTACAGATGCCTATAGGAGATGAGGGCGACACTCATTTCGGCGATTTTATTGAAGATAAAAAAGCGGTTTCTCCGGCTAATGCCACGGTCTGCTCTATGCTTAAAGAAGAGATGGGTTCGGCATTATCCACGCTTACCGAAAGAGAAAAGAAGATTCTCGTCTTGCGGTTCGGTATAACCGACGGTTGTCCCCGCACCCTTGAGGAGGTCGGCAATATCTTTAAGGTTACTCGTGAACGGGTCCGCCAGATTGAAGCAAAGGCGCTGAAGAAACTTAGACATCCCACTCGTTCCAGAAGGCTGCGCACCTTTCTGGATATGACCATTGCCCATCAGAGGGAATACTAGTTACCCCTTATCTAGCTCTTCAAGTATCCGTCAGATTTATTTTAAATACCCCTATTAATACCTGAGGTCCTTTAAGAATATCTTCTTTAAGACTCGCTGAATCTAGAGAAATAGACGACGGCAATTAAAATGAAGTGAATGAGACTATTCGGTGGGGTTTAATAACCTTTATGTATTAAATCAAGTCTTTTTTTGACAAGCAGCGGTTCAATCTTTCCGGCAAACTCCACAGAGCCATTGATAAGGACTGTAGGTGTTTGGGATGGATTTAAACTGTATTTGCTAATCTCTCGCAGGTTTGCAGTATGTTTAAATTCAAAAGGTATTTTTATTTTATTTTCAATTTCAATAGTTTTAATTGCTTCGCGAATCTTTTTCTCTACGAATTCACATTTTGGGCATGGAAGGCA
>Ga0315282_10006862_pt1 | contig 18898 bp, 16 predicted proteins | sample YL17G07_20_MG_FD_203693 | JGI IMG/M metagenome (GOLD analysis project Ga0315282, IMG submission 203693) | Sediment microbial communities from Yellowstone Lake, YNP, Wyoming, USA - YL17G07_20 | ecosystem: Environmental > Aquatic > Freshwater > Lake > Sediment | place: USA: Wyoming | collected...
GAAGAGGCCATGCTGCAAAAATCCGCCGCGGCGGTGGCCAAGACCCGGGATGACTTGAAGATGTAAAAAAATATTTGGGGTAGGGCGGGCCTCCGGGCCCGCCTGCCATGGGGTGGCCGGGGACGGCCGCCCTACGATCACGGATCTATTTGAGAATGGTTTCGGAGATACGAATCGCCGCCGGCCCCAGGATGACCACCATGATGGCCGGAAAGATGAAGAGCAGCAGGGGAAAGACCAATTTAACCGGGGTCTTGGCCGCCAGGGTTTCCAATTTTTGGCGCCTGGCGGTGCGCACGGCATCCGATTGCACCTTCAGGGTGGTGGCAATGCCGGTGCCGAAGCGGTCGCTCTGAATCAGGATATTGCACAAAGAAATCACTTCATCCACCCCGGTGCGCTCCCCCAGGTTGCGTAGGGCCTGCTCCCTTTCCTGCCCGGCATTCATTTCCAGGTTGACCTTGAGCAGTTCCTGGGCCAGGATGGGGTGGTTGAATCTCAGATCATCACCCACGCGCTTAATGGCGGCATTGAGCCCCTGGCCCGCCTCCACGCAAACCACCATCAAATCCAGGGCATCGGGGAGGCTCTCCCGGATCTGGGCTTTGCGTCCGGCCATCAGGTGCCCCAGGGCCAGGGAGGGAATCAGGTAGCCGAGCAAAACCAGCAGATAAAGGGCAATGATAAGAAAGACGGGGTTAAGGTGGAGCCGCAGCAGGAGGGGCAGGGACAGGATCGGCAGAGCCAGGGCCAGCCCCACCTTGATGCCCATGTAGATCGCACTGGCGCTCTCACCGCTAAAACCTGCCCTAGCCAGGGTTCTCTTCATCTCCTGGGCCTTGACACTATTTCGCCTCAGCCCCAACTTTTCCTCCACCTTCTTCACCAGATCGGATGGCAAGATCCGGGTCGAGTCGTCGCTCTGGACCAACACCGGCTCCCATTTAAGCGGGGCCTGCAGCCGCTGCTGTATCCGGGAGGGCTCTTTACAGAAAAAGAGGATAAGGCAAGTGACTGCCAGGGTCACGGCTAAGGCGAATAGCATCGAGTAAAAAGCCATGGTTTTTCCTTACACCTTGATCCTGACGATCTTACGGATGGTGAATACCCCCAGGAGCTGAAAAGCCAGGGCAATCATGGACATCATCCGTCCCTTGGGAGTCCGCCACAACTGGCTAATATAGTCGGGGTTGAGGAAATACAGGGCCAAGGCGGTGGCTGGGGGCAGGAGAATGAGGACGATCCCCGAAAGTCTGCCTTCCGCGGTCAGGGCGGTGATCTGATTGGTCAGCTTGAAGCGCTCTCGGATGAGGCTGGCGATTTTATCCAATATCTCCGCCAAGTTACCCCCCGTCTCCCGTTGAATCATGACTGCGGTGGTGAAAAATCGCAGGTCAGGCAGGTCGATGCGCCCGCAGAGGTTTAACAGGGCGGTATTGAGGTCCAGACCGTGATTGTGTTCCTTGAAGGTTTTGAAAAATTCCGGGCCGATGGGCGGGCCCATCTCATCAGCCACCAGCTGCAACCCGGAGACAAAGGCGTGGCCGGCCTTTAAGCCCCGGGCCAGCAACTCCAGGGCGTCGGGGATCTGCTTCTCGAATTTCCCGAGGCGGCGGCGCTTCCTGAGCGCCAAGTACTTGAGAGGCAGGCAGGTCCCCAGGACGCCGCCCCCCAGAGCCCCGAGAAGCCCCCATTTTAGCAGGCCCAGAAGGAGAAATAAGATTCCTGAGAGGAGGACTGCCGCCAGGAAAATTTCCAGGCGGCAATGGAGGTCCGCCTGGAGCATCGACAATTCCAGTTTTTCTAATTTGGGAACGCGCTCCAGCAATAAGAGGTAGATACGGCCGGCCGCGTTCTTGAGCACCGATTCGTTGGGGTTGAAAAATCCCAGACCTTTGAGGTGGTTTAGCCGCTTTCTCAGGCGGCGCCGCTGCTGTCCCTGCACATCGGTCGCCAGCAGCAGGGTGCCGGACGCCAGGCAAAAGATGCCGAAGAATATGCAAATGGCTAGGAAAATAGTAAGCATCGTTATCTCAATCTTATCAAGGTAATGAGGGTGTTCTTAAAAGTGCCTCTGCATTGCATCGAGTGAGGTAAGGGGCCATTCCCGCCACCTCCCCGGTCCACCGGCACTTAATCCTCCGCGGTCTCTTTGAAGACCTGAGCCGGCAATTGAATGCCCAGGGCGTCCAGGCGTTTCATGAACTTGGGCCGGATGCCCCGGGTAATGAATTTTCCTTTGACCGTGCGGTCTTCGGTCACCCCCAGCAATTCGTAACAAAAAATCTCCTGCATGGTGACCATCTCTCCTTCCATGCCGACGATCTCGTAAAGGTTCATCATTTTGCGGCTGCCGTCGCTGAGGCGGGCCAGTTGGATGATGACGTGGATGGCCGAGCAGATCTGGTGCCGGATGGCCCGGTCCGGGATATTGAGGCCGGCCATGGACACCATGGTCTCCAGGCGGGCCATGGCATCCCGGGGGGAGTTGGCGTGGATGGTGGCCAGGGAGCCATCATGCCCGGTGTTCATGGCCTGGAGCATATCCAGGGCTTCGCCGGACCTGACCTCCCCCAGGATGATGCGTTCCGGCCGCATCCGCAGGGCGTTTTTAACCAGGTCCCGCTGGGTGACCTCCCCGGAACCCTCCAGGTTGGGGGGCCGGGTTTCCAGGCGGACTACGTGCTCCTGCTGCATCTGGAGTTCGGCCGAGTCTTCGATGGTGATGATGCGCTCGTCATAGGGGATGAAGCTGGAGAGGACATTGAGGAACACGGTCTTGCCTGAACCGGTCCCGCCGGAGATCAGGATATTGAGCCGGGCCTTGACCATGGCGGCCAGCACCAGGGCGATCTCCGGGGTAATGCTGCCGAATTCGATCAAGTTCTGGATTTTAATGGGAATCTTGGAGAATTTCCGGATGGAGAGGGCAGGCCCGTCCAGAGCCAGGGGCGGGATGATGGCATTGACCCGGGAGCCGTCGGGCAGCCGGGCATCCACCATGGGGGAGGACTCATCGACCCGGCGTCCCACCCCGGTGGCGATCTTCTCGATGATTTTCAGCAAGTGGGCGTTGTCGGTGAAACGCACGGTGGAGCGCTCCAGTTTGCCCCGGCGCTCCACGAAGACCTGATCAAATTTGTTCGCCAGGATGTCCGAGATGCCGGGGTCGTGCAGCAGCGGCTCCAGGGGGCCGTAACCCAGAAGTTCGTCCCGGATCTCTTTCGACAGCCGCTCTTTATCCGGCAAGGGCAGGGCCAGTTTCTCTTCCATCAGGATCATTTCGATGCCCCGGCGCAGGTCCTCCATGAGAATATTATCGGGGGTCTCCGCCAGACGGGTCAGATCCAGGAGGTTGATCATCCGGGCGTGAATCTTGGCCTTTAATTCATTGAAGGCAATCTCTTTTTTCAGTTCCTTGAGATCCCTGGGGGCCTCCTCCCGGGGCGGCGGAGCCGCCGGCGGTAACCGGTCCAGCTCGGAGGGCCGGGTGGTCTTCTCTCTCAGACGGGTCATGATGCCCATGACTAAGCCTTCCCGGTCAGGCGCTTCAGCCAACCCCAGCCGGAGGCCAGGGCCTCGTCAAGGATCTCTTTGCCCGCCAGCTTATCGGCCCTGGTCTTCAGGGCCTGGCACAGGGGATGGCGGGGATCGGTCTCGGTCAGCGGCCGGCCATCGTTGATGCTGCGGTTGACGGCGTCGACGTCAAAAGGCAAGGCGCCGTGCACCTCTGCCCCCAGGTAGTCGGAGACCGCAGAGAGGCTGAGGGTCGAGTTCTGGTCCCAGGCGTTGAGCCAAATCTCCAGGGGGACCTCCAGATCCAGGAGATGCAGCAACTCCAACCACTTCCGGGTGTTGGCCAGGGCCGGGACCGAGGGTACGGTCACCAACACCAGGTTATCGGATAATTCCAGGGCCTTCAGGGTGATTTCCTCCATGCGGTGGCCGGCGTCCACCAGAATCCAACGGAAGGCCTGCATATTTTTCAAATACGACAGAATTTTTCCCAGGTGCTCCGCAGTGACGGCTTCAGCCTCCTCCAGGTTGGTCGGGCCCGGCAACAGGGAAAGAAATTTGTTGTAGGGATAAACCAGGTTCTGCAGATAGGAATGGTCCATCTCTTCCAGGTGGGCGATGATATCACTGAGGCTATGCGGGGTCTTGACATTGAAGAAATAAACCAACTGGCCGTATTGCAGATCCAGGTCCACCAACAAAACCTGACCCGTTTGTTCCCGGGAGAGGAGATAGCCTAAGTTGGCGGTCAAAAAGGAGGTGCCGACTCCACCTTTACATCCGAGGAACGAGATAATCTCGGTGGGTCCCCCGGGTGGCGCCTTAAGGGCAGTGCGGACCAGCAAGCGGTTCACCGCTTCCTTGAACTCCTCGGGACCCACTGGGAAGGCGAAGCATTCTTTCACCCCCAAATGGAGGGCCTTCCACAACTGACTGGCCGAGATCTCGGGGAAGACCAGAAAGATGGCGGGATTTTTGGGATTAGTGGCGGTGGTTTCAATCCACTGATCCAGCTGGGGGTTGTTTTCCTGGTACTCCAACAGGAAGACATCGGTGCCATTCCCGCTGGCCACCGGCAGATGGGCCAGGTCGTTGGCTGCCACCAGCAAACCCGCACCCGAGGAATCGATCACCTGCCGGAGGAGGTCGCCATTTGCCGGAGAGTGGTAATAGACGCTGAAATGTAAGGCCATCGCGGTTGCTTATCCTTGAGTTTAAAATAATTGACCGGGAGCAATTCAGAAGCCCACCGGTTCCTGCTGCAGCCCTCTGATAACCTGCACGGTACGGCGGGGGGGCGCGGCCGGCTTCTGGTCGGTGTCGGCCTGCCGAATCTTGTCGCCGGCGCCGAACAGGGTGTCGGCTTTAACCCCCTGGGTGGCTACCACCCTATGGTCCTCCTGCCCCCGGAGCACCAGGGAGATGCGCCCTTCCTGGGAGGCCAGGGCCAGGCGTTCTCCTTCCTCCGGGGACACTTCCAGCGTCACCGTGGGCACCACCTGGGGTTTATCGCCGGGCCGGCTTTCGATTTTTTGCCCGGTGCCCAAGACCCGCAAATTTTGCAGCAAGACTCGAGATAAGGGGTTGCTGTTGTATCCGCCCTTATCGATGGTCACCAGGACGTCCACCCGGTTGTCCGGGGCCACAAAACCCGCGACCCCGGAGGCTTCATCCACCTTGACGGTCATGGCTCGCTTGCTGGCCGGCAACAAGGCGGTCAGTCCCGGGAGGGTCCCCTTGGGGGCCAGTTTCTTTTCCAGGACGAGTTCCCCTTCCACCAGGGGGTAGGCCGCCACCCGGCCTTCCAATTCCGCCAGGTTGGTAAAGGCGCCTTTGGTCAGGTGGGCCCGGCTCCACGGCGACAACTGCACCTGCTCGGCGTCTAGCCGGGTGGCCGGAGCGATATCCTTCTTGGCCACCAGCGCCATCACGGATTTTTCCACGATGGGGGCGGCGCGGGATTGACTAATTATCCAGGCCAAGCTGGCGGTGATCCCAAAAACTCCAGCCAGTATCAGCCAGATCCAAGGTGGAAAACGGTGCATTCGAGCAGACTCCTTAAGTTATGGGAAACGGTTGGTCCGAAGTTGTTTCACTCGAGCCGTTTTACCGTTTCGGCGGACAGGTTGAGGCTGTCGCCCCATCCGGCCAAAAAACTGGGCAAACCCAGAAAACGATAAATGTAATCCACCCGGACCGTCAGGGGCGTTCCGGAGGCGCCGCCGGCCCCGGTGACGGTGATGGTCACCGGCTGAGAAAACTTGGCATCGCTCAAATACCTCTGGACATACCCTTGAATGTCACCGGTAGTCGGGGGCGACAGGTGATAAATCGTCCCATATCGGGCGCCCTCTTGACTGGCATGGGTGATCAGGCCCTTGGCGTACATCGCCAGCCCGAAATCCAGCACCCCGAAAAAGAGGATAAGAAAGAGGGGCGCCACCAGGGCGAATTCCAGCGCCGCCGCCCCCTGCTGCTGCCGGACTAAACTCTTCATGGGTTTCATACCAGGTCTTTTATCAGGAGTTGGACCGAGCTTCTTAACCCTTTGGTTTCCGGGAAGTCCTCGGGAGCGAGTCTGATGAGATTGGGCAGTCAGCCCGACCTTCCCCCGAGATGGGGGAGGATGGGAGTGGGGATGATTGCAAAGCGACTTCCCCATGCCACCCTCCCCCAGGTTTCACTTACCGAGCGGGGAACTTACCCGCCCAACTGAGTCTGTACTGCGGTGAATTTGGTATTGAGGGCCGTGCCGATGGCGTAGATAGCCCCCATGACCACCGCCGCAATGCCTGCAATGAGCAGGCCGTATTCCACGGCGCTGGCGCCTTCTTCGTCATTGACGAAGGTCATTATTTGGTTCATCAAGGTCTTCATTTTTTCTCTCCAAAGTTAGGTTGTTTAGTGCTATTTGGTTTGTGTCGAGGTTGCCGAGGAGTAATTTCCGATTTCCACCTCCAATTCCTTAGATTTAGTGGCCTCCGAGTTCATCGGATCCATCTAAGGGGAGGCTGGCAGAAGTTTGCAGAGATATTTTCTGCCAGGCACCATTTCGGCAATCCCGCTGCCATGGCCCGCAGGCTTTAGGCCGGAGACTTTGCGTCCTTCCCTTTCGGGTGAGTTTGCCTTTTCGATGGTCCCTGAACTCAATTAGCTTATCGGCATCCAGCTTGATTGACTTTAACTCAGCGCCGATCTTGCAGGGTTTGGGGGCTTGGCGTGGCGGCCGGTGAGAGGCGCGTAAGCCAGCCGGGCAACGGTGGCGTTGGCGCAACCGAGCTCGATGGGGCCGCCTTTACCGGTTTACACAGATAGATGCTTGAAAATTACGGGGTCTTGATCTATGGTACAAGCAAATCCTCCCGGCGGAATTTGTCGTCACTGGTTAAACATGAATTGGCTGAACCGTGAGCGCCTCACCGTTTATCCCAGGATCATTTTCGTCACTTACCTAGTGGTGTTGGGTTTCCTCTATCTCACCGGTTCAGGGCTGCTCGATGGCCGCGGCGACCCCATCGGCGGCGATTTTTCACTTTATTGGGTCGCATCTTCTCTGGCTCTTAAAGGAGAGCCGGTTGAGGTTTACCAGCCTTCCCGCATTCTGGCGGCGGAGGAAAAGGTTTTTGGGGTGGCAATTCCCCTGACCTGGCAGCAACAACCCCCCACCTATCTACTGCTGGTCTTGCCCCTGGCGCTGTTGCCCTATCTCATCTCCCTGGGGCTCTGGCTGTCCTCCACTCTGGCCGGCTTTATCCTGGTTTTGCGCCGGATAGCTCCACATCCTCTGGTCATTGGGCTGGCCCTGGCCTTCCCGGGCACCTTTCAGAACCTGATTCACGGCCAAAACGGCTTCCTGTCAGCCCTGCTATTGGGGGGAGGGTTATTGGTTCTGGATCAGGCGCCCCTCGCGGCGGGGCTGCTCTTCGGTCTGCTCAGCTACAAGCCGCATTTTGCCGTCCTGGTGCCGTTGGCGCTGCTGGCGGGGCGACGTTGGCGGGCCCTGCTGAGCATGGCGATCGTCTCAGGTGGCTTGCTGTTGGCCAGCCTCCTGGTGCTGGGGCCGGACGTCTGGGCCGCCTACCTGCACCATCTTCCCGCCACGCTGCAGGTATTGGAAACCGGACGGTTGGCGGGAAATATGGCCATCACCCATGACAAGGTGACCTCATTGTTGGGGGCGGTCCTCCTGGCCGGCGGCGCCCCGTGGTTGGCCCAGATCCTGCAGGCGGCGCTAATGTTGGCCACGGCCGGCCTGGTGGCCTGGGTTTGGTCCCGGAAGGCCTCACCGGCGGTGCGCTCCGCGGTTCTGGTGCTTGGCGTCCTCTTATTTACTCCATACGAATTGATCTATGACCTGGCCATTCTGGCGCTGCCCCTTGCCTGGCTGGGCTGGGAGGGCTTTAGGGAAGGCTGGCTGCCTGGTGAGCCGGCCTTGTTATTCCTGGGCTTCCTGACTCCTATCCTGGTGCCGATTCTGGCCAAAAACCTAAATTTGCAGATAACCCCGCTGGTCCTGCCCATGCTCCTGGCCCTGGCTCTCCGTCGGATGAGGTTAGAGACCGCCGGTTGAACCTTTCCTAAGATCAAGCCCCCCAGCCTCGGACGTGATTATCTGTAACCTCCCCTGGGGGCGGGATGGCTGGGAATAATTTTGCCCTGCGGCTTGACTTAAGTCATAGCGCCGGCGCCGGCAGTGCTTAAAATATAATGAACGAGGCTGGCTAAGTTTCGCTGGAGCGCCGACCGGTAGCCTCCCAAGAAATTGAGACCGGCAAATAAAAAATTTTTTCAGGGAAACTAAGGATATGGCGAAGCGGCAGATTATTCACATCGACCAGGAAAAGTGTGACGGCTGCGGCATGTGCGTGCCGTCGTGCGCCGAAGGGGCCATTCAGATCGTGGACGGCAAGGCGCAATTGCTGGCGGACAAGTTCTGCGACGGCCTGGGTGCCTGCCTGGGGGAATGTCCCCAGGGGGCGCTGACCATCGAGGCACGGGACGCGGCTGAGTTCGTGGGCCCGGCGCCGGGAGCCGCGGCGCCTCACCCCGCCCCGGCGGCGGCGCCGGCGGAGTCCGAAGTTTTCGTCTGTCCCGGCAGCCGTATGCAGCAGTTCCAGCGTCCGGCCGCGGCCCCGAGCGCCGGAGAGTCGGCCCTCGGTCACTGGCCGGTGAAACTGCGCTTGGTGGCCCCCAAGGCCCCCTTCCTGAAAGGGGCTAACCTCCTGGTGGCGGCGGACTGCGCCCCCTTTGCCGCGGGGGACTTTCATGCCCGCTACCTGCAGGGCAAGGCGCTGGTTTGCGGCTGTCCCAAATTCGAAGACGCCGCCGAGAGCGTCGCCAAGCTGACCGCGATTTTGCAAGAGAACGACATCCGGGAGATCACCATTGTCAATATGGAGGTGCCCTGCTGTTTCGGCCTGGTCCAGGTGGTGCGCCAGGCCATGGAGGCCTCCGGCAAGACCCCGCCGGTCACCATCTGCACCCTGAGCACCGCCGGTCAGGTCTTGCAGCAACAGAAAGTTCAGGGAAAGTGAGGCGCGGCCATGGAACAGATGAAATGCCCCGGCCAAGACACCCGCTATTGGAAGCCCGGCGACATCTTCGCGGCGGAATGCCCCAAGTGCGGGGCTGAAATTGAGTTTTTCAAGGACGATACCCGGCGGCGCTGCGCCTGGTGCGGCCATATGTTCTATAATCCCAAGATCGAGCTGGGCTGCGCCGAATGGTGCCAGTACGCCGAAAAATGCGTCCCCGACCTGGTGAAGGCCAAGAAAGCAGCCCAGACCTTCAAAGAGATCCTGGCCGAGCAGGTGAAGAACTACCTGCAGGACGAGGCAGCTTGGGAGGAGACGGAAGCCGCGGTCCATTACGCCCAGGACCTCCTCAAGGCCGAGGGCGGCGACCCCAAGGTGGTCTTGGCCGCGGTCCTGCTGCACCGGGTTGACCCGGAGAAGGCCCGGGAGTTTCTGGACGAACTGGAGACCGAACCGGAACTGACCGCGGACATCCTGGAGCTCATTGCCGGCCGGGGCCAACCCCGGGACCTGAACCGGCAACTTTACCAGGACGCCCTGAACCTCCTGGCGAAAAAACCCGACACCATTTTCACTACCCGCACCGCCCGGCGCCTGGCGGAGGAGAGGAGGGAGTAAGATTTGGGGGAGAGGGCTAAGGGCCGAGGGCCCTTACCCCCTCCCCCAAACCCCCTCCCCCAATCCCATAAGAAGGGGCGACCCGTTGGGTCGCCCCTTCATTGTTCTTTTAAAGCCCGTGGGGCGAAACCCGGCCCCCGCGACATGATATAATACCAACCATGTCTTTCGCTTCTTTACCGCCGCCGGAGGCGGTCCAGCATATCCTCATCTGGCATCAGGGGGCCTTGGGGGATTTGCTGTTGGCGGGTCCGGCCCTCATGGCGGTGAGGGACCGTTATCCCGGGGCGCGGCTCGTCGGTCTGGGGCATCCGGAGCGCTGGGGGTTATTGTCCACGACCCTATCCCTGGCTGAAGTTTGGGACAGCGGCGAGTCGCGGTGGGCCCCGCTGTTGGCCGACGGCCCCTTGCCCGTGGAACTCCAGGCCCGTCTGGCCCCGTTTCAACTGGCCCTAATATTCAGCCCAAATCCTGGGACCCCCGTGCCGGCCCGTTTGCGGCAAGCCGGCATTCCCGCAGTTCACTGGGTGCCGTCATTCCCGGAGGAAGGCCGGGGGGAGGCGGTGGGGGCGCTCCAGGCCCGCCACCTGTCCGGCCTGGGGCTTCTGGTGGAAACCACCTCTTTTCGCCTGAATCTTCCCGAACCCCTTGCCACCAAAACGCGATCAATTGGTAGCACAGGCTTTCCAGCCTGTACAGCGCAGGCTAAAGCCTGCGGCTACCAAGAAAACCCTTTGAATGCGAATCAGGATGAAGTGAATTTAGCGGCACTAGCTGGCGCGGCCGCCTGGCTGGCCGTGGCCCCGGGCAGCGGCCAGGCCGGCAAAAACTGGCCCCTGTCCCATTATTATGAGGTGAGCCGGGCCCTGGCCTGGGAATATAAATTGGGAGTGGTATGGCTGGCGGGGCCCGCCGAAGCGGCCTGGCTGCCTTATCTTCAAGCCCTGGCGGCGGCCCAGGGGCAGGCGCTGCTGGCCGGGGCGCCCCTAAAGAAGGTGGCCGCGGTGCTCTCCCGCTGCCGGCTGTTTCTGGGCAATGACAGCGGCCTGACCCACCTGGCCGCGGCCTTGCGGGGTCCCGCGGTCGTGGCGCTGTTCGGCCCTACGGACCCTGGAATCTGGGCGCCGCCGGGAAAGCGGGTGCGGATTTTGGCCGGGATCTGCGCCAAGGCTCCGTGCGCCCGGGGCCGGGAAATCCCCTGTCCCAAACCCCAATGCCTGGAAGAGCTCTATCCGGAGCGGGTTTTGGCGGTGGCGGGGGCGGTGCTGCAGTATAGTGATTGCCAAAAGTAGTTGGTTTTGTAAGGGCACGGCGAGCCGTGCCCAAAATCCAAGGGCACAGCACGCTGTGCCCCTACTCCGGGGGGCGGTTAAAAAATTTGGCCTAGCCGGTTTGACGGCGGAGTTTCTTGGTCCCTTTGGGACAACATCGGAAAATTATGGTTTGCATAGCAGGTTTCGTACAATTATTTGAACTAAAGGGGGTCGATTTTCCCGGAGGAATTGGAGCGATCATGCGAATTGCCAAGGAAATACGGAAGGTTAGGTTAATTGGCATTATTAATGCAAGATTATATATTAGGTTACCCCCGAAAATACCCTAAACCATTTTCTCCTTTCTCCGAATGGCCGGGCTCCCCCTCCCGGCCATTTTATTTTGCCCGGAAATACTCCCTTACCTCATCCAGGCCGGCCCCGTGAGGCGGCAAGGACTGCCGCAGCCGTCTAAGTCTGGTGGCGCTTTCCCGGGCCCGGTCCGCCAGATTCGCATCTTCCGCCAGGAGCCGGGCCGTGTCCCGGGCCGCCGGCCAGTCGTTGCAGATGAGCAGAAGGTCCGCTCCCGCGGCCATAGCCTCACCAGCGGCCCGGTCCACCGGCAGCCGGGTGGCGATGGCCCCCATCTCCAGGTCATCGGTGATGACCACCCCCTTAAACCCCAACTTTTGGCGCAACCAGTCCTGTAACGCCACGGCCGACAAGGTGGCAGGCCGGGAATCCCATTGGGGCACCAGGAGGTGGGCGGTCATGACGGCCGGCGCCCCGGCGGCCACCGCGAGCCTAAAGGGCAGCAGGTCCGCCTCCCGTTTGGCATCCTCGGATAGGGCCAGGGGCAGCTCCTGGTGGGAGTCGGCCATAGTGTCGCCCAGCCCCGGGAAATGTTTGGCCACCGGAATGACGCCGCCGGCTAAATAGCCCCGGATGGCAGCCAGCGCCAAGCGGGCCGCCCGCTCCGGGTCCGAGCTGTAAGCCCGGTGCCACTGGGGACAGGCGGGTGAGCGGGGGACATCCAGGACCGGGGCCAGGTTGACGTTGATCCCCACCAGGGCCAGTTCCCGGGCCACCTGCCGGGACAAAACCTCCACCTCTTCCGGGGTGGCGGTAAGGCCCAACTCCCGGGCCGGCGGGATTATGGTGAAGGGGGCCTTGAGGCGCTGCACCGGGCCCCCCTCCTGGTCCACCGCGATGAGCAGGGGCGGGCTCCCGGCCTCCCGGGCCGCGTGCTGGAGCCCATGGGTCAACCGCCAGACCTGCTCGGGGCTCTTCAGGTTCCGGGCGAATAAAATGATGCCGCCCACCTTAAGATCCCCTACCAGCTCCTGGGCCACTGCATCCATTTCGGGGCCGGGGAGGCCCACCATGAGAAACTGGCCGAAGGAAAATGGTTTTTTAGTTGTAGAATTATTCATGAGCTGTGCTCTCTTTTATTGACTAAAACATCATGGCTTGAAAAACAGCCACCCCCGATAATGAAATTTCATGTAGGGGCGGCTCGCGAGCCGCCCCTACAGGGCCTTTCACGGTAAAGCAGGTGAAAGAACTGTAAATCCCCGCCTCGGGCCGCCGGCGCCGCCGCCCCCATTCGGGGGGCGCCCTGGTCCAGCAGGCACGGGATGAACAATTTCAGGGGCGATCCAGTCGCCTTGTTGCTTCTTCTACCACAAATCGCCCCGCTAGGGGAGCAAGATGGGGAAATAGATAAAAGTGCCCGGTTTTGCCGGAGTGGCTCAAGGTTAAAGGAAATAAAAAATGTGTCGATAGGTAATTTGCCGCAATAGTCCTTCCCAGGGAGTCAAGCCGGAGATGATCCAGAAGCCGCTAAAAGTCCTGCTGGTCGAGGACAACCCGGACGACGTCGTCTTACTGCGCCACTATTTGGCGAAAATTCCCTCGGCTCAGATAGAATTCGAACCGGTCGGACGGCTGGTTACGGCGCTGGAATGCCTGAATGAGAAAGCGGCAGAGATCGACGTGATTCTGATCGATCTCGGCTTGCCGGACAGCCAGGGTCTTGATACCTTCTGCCAGGTCCATCTGCAGGCGCCCAAAACCCCCATCGTGGTCCTCTCCGGGCTAGACGATGAGCGGCTGGGCGTCCAGGCGGTCCGGGAAGGGGCCCAGGACTTTTTAGTCAAGGGCCAGGTAACTGGTGACCTGTTATGGAGGTCCCTGCAGTATTCGGTGGAGCGCAGGAGAATCGAGGAGGCCTTGTGCCAGGACCGCGATAATTTGGAAGTCAGGGTCCAGGAGCGCACTTCGGAACTGGCCACGGCCAATGCCGCCCTGAAGCGAATGGTCACCGAAGTCAGCGCCGCCGGAGATCAGGTGCGAGAATCCCTCCAGGGGATCATTCAGGTCATTTCGCTGATCATTGAAACCAGGGATCCTTACACCGCCGGGCACCAGCGGGGCGTGGCCGACCTGGCCCAGGCCATTGCCCGGAGGATGGGCCTAACGGAAGAGCGCATCGAAGGGATCAGATTGGCCGCCTTGGTCCATGATCTCGGCAAGATCTCGACTCCCGCCGAGATCCTGGCCAAACCCACCAAACTTACCGAGGCGGAAATGAGCATGATTCGCCTCCACCCCTGGTCAGGGTATGAAATTTTGAAAAGGGTGGAATTTCCCTGGCCCATTGCCCAGATCGTCCTGCAGCATCATGAGAGAAACAATGGCTCCGGGTACCCCGAGGGGCTTTCCGCTCCGGACATTCTCTTGGAAGCGAAAATTTTGGGGGTGGCCGATGTGGTGGAAGCCATGTGCTCCCACCGGCCATACCGGCCGGCCTTGGGGAGAGAGAAGGCACTGACGGAAATCCGTAGGAATCGGGGCATCCTCTATGATCCCATGGTGGTTGACGCCTGCCTGGCCCATTTTAACGAAATCATGCCAACTGTATCGGGAAAAGATCAAGGGTCTTATAAGACAACCACGTCCTCCCAGCCCCCCCCGCCTGCTACCCCTTAGTTTCACGATCATAGTGTACTGTCTTTAGGATTATCTTAACTAAGTTTTGAGACCTTTTCTCCCTCCCCCTTGAGGGGGGAGGGTTGGGGTGGGGGTGAAAAATACCAGTCGCCCCCCTCCCCCCAGCCCCCTCCCCCCGTGGGGAGGGGGAGTTAGGGGGCCTAATATTTTGTTAAGTTATTCCCGGGACGCCATACTAGCCCACTGATTGGCTCACGGCTTTCAGGTCTGCGGCAGTCTGGTTCCAGAGCGGCGTTGGCGGCTTCGCGCCGGCCGCCCTCCGGCTGCTTCCCCTTGACAGTCCCAGGGGGGTTTAATAGAATGAACCGGAACGCCTGGGAAATATTAAGAAATACAAGAAGTTGAATAGAAAGGGAATTTTCTCCCCATGAGCGACGCTCCGGTCCAGATTCTGGTCATAGACGACGACAAGGCCATGCGGGACGCCTGTTATCAGATACTTTCCCGTCAGGGCTACCAGGTGGAGCTGGCTGCCAGCGCCCGCCAGGGCCTCACCCTGCTGGAGCGCAGCTCCTTCGACGCCATCCTCCTGGATCTGGTGATGCCGGACCAGGACGGGCTGGAGGCCCTGAAGAAGATCAAGACCCTGGACCCGGAGGTGGAGGTGATCATCATTACCGGCTACGGCACCATCCAGTCCGCGGTGGAATCCATCAAAGCCGGGGCCTTCCATTTCCTCTCCAAGCCTTTCGTCCCCGATGACCTGCGCAATCTGGTGAACCGGGCCCTGGAGAAGCGGCGCCTGGACCTGGAGAACCTCTACCTGCGCCAGGAGTTGAAATCCAAGGAGGATAAGAACGTCCTGGTCTATGAGAGCGAGTCCATGGCCCGGATTATGGACATGATCGCCCGGGTGGCCCCCACGGACTCCACCGTGCTCATCACCGGGGAATCCGGCACCGGCAAGGGGCTGGTGGCCCACAAGATCTACCAGCTGAGCCCGCGGTCCCGGCGTCCCTTCATCACGGTGGACTGCGGCACCCTGGTGGAGACCCTGTTCGAGAGCGAACTCTTCGGCCACGTCAAGGGCTCCTTCACCGGGGCCGACGCCAACAAGATCGGCAAGTTCGAACTGGCCCAGCACGGCACCCTGTTTTTCGACGAAATCAGCAACATCGGCCTGGAGGTCCAGGCCAAGCTGCTCAGGGCCGTGGAAGAGCGGAAAATCTCCAAGGTGGGCAGCCACCGGGTCATCACCGTGGACGTGCGCCTCATTGCGGCCACCAACAAGGATCTGGCCAGGGCCATCAAGGACGGCACCTTCCGGGAGGACCTCTTCTATCGCCTCAACGTCGTCCTGATCCAGATGCCCCCCTTAAGGGAGCGCAAAAGTGACATTCCCTTGCTGGTGCACCACTTTCTGGAGAAGTACAACCCTCGTCTGCGCAAGAATATCCTGGGCGTCACTCCGGAGGCCCTCAATATGCTGGTGCGCCACGACTGGCCCGGCAACGTCCGGGAGCTGGAAAACACCGTGGAGCGCCTGGTGGTGCTGAGCACCGGGCCATATCTGGAGCCCGCCGACCTCTCCTTTGCCGGGACCGTCCTGTCCGCCGCGGCGGAATCCCACGCCGTCTCCCTGAAGGACCTGGAGCGGGACCACATCATCCTCACCCTGCAACGCTGCGGCGGCCACAAGAGCGAAACCGCCGAGGCCCTGGGCATCGACCGCAAGACTTTGAGAGAGAAGCTGAAGCGGTATAATATTGAATGAGGGCAGTGGTCAGTAGCCAGTAAAAACCAATATTGACGTAATGTAGGGCGTTCCGATGAAATGTAGGGTGCGTTCCACGCACCACCATTGGCTTTTTCCTCGTTCCCAAGTTGTACTTGGGAACGTCTTTATGGCCCAAGCTGCGCTTGGGCGTGCAAAGCCGAGCTTTGCAAATCAGTGGGTTCCCAAGTGCAACTTGGGAACCAGAATAAACTGCAACCATCTTTGATCCCGGAGGTTTTTATGCAGAACCGACGGCTGCTTTTGATAGGGCTGAGTTTGATTATCTTGATGGGACTATTCTATACAAATACCGAGACAGGAGCCCAAGTAGTTAAGACTCCCTTGGGCGAATATACCTGGGGCTACTTTGGCGGCAGCCGGGAGAGTAACCTGATGAGCCGGGAGGATGTCATCGCCCGCGAGGGTTCCTGCCCCACCGGCGGCTGCGTCCTCAAGCTGGACCAAGTTGAAGTTCGTCCCTCCCGGGCCCACAAAGGGGACACCCTGACCCTGACCACCGTCTATACCATCCTCACTCCGGAGCAGCAAGCCCTCCCGGTGTCCATCAGCCGGGAGATTTTCTTTCAGGGGAAGGCCTTGGGGCAGACCAGGAGTATTGACAGCCGCCGACTCAACGGCTCCTGGACTCAAGAGATCGATTTCACCTTGCCGGCCGACGCCCGGCCCGGCGTCTATACTTTGCGGACCAAGGTGAGCACCGGCTATGGAGCAGAGCAGAAAGATGTGACCTTCGAGGTATATTAACCGATCAATTGGCCATCGTTAATTTCGTCTTCGGTCCCAGTTCCTGGGCAGAGGTTCTTTTTACCCCTCGTTCCCAAGTTGTACTTGGGAACGACATATTGGTCAAAGCTGGGCTTTGACACCTTATTGTTATTATGCGTAGCCGATATAAGATCGCCGAATTAGAATCCCCTCATTTCATTACCTGCACCATTGTGGGCTGGTTGCCGGTATTCACTCGCGAAAGATATCTGGACATTATCACGGCCTCTCTGACCTTCTGCCGACAACAAAAGGGGCTACGCCTCCATGCCTATGTCATTCTCGACAACCATTTGCACCTGGTGGCCTCCGCAGATAATCTGTCCCAGTTGATTCGAGACTTTAAAAGACATACGGCCAAAGAAATCTTGTTGGTCGCCCGACAAGACAACAAGCAATGGATGCTCAAGCAGTTTGAATTCTTTAAAAGCGGGCATAAAGGCGAAAGTCACCATCAGGTCTGGCAGGAGGGCTTTCACCCCCAGGCTGTTACCACCGAAGATATGTTGAGACAGAAGCTAGATTATATTTACTATAATCCCGTGAAGATCGGATTGGTGGATCGCCCCGAAGACTGGCGATATTCCAGTGCTCGCAATTACTTCGGCCAAGATGCGTTACTGGAGATCGATTTGGTTGAATTATAAAGCAAAGCGGAGCTTTGCAAATCAGTGGGTTCCCAAGTGCAACTTGGGAACCAGAATAAGGTCATTTCCTCATCAAAGACACCCCACTTGCAAAGATTACTAATCTGAATTTCTTTCGGCTTACACGACCGCAAGGCACTGTCCTGGTCTATGGGGCCGGGACGCTGATGGCCCAGGTGCTGATATTGCGGGAGCTGCTGGTCCTGGCCCAGGGGCAGGAGCTGAAGCTGGCCCTGGGGCTATGGGGCTGGCTGCTGTGGACCGGCCTGGGCGCCTTACTGGGCGGGCGCCGGGGGCGACCGGTATTTTCACCCCCACCCCAACCCTCCCCCCTCAAGGGGGAGGGAGAAAAGGCCGCAGATGGGGGCGGAAACACAGGTGCGCCTCTACGAGATTCTGCTGTTCATACCGGGTTGCGGGCCAATGGCGATTTGTCCGGTGGCACAGGCCGCTCGCCGGTGCAGCGCGGGCTAGAAGTTCATGAAGCACAATTGTCACCCCCGGGGATGAAAAATCCCCCCTACCCCCCTTTTTCAAAGGGGGGGTTAAAAAGTCCCCCTTTGGCAAAGGGGGATTTAGGGGGATTTGAAGTTTTCCCGGTAAAGCCTGCGGATACCAAAAGTCTGGGCGCCCCCTTGGGCGGGCTCTTGACCCTCTTGGGGCTGCTACTGCCTGCCACCATCCTGGCTATTCGGGCCGTTCCGACGCTGGCGCATCTGCCCGGAGGCCAGACCCTACCTCTGGGAACGGGCCTGGTCCTGTTTTTATCCCTGTTGGCCCCTTTCTGCCTGGTCTCCGGCTATTTCTTCCCTTGCGCCTGTCAAACCCTGGCAAATTCCGGTCCCGGCGGGGCCCCGGGCCGGGTCTACAGCCTGGAAACCCTGGGCGCGGCCCTCGGGGTCATACTGCTGCAACTTTTCCTGCTGGGCCGTTACGGCGGCTTGGCCCTGAGCCTGGCCACCGGTCTGCTCCTGGCCCTCTGCCCCTGGGTTCTGGAGCGTCATCAGGGCTGGAAATGGCGCGGCATCCAGCTAACCGTGGCGCTGCTGCTGGCTTCAGGTCTTTATTGGCTGACGCCGCTGGAACAGCTCGCCCGCCACTGGCAGTGGCCCGGCCGACGGGTGGTGGCCACGGCCGACAGTCCTTACGCCTTCCTGAGCGCCAGCCGGGAAGACGGCCAGGTAAGTTTTTTTGCCAATAATTTGTGGCAGTTCACTTACCCCGACCCCTTCACGGCCGAACACCGGGTGCAATTGGGGCTGCTGGCCCATCCCGATCCCCACCGGGTGCTGCTCCTGGGAGGCGGGGTCGGCCTGCTGCCGGAGATTCTCAAAACCGGCAGCGTCTCCCATCTGGACTACGTGGAATTGGACCCCCGCCTGGTGGACTTGGCCCAGGGCCTGCTTCCCGGCGCCGGGGCCTGGCTCCGTGACCCCCGGGTGCGTCTGAGCCACCAGGACGCCCGGCACTTCGTGGCGGGCAGCCAAAAACGCTACGACGTGATCCTCATGGCCCTGCCGGAGCCCCGCAGCGCCCAACTGAACCGCTTCTATACCCAGGAGTTTTTCCGCCTGGTGGCCGGGAAACTGGCTCCGGGAGGGGTCTTCAACTTTTCCCTGGCGGGGTCGGAAACCAGCCTGCACCCCTGGCGGGCCGCGTACCTATCCCTGGCTTACCAGACCCTGGGTCAGGTCTTCCCGGAGGTGCTGGCCTTGCCGGGAGAGCGGGTGCAATTCTTCGGCGCGGCCGGCCCTGGGGTCCTGGCGGCGGACCCGGAGCTGCTGGCGGCCCGGCTTAAGAATCGGCGGCTGCCTT
>Ga0315282_10006863_pt1 | contig 18898 bp, 16 predicted proteins | sample YL17G07_20_MG_FD_203693 | JGI IMG/M metagenome (GOLD analysis project Ga0315282, IMG submission 203693) | Sediment microbial communities from Yellowstone Lake, YNP, Wyoming, USA - YL17G07_20 | ecosystem: Environmental > Aquatic > Freshwater > Lake > Sediment | place: USA: Wyoming | collected...
GCAGAGGTGGACTCAGGAGCGGAAAAAGATGTCATCCGCACAATGGCGTACTCGTACCTCGATTTCTTCATAGTCCAATGAAATGTTTGCGCAGTTGAGAATTTCAATGTTTTGCATAAGAGAGGAAAGAGAAGCATGGACTCCCAGAAAGCCCATGTTCCACTTAGGTTTCAGAAGACTCAAACCGAAAATAGAAAGTCTTTTAGGCTACCGTCTGGGTTTCTGAGTGTGCCTTCAAGAGTGAGTGGACTTGTGCCTACCCGCGCGCGCACGATGGTGATTGTAGAAAACGGAATGCAACGTAGGCAGTTTCTTGCTTCCCTGTCCTGCACACCAAAATCATTTATGCAAGCACTAAAAACTTGAATACCATGTCCGAAGAAAACGCGCTTCTCTTACAATCACATCTGCAGTTTTGATGGAGCAAGCAATAGGTGATGTTTTTTAAGCATGAAAGGAGGGGCATATTCGATACGTTATGATCCCATAGACAAGAAAACATGGAATAGCATTGTCAGCCTGCCTGATGATGTTAGTGTCACTACTTCCAAGCATTATGGCTCTGTTCTCAAGAAATCGTGGTCTGCTTGGGATGAATGGAATTGTCTGGTGGGTTCCCTGCAAGCAATTGTCCAAGACCCGACAACTTCCCCTATTGCTCATGTTGCATCTCTTGTAAATGACGAGCTCCAAGCGTCAATTTACAACGCTCTTGTTGGATTCTATCGCTTGGCATTTTCCTCATTGAGAAATGTTGTTGAACAAATGAGTGTTGGTCTTCAACTTGAGCTTGCTGGCGACAGAAATGTGTTTCTAAGATGGCTGAATGGTAACCGCGAACTTAAGTTCAGTTGGGCCGCAGACGGTTTAGCGAGACATACACCTGTTGCCCGCTTGGAATGCTATCTTATGAACTGTTTGGGTGACAGTCTGTTCCGGCAAAGATCACTGAAACAGAGTGAAGGCTTTGCCCGCAGACTCTTCAAAGAGCTAAGTGAGTTCACTCATGGCGGTCCAGCGTTTACCAGTGCTGATTTATGGGAAGGCGGTAACGGTCCAATTTTTGTGGCCAAAGCTTTTGAAAAATGGGCTGGAACCTTTGCAAGAACATACGCATTAGGAGTGCTCGAGGCGAAGCTCGCTCAACCTCACATCAGTCGTCTTGGATTCGGCTCGCAACTTTCCATTCAAGAGCTTTTCAGAGAAGTTGTGAAGATGGTTCCGAAGCAGGAAGATGGATCAGCTATATTGCGAAAGACTCTAAACCTGAAATGGCTGTGGCCATAATACGTTAAGAGATCCAAGTAATAGTCATGGGTCTTTCAGATCCGTGTCCTTTCTCTTGGAGCATCTGCGTGCAATGGCTTGTTTGACAAGAACACCCCCATTGCAATCTTTAAGTTGAAAAACATCTCTATACTAAACGGCGAGAGGAGAACAGCTTGAAACAGGGTCTCTCTACATATGTGCGAAAACATCGATACTCTTTTCTCATCGTGGCCTTAGTAGCGATACTCCTTGTTGTAGTATTCTCCATCTTGCCCTTCTCCAATAAATCCTCAATAGTCTCTCATCAAGAGCTAACAAGCTACTTTCAGGAATATTTGTCTCAATATTCGATGTTAGTTGAGGAAAATATGGCTCTACTGGACAAGGGTATCGTTGAAGGCTACAGCAATAGTGGTTCCCAAAATCTGACATTCTATTGGAGACGCCCTTATCAGATTGAAGGCATAATATCACGGACTCACGGTGCAGCACTTTTCTTCAATCATTCCGACACAGAGACCGTCAAGATAACGGATTTTTCCAAGCCTATCGAATATTATGTTTGGCCTACGATGGTTGAAAACTCAACAGGTCTTCCAAGTATACGAATTATGAAAACTAAGGGATATTACCATTTTGATACCCAAATGAAAGGTGACGGCGTTTTGATTTATGTAGATCCGGGGGCAAACATGATCTACACAGATCAGGGGCATTTATTCAGTTTCTCAGGCAATGGGGCTGTAATTATTTTCGGTTCTCTAATAGAGGAGAACACGATGATCCTAAAAGGAAGCAATAGTAAGGAAGATTGGTCAGAGCTTCAGGCTCGTTTTGATTCCTTGTCCAAGTTCCTCTGGGATTGCCAAGGAATCCTGAACGAAACCTCAATCGAAGGCTTAGATGCAAAATACAGACTTCCCCTCTTGTTGGAGAAAATATCCCTCAAGATGGAGAGCGGTGCTTACAGAGATAATCCCGCTCTATTCACAGAAGACTATGAAGAACTTAAGACTGTCTGCAGCTCGAACGAGACTCTTTCGAGAATCCTTAGGGACTACTATGAAATGCAAACAAGAGCAAGTCCAACATGGATAGACCAACTACTGGCCGTTTGGAACCTCTACATGGTGCCCATAGTCACAGGGATCGTTGTGGGGATAATTTTGATATATTATGAACTCAGAATTTCAAGAACTAAAAAGAGAGGAATAACAAAAGAAAAAAAGAAGGGGGATGATAGACATCCATGAGCGAGTCAAATTCACCCCTGATAACATTGTTCCCGTATCCCAATTCGTCCGACCGCCTGACATAATCCTCATATTGCTCAAATTCGTCTGTTGTTTTCCGCAGGGTCTTCTTCCAGCTTTCAGAGCAGCTTAGTCCAAAACCTAAAGCCGACATTTGGATCTTTAATGCCAAGTTCGTCGTCAGCACATCAATAATCATCCCAGAAATAAGAAATATCTTATCATGAGCGTGTATGTCTTGATAAAATGACTGGTAGTAGTTCTGTCCTTGTGAACCATAACAATACAAGAAACAAAGAAGCTTGACTTATGAGAAGAACGATGGTAATTTGACCGCTATTCAAGGATAGCGGGAAAAGGAAGTTGCAAACAACTATGCTGAACCAAAACCCTATGAACCAAAAGAAGGTGAGAGAAATTAATCCAAAAACAAATCTATGACTTACTTTTGTCAAATCCAAAGTTGACTTGAAATGGACCAATTTCTTTACGCATATTAAGAGCAGAAGGGAAAGCAAGATCGCAAAAATAATTAAACCTAGTGGATACCCAAAAACCTGCATAAAAAATCTTGTAATTGGGTTCAATTCCTGGCCGCCAAAACTAATCGCCCAAATCGTCGAAAACATGTCTGGCACTGGCATTAAAGGAAAAAGATATAGTGCCTTTTCTATTCTGCTCATTTGATAAATTCGTCCGGTTTTTGAAATTTGCCTACTTTTTTCATACGTTATGAATCTTATGAATCTTCCGAATTTCGGTTCTCTTAACTTGATGGGTAATTGTTGTCCCTATTAGCTAGCTTCAGTACCGGCTGCTCTTTTATGCACAACAACCAGATGATCCTGTCTCAAAAGAAGATGACTTACCATCTCCTCCTCAAAGAAGACATGAGCTAGCGGACATAAAACCCAACAATGTCTGGAAGATATCCCCTGGCAGAGACGCAGTCTGTTGGGATGAATGGGTTCAAGCCATCGATGAAGATGGGGAAGGAATCGTAGCAATGGGATGGGACGAGGTCGGAAGCTTGGACAATTTCAAATCATATGACGCGCTCAAAGAAATGGTAACTCGGACAGCTAAGGAGATATGGAACAAGAAATGGGACAGAAAGACCGATGTCAAACACGCAACAGACCAGCTTTGGACATTCAGGAACAGCATCAATAAAGGCGACGTCTTCATCGTATACTCAGAATCAAGAGTTCTCGGGATTGCTGAAGTAACCGCAGAATCCAAGTATCGATACCAGAAATCAGGGTCTATCTCCTTTGCCCACCAAATAAATGTCAAGTATAGATGGTACAAGCAATGGCCACAAAGAGCCGATGAACGAATAATCGACACATTAGGAAAGCAAGGAACGCTCAAATTAGTGAAAGAAACGTGGCTCTGGGACTACCTCATCAAGAAACTTCCCTAAGCCTGCATGATCCACATGTTCGGCTAACGATGACTCTTCATTCTTTTCCATTCAGCATGTTCCCTTAGTATATCTTGCTTCTAGGGTCAAGTATCTGACTTTTGGGGTTAAGAACAGAATTTTAGGCAGCAAATGTTTGATACAATGCTGCAACTGCTTTGATAGGTCCTTTATCAAAAAGAAGACAAGGTCAGGGTTTTCTCCTGAACAAACAGTATGGTGCGGGGGTTAGGTGTATAACTCGAATTTAGACCCACTTATATACCCTGTTATGACACATTTGTTGGTCAATGGCAGATTTCCGAGCCCAAGAGAAATGTGTGGTGACAGGCGTCGTGACATGTCATCCAAAACTTTTTATTGTCTTTAAATAACGATGAAATTTGAGTAGTGCGTGAGTATGCCGCTATATTATGCCGATACTGAAACGTTGAACCTTGTTGAGTATGCTCTTAGTGTTTTCAAGTTTAAGGATTATCTGAGTGGTTTTGACGATTTGTCTGCCTATTTGGTAGCTCTTACCTTCGAGAGAATAGTGATTAAAACCGCAGGAAAAAAATTCCCTCAACTCGAAGAGTTGAGTTTGACTGGCGTTCTTGACTTTTTTAGGAAGAAACGCCTGGTTGACGAAGAAACGAATCGACGATTAAGATTTTGCCGGGACTTTCGCGATAAAGTCATGCATCAGGGTTCAAAGTCTGTAAGCGTCCGCGAAACTGAAGATGTTCTTCGTGAGTTGTGTGGCATGGTTGAGATTGATTTCGCAAAAGAGTATGAAAGGAGAGAATTTGAAGACATCTTGGCTTTCAGTGAACGAAAAGTCAAGCCAAGGCAACCTGTTGAAATTTACGACTCAGATTTCAATGAGTTTATAGTCCTCTATGAAAAATGTCTCTCGTTACAGTATGCTCTGGTGCCCATCTTAGCCCCTTTGCAACTCGTTCCTGAAGAAATATCAGAGTTTGTGCCCACAAGCGGCGGCATCTGGCTTCCATGGGTAGTTGGTAAAGCGGGAAAGAGATCTCACATGAAGAGGATGTCGTTGGGAGTCGCTCTCACTCCATATAACATAAGAATAGGAATAGATTTTGGAAGCAAAGCCTACCGACCTAAAGAACAATATTATACCCTATTAATAGAACGAGGACTTGATAACAGCCTGCGGAGGTTAAATGATAACTATCTCGTTTACAATACTTACTGGTATTATCACATCGGTGACAAGATGAAACTTCACCAATACTTAGAGCTGTCTTCGTCTTCCATAATCAAAAAACGAATTGAAGATTCACTCAAAGAAGTGCAAACAAAAAATGAAGAGAGCGCTCCCATGACCGGACATAAGTTTCTTATTGGAAAGATCTTGGACAGAGGTACTCCAGAGTTCGAACAGAGCCTAAGAAATCTACGAGCTGAGATAAACGAAACCTTCTCAGACTTGCGCCCAATTTTGGAGTCCGTTGAAAAAAGAGCATGGTAATTACCTAAGGCGCATTGATGTCTCTAGACAAAGCTCTAGATTTGCAACTTAATGTTTGGTGACATATTTAACGCCATGTGTCACAACGTTTTCGCCAAAACGGCCATAAAACAAGCTTATTTATGGTTGCTGCAGGGGAGGATTCGCACCCCTCACCGAGTGGCGAAATCTCCCGCAAACTTCCTCTTTTTTTATATTTTAATTATAAAACTGAGATGTGGAGAACTTGATCCTGTTTACAGTAGCTGTCAAACTCGAATCTAAAGCCGATTAAATACTCTGTCATGACGAATTTTATGTTGAAAACTTCAATTGTTTCACTAGCAACGAATATATCATTGCATCTGTCATGATACCTTGAAAAGAGACATATGATTTAGAGAAAAAACTAAGTAATTATTCAGCGCCTTAAATATTGGTGGCACTTTGATAGATCTAGGCTGGTTGTATGCCATTGCGGAATCAAGCGCTGCTTTTGTTGCGATAGTAGCAGCTTTTTTTACGACCAAAATTCTATCGATAGCGTCTGAAAAGAGTACCCTATTGAATCGCGTAAAGTTACTTACTAAAGAAATTGAGCAACGAAATGAGGTTGTTGAGACGTATCAAGAGGATATCGACAGAATATGGTTTAAGTGGGCTGAAGAAACCGTGGAACCTTTCCTAGAAGATATTAAATACGAGGTGAATCCCGATTCACCTCCATCGGTGGAAGAACTAATAGATTTGTTTAAAGAGACCGAACGCAGAGACCCGAATGAATATGAACAAGAGCTTCTTAAGAAAAAATACAGTGCGTTTGTTGAGAAGGTAAAAGAGATAGCGAAAGAAAGAGAAGAGGCACGAAAAGCTCTCTACAAATCCCCATATAGCGTAGTGGGCCAGTTATTTGGCGTAACAAGAGAACTCAGGCTCCTTACTACAAAACTCAAACTTCCTGAAGAGATGCGTAGAGAAGTCGAAAAACTTGACAAGGCTTACGACAAGCAAGAAGAAGAACTCAAAGCGATATCGCTTCTTGAACTACGCAAAACCGAATATGAAGAACAACTTAAATCGGTCTCGTTTCCAAAGTACATATGGCTCGGTTTTGGGTCATTGATCTATTTTGCTTTTGTTGGTGTAACAGTTCCCCTTATTTACGTTCTATTTATGCAACAATTTCAGCAATATATCTCGGAACTTCACGTTCTCACCTTATTTTTATCAGGGTTAATTGTTATTTTCCTTTATCTTTATCTTGAAATACGACAGGCTATTTCCCAAAAATGACAAGTGAAAACTGCAGTTGTTCCCTTAACATTTCACATTCCTTTCGGAAAAGGTTTCTTGGCTATTGGAGACATCTCCCGATAAGTCGAAAGATTGGCGACATTTCGATTAGTTGATATACCGCTTCGATCGCTGGCTCCGTCTATTTCCGTCATTTTCGCACTACTCCATGGATGTGTTGAAATACTTCCTTGTGTCTTTCTACTCAAGTGTTCTTCTTGGATCAATGCGTTTCATAGGAGAAATTTTCAAAAAGCGGTATGGAGTATTAACCGAATTAGGATAGTTATTCTGTTTCGCATGGGCATCTCAAGACGTGATATTTGCCCCCGGATTTTTCAACTTGCGCTTTGGTTTCACGTTGTTTCCTTGTCAACCCACTTCTACACGATTTTATTTCAAAGTAGATATTCCCACATCTGCGATCGGCACCTTGCTTTAAATGTTCTAAATCAACGGGGCAAGATGCGCGCAATATGGGCTCCCAATGATCTTCGCATTGTTTTCCTTTTTCTTGATTGGTTAAAGGCATATAGTAAATTCTGACATGGATGGCATAAAAGGCTTTGTAACATCAAAATGATAAACCCGCTACCGCCCACAAAGTGTCTTCGGAAAGTTTATTTATTATTCAAAACATGCTATATTAGAGAAAGTTGCAGAAATCTATAGATTTTGAATGTTTACAATGCGCAACTTGTTGTCGAAACTTGATACAAACGATGGGTGGATTCACAGTTGGGCTCTCCCTACATCCGAGGGAAATCGGTCTTTTTCCAAGCGATCTTATCTTTCCGTATATCGGAATCGGGTTGATTGGGCACCCTAAAAGAATTGTTGAGTATCAACTTGGCATCAATGTATGTCCTCATCTTGAAGGAAACAAGTGTCGAATTTATCTTAATCGCCCTTTAGCTTGCCAAAGTTATCCGTTTGAAATTGAAGATGTTGAGCCTTTGAGGGTTTATTTAGAAGAGAATTGCCGTTGGATTAAAGAATCTATCAGAACGCGGAAGCTTACAAGGGCTCAAAGAGAGGGTATTATATTCAGTGAGAGAATTCTTGCGCCAAAGGAATTGGAAGCAAGCTACAAACTCTACAAATATGCTACAAAATTCCGTAAATCTAAAAATTTATGGATTTTCGATCTAAAGAAAAGGATGTGGGGAAAAGGCGTTTCAAAGGCAGAGTGGCGGCGACAAAAACTGGAGGTTTCACGTCGGGAATGAAATATGAGTTCATATTTATTACTGCTGGCGGTAACCAATTTATGTACGTAGCTACAGCATCTTGAGAACGTCGATGGAAGCGCGCATATCGTTGAGGCTACTACAGCTTTTGTTGTTATTTATGCAATTCACATATGGTTGATTTGAATGTCAGAGTATGTTTCCACATTGTTAAGGGTATTGTTGGCCCTAGACTAATTTAAGAATGAACTTTTCAACAATCTCTTTAATCTGTGTCCATTCGCCTTTATTGTGAATAGTGTACTTTTGATTTCGTTTCCACTTTCCATCTTTGTTTAACCAAACATAGAAAGCTATCTGTTTTCTGCCAAATGATTCAACTAGCGCTATGGCAGACCACCATTTATCAGTCTTGTATAGTGTCTCGCTCTCGATTACTTTGAGTTTTTCGGAAATGGGGAGTTTACTTTCAGACATTTATTTTGCCTCACTATTTTTTTATTGCTCAGCGCATTTAAATTAATAGGCGGAGTGGTATGGTGAGCTTCTCTTTTATTTCACCTAAATACATAGTTCTGACGTTTTTAAAAACATGTATCGGCTCAGGAATCTTCAACACGTAGAATTCCTGAATTCTATACATTCTCTTTTTTACTAACCAGAGAATTTTTTCTAAATCCTTTAGTTCGAGTTTTCCGTCCTCAGGCCACATCAGTTTGATGAATATAGATGATAGATTTGCATATATTCTTACGTCAGTTGAACTCTTCAAAAATGCAACTGTGTTGCCTATCATTAGATAAGGATGGACACATTTCTGATAATATCCGTCAATTAAGCAGCTATCTACGTAACGAGAAGTTTTCGAGGAAACATAATAAACTCTGTTTGTTTTGATTCCGTATTTTTTAAGGTTCTCAATTAGTTTCCTCACACTATCTCTATTCCACTCCATCGTAAGTAGAACATCAATTGTAATTTTTCTTCCAATAAGTTTGGATATCTTTTCCGAAAGTAAATCGACTTTATCGGAAGGAATTTCTAGTGTTTCTTCATGCACGCTAAATTCAATATCTGGATATATTTGGACTTCTTCTTCGATCTCTAGTCCTTCTCTTGAATATGTGAAAAGAGCGCCAAAAAGCCTTCGAGTGGCACTTTCAATACTCGATAAGCAAAGAAAACCGTCACTATCGATTATTTCTTCTGGCGGTCGCAACTGAATAGGCTTTACTCCTAATTTGGTCATTATTTCTAAAATTAGATTTGCTCTGACACCATAGAACCTAGTTATTTTTTGTTGTATAGTTGTATCCAGTACATATTGTGTTGCTATGCGCTGGCTATCAAAAAATACTTTTAAACTTCTGTACCAGCTTTCGAGTAACTTTTCATTTTCCACAAAGATAAATGCGCTATTTTCTTTATCAGAAAACTTCTCTCCAAGTTCCCTTGCCGTGATTAATGATTTAGGACCAAGAGTTCTGCCAAAGTCCTTAAGGAATATTTTCAAAATTTCGATCGGCTTCATATCCCCAAGATAAGTTTGTGTAAAAATCATGAAATTCTTCCCCTTAGGAACTTTTTCCAGAACATACTTATAGTGCGTATTTGCCGCATTTTCTAAAACGGTGCTAAGCGACTCTTTTTCAGGTGGATTAACTGCAGGAAAACTTACCTCCCAATCTGAAATATCAATGCCTTGTTTTGCATCCAGACATCGTCTAGAAAAGTGTAAGATTCCTTCCTCAACTACTATCGATACTTTATTTCCTATTATGTCACAAAACTCGATAACGTCACGCATCGCTTTCATATTATCTCTTTTTGTCCATAATGCTACATTTTCACCATACGGAAAAAACGAGACTAGATAATAACTTTCCTCAGGGATTTCTCTTACACTGAAAGCAATAAGGGTGTCATTGTAAACAATGTTTTGTGCGTTTTCCACAAACTTGATATCTTCTGTTGTTTTAATTTGCTTCAAAGCTTCCCAAATGCCTTTTCTTACACTTGCCTTCGGCGGAATCGTCGGCAAATCGCTTTTAGCAAAATAAAGGCTAGTTCTGTATGCACTCATTTACCATCACCTTTTCTGATTCTACTTATTAAATCGTGCTTAAATTTTAGTATCTTATAAAATACGACCAATAGCAAAACAAACGAAATAGTTAGAAATATGGGCAGAGGAGGAAGAGTGAAGCTCACCACTCCTAGGCTGACTGACCCGGGAACATATACCTCTGCAAATACGTGAAGGAAAATCAAAACGATAGTAGCGAGGACAACACCCCAAAGCGGTAACTCCAATTGTAAAACTTTAATTTTTGATGTCTTCTCAAAATTCCTTTCAACCTCGCGTTCAACAAGTGGAATTGCAATTACTTTCTCAACATAGTTGATTTTTTCTTCATGGGAAAGCCGTAAGGATTTTGTATATCCGCAGAGAAATAACACAACGGATGTGGTAAACAACTGCTGAAGTGCCGGATCATCCAGTTTTTGATGTTCTAGCAATCTTCCAAGCACTTCAGCTATAGTCTTGAGGATAGTATAGTGAGTTAATAGAAGTTCAGACTTTGAGTTTGAATATTTTATTGCCAAAATGAAAGAAAGTAGTAAAGCACTCTCAATCAAGGGAGACTCTTTTGCAGAAATAAAAGCATTTATAATCTCGTGCATTTGTGCAGGACTTGTTTCTCTCTTTTCTGCTAATTGTAATGAAGTAAGAAAGAACTTCAATTCACTTGTGGGCTCTAAGTAGCCGATCGAATGCTCAATAGTTTTCTGAGATAGGATCGAAATTCCAAGAATTTCTTTTGATACTAAGTGCAAGTAAATACATTCCACGAGAAGATTTTTCAATTCCGAAAAAGCGGAGGAACTTTGAGTCATTTCAAATTGATGAATGTATTCTTCAATTCTCTTATTCAGTTCTGTTGCAATTTTCCTTGTTTTCATCTTAGTTCTCTTTGCCAGACTTAGAAGTGCTGAGAGGTATAGTTCATTTTCAACGTTTATTTTTAAATCGACTTTGTGGCCTTGAACAGATAGAAACAATGCCGCAAGGATTTTTGTGCGATTTCTGTAACGACCTCGCGAGATGTCCTCAGCTTTCTTTGAGGATAAGACTAACAACTCGTGGGGATATCCAAGTTCTTTTCCAAATGCCTTCATATTGTTCATTTATACACTGTTACCCTAAAAATTATTTTTATAACTTTCCTTCTGTCTTTTCACTGTGATCGTCTAAAGCGCGCCGCGCGCTTTAATGCAACTAAGGCTGAACCCAGCACCAGCATACCCTGGTGAGTTTTGTTTCTTTTTCTTCTGCGGTTTCGCTAGTTGGCGTTGAGTCTTCTTTGAGCAAGAGTTCTTTTGCTTTTCGTAGAAGGTTTCCTTCTCTTCGGGCGCGGTTTAGAGCGGTGACTACACTTTGTCTGGTGGAGGCTTTTCTGAATGCTATGGCTAGCTTTTCGCCATCTTCTCCTGATTTGGCTAGTTCATCGTAGATTTCTTTGATGATATATGTTGCGCGGACGGGAAATCCTTCTATGGCTTTTTCTCTTCTTTTGCTGGATTCTATTTCTGTTTTGAGTTCTTGTTTGATTTGGGTCATGCGTTCGATGAGCTTTTCGTATCTAATGTTTTCTCCGCTGTTTTTGGTTTCTCCTTGTAATAGGACGTTGATGATTTCGTTTGGGGAGGATATTGTTTCTTTTCCTTTGTCGTAGTACTTGAGTCTCCAGTAGTGCTCTTCTCCATCGGTGAAGAGTATGAATAGGCCTTGGCGTTTGCCTTTTTTGTAGGCGCCTATGCCTTTGGGGAGTGATTGTAGCCAGTCTAGTCCTTTTTCACTCATTATTTTTGCGAGGGCGTCCATTGGACTGTTTGTGAATTGTTCGAGTTCTTTTGTCATGACATCGAGTAATGTTGGGTCGTTTTTGGCGATTGCTTCTTGGAATCCAAAGTCTTTTGGTGCGGCTTCTTCTCCTAAGGTGGATGCATCTAGGCCAATCGTTGATCTGATGGCTTCCAGTCGACTGTAGAGTTTCTGCATTAGCCCAATGAAATGCTCAAGGCTTGCGGGATCGTTTGGGTCACCATTCTTCGGGAGTAGATTTGTGAGGTAGACTATCTCGTGTTGGGAAAGCATCCGGTCTATTCTGCCAATTCTTTGGATGAGCACGACTGGGTTCCATGGGAAGTCGTAGTTTACTACATATTGGGCGTTTTGCAGGTTTTGGCCTTCGCTTAGAACGTCTGTGCTGACGAGTATTCCTCCGCCTTTTTGAAAATCTCTTATTACGCTTGTTTTATTGCTGTGTTTGCCTTCACGGTCTTTGCATATTGTCCCGGTTGTGAGCAGGATGGGACGTTTGAATTTTTCGTCTTCTAGTCTGTCGTGAAGGTATGTTGCGGTGGCGGTATATTGGGAGAATATGATGACTCCGTTGTTGGAGTCAAGTGGTATCTGTTTGACTATGTCGGCAAGTCTGTCTTTGAATTGATTGTATTTTTTATCCGTGGGGGGAATAATGCCGATAAGTTTTTTGATCATTTCTCTGTCTTCATTGCAATTGGAGATGAATTCCTTAACTTCTTGAGAGGTTAGCTTTAGGGAGTTGATCATTGCTGCATATTTTGGTTTTGAGAATAGTTCTTCCGGGTCCGGTATTCCTTCATCGAGGGTAAAGAGTGGGTCTCCTTTAAGAGCTGGGGGAACGAAATATCCTTTTTCTTGGGCGTATTTGGTTGCTTTTACTATGTATTCGTCAAGTGATGTGAGTGTTGCTCTGAATGCCTCGACACTGCTTTCGAGTCTTTTGAATATGTTTATGATGATAATTATTTTGATGAGTTTTTTGAGGAATTCTCTGTTTTTTGCTTCTACTGCTTGAGATATTGGAGCGCCGTCAGGTAGTTTCATTTGTCCTGCTATTTTGTCGACGGAGAGGTCGTAGAAGGCGAAGTTCATTTTGTCTAGCATTTCGTCGATTTTTTGGTAATCTATGTTTGTTGTGTATTTGCAACGCGGGTCTGAGTCTAAGACTCTTTGTGGAAAGTCCAGTTTTCCTTCTTTGTCTAGGGCTTTGGCTAGTTCTCTGGAGTGTCTCACTATGAAGCGCTCGAGGACGGGTTCCATTTCGATTTTTTGGTGTTGTAGCCAGCGTTTTTGGTTGGCTGTGAAGTAGCCTTTGAGTGTTTGGCCTGTTAGGTCGTTTATGCTGTCTTCTTTTAGGTATAGGGATAGTAGGAAGTAGAGATCCATGAGGCTGTTGTTGACTGGTGTTGCTGTGGCTAATACTACTTGGGCGTTTTGTTTGATTATTAGGTCTCTTAGGGCGGCGTATCTGTTGGTTGATGGGCTGCGGTAATAGTGGGCTTCATCTACTATTATGAAGTCTCGGTCTGAAAAGTGTTTGACGACGCTGTCGGGGTCGCTTGAGAGTTTTTCTGATGAGACGCATTTGAGGTGAATGTTTGTTTTTTCCATCTCGTCGTCCCATGTTGTGTCGAGGATGCTTTTTGGAGCGATTAGGAGGATTTTTTTCCCGTCTCTTATGGCGTCAAGAGCTACTCTTAGTGCGGTTCTTGTTTTTCCCAGGCCTGTTGCATCTGCGATTAAGACACCGTTGTGGGCTTGCAGTTTTGCTGATGCGTCTCTGTACGAAAGAATTTGGTGTGCGTAGAGTGTTTTTAGTTTGAGGTTTTCTGCAGATACTTCTATGTTCGTTTTGTATGTTTCATAAAGGGCTTTTGCGACAACCTCGTATGGGCTTCTTGTTGTGACGTAGTTTTTGAGGAATGAGAGGAATGTTTCTTTGAAGTCTTGGGCGGTGTTCCATTGATTCAAAAACCATTCGATTAGTTCTTTGACTACTTCTCTGTCTGTGTTCAGCATGTTAAGTTCTTTGTTATAGATTAGGCCACCATAGGTGAAGTTGCTTGAACCTACTGAACCGACGCCGTTCTTGGCTTCTTTCAGGCTCGGGCTTGCGCCGATGTATGCTTTCCCATGAAAGAATGGACCTGTTACAGTTCTTATTTGCGTCTTGGGGTCTTCAAAGTATTTGATTGCCTCTTGTAATAATTCGAAGTAGTCTCGGTCATCTTCTTTTTCCTCCAGTTCTCTGAGAACTTCTTCTTCCCACTTAATGCTCTCAGTGGGCTCGCGGCCAAGAAGAAAGAGAAGAGGCTTGCCTCTCAAGATTTGCTTCAGCGCTCCATATCCGCGAATGTTGAAGTAGGCGGAGGCAATTGCTACCTCATTTAGATCTTGCAATTCCCTACACAAAGCAGAAGAAAGAGTCTCTTTTGAGTTATCTATTATCTTTGTCAAGCTGACACCTCAATGATATTACAATGAGATAGCTGGGCAATGACACACATCCCTCAGACGTATGCAAATCTCTTACCTCGGGAACCAACGGTTTCGAATTTAAGTTTGCCAAGTTTGTTGTGTTTTGACGTTCCACTTGGAACAAGCTCAACGTGAGCCATGCTGGACCCGCCAGGACCCTTTGACCAGGAAACCACTACAAATGAGCCTATATATGATGATCCTAAACTGTAAATCGTTCTTGACTTGAATCGGAATTCACGATAGCCATCATAGTATGAAAGTCTGCTATCCTCGGTTACTTTTTTACCTAAGAGGTGTATGGTCGCATTAAAACGCCTCTCTGGGATGCCCTTTTTTGTCTTATTGAATTGTGTGGGCCACCCCCAGAAGCCAGGTTCTTGATCTCTTGCAGACAAGGGAATCAGGAAATAGGGGTCCGCCCTTTTCGGCACAGAGAGGTCGTTATGAACGAGTGACATGACAAACTTACTCTTCGGAGATGGCAACTGCGTTTTGATTGCCCTTTGACCCGTCGCGGGACGGGCGTGCTTTGTCTTTCCAAACAAAGCAGAAAGAGACCTGCTTGCTTTCCTCGTGATGATCGTCTCGCTCCTCGTTGACGATCGCTTCTTCAAAACACCCGCAGCATCAATTCTCTTTAACATCGCAGCGTCCAACTTGACACAACTGGGACAGTTAATGATCCTCTGTACCAGATTCTCAAATTCCGAGAGAAACGCCTTGTCCCTCTTATCTCCCAGTTCAAGCTCAATCTCGATATTCATTTCGAAATTATTGGTCATCCCTCCTCCGGTCAAATTGCTGGACCCAACCAGGATATGAGCTTTCAATCTGTCCTTAACGATGAAGAACTTTGGATGAAACGTAGCATCTGCAGGGTTATGGTAAACGTATAAATTGCCTGACGAAAGTACATTTAGCAACCATTCAAGTGCTGATTTCGCAGTTCCTCTGCTATCGATTCCAACGATTGCCTGCAGTTTCCCACCAGCCTTCACGAATTGGTGAAGGCCACCTCCTAAGGAATGCGTGAAGGTATCGTCGACGTAAGCGACAACTAATGACAGACTCCCATTTTGCGTGTTGAGGTTTTTGAGAAGAAGGGAGAGACGTTTCCCAATTGGTGTCAGCTTGTGGATATCAGGCGCTGGCCCTAATATAATTAGTTTCATTGAACATCCCTTTTTTGTCCTTGTTGCGGTTTTCTCTCTCGAAGGAGGTCCGCTTTGATTAGCCGATCTTCGATTACTTCAACCAGAGCTTTCCTCAACTCTTGGAAAAGTACGTCAGGCTTTTCGAAACCCAAAGACCTCAATACCATGCAATCGAACTCTTCCCTATCTGCCTGCTCAAGTTCGCTTAGCAATGGCAATGGGTTCCTTTCCAGCGCATCGATGGGAAAGTCTGGCGGAAGTTTCTCTATATCGGCTACGGGAAATTCCTCCGACTCTTCTGTGCTGTGCATTTGTAGCGCACCGCCTCCCATCCTAATGCCGTATAGCTCTTTAGTCAGGAAAAACAGCGATGAATTCATATAAATCCATAATTTCCTTGCATCTGCTTTTCTTGGATAAACGAGATCACATGTATGGTCCGCCAGCACGCCTGCTGGATGAAGCGGTGTGAAGTGCCGCTCACCTATGAATTTGAACGAAATGATTGGGGCAGGGCCAATGTTTGGTACATTGAACCAAAATGGTCTGTGAGCTTTTGTTGTGCTTAGACTGCCGTAGCCCTTAACCTTCTTACCCTTTTCCGTGCCCTTTGATATTTCCACTGTAACGTTTTCTCCCCACCGTATATACTGCCGAGAGTATTTTCCCGGCTTATCTGGTGGATCTGGCCTGAAGACGAGAGATGATGTCTTCTCGATAATATATGAGTCTACTTCTGTCGGACTGCGAATTATCGGGAGGACATCCTTGACATCAATAACGAATCTGTTTCCTCCTTCATTCTCTATGTAGATCAGCCCTTGACTTTTGAGTTCACCGATATTCTTCGCGCTTACATTCCATGCCTTGAATTTGGCTCGATCTGCCAGATAGTCTGCCTCATACAGGTGGCTTATATCCTTCATGAAGAAGAACTCGTTAGCACCGGTTTTTACTCCGAATCTAATGGTGGCAAATTCTCCGAGCTTGTGATTCAGTTGGGGCAAGAAATATTGAAGAAATATGCCAGGTGCTCTGAGGTAATACCATTTACCTGTTGTCAATTCGGTTTTTTTCTTCGTTGCGTTTCGTCTCACTTCTGTTCCACCATAAGATTCGAGATACGTGAAAGAAACTGGTCTATCCACTTTCTTACAAGAATAAACGGTTATCACGGTGTTTATGTCGGCGCTGAAGGTTCTTTCACGTTGACCATAGACAGCAATCAAGTGGTCTTTGAGTTTCTTTTGGAGACTGATACCATAATCTGTTTCGAGCCACTTATCTGATGAGATGACAGAAGCCACGCCATGAGGAGCAAGTAGGTTCAAATTTCGTGCGAGAAAGTAAGCAAAGAGGTCGGATTTTTTGCTCAGTGAGAATTCTCTTGCGTAGTATTCTTTGTTACCCTGAGGAAACGATTCTTGTCTGACGTAAGGTGGATTCATAACGATGATGTCTGCTCGTTGTGGCATGTAAGCTTCTATTACACTTGGGTCAGTTCCTGTCCTTTTCGCAATCTGCTCTGAAATTCCTTGAAGTTGTTCCTTCAGTTTCCTCTTGTTCTTGGCGTCATATTCATTCAGATACTTTGCCTTGACTTCAGCAAAATTTCCTCTTAACTCTTCAACCTTAGGATCCAGCGTTCTCTGAGGTTCGGGCTGTCTAAGAGAGTCGTTAATAATAATTATGTTCATGTCCAAGTTAGGCAATGGTTCAGGCTCCTTCTGGTCAATTATCAAAGAAAGCCATAGCCTCAACCTAGCAATCTCTATAGCCTCTGGCTCAATGTCGAAACCGTACAAATTAGGAAGTATCCTCTTCTTATACAGCTCAACATCAGACTTCCAACCGACAGTAGCCTCCGCTTCTTGAATAAGCCCTATAACCTCTTGCATCATAACAAGCAAAAAGCCACCAGAACCTACCGCAGGGTCAAGAATCCTCAGAGACAGAAGCTTTTCCCTAAACTCCCTAACCTCTTTCTCACTCTTAGCCTTAGCAAGTTGCTCAATGTACTTAGAAAGACCATCAATGAAAGTTTTGCCATCTGGCGAAATCTCATCCTCCAACCCTAAAAAGCAGGCAAGAGCACGTCTACAAATGAACGAGCTTTCACCTCTCGGAGTATAAAACGTGCCCTTTGAACCTCTCTCATATTCTGGCAACATGTTCTCAAAAACGGTGCCAATTAATGCAGGGTCAATACTAACCTCAACCTCAAGAGGTGATGTCTCGTCCACAGTGAAATTATAATCATTGAAGAATTTCCGAGCATCCTTGAATAACTGATTCATCTTTGAATACAGACGATTCTCCATCTGTGCAGTCATGTAGTCCTCTCTTTCAAAAAGCGAGCCATTCAGAAACGGTATCCCAGGCGTACCCTCTCGATTAAGACTTTCGTAAAACAGGACATTAAGCTCCTTGTAATCCTTAATCGTGTCTATGAATCGCCTGTTCCCCTTGAGCCAGCCTTTCCTTTGTAGAAAATACAGAAACATGAGCCTGCCTAGAAAACGTTGAGCATAAGAAGTGCTTTCACCCTTCAATTCTTTCTCGACAGCCTTCTCAACCCTCTCATAAAGCTCTCTATAACCCTTGAAGAATTCATCCCTAACCTTTTGATATGGAAAGAAGACACTATCATAGTTCCTACTTAATTCCTCTGCTTTCCCAGGAAAACGCATCGACTCAAGGACTTCAAGATCAGTCCTATAAAGCCTATCCGAAAGCCCTAGAACCTTCGCCTCGCCACCTATACCTTTTCCTGGTACAATAACTGCGTAGCTGTCTATTCCATTCGTAAAGATCAATAAGGGTTTTATCAGCCTGTTTTCTTTCCAAGACCGTGCTGTCCTAGTGCAGAGACTTCTTCTCAAGTCAGCATCACTGTCAAACTCGACCAAAGCGACTTCAACAAAGTCATCAACATAAAGCCTCAACACTCTAGAGGCTTCAATATCAGAAGGGACAGCCCTCTGCTCCCTCAACGTCGGCATATCCAATACCATAACTTTAAGAGGATAACCCAGCTCACGAAGTTTATCTTCCCAAAATTTAGAATCAAACCTTGAGATTAAAGGTGAAGCACCCATCACTTTCACCCACACAGCCTTAAATAATTATGACCTCTATAATTAATAAGACTTCTAGCCCTCGAAACATAACTAACGGCAACCATTCAAAAAGTGTTTTAAACCACATAAACAGAAAAAGACTACGGGATTGCCATGGTTAAATGTCCTAACTGTAAGAAAGAAGTCAGCAAACCAAAGAAAACATGGACCTATGGACGATTTGCAGTTCAAGCTTATTCATGCGGCAACTGCGGCACAGAATTCAGGGAATACATGCAAGCTGGAAAACACAGCTTCACACTAAAACTCCAAAAAGGCAAAGGATTCATCAAAGCCTAGCACTTCATTTCAGCAGCAGAACTCCATCTAACGTTTGCAGAATATACCTTCGAGACAGTAGACTG
>Ga0315282_10006864_pt1 | contig 18894 bp, 12 predicted proteins | sample YL17G07_20_MG_FD_203693 | JGI IMG/M metagenome (GOLD analysis project Ga0315282, IMG submission 203693) | Sediment microbial communities from Yellowstone Lake, YNP, Wyoming, USA - YL17G07_20 | ecosystem: Environmental > Aquatic > Freshwater > Lake > Sediment | place: USA: Wyoming | collected...
CCGGGGTCCTTCCGCGGTTCTCGCCGGGGTCCTTCCGCGGTTCTCGCCGGGGTCCTTCCGCGGTTCTCGCCGGAGTCCTTCCGCGGTTCTCGCCGGAGTCCTTCCGCGGTTCTCGCCGGGGTCCTTCCGCGGTTCTCGCCGGAGTCCTTCCGCGATTCTCGCCGGAGTCCTTCCGCGGTTCTCGCCGGAGTCCTTCCGCGGTTCTCGCCGGAGTCCTTCCGCGGTTCTCGCCGGGGTCCTTGCATAGATTCACGCCGGAGCCCTGCCTCCAGGCTTCCGCCTCCAGCCTACAGCCTACGGATTACACACTACAGTCTCCAGTCTCTACCGCCCGCTATTCGTCGGCTCGTCGGCCAAGAGATGGTCGCCCTTCACGGTGCCATCGTCGCGCTCGTCGCGGCGGACCGTCTTGAGAGCCCGAAAGAGACGGCCCATGTCGCGCAGCACGCCCCATGTGAACCATATTGTGGTTATCACGCCGATGATGAGCGGGAGTATGATGGCGTAGACCCACCAGTAGGTAGACCACCAGGCCAGCGGCCAGCGGCCATAGGCAAGATTCCAAACCGTGACAACCACGAAGACGGCGAAGGAGAGCATGGACCAGCCAAACAGGGAGCCGGAAATCCACTTGTCCCCAAGGGTGAAGTGGCGGTCCCATCCAAGAATGCGCGACGTCACCGAGCGCTCGATTTCAGGCGCGACCGTCGCGGCTTGGTCGTCCTTAACGGCGTAGCGCCCGCGGTGCAGGAGTTTATCCATGTCATGAGGTTTGCGGCAAGTGAGCAGGGATATGATGACGTATGCGACCAGCGCGACAAGCGCGGACGCGAACATGATTTCGCGTCCGTTCATAACGTGTTGGGTATATGGTATGGTGATAAACTTCTCCCAGAACGCGACACCCCCCTCGAAGCCGGTCGTTTTATAGTGTACTATTATCTGCTGGACGATTATTCCAAGCACCGGCACAATCGCGCCCAGCAGCATGGCGGCCCAGGCGCCATACTTCGTGCTGCGGCTCCAGTAGAGTCCGCCGATGATCGCCGCGCCCGCCCCGCCTATGAAGATGGCGCCGGTGATGTCGAAGAACAGGCGTATAGCCTCGGTCTGCTGGAAGAGAAGGCTGAACATGAACGCGAAGACCGCCACGCCCGTTATGGACCAGCGCAGGATGCCTATATGCTGCCTGGCTGTGAGCGGTCTTCTGCGGAACGGCATGATGACGTCCTGTATGAAGATAGACCCCCAGGAGTGCAGGTAGGAACCGTCGCAGGCCAGCATCGCAAAGAGCATGATAGCCGCAAAACAACCCTTAATCCCCACCGGAAGGAGGAATCCAAGCGTCACCGGCATGAGCATCTGCGACCTTATCTGCGCTTGATCTATCTTGCTGACTTCGTTCACGACCTGGCTGGCCATGGCCGTGCGGTCGGGCGAGCGGAGCACCGTGAGGGCGCAAAGGCCGAGCAGGGTGATCATCACGGTCCTGGCAAAGACGCGCCAGCTGCCAAGGATGTTTCCCATTTTCGCCTCGTGGGGATTCGCCGCGGAGCAGTTGAAGGCTTGGTTGCCCTGCCACGCCATGTAGCCGTAGATCAGCCAAAAGACGCCTATGAGCACATACCAGATATTGAAACTTTCAATGGATCCCGGGGAGTCGAACGGGTCCACCATCCAGTTGCCCTGAGAACCCGCGGGCGGATTGAAGACCGCAGTCGGGACTCCGGCCGCGCCAGGGATACTGAGGTTCCCTCCTCCCACGGAAACAGCGTGAAAGATCTGCCGCCAGTCGAACATAAAGAGCAGCGCAAATGCGACCACAAGGTAGAAGACGTTGGAGATGAGGCCCTCCGTGGCGTCGTTGACCATCACGGTCAACTGGCCGCCCATCAATGTCAGATAGAGCGCAAGTCCCAGCAACACGAACATGACCAGTCCGAACATGGGGAAGACGGGATGGCCATTGAGCATGACATTCTGCGGCAGGCCCATGTAGTTCACAAAGAACCTGGCGGCGACCGCCGGGAAGATCGCATAGTTGATGAGGCCGGACAGGAAGCATAAGAGGCCGGCGAAGATGCGGAAGTGGCGGCTGTAGCGGACCTCGAAGAATTGGGCGAGGGTCATGACGCGGGTCTCGCGGTAGCGGTAGATCACAAATCCGGACAGCGCGATAAAAAGACCTACCGGCACTAGAACCGTTTCCCACCAACTGACCGTCATGCCCGCCTTGCCCATTATCTCGAAGTTCATCACGGCGGTGATGGCTCCGTAGCTGGCAGCCCCCAGCGACGTGGCGACAAGGTAGCGGCCCGCCGAACGGCTCGCCGCAAGGAAGTCGGCCACGCTCTTCATGTAGCGCCGCGTGTACCAGGAAATGAAGAAGACTATGACCAGTGGAACGCAGATTATCAACCAGTCCAGTATGTGCATTCTCATGTCTCTGATCCCTCGTTTCTCGCTATTGTTTCGCCAAGTGGAAAGAAGTTTCGAGATCCTGCCGCCCGAATCGCTCGGCTCGGCAACGCCGGCGTCTGCAAAGCTACTTCACCATGCCTCCCAGGTCAATTGTGAAATCATCCAGGGACCGGGGCGCTGTCTCTCTTGTCATGGCCGTTCTTGACCACGCCGGCTCCAGACCGCGGGATCGCTACTTGCCCTTCAAACGGGACTCCAGATTGGCCGCGGTTATTCCTCTCAGATCCTCCAGCCTTGCCAGCGCCCCATTCCTGCGCACCTCAAACCGGATCCCGGTCTGTTCGTTACCTTTCAGATATCCCGCGGTTCCCAGCCGCTGTCCAGTCCGGACGTTCTGCCCAGCCTCCACGAACAGACGGTCCATGAAGCCGTAGACCGTGCTGAGTTCCTTGCCGTGGGCCAACACCACCGTTTTCCCCAGGCCCATGAACTCCGCGGCGAAAAGCACCTTGCCGCCCTCAACCGCATGGACCTCCGTTCCCTGGGGCAGAAACACATAGTGGACACGCGCTGAGCGCTGAGCGCTGAGTGCTGAGTGTTGAGCGCTGAGTGCTGAGCGCTGAGTGCTGAGTCCTGAGGATGGCTTCCTTTCCCCGGACAACGCATCTGGCGGCCCATCGGTGCCGGCGCCCCCGGCGGTTTCCGTTTCCCCAAGCAATTCCGCCCGCTGCCGCTTCAGCTCAGCCCACTCTTCTTCGAGACGCGACTTCTCCTCCAGCAGATCCTTCTGCGAGAGCTCCGCGAAGCGCTCCCAGGTTTCGAGCCGGTTCTCCGCCTCCTCCAGTTGCGCGCACACCGCTTCCGCCCGGTGGGTCTCCTCCAGCGTTCCCTCGCGCAACCGCAGGCTCTCCCTGGCCGCCTGGAACACCATCTGCTGGGTGAGCGCGTCCCGCGTGTGTGCGCTAATGTCCGGAGAAGACCGGCTCAAGGAACTGAACGGGACGTCATTTGCGGATTGGACCAGATCGAGCAGTGTTTGCTCCTCCCGCGCAAGAATACTCGCGAGTTGCTCGAGCTTGCGGCGCGCCAGATCCACCCGGGCACGGTTCAGGGTGCGTCCCTTCAAGACGCTTTCTCTTTCCGCCTGGGGCAGTTCCAGCCAATCCGCCAGACGGCGCAGTCGCCTCTCGCGCTCCGCGATCCTCGAATTCAGACTCTCCAGGCCTCCCGCGGCGTCCTGGTCCTGCCGGATCCGCGCGGGGGGCGCCGGAGAGGGCGTCTCCGGGACTTGAACCGGCGGGGGAGCATCCGCGGGCTGTATCTCCGCATTGGGCGGTCTGGTGTCTGGCGCGGACTGCGCCCCCGGCGACAAGAGGCACGCGAGAATCAAGGCCAAGGGAATACGCGAGGATCGGTTGCGGCTGCGCGGAGCGCGGGTGGCCCAAACTCCGCAGGCGGCTCCCGCTATCACGACGAAGAGATCCTGCGGGGGTGACAGGAAGCAGATCCGCAGTTGCGTTGCGGTTCGCAAGAGAACACATGTGGCCGCGAGAACCAGCAGGACCGCCAAGCCGCTTCCGCTCGCGGCGAGCCGGGCCGCCGGGCTCAAGCGACCCAGCTGGGGCGTTGCCCGAGGTTCCTCCGGGTGCGTCTGGTCCGGGCGGAGAGCGCGAGTCACGGCAAGCCGCGCCGCGCCGGCCCCCACGAGCGTCAGGGCCGCGAGAGCCGCGGCCAGGGCGGCAAAGACGGTTTTCCACGCCGCATGTTCGGCGGCGAGGGCCAGGACTCCTTCGCGGTCGCAGAAGACCTCCGCCACTTCCGCGCGTTTGCGGAGCGATTCCGCCGCGTCCACCTCCTGCAGCGGGTATTGAAGCGGACGGGCGGGAATCAGGACAACCGAGAAGGACAGCCGCTGGACGATGGCCTCGTGCGAAGCGGCCCACTTGGCCAGCGAGGGCGCTATCGCGAAGTTCTCGGATGGTGAAACCACTTGTGCGGATCGCCAGGTCGCCTTTGAAGCGCTCAGTTCCCGGGCCAGGGCTTCCGCGCCTTCCACGGGGACGCCCTGCCGCAGCAGGACACGAAACACGATCCGATTGCCCGTTTTTTCCAGGGAACGATGGACATTCTCCCATGTTCCGAGGGTGAGCGCCAGAGCGAGAAGAGGGGACGCTATCAGAAAGAATATCACGGCGCCTAGTCCCGAGGTTTTTTGTGGACGAACCACCCCGGTTCCCCGTCCTGAGAACTTATTTTCTCGGAGGGATTCGCTGTTCGCGGGTTTCTTTGGTTGTTCTTCCATGATTCCCCTTGTATGTTGTGCGGGCTTTAGCCCGTTTCCACGATGGCATTTGCTCAAGGATTCTCCCGACTAATCAAGACGCTGACCTCGACGGCGCGGGGCGAATTGAGAACACTGGCGGCCATGATCGCGCCGTGCTCGGTGAAGGCATAAGGCAGTTTGCGCCGTCCACCCCAGCCGGAACTTGATGTCGCAAAATGCGACTTCAAGTCCTCGAACTCGCCGCTGTTGAGCTGGAACATAAAGTCCTCAGGAAACCGGGTTTTGTTGCGCCGGACCTGTTCGTTGAGGCGGCGCGTCTGAACGCCGTAAAACTCGGCCAGGTCGGTGTCTATCATCACCTTCTCGCCACGAATCAGAAAGATGCGCTGTTCGATTTTTCCAAGAGGGATTACGGCATGGGAGTCGGTCATTTGGCGGCTGCTCCTTTATGTGTCTCTGCAACCGGTGTTCTTTCCTTTTGACAGGATGAAGCCTGCACTACGAATTGCAAGACAGGCTAAAGCCTGCACTACAAACTCTCACGCCTCCAGGATTCGCCCGCCCATCCGGGTGATTTTGCCGTCCCGATTCGTAAAAGCATGGCGGGTGACGCCGGTGGCCAGGAGGGCGCCATCCCCAGCGCGCCGGCATTCATAGGAGAAATCCAGCGCGGCCTTGGTCCAGCGCACCACACTCGTCTTGATCTCGATCAGGTCGTCGTACCTGGCGGAGAAGTGGTACTGGCAGGAGGCTTCGAGGACCGGCAGGAAGATTCCCGCTTCCTCACATGCGCGGTACGTCCGTCCGAGACTCCGCAGGAGTTCGGTCCGCCCCATCTCGAAGTACACGAAGTAGTTGGAGTAGTACACGAAACCCATCTGATCCGTGTCGCGGTAGGTGACGCGGACGAGGATGGTTCCCTGGGCCAGGGGACCGACGTTCCGGGCGGCCGGCTTGGCGGATGAGGGGGAGTCGCAGGGTTGGTCCATGAGAGGTCTCCGATATTCCCTATTGCCTCCCGCGTTCGCCGTGCGGAGCAAGGAAGGCCAGAAGACTATAGAGAAAAAACCGGGACGAACGCAAGAAATTGATTGTTGGCTTTCGGCTTTCTGACTTATATTCTTGAGGAGTGGATCCTGAGCACGTCCTGGAGGCCGCGAGGCATGTCCCCCCCAACTTCCGAAGAGTCCCCGCGCATCATGCGGCATCGAAGAGGCATCCGCAAGCCCCGCCCGAGCGAGGTGCGGATGATGATCTCGCTTCCCGCGCTGGTGGTGCTCCTGGTGATCGGGATGGGCGTGACGAACTACCTGGTGTGCGCCGATTTCGCCGACGAGATCGCCGTGGCCTATCCACGGGCCGACACCAGCGGCCTTCTGCGGTCCAGCCTGGTGATCCTGGTGGTATTCTCCTTTGTGGCGTTGTTCAGCAGCATCGCGCTTGTGTGGACGGTGCTCAGGCCCATTCGGCAGTTAGCCGACGCGGCCGCGACGATCACCCGCGGCGATATCCATCCCGCCCTTCAGATCCAGGGAAGCGCCTTTGAGATTGAGCAACTCGGCAAGACGTTCAACTCGATGGTGGATTTTATCAACGCCATGATCGAGCAGCGGGAGCTTTACCTGACTGAGGGGACACCAACGGGGAGTCTGATTCTGAGCGCGCGCGGACGGGTGACGATGGCCAACACGGCCGGCTTGAGCATCCTGGGCCTGAGGCGCGAAGAGCTCACGGGGAAAATGTTGTCGGACTTCCGGCGCGGTTTCCCCGCGGCCTGTCCCTCGTTCTTCGAGTGGTGTTCACACCAGCTCGAAGCGGCGGAATCGGCCCCGGCGGGGGAGACGGAGATTCCTGGCGGGGAAGGCGAGAAGCCTCTGATCGCCACCGCGTCGGTGCTGCGCGACGAACGCAACGCCTTTTCGGCCTTGCTCATCAACTTCCGGGACGCCACCGCCGGCAAAGACCTGCATCAGCTTTTCACCGGCACCGATCAGCTGGCCGCCCTGGGCACTTTTACCTTCGGACTTGCACACGAGCTCCGGAATCCCCTGGGCGCGCTGAAGGGAACCGCCCAGCTCCTGGGCGAGATGACCGCCGGCCGGGAGGAGTGTGTGCCCTATGTGCGCCGAATCGTGCACGAAGTCAACCGCCTCGACCGGCTTATCCAGGAGCTGCACGATTTCTCCCATGCCCCGCTGGGTTCCCCGGAGCCCTGCGCAGTCAACGATATCGCTCGCCGGGGGCTGGTGTGGGCGCGGCAGGAACTCCCCGACAACCTTCGCGCGGACAAGACGGTGGTCGAGGAGTACGCGGAGGGCCTTCCGCTTGTGGTCGTGCAGCCCGACCGGGTGCTGCGGGCGATCTCCAACGTGGTGGTGAACGCCTTCGAGGAGGCTCCGGCGGGCGGCGAGATAGTGCTTCGGACGGGCCTGCTTCCCGCGGGAGAGGGCGACGCGGCGGTCCAGATGGGGGAAACAGCCGTCAGGCCGGTGTTTCTGGATGTTTTGAACACCAGTCCCGGGATTCCGCAAGAGAACCTCCAGAAGATATTCGAGCCCTTCTTCTCCACCAAACCCGGAAGAACGGGGTTGGGTCTGGCGATCGCGTACCAGATCGTTTCCCAGAACCGCGGCCGTCTCACCGTCTCCAGCGGGGGGGAAGGCGTGTGTTTCCGGTTTCTCTTCCGTGTGGTTCGAGGCGAATGAAGGGTGAGCGAGCGCCATGGCCGAGACAGCCACACACATCCTGGTAGCGGACGATGACGAAGGCATCCGGTTTGTTCTCGAGGAGCTTCTTCTCAAACTCGGCTACAGGGTGACGTGCGCCGACCAGGGTGACAAGGCGCTGGATCTGATCAGCCGCGAGCACTTTGACCTGGTTATCCTTGACCTCAAAATGCCCCGGGTTGACGGACTGTCAGTCCTGCGCCGTGTGCGCCAGGAGCATCCGGACCTGCTCGTCCTGGTGATCACCGCCTACGGTTCCCCCGAGCTGGCCATGGAGGCCATCCGTGAAGGCGCCTACGATTACTTCACGAAGCCTTTCGAGGTTCAGGACCTTCGCATCACCATCCAGCGCGCCCTCGAGAAAAAGCACCTGATCGCCCAGATACGGGACCTTCAATCCCGTATCAGCGGCCTGCCCGTTTTCCACGAGATCATCGGCGTCAGCGATCCCATGCAGAAAGTCTTCGCAATGATGCGCCGCGTCATAGACAACGACGTGCCCATCCTGGTGGCCGGCGAAAGCGGCACCGGCAAAGAGATTGTCGCGGAAGCGATTCATGGCCGGGGACCCCGGCAAAACGGCCCCATGACCAAGGTCAACTGCGCCGCCATCCCCGAACCTCTTCTTGAAAGCGAGCTCTTCGGGCATGAGCGCGGTTCCTTCACCGGCGCGATCCAGACCCACACCGGCAAGTTCGAGCAGGCTCACGGGGGCACGCTTTTCCTGGACGAGATCGGCGACATGCCTCTTTCTCTGCAGGCGAAGATCCTGCGGGCCGTGCAGGAACACGAGGTTCAGCGCGTCGGCGGCAAATCCCCCATTCCGGTCAACGTGCGGCTGATCACCGCCACGAACAAGAACCTTGCCGAAGAGGTGGCCGCAAAGCGTTTCCGGGAAGACCTGTACTTCCGGATCAATGTCATCACCATCGAGCTCCCTCCTTTGAGGGAGCGCCTCGCCGATATCCCCCTCCTGGCTGACTACTTCATCCGCCAGCACGGTCCCCGCCTCGGGAAAATGGTCGAAGGCATCAGCCAGGAAGTGCTCGATCTCTTTCTTGAATACCCGTGGCCCGGGAACATCCGTGAAATGGAAAACGTCATCCAGCGCGCCCTGATCATGACCGCCGCCCCCCGTATCCAGGTTGCAGACCTCCCTCCCCACTTCCTCACCGCGGAACGTCACCCTCCGCTTTCGGCTCAGTCTGTCGAGAACGTTGACCTGAGCATTCCCATGCCGGACCAAGTGGACCGGGTTGTCGAGGCCACGGAGCGTCTCTGGATTAGCAAGGCTCTTCGGCAGTCGCAGAATCGCCGGGAGGCAGCCCAGCGGTTGGGGATAAGTCCGCGGAGTTTAGACTACAAGATTCAGCGGTATGGTCTTCCATGATTGGCCAGGCGCGATGCGCAATCGATTGCGCAGAAACGCGCAATTGGTTGCGCGAACCAACGGTTTTGTGGGGGGAAAAAGGGGAAAGGAAAACAATCCAAGAAGGCTCCAGGGCCGGTTGCACAGAACAGATGGAGTAGATACAAGACTGATTATACATATCTTAATTCCATCATGGGCGGGAGATGTTCTGGGGAAAACGGGGGAAAACCGGGAATTCTCTGTCCTGGCACTATGGTTGCTTATCATTCTGTACAGTTGAGGGAAGGCAAGGCTCGGGCGATGTGAACCCATGCGAAACAGCTCTTCAGGGAAAAAAAGACCTCAGAAGGCGAAAAGAGGTTCAAGAAATCACCGGACCCGGCCGAAGAGAAGAGTAGTTTAGGGAGTTGAGAATCCCCCGTTTGCCTCAGACGGGATAACAAATTCGAAGGAGGATAACACTATGAAGAGGATGAAACGCGGTTTTACACTGGTGGAGATTATGATCGTGGTTGCCATCATTGGTATTCTGGTTGGCATCGCGGTTCCCGGCTTCATCAAGGCCCGCCGGACGGCCCAAGGCAAGTCGTGCAATGAGAACCTCGCCAAGATTGACGGCGCGAAGGAACAGTATGCCCTGGAGAACAACCTGGCCGCTGATGACGCGACGGTTCTGGACGACACCGTGCTGGTGGAAGCGGGTAACACGGGCTACCTGAAGAAAACCCCGGTTTGCCCTGGTGGCGGCGCCTACACGTATGGGACCATTGCCGACACGCCGACCTGCGACAAGGCGGATACGGCCAACAACCTCCACCTGCTGCCGTAAGCAGTGTTGGACTCTCGAAAAGCGCCCGCTTGCGGTGGGCGCGGCAGGGAAGAGAGAATTGTCCTGAAAAGGGGGGACAGGGAAGGCGCAAATGCCCCCTGTCCCCCTTTCTCTTTTGCCGACCCCTCCGGACTCGGGAAGGCCGGTCCCGATGGGAGTAAGGAGCAAGTGGCGATGGAAGCGACGAAACGACCAGTACGGGCCTTTACGTTGATCGAGATTATGATCATCCTTCTTGTTATCGGGATCCTCGTGGGCATCGCCGTTCCCGGGTGGATCAAAGCGCGCAAGACCGCGCGGGCGAAGACCTGCCACGAGAACCAGGCCCAGCTTGCGGGCGCTTTGGATACGTGGGCCTTCGAGAACAACAAGGACTCCGGAGAGGACGGGCCGGCACTTGCTGAACTGGTGGGTTCCGAGGCCCTTCTCCGCAAGACCCCGAGCTGTCCTATTGGGCCAACCGTTTACGAGGTGCCCAAGGTGGGGTTTCCGGTGGTCTGCCCCAATCTCGCCTCCGCCCCGGAGCACGAGATTCCCTAAGCGGGGGTTCCGCCGGCCCGGGGGCTTTGATCTCAGCCCATATTCCTCTAGTGAGCAGATCATTCGTCTCGGCCGGTCAGGAGGCGCTCGCCGCCAGTTTTTCCACCTGATCGAAGCTGACCGACACCAGGTTCGAGACACCCGTTTCCTGCATCGTGATGCCGTAGATCGTGTCTGCCAGTTCCATCGTTATCTTGTTGTGGGTGATGATGATGAACTGGGTGCGTTTGCTGAACTCGCGCAGCTTTTCACGGAAACGCATGACGTTTACGTCGTCCAGCGGGGCGTCTATCTCGTCCATCACGCAGAAGGGGCTCGGTTTGTAGAGGAAGATCGCGAACATCAGGGAAACCGCCGTCAGCGCCTTCTCTCCCCCCGACAGAAGCGACACGTTCTGAAGCTTCTTCCCCGGCGGCTGGGCGATGATGTCCACTCCGCCGTCGAGCAGGGGATCGCCGTCCTCCGCTTCTTGCAGCACCAGGTCGGCCTTTCCGCCTCCGAAGAGCGCCCGGTACATCTCGATGAAGTTCCGGCGGATGTTCTGGAAGGCTTCGTGGAAGAGCTCCCTGGTGGTCTTGTCCACGGTGGCGATGGTCTCCATGAGTGAGTCGCGCGCCTGCATCAGGTCGGTCTGCTGGCGCGTGAGGAATTCGTAGCGCTCGTTTTCCTCCTGGTACTCGATCAGGGCGCCCAAGTTGATGTTGGGGCCCATTCGGTTCAGATTGTCCATCAGGCTGTCGAGTTCCTCGACGAGCTGTTCGCGGTTTTCCTCCACCAGCCCCGCCGACTCGAGAAGCGTCTCGATAGTCGTGTTGAAGCGTTCGCCCGCCCTCTGACGCAGCTGACGGAGGGTCGCTTGGGCGTTCACGTAGGTCTCCTGGGTTTCGCTGTGCCGGTTGGTGGCTTCGTTGAGCTCGCGGACTAGTTTCTGCGCCCGTTCGCTTTCCTGGTGGCTTGCGTTCTGTGCCTCTTCCTTGGTCTTGGCGGCAGCGTGGCGGCGGTCGTCAATCCCGGCCACTTCCTTTTCCAGCGCCGCTTTCTCTTCCTCCACGCGCCCGGCTTGTTGGAGGTATCCTTTCGCGCTCAGGAAGCTGCGCTCGCGGTCATTCGCAAGCTGGGTGGCGCGGCGGGCGAAGCTCTGGCGCTGCCCCGCGAAGGACTCCGCGTTCTCGCGCAGATGGGCGCAACGCGCGCGCAGGTGCGTGATCTCCTGGTCGCTTTGGCTCACGTGGTCGCCGAGCTGATCCACTTCCGCGTTGCGCTCGAAAACCGCTTCCTCCATAAGCCCCAATTCGTCCCGCTGGGCTCTCGCGCGGGTTTCCACCTCCTCGAGGGCCGCGCTGCAAGTCCGCATCTCGCGCGTGAGTTGCTCACAACTCGTCCGGCTGGAGTCCGCCCGCTCTCTCAGGCCCTGGAACAGCGCCGCAAGTTGGTCCCGCGACTCGCGAAGCCCGGCAAGCTCCGTTTCGATCTGTCCCAGCTCCACTCGGAGGTCCTGGACCTTCTCGCGGATTTTCGCGCACTCCGCGTCCAGCCGGAGCATGTTTTGCTCGCGGTTGGTGATCCGCTGCTGAAAGTCCTTTTCCGACTTCGCCAGTTCCTCGACCTTCCTGCCCAGATCCGAGATTTCGCGCTGCCGCGTGATGATCTGGGACTGTTGGCGGCTGCCGCCCGTCATGGCGCCCGAGGGGTAGGTCAGCTCGCCTTCGAGGGTCACGTAGCGCTGGCGTTTGCCCTGCCGGATGAGTTGCATCGAGACATCCAGGTCCTGGGTGAGGATTGTGCGGCCGAGGAGGTTGAAGACGGCTTTTTCGATGTATCGGTCATAGGAGACGAGCCGCGAGGCGAGGCCGATGATGCCGGGTCCGCGGAGGATTTGCTCGGTATCCTGTCCGCCCTCGCGTCCGTCAATCACGTTGAGCGGCAAAAAGGTGGCCTGTCCCTGGCGCGTGGACTTGAGAAACTCAATCGCCTTCCTGGCGTCGTCGTCGGTCCGCACCACGATGTCCTGCGTGTGGTTTCCGAGGGCCACCTCGATCGCGAGGTCGTGGGCCGATTCGATGGACTGGATCAGCTCCGGCACCACGCCGATGACGCCGTCCAACTCGTGTTGCGCCGCGGCGAGCATCACGGACTTGACGCCGCGGTAGTATCCCTCGTAGTCCTTCGCGAGCTGTTCCAGGGCGTTGAGGCGGGACCGCGCTTCATGAAGTTGCTGCTCCGCCTTGCGGTGCTCGGCGCGGAGCGTGTCCCGCGCCCGCAGCTCGGCCAGGCCTTCGGTCTGCGAGGTCGAGAGGCTTTCCTGGAGTCTCTTCAGTTCGGCGCGGCGGGCTTCCAGATGCTCGCGCTTGCGCTCGATGTCCTCGGACAGGGCGGCGGTGCGCGCCTCGTGATCGGTTTTCTGCTTGCCGAATTCCTCAATATGGGCGCCGGACTGCTCGATCAGAAGTTTCAGACGCGTGCTTTCGTTGCGCAGCCGCTGCGATTCGCCGTTGCCGGCCTCCAGCGCCTTGCGCAGGTCGCGGATCTTCGTCCGCGTGGTCTCGGTGTCCGAGCGCAGGCGCTCGTATTCGGCGCGGCGGATATTCTGTTTGGCCTCGAGCGAGATGAGGCGGAGCCTCAGGCGCGCTTCCTCGGCGTTCGTGTCGGCCAGGTTCGCGGAGATCTCATCCTTGCGCAGGTCGTTCTCGGCGATCTGTTCCAGCAGGTCGCGCGCGCGGCGCTGCTCATTCTCGGCGAGGTTTCTCAGCCGCATGATTTCCGCCGCGGCGTCGGCGATATACTGGCGCTGGTCCTCTTTGCGGATCGACAGGTCGCGGAGCAACTGGTCGGCGTCTTCCGCCTTCAGCAGCAGCTCCTCGCGCCGCGCCTCGACCGCGCTCGCTTGAGCCTGGAGCACCCCCAGGCGGTCCTTCGCTTCGCGGAAGGCCTTCTCGATCTTCTCGAAGTCCGCGCTGACGCGGCGCATGTCCATGGCGAGGAGTTTCTTCTCGATGGAGTCGGCGTCGTCGCGCAGTCCTTTGTAGCGCTCGGCCTTGGCCGCGGCGCGCTTCAGGCTGATAGTGCGCGTTTTGCACTCGGCGATGCGGTCGGCCAGGCGGATCAGGTCGTGCTCGGTCTTCTCGAGCTTCCTCAGCGCCTCGGCCTTGCGCGCCTTGTACTTCGAGATCCCCGCTGCCTCCTCGAACAACAGGCGGCGCTCCTCGGGCTTGGCGCGCACTATCTCGTCCACGCGGCCCTGCTCCATCACGGAGTAGGACTCGGTGCCGACACCCGTGTCCAGGAAAAGCTCCTGGATGTCGCGGAGGCGGCAGGGGACCTTGTTCAGGAGGTACTCGCTCTCGCCGGAGCGGTAGAGGCGGCGCGTGATGCTGACCTCGGTGAAATCTATGGGCAGGCGTCCGTCCTCGTTGTTAATCACGAGGTTTACCTGGGAGCACCCCATTGGTTTGTAGGTGGCCGAGCCCTGGAAAATCACGTCGCCCATCTTGGAACCGCGCAACGACTTGGCGCTTTGCTCGCCGAGCACCCAACGAACCGCGTCAAAAACGTTGGACTTGCCGCAACCGTTGGGGCCCACCACGACGGTGACGCCGGGCATGAAATCCACCACCGTCTTGGTGGCGAAGGACTTGAAACCCGTCATCTCTATCCGTTTGAAGAACATGGGAAGTTCACTTTCTGCAACAGGGAATGTTACCTCAGGAAAACCTCAGCCAAACTCCGGATCATCAGCATGGTTCCGGATCACTTCCCTTGGGACCGGCGGGGTCCGCGTTCTCTGACAAGTGGTGCGTCTTGACACAGCCCCACACTGGCACTTCTCCCGCCCTGTCACCTACTCGCTTAAGAAACGCTCCGCCTACCTTCCTCGTCCTGCGAATGCTAGCGCGCCCCCCCGCTAGGCAAACGGGGGCGCACCTACAATATCTTGACGCGGAACATACCCGATGTCCCATATATAGTCAAGAGAAACTTCGCCAGGATTTTCAGAAAAAAGGCCGGATTCTGGTACCGAAGGGCGTGGGCGGCAGAAGAGAAACGCTTAGCTCCCGTTGGATCGCCGGACTCAGGAGTCCTTTCCCCACCCACACGAGCACCTGTGCAAAACCGCCGGACCGGACCGGGACACCCCTTCCCAGGCCCGGACCTAGCTTATACTCCCGCGCACGGAGGGAGCGCAATGAAAAAGCGGATGAGGAAAGACAGAGTCGGATCTCTGGAAGCGCCCTCCTGACGTTTCTTTTACACGCTTCTTACCTCGGGCTGACCATTCTTCCCGCTGTCTGTCGCATAGTGATGCTATGAAACAGAAGCCCCCGAGAGCGGACCGGGCTTCTCATTCGATCAAACCATCAGACGGGAAAGGAGCGAAAACCATGAAAACGATACGCGCATCGCTGTGTTTGGGGATAGCGCTTCTGTTGTGGAGCGGGGGGCCTTCCCAAGGCGCGCCTGCCGCACCGGAAAAGGCGGTTTCCCTCCAGGCCCTGGAGAAGATGCCTGTGAAGGAGATCACCGTGTTCAAGGACGGGCATGCATTCGTTCTGCACGAGGGTCAGATGCCGACGGACGAAGCGGGCAATATCCAACTCGACTACTTGCCCCGGCCCGTTCTGGGCACCTTCTGGCCTTTCTGCGCGGACAAGAAGGTGAAACTCGAGTCCGTGGCGTCCACGCGCAGGCGGGTGCGGGTGGAGCGCACCGCGCTGGAAATCCGCGAGTTCATCGAGGCGAATGTGGGCGCGGCCGTCACAATCACCGAGAAGGGCTGGCAGGACCGCCCGGGCGAATCCTATTCCGCCACCATCCTGGAGATTCCGGTCCGCGGCTCGGAAGAGATCGCCGCAACCAGCGCCCCCTATGCGGAGCCGCGTCTGCCTCAGAAGGGCGGCATCGTGCTCCTTCAGACGAAGCAGGGGGTGCGCGCCGTTGCCCTGGAGCGCATTCTCGACATCACGTTTGCCAACAAGCCCAAGCCCACCGTCGAGAATGAGGAGTTCCGCAATCTTCTGACCCTGCGCCTGGCCTGGCCCGGGGGCAAGATCAGCAAACAGGCCGCGGTGGGGCTCATGTACGTCGAGCGCGGCGTGCGATGGATCCCCAGCTACAAGGTGGAGATAGACGGCAAGGGCCACGCCGTGGTCCAGATGCAGGCCACGATCATCAACGAGCTCGTGGACCTTGAGGACGTGAGCGCCCACCTCGTGATCGGCGTCCCCCAGTTCAGGTTCAAGGACATGACGGACCCGATCTCGCTTCAGGAAACCGTGACCCAAGTGGCCAGCCGGACGAGCCGGGATTCGCGCATGAATACCATGCTGTCGAACGCCATGATGTCCCAGGCCGCGTTCGTGCCCAGCCGATTCGAGGGTCCGCGGGAAAGCGATACCAGCGTGGACTTGGGACCCGAGATCGCCTCGTCCGGCAAGAGCGAGGATCTGTTCGTTTTCGACGTTCCCCACCTGACGCTCAAGAAGGGGCAAAGGATGGTTCTCTCGGTGGGCGAGTTCCGCGTTTCCTACGAAGACGTCCACAAACTCCAGGTTCCTTTCCTGCCGCCGCCGACGGTCCGCGCCTCCTTCAACACCGACCAGCAGCGGGAACTCGCTCAGAATCTGGCCGCACCCAAGGTGCGGCACGTCATCCGCTTGAAGAACGCCACCAGCCAGCCTTTCACGACCGCGCCGGCGCTGATTCTGCGCGAAGGCCGGGTTCTGGCCCAGGGGTTGATGACCTACACGGCCGCCGGCAGCAACTGCGACCTCAACGTGACGACGGCCGTGGACGTCGCGGTGAAAGTGGGCGAAGAAGAAACGAAGCGGACGCCCAACGCGGTGCGCATGAATGGAGACGACTACTCGAGGGTGGACCTCAAGGGAACCATCGGTCTGATCAACTACAAGAAGACCCCTGTGGAGATAGAGGTGGTCCGGGAGGTCCTGGGGCACCTGGACACTGCCAGCGGCAATGGTGTGATGGTGAAGACCGGAATGTACGGTGATCTGCCTTATTCGTATGATGAGGAATTCCCGTTCTGGTGGCGCTGGTGGAGTTGGCCGTGGTGGTGGACCAGCCTGAACAGCACGGGTCGGGTGACGTGGAACGTGACGCTGAAGCCCGGCGAGAAGACCGAACTGGAGTGCGCCTGGCACTACTTCTGGAGATAGGAGAGCGCGCCCTGAAGGGGAGTGCACCCTGACGAGGCGCTCATTTGTTACCACGGAATGCACGGAACACACGGAAGGTTTTTCTTTCCGTGCGTTCAGTGTATTCCGTGGTTCTGTGTTTCTCAGTTTCCGTGGGTTTTCTGTTTCATGCAAGGTCTTCCTTGCTTTTCGTAAGTGGATTGGTTTATGCTTTCCCTAGGCGGTTTACGGCTTACGAGAAGGAGGCATATCATGTCTCGCATTCCGGGTTGGACGAATGTCTCATCGCTGGTACTGAGGTTTGTGCTGTTTGCCGGGGTTGCCGTCTGCGCGCTGCTGGCCGGACCGGCGTGGGCCGGGGTGATTCACGTCAAAGCCGACGCCGCCGGGGCCAACAACGGCCAGTCGTGGGCCAACGCCTACACCGACCTGCAGGCGGGGCTGGCGGCGGCGGCGGCGGGCGACGAGATATGGGTTGCCCAAGGGACCTACAAACCGAGCAACGACTTCGATTGGACCGTCTCCTTCGTATTGAAGTCGGGGGTGGGACTCTATGGCGGTTTCGCCGGCGCCGAGACCAAGCTGGAACAGCGCGATTGGGAAGCCAACACGACGATCCTCAGCGGCGACATCGGCACAACAGACACCGCGGACAACTCCTATCACGTGGTAATCGGCGTGGATCTCGCCGTCCTGGACGGGTTCACGATTACGGCTGGGAACGCCGACGGCAACTTCGGTGCCGGGATGTATAGCAAAGACTGTTCACCGACCGTGACCAACTGCGTGTTCAGCAACAATAGGACGAACTACTACGTTGGGCGCGGCGGGGGGATGTGTAACGAAAGCAGTGGAGCCTCCGGCAGCAGTTCGCCGAACGTGTCCAACTGTACCTTCAGCGGCAACGGGGCAAACGTCGGCGGCGGGATGTACAACGACGGCAGTTCGCCGACCGTGACAAACTGCGCGTTCCCCAGCAATGGGGCCAACGTCGGCGGCGGGATGGCTAACTACGGCGCTTCGCCGACCGTGACCGACTGTACATTCAGCAGCCATATGATGGGCGTCGGCAGCGGCATGCATAACTGGTACGGTTCGCCGACCGTGACCAACTGCACGTTCACCAAAGCGGGCAACGGGATGGCTAACTACGGCGGTTCGCCGACCGTGACCAACTGCACGTTCAGTGGCCATAGGGGTGGCTACGATGGGGGCGGGATGCGTAACGTGAACAGTTCGCCCTCCGTGGCCAACTGCACGTTCAGCGGCAACACGGTAACAGGCAGCGGCGGCGGGATGCATAACTGGGACAGTTCGCCGACCCTGACCAACTGCGCGTTCATCGGGAATGCGGCAGGCCCCTACGGCGGCGGGATGTACAACCAGGGCGGCGCGCCCACACTGACCAACTGCGTGTTCATCGGCAATGCGGCAGACATCGGCGGCGGCATATGTGACGGCAGTTCGTCCACCGTGACCGACTGCACGTTCAGGGGCAATACAGGTGGCAACGGCGGCGGGATGCATAACGGCCAGAGTGTGTCGACCGTGGTTAACTGCACGTTCAGCGGGAATACGGCAATCTACAGCGGCGCCGGGATGCATAACGAAGGCGGGTCGCCGACGGTGGTTAGTTGCACGTTCACCGGCAATACGGCAGGCGCATTCGGCGGCGGCATGGATAACTACCTGAGCGCGCCGCGCGTGACCAACTGTACATTCAGCGGCAACACGGCGGAGAACAGCGGCGGGGGGATATGTAACGGCGGCTGGGCGCCCAATGACCGTTCCCCCACCATGACCAACTGCATCTCTTGGGACAATGGCGCTCCTGTGGGTCCTGAGGTATACTCCGACAAGTCGGCGATTCCCACTTTCCACCACTGCGACATCAAGGGCAGCGGGGGGAGTGGCGCTTCATGGAATCCCGCACTGGGCGCTGACAGCGGCGGAAACATCGGGGGCGACCCGCGCTTCGTGGCCCCGGCCACCCCCGCGGGTCCCGATGGTCTTTGGCGAACACGTGACGACGGACTGCGGTTGCGGTCGGACTCGCCCTGCATTGGGGCGGCGGACCCCGCTGCCGCGCCCCAAACGGACATTCTCGGTCTTCGACGCAAGACCGCCCCGGACATTGGCGCTTACGAGTTCCATCCCATGCCTCCGGCGAGTGCTGATCCTGCATGGGTGTTGTTCGAGTAACAATCGCGTTATGTACGAGATCGCGTTATGGACAGGGCCGCCGGGCAACCACCCAACGCCGCAGAGAAAGGCGCTGCAAAGTAGCGCGGGCATCTTGCCCGCGTTTTCGCAGGCGGGACGCCCGCGCTACCATGCAGGCCGAAGCCTGAACGCTCGCGCCCGCGCTACTCCATTTTGATAGGAACTCTAGGCAACGCGGCGGCCTTGCCGGAGGCGGGTTCGATCCGGCGGTTCGAGGGTTCCCGTCACACGGCGTGCGCGATCCCCTGACCGGCCCGCTCGGACTGGATGCGGTGCATGGCATCGTCATCGAAGAAGCGCGCGCCGCAGGCATGACACTTGAAGTGCCGCAGCCGCCTGATGGACAGACC
>Ga0315282_10006865_pt1 | contig 18894 bp, 13 predicted proteins | sample YL17G07_20_MG_FD_203693 | JGI IMG/M metagenome (GOLD analysis project Ga0315282, IMG submission 203693) | Sediment microbial communities from Yellowstone Lake, YNP, Wyoming, USA - YL17G07_20 | ecosystem: Environmental > Aquatic > Freshwater > Lake > Sediment | place: USA: Wyoming | collected...
CCACCCGTTCTTGCGGCGGCGGACAGGCGGGCCCAGGGAGTCCCGGCCGGGCGGCCCGCTCCCGGCCACGCCATCCCGCCTGGTCCGACCGCCTCAGACGTAGTCGAATACCCGGCACTCCTCGTAACCGCTGGGCCACGCGCCGGACGCTTCGCACTCCTTGAGCCGCCCGATGGCGGCCTCGTTCTCCCTTGTCGCAATGGCGAGCACCTGCTCCGAGAACACCCACACGCCCGAGCGGTACGGCTCTTTCTTCTCGACCGCGATGACGTGCACCGGAACCTTCTCGCCGCCCACCTGGGCCATGACCGCCTGGTAGAAACTGGCTTGGTTGACGTAGCCGAACCGCCGGGCGTCGGCCTCGAACCACGTCAGGTCGTCGCAGGTCTTGAGGTCGATGATGCCGCGGGCGGGATTGAACCAGTCGAGCCGCACCTGGCAGGGGACGCCGCAGTAGTCCGCGCGGGCGACGCCCTCGGGCGTCCCTTCAGCGAGCAGGTCGCAGGCGATGGCGTGAGTGCGGACGCCGGCGGCAAGACTGGAGACGAGCGCGAACTGCTCGTCGGTGAGGACGGGTTTTCCCTGCGCGGCGGCCCACTCGGCATAGGCCTTGGTGTTGGAACCGAAGGGCTGCCCGGTCTTCGGGTTGATGGGTCCGCCGACGGCGTACTCCGCGTTGAACTTCTCCACGCCTTCGAGGATGAGCGTGTGGGCGGCACGTCCGATGAGATATGCGGGGCGCTCCTCTTCAGGGATGAGGCCCTGCCTGCGCTTCCAGTAGAGCAGGGGACACTTCCTGAAGTCGGCCAGGGCATGGCTCGTGAGAAACTCCCTGGCCTTCGCGTGGTATTCCTCTTCCGATTCGCGCAGCAGGAAATCGAGGGCCGTCCGCACGCTTCACCTCCGTTGGTTCTCGGCTCTTTCCGTCTTTCGCAGCGGGGGCGAGGGGAAGGCGGGCCGATTGAGGTCAGGGCATCCGCCGCTTTTCACGAAACCCACGACCAGCTCCACAATGGCGGCGACGGCATCCTCCGTCTCACGTTCGGACAGCTTCTGGTAATGCCGCCTGATCTCGATGGGAGCCGGTTGCATCGGCTGCGCCCTCCCTTCGCGTCTGCCTGTCCCTCCGCAAGGTCTAAAGGGGGGGACAAGCGCCGCATGGGGACACGCTCGGGGCGAATTCATCGCTCGCCTCCCTCGAAGCGGCGGAGAGCGGCTTCGGCGCGCTGCCGGCGTTTCTTGGCGACCTGGTAGCCGAGGCCCGCCTGGCGTGCGTAGTCCGCGAGCGACTGGCCGTGAACCCGCGTTGCAACGAGCAGGGCGAAGTCTTCCTTCCCGAGGCGGCCGGCGAGCATGTGCCTGCGCAGCCGCTCGACCTCCGCTTCCTCGTCTTCCCGCGCCCGCACCTTGGCGACCGCGGCTTCCCACGTGTCAGAGGGGAAGCTGTCGAGAATCTGCGGGTCGGTCGGGATCTCGAAGGCAGCTTGGTCCCAGATCTTGCGATACAGGTCGTGGAGGCGGTGAATGGTCTCGCAGCAGAGTTTCGACGCGAGACGTGTCGGGCGCTTCTTCAAGTCGAGGCGGGAGACCACGTCGAGAAACGCACAGACGATGGCCTGCCAGAACTCGGCCGAGTCGCGGTCCCAGTGGCGCTTCTGATGCCGGATGGACTGAAGCCCGGGCCAGAACATCGTCAGGAGGACCGTGTTCCAACGTGCGTCCCGGTCCTCGCTGCGGGCCTGAAAGATGGCGCAGAGCACCTCGTCCTTCGCCGGGTCATGCGACGCCTCCTCCTGCATGAACGCCAGCACTTCCGCCCACGACGGGAACCGCTTCAGGAAAGGCGCCCGCTCCTGGAGGCCCCTGAGCAGCTTGCCATAGCCCTGACCTTGAAGCTCCCCTTCAAGCCGTACACGGTCCTTCTTCCTCGAGACGCTCGACATGACGTCCGCCTTTCAGGCCGGGCGTCTTGCGCCTCATCGTGGCCAAGTCAGGGCGTCGAGCGCCTCGTGGTTCAGGATGTGGAGACTACCGTCCTCCGGCCCCGCGATGCCGCGTCTCAATCGGATAGCGGTTGAGAGTTCCGCAGCCGCGGCAGGTGCCCGTGGCCGGCAAACCGACGATGTACTCGTGGTTTCTCGCGAACCGCAGATGAATCTGACCGCCGACGAGAACTCCGAGCAGCTTCCCGCAGCGGGTGCAGCGCCATTCCTTCTGCCTTGTCACCGCCAATACCTCCGGCACGATGTATGAGGACGCAACGTCAGCCGATGACTTGCGATTGTCGGGCAGGGACGGGGCGGGCACAATGACGGGGTACTGACGAATGCCTGACGAAAAAACGGCCCGAGAAGGGCCGTTTTGTCAGGCTCGCGTCAGACTCGCGTCAGGCTCACGTCAGGGTAGCAAACGGCTTCAGGGAAAGGAGTTGCGCTCAGGAAGCAGGTGGTTTGTCAGCGCGGGGAAGGAGCCTCGCGCCTTCGGGGAAGTGCCGCTTGATCATCCTGGCGTCGATGCTGACATTTGCGGGCGGGACCGAGAAACGATACTGCTTCGCGCCGCTGTTCTCGATGAGCGCTTCGACGTCCATGCCCCCCACGCTCAGGTCGTCCTTGAGCCTTCGGATGACCTGGTGGTAGGTGTCGGGAGAGCCGAGGTCCCCGCACGAGACCCATCCGAGCGGCGTCGTCCTGGCGGCGACCGCGAGTTTCAGCGCGGCCTCAAATGAGCCCCCGGTCAGCCATGCATCCTTGCCGCCGACGCGGACGAGGTGCCTGCGCTTGTCGGCGCGGCCGTCGAGATGGATTTTGACGCCCGAGCGGTAGGTTACGCCGGCGTCGTCGGCTGGCAGGTACTCGCTCGTCCATTCCGCCTGGACCTCAACCGGGGGCTCGCCCGCATCGTCCTTCGCGGCAACCTGCCCTTCGCCCCGGGCTAGCTTCCGCTGCGCGAGAAGCGCGATCCGGTCGAGGAGCCTGGCCGCGACGGGTCGGGTGATCAGTTTCTCCACTGCCTCCCGCGCCGTCGCCGTCACCTTTTCAAGGGTGTCGATGCCGTGCTCGATAAGCGCCGCAATCCGCCCTCGCCTGAGTCCCCGGACGCGTGCGTTCGCAAGCACGATCCCTTCCTCCGGAACGCCGTGCACCAGACGCTCCGACAGCTTCGCGAGGCCCTTGACCACCGGCTCCGGCCACTCGCAGAGTTTCGCGATGCCGCTGAAGGTCTCGGCAAGCCAGGCGAACTCCCCCGCAAGGCCCGCGATGCTCCCGGAATAGCAGTGGAATCGGGTTTCGATCTCGCGGGTCGGCAGCCCGAGCGCCCACTGGTAGAGCAGCAGCGCCTTCTTCACGCGCTTCGTGAGGTCGTAGGAGACGGCCGACATGCCTCGGTAGTCCGCCAGCCGCGCGCGGCTTGCGGCAGGCATCGCATTGACCGCGTTTCCGAGGAGCTCAAAGTACTTCCCGCTGTTGTGCTCGGCCGTGGCGAGGTTGAAGTAGATGCGCTCTCCGTCCTCGGTTCCCGCCAGGCACAGAAGGATTTCAAGAAGGTGGACGTCCGCGGCGTGGGCCTGGTTCTCCCTTGCAAACTCCGCCAGGGCAATGGCCGTGTCGACTGTCACGCCCTTCACCGCAGCCAGCTGTCCCAGCTTCGTCGCCCGGAACTTCCCGTCGGCGCGTTCGACAAGACCGCCGTCGAGGCAATGCTTCAGGCCCTGGGCGAGCTTTCCGTCGAATTCGCGCTCCCGCTCGCCGCCGCGCCAGCAGGTCTGGCCGGTGTAGGAGGCAAGCAGAACCTCGCGCATCTCGGCCTCGGTCGCCGCGAGGCCCGAGGCGACGAGGTTCAGCACGTGATGGGCCAGGGGGTCGTCGTCCAGCGCGGGCTCCAGCTCGCCGAGCGTACCCCTCGCATACTGATCGTAGAAGACGTTCGCCTGAAAAGGCGAACCCGTGACGATGATGGCGCGCCCGAATTCCTCCTCGATCCCGAGCCGCCCGGCCCGTCCGCTCATGTTCTCGTACTCGGCCTGCGAAATGGGCATCGTGATCCAATTGCTGTGCGCCGGGTGCTCCCATCGCTCGGGGTCGATGAAGACGTTCTTCGCCGGCAGGTTCATCCCCATCGCCAGGGTCGTCGTCGCGCAGACGACCGAGATGTCGCCGCGGCGGAACCACTTCTCGATCAGGTGCCGCTGATCCCAGTCGAGGTCCGCGTTGTGGTAGGCCACGCCGCGTGCGAGCAGCGCCGCGAGCTGATCCTTGCCCTCGGACTCCTCGAGGTCCTGCAGCTCGGCCAGGGCCTCGGCCGCAGGCCCCCGCGTCATGCGCGAGGCGACGGCCTCGGCCGTCTGCATGCTCTCCAGCCTGGACTTGCAGAAGATGAGGCACTGCTCCCGGGCATCGACGAAGGCCTTCACCTGGGAGACGAGGATGTCCCTCGTCCCGCTGGCGCGGGCGACCGGAGCGAGCGCCTCCCGTCCCTCCTTGCCGCTGTTGTGCTCGACGTAGCGGAAGACGCCCTGGCACAGGACGCCCTTGCGGAGCTCCACGGGCCTCCGCTCCGTCGCGCAGAGGCTCGCCCCCAGCCAGTCGCTGAGGCCGCCGGCGTTGGCGAGCACGGCTGATAGCCCGATGATCTGGGGGCGGCCGGGGGAAATCTTGATCTTCGTGAGCAGCAGCTCGATCTTCGGCCCGCGGGTCTTATCCCCGATCATCTGCAGTTCGTCCATCACCACCAGGCCCACCTTGCGCAGGAGCCCGGGGCTGTTCACCAGGAGGCTCTGCATCTTCTCGAAGACGATCACCGCGACATGGAACTCCCCGCGGCTGATGTCGCGGTCGAATTCTTTCCGGTCCCGCGTCGAGATGACGACCCGCACCCCCAGCGGCGAATACCGCGACCGGAACTCCTCGTACTTCTCCTCCGCCAAAGCCTTCTGCGGGACCAGGTAGATCGCGCGCTGGTTCTGCCGGGCAACCCGTATGGCGGCGACCTCTCCCACGAACGTCTTCCCCGACGACGTCGGCGAGAAGACGAGGAGATTGTTCCCGCTCAGGACGCCGCACTCGCGGATGGCGCGCTCCTGCACGGGCAGGAGCTCTTCGTGGCCCGCAGCCCGCCACAGGGCGATGACCTGCTCGTCGATTCCGTAAGACCCGAGGGCTTCTATCCTCATCCCCGGATTCCTCTGCAGTCGGCAGCGGCGACGCTGAAAGGCTGACGCTCGATGGGTCTGCGTTCGGAGGTGACGCGGCGGGAGGAGCTGGACCGTTCAAGCGGATTCACATTGTCCGCTTGGAACATGTCAAGTCAAGGTTTTTTCCCGTCCCAACACGGCGCCCGACAGGGCCTTCGGAATAGTGGGGAAATAGCAGGAATTCCCCTTGCCTTCGGCCAAGAAGGGGGTAAGGGGTGATCCGGCAAGAGTAGCGTAACCCATGTCGCAAGCACAGGTTAGGGAAAGACGGCCCATGGAAAAGGTAGCTTTCTACACCCGCATCTCCACCGACGAGGAGCACCAGAAATACTCGCTCGACGCCCAGAAGGACCGGCTCGAGGCCTACTGCAAGAGCCAGTACGGCGACGACTGGGCACTCCACAAGGTCTACCGCGACACCGAGAGCGGCACCCACATGAACCGGCCCGGACTGGAGGAGATGCTCTACGACGCCTCGGTCAAAGCCTTCAACGTACTCCTCGTCTTCCGCGTGGACCGGCTCAGCCGCAAGGTCCGCGAACTCGCACAGATGGTCGACGAGCTCACCAAGCAGGGCATCGTCCTCAAGAGCATCACCGAGCCGTTCGACACCGCCAACGCCGCCGGGAAGATGATGCTCCAGATGCTCGGGGTCTTTGCGGAGTTCGAGCACGCGACCATCGTTGAACGCACCAAGGTCGGCATGGAGAAGAAGGCCAAGGGCGGCCGCTGGGTCGGCGGCGTGGTGCCCTACGGCTACCGGCTCGAGCCGGGGAACGGCCTCGTGGTCCGCGAGGAGGAGTCGCTCATCGTCAAGAAGATGTTCTCGATGTACGCCATCGGCAGGGACGGGACCCAGACCATCTGCCGGAAACTCAACGAGTCCGGCTGCCGCAGGCGCAGCGGCAAGAAATGGGACAAGCGACTCATCATCAACATCCTGCGCAACCCGCTTTACATCGGCAAACTCCGCTGGCGCGAGGCGGTCTACGACGGTTCGCACGACCCCATCATCTCCGAAGTGCTGTTCAGCCAGGCCCAGGAACTGCTCGACCAGCGGCGCGAGGACGTCAGCGGAAGGCGGTGGAACAACGGCTCAAGGCTGCTGTCGGGCCTCATCAAATGCGCCCTCTGCCAGCGCCCGATGGTGGGCGTGAGCTGTCGGGTGAGGAAGGAGGGCAGCAGCATTCCGTACTACGTCTGCGCCACGCGCCTCTCCACGCACGACTGCAAGCAGGACTACATCCGCGCCGACCTCCTGGAGGCGGCCATCATCAAGGACATCAAGGGCATGCTTCAGGACGAGGGCCTCATGGCCCGGATCTGGGCCGAGGCCAACAAGCGGCTCGACTCGGAGAAACCCGACCTCGCCAAGGACATCCGCCGGGTAGAGGCCCAGATGGCCGACGTGCGTGGCCGGGTGGAACGCTACCTCGACGCCTTCGAGACCGGAAGCCTCAAGCCGAACGTGTGCAACCAGAAGGTCCAGGACCTCAACGCCCGGCTCGAGGAGCTTGAAGCCGAGCGGCGCGACCTGGAGGAGCGCCGGGAGCGCATGAGCCTGCCCGCGCTCGACCGCGAGTTCCTGCGCAAGGTCCTCGACGACTTCGAGGAGGTCCTGGCCTCGGCCGAGAACGCAAAAAAGAAGCACCTTCTCCGCCAGTTGGTGAAGAAGGTGCTCATTCATGATCGCCACACGGTCGAGGTCTGGTACGGGTTACCGAACCCGGACTCGACTCGTATCGCGGGAAATTTGGCTCCCCGACAAGGGCTCGAACCTTGAACCTAGCGGTTAACAGCCGCTCGCTCTACCAATTGAGCTATCGGGGATCAATCCGAAGCCGCTCAACGGCAACTCCCAGGGTACACATATCGGCGCAGAATGTCAAGAATGTTTAGACGCTCTACCCCGGGATGCCGAAGAAACTCTTCACCAGCTTGAGGATTGACCGGGCGGAGGTAGGTTGGGCCTTCGGATCGGCGACGCCATGCGCCTGCAGTCTCGCCAGGTTCTCGGCATTGACGCGCTCCAGCACCCTGGACAGTCTCTCCGTCACTTCCGGGTTGGCCTTGAGGATCGACTCGAAAGAGTCACGACCGATGATCAGCGCCAAGGTATCGGTCAGGGCGACCACCGTGGCGCTGCGAGGCTGTCCCGTCAAGAGAGACATCTCGCCGAAGTGAGAGCGGTCGCGGAGTCTGGCGACTTCGATGTCGTTCACCCGCACCGATACCGTCCCGCTGGCGATGACTACAAAAGAATCCCCGGGCTCGTTCTGGTGCATCAGCACCTCGCCGGCGGTGTAGAGCGCCACTTTCAGCCGACGGGACAGCGTATTCAGATCCTCTTCACCCAACGGCTGGAGCAGTTCCACGCCGTGGAGGATGTCGGTGACTTCCTTGCTTCCCGGGCACAGGCGGGGCTTGGGGACGACCGGAACGATTTCATGCTGATAGACGTCCCGGATGGGGAAGGGGATGGCGATTCCGTTGCGACGGAGGAGATACCAGACGCGGGTCATGACGCTATCCTCGATGTCATCGCGTTCGGCAAAGCGGTCGAGCCAGAACTTGATGTCGTAGGTAATGGCGAAATCCCCATAGTTGACGAGCCGGACCTTGGGGGCCGGGCGCGCGAGCACCCCGTAGGCTCCCTGGGCGGCCTGCATCAGAACCGACTTCACCACCGACGGAGCCACGCCGTATTCCACCCCGACCCGCAGGTGGCGGGCTTCCACCGGCGTAGGGGCATTGTAGTTCCGAATCCGTTCCCTGGCCACGGTGCTGTTGGGGAGGATCACGTGGTCGTCGTCGAGAGTGGCCAGTCTCGTGGCCCGCCAGTTCATCTCGATCACACGTCCTTCCAGGTCGCCGATCCGGACCCAGTCACCCACCTTGAAGGGACGCTCGGCTTGCATGGCCACTCCGGCGATGACGTTGCCCAGCACGTCCTGCAGGGCCAGACCGATGATCGCGGAGCCCACCGCCGAGGTCGCGATCAGCGGAGTAATCGGCACCTGGTAGGCCGCAAGCACCAGGAGGATCGTCGCCGCGAGCAGAATCACCACCGCGAGGTGTCGGGCGATGACCGAGATTTGAACCCCGAGCTGTTCTCCGAGGAGACGTCCCACCAGGATCAAGTCCGCGAGCCGGAGAACCAGCAGAACCGACAAGGAAATGATCACCCCGATGAAAATCTTCGCGAAGGTCTCGTTCAACTTCCCGATGGGTGCTGCACCCTCCGCGGAGGTGACGAAAACAAGGACCGAGAGCATCATCATCAGGAGGTGGTACGACACGACCACCTTCCTGACCGGCTCAAAGCGGCGCAGGGACCGGTAGAGACCGTGCGCCAGCCCCAGAAATACCAACGCATACAAGGTCGACTTGCCGATAACCCAGAACATGTCCATGTGGTTTCTCTCGAAATGTCGTCAAGCGAATCGGGTACAGAGCCGTCATGGGCCCGGCGCGTTAGGACGCAGGACCAACGTGCGAATACCACCGCTGCTTGGCACACCAATCACCTCCAGCGGTTCGTATCGGCCGCTGAGTTGGGTGAGCCATTCTCCGTCGAAACATTCCGACTTGAGGTCGAACGCCACGAAACGATAGGGGGGACCGACCTCCGACAGGTTCACGCCGGCGTCCGCTTCGCTCTTGGTGATCACCCGTCCCGGCATCTGTGCGAAGAAGGGAACATACGGGGAGTTGGACAGCACCGCATCACCGGGCTTCGCCTGAACCCGGAGCCACATCGAGGTCTCGATGATCGGCACGTCGTGCGAATGAAGCGGGCGAAGCGTGCGGGGGGTAAGCAGTGCCACCAGCGCAAGCAACAAGACCCCCAGAACCAACCGCCCGCGTCGCTGCTCACCTCGCTCGTCCCGTTTGGGAAGCAACGAGGAGAGCTTGTCTGAGACAAGCAACGTCCCGGCGGCGATCCACGGCATGATCATCATCATGGTGGTCATGATGTGCCTGTGGCTGATGTATCTCCCCGCGTAGAAGAGCCACGATAGAAGCAGAGCGTGGAATACAACCAGTCCGATGACAAGCGCACGAGGCTCCTCCCGAGACCTCCTCTTCAAGGGAGCGAGCAGCCCGAGAGCCAGTGGGACGAGCAGCACCCAGCGCAGGCCCTGTGCGATTTCCCTTGTCAGCTCAGCAATTCCCGCCCCGATGATTCGCAGCGGCCCACCGTCGTGGTCGCCCGTTCTCCCCTTGGCAGTCGAGGTCGATGGCGCAGCAGGTACGGGATCTTTCGACGCCGAGGCGGCGCGTGTTCCCGTCTCTTCTACGGGCCCGGCACCCGACGGGCTGCCTCCGGAAAGGGCCGGTAGGCTGATCCCGCCCATGGACGAAGGCGGGAGCAGGAATTCTTTGTTCGTGATCTTGCTGCTGAACTTGCCGGAGAGGATGAAGTAGGGCATGGAGACAGCCGCTCCCGCGACCACCAATGCACCGACGCACGCCAGGACCTTCCCGGGCATCATGGTTCGGTATCGGAGGGCCCAAAGGGGCAGAACCACTGCAGCTACAATCACCACGCTCAGGCCTTCCGGGCGAATCCAGTAAGCCGCTCCGCTGGACGCCCCCGCTCCGAGAAACCACAGCCATTCACGCCTCATCATGCCCTCGATCACCAGGAACACCGCCAGGGCATAGAAGAAGAGATGAGGCGTATCACTGAGGACGTCGGCTGCGTTCTCACGGAAGAGGGGAAGCGCGGCGACGAGGGTCGCCGCAACGGCGGCGGCTCGGTAGTCAAAGACCCGGCTGGCGACAAGCCACACGGTCACGATCACAAGCACCCCGAAGACGCCCGAGACCAGCCGGGCGCCCCAGACCCATGGCAGGATACTCTCAGACCGGATGAGCGGCAAGACAAGCCACCGGCCCGCCAGGATCATCGCCGGATATCCCGGGTGCTGGTCGGCCTGACGCATGGCCGCGACCGGGGACTGTGCTAGGTCCTTGGCGAGGGTGACAAAGGCAATCCCGTCCTTCGCGATGGCGGGGGAACTCGCAACCAGAATCGCCTGGTAGAGCACCGCCAGGAGAACACTTGCCAGCAGCCACCGGCGAGAGGAATGCATCGAGATCTGCTGAAGCTCAGTGGGCATTCTTGTCCTTGAATCCGACAATGGGGGTCAAAAAGAGAATAAACACGTCAAAGCTCAGAGACCAATTATTGACATAGTACAGGTCGTACTGCAAGCGCTTCTTGAGAGACGTGTCTCCACGGAGTCCGCTGATCTGTGCCCATCCGGTCATCCCGGCCTTCACGTTGTGACGGAGCATGTAGGCGGGAAGGGTGTCCACGAACTCCCGGACGAAATGCGGGCGCTCCGGCCTTGGTCCCACCAGACTCATGTCGCCCCGGAGCACGTTCATGAGCTGCGGGAGTTCGTCCAGACTCGTCCTGCGCAGGAAGGCCCCCAATCGGGTGCAGCGAGGGTCATTGGACCTAGCCCACACGGGACCCGTCTCGTCTTCGGCTCCCACGCGCATGCTCCGGAACTTCAGCATGGTGAACGGCTTCCCTCCGAGTCCCATCCGCGTTTGCCGGAAGAGAACGGGACCGGGACTGGTCAGCTTCACCAGGAGCGCCAGGACCAGCATCGGGATCCCGAAGATCACCAGCAGCACGAGTGATCCGACGATATCCATAGCACGTTTCACCAGGGCATGCCACCCCTGAATCGGCGCATCCACGAGCCGGATCACCGGGAGACCGTCCAGCTCGTCCACACTCGTGTTCAGCGTCACGACGCCCTTGAAATCAGGGATGACCGCGACGGTGACCGGCAACTTCGCCAGATCGTTGAGAATGCCGTCGAGCTGCTCGGACTTTCCCGCCGGGATCGCGACGAACACCGTGTCCACCGGGCGCTCCCGCACGACCTGGAGCAGGCTCGAAACGGATCCCGCAACCGGCACCCCGCGGACCTGTTCACGACTCTTCTCTTCATCGTCGCTCACGAAGTACTCGACACGCACGCCCATGATGGGGTCGCTTTGGAGTCCGTGGAGCGCTTTCTGGGCGAGTCTCCCGGTGCCGATGATGGCGGCGCTTCGAACCCCCCAGCCCCGCCGACTGAGGGCCCGCAGTGTCCATCGAAGGATCGCACGCGACGTCATGAGCCCCAGCGGATTCACGAAAAAGAAGATGGAAAGCATCACGCGGCTGTAGGGGTTCGCACTGTAGTAGTAGAGCGGAGCGAACATCCAGAGCCACCCGAAGACGGCGCCCTTCACGATCTGCATCCGCTCACGGAAGAGCGACCGCGTCCCGGTCGGCCGGTAAAGTCCCACGAACCCCAGGGCGAAAAGATCGCACAGAAGAACCATCGGCAGAATCTTCAGGAACTCCCCGAGCCGAGTCGAGGCGTCACCCGCATGCGGCAGCCCCGTGCGAAAACGCATGACCCAGCAGAGAAGCCACGCCGCGGTCACCAGAACCACGTCGAAGACGACCGCCAGCGTGAGATAGGCGTGTCTGTGCGGCTTTGCCACGAAATGTCCCCCACTACACGCACAGCAGGTAATCTTTCAAAGCGGCCTTGCACCTCGGGCGACTGAATGGGAGGGTGTGGGCGCGAATCGCATCCGGGTCAAACCTGTCCCGACATTGCTCAAACCGGCGGACCGCCCCAGTCAGCCCTTCCACCGTCGGCTCCGTGAAAAGAACACCGGTCGGACTGGCGGCCGAACCATCCCCCTCCAATGGCACCACGGTGTCGAGGATGCCTCCCTTCCCGTACGCGATCACCGGACGCCCACAGGCCTGCGCCTCGATCGGAACAATGCCGAAGTCTTCCTCGCCCGGGAAGATCAGGGCCCGGCAGGACGCGTAATACCGTCGGAGAACATCATTCGACTGGTGTCCGAGGAACTCCACGTTCGGCGTCGCGGTTCTTCTCGCCCACGAAAGGTCCTGCCCGTCGCCGATGACCACCAGTCTGGAACCGAGCCGTCCGAACGCTTTGAGCGCGAGGTCGATGCGTTTGTAGGGCGCCAGTGCTCCCACCCACAGGTAAAAATCGCCCGGCGGCTCCGCCCGGGGTCGGAAGAAGTCCGTATCCACCGGGGGATGGATGATCGCGGCATCCCGGCCGTAATACCGCTTTACGCGGTCCTGCACGGCCCGGCTGGTGGTCACGTACTCGGTCACACGTTGAGAGGCCTTGCGGTCCCAGTGTCGGAATCCGGCACCCAACCGGCGCAGCAGCCGGTATCTCAGGTCCCGTCGGAACCTGCCCGCAAGGTACGTCCCCTCCACGTCCCAGATGTATCTCATCGGCGTCAGGCAGTAGCAGACAAACCGCACGTCGTGTGCCACGTCGACCCCGTGTGCCACGCAGTGGCTCACGGCCACCACCAGGTCATAGCCCCGGAGTTTCAACCCCTGTGCGGCTGAGGGCATCAGAGGCAGCAGGTAGCGATAGTAATGCCGGATGCCTGGAAGCCGGTTGAGCCATGAGGTGATGATCGGATGCTCTTCTATCCGTGGGGTCAACCGCCCCGGGAGGTAGAACAAGGTGTACAGGTCGCTTCCGGGCAGCAGTTCACAGAGGAGCTCGAGGACCTTCTCGCCGCCCCGCATCCCTGTCAGCCAGTCATGGACAAGGGCGGTTTTCATAGTAACTCGGAACCCATGCCTTGGATTGCCAAACCCCTCGCGGTGCCCCTGTGCGTTCCAGACGATGGTCCGTGCAGGAGTCGGACCTCTGAGTTCCCCTACCGACTCTTTCGGGGGAGTGTAGCAACTGCGGAAGCTTCAGTCAAGCCTGGAATGAGCAGTTCACGGGCAGATGGTTCCTGATGAGGTGCAGAGGAGAGCCGGATCGGCCGAACGTCCCAGAGCGTGCGCTCCGGCCGGGCCCCAAGGCGACAGGAAAGGCTGCCGGCTCACAGGAGTCCGGCACCAGCACACGGCACCGCCGGCAGATGGTTCGGTTTGATCCCGCGCGGCTGAAAGTACTTCAGAGTCATCGCTTGAGTTACGGTTTCCTCGCCCCCGGCCGCCACCAGCGCCATCATACTCCCTCCCAGACCCGCGCCGGCAACCTGGGCGCCAAGGGCGCCGGCCGATCGTGCAATGTCCACCATCGAATCGATCTCCGGGGTCGAGCAGGCATAGCCGCCGGGCTGTTCCCAGACCTCGAGAGTCGTATCCAGGGGCGACTCCGCTGAAGCGGGCCAACCTCCGCCGCTGACACGGTCACCGTCGTGCGAGATGTTCATCAGGCGTCCAAATCCTTCGACGTCGCCGGAGCGCAGGAGGTCCGCTCCGCGCGCCGACCGGGCACACTCCGCGATGCCGAAGAGCAGCACGGCGCGCAATGGATACCCCCCGGGTGGTTCACGATGGGTGGCAAACTGGCGTCGAAGCGCTTCCTCCTCGTCCGGCAGCAACATCTTCAGGGCTTGCCGATCGGCATGCTCAGGAATAGAAGCCAACAGGTCGTAGATGTCCGTCGGACTCAGCCGCGCGGCGATGTCGCCCAGGTGCACAACCTTCACGTTGCCCAGATGCCGGCGCGCGCGGGAAAGCTCCCGCCAGACCGACACGTGGTGCTCGCGCAGGTATCGTCCGGCGAACATCTCCGCCATCTCGTACGTGGCCGTGCGCTCGTTAAAGGTGTTCCCGGCGGCCCCCGTCTTATCCGCGTCGTATCCCGAGTGGAACACGATCACGCGGAGGTCTTCACGAAAGGGTACACAACCCGCGATGTCCAGTTCCGGCACGGTGCGGACTTTGAGCAGATGACCGGCACGTGCACACACGATCGCAGCATGATCGCCGGATCCTCCACGCGTGCCGACGTACCATTCCGCAATCCCACAGTGTCTGACGAGCTCCTCGGGAAGGATCGCAAGGCCGTTCGCGGCACAGGCCGCCATCATCATGGCCACCACGATTGCCGACGAAGAGCTCAGTCCGATCCGCGGGGGGATGTTGCCGGTCATGACACCGGTCAAGCCCCTGAGTTCCCGGTCCGGAAAGGCGAAGGAGGAAAGATAGGCCGTGGGGGCCGCCAGCTTGTGAACCCAGTCCTGGGCGGTGCCCTCCCGCGCCCGACCCTGGGTCAGATGCTGGGTCCAATCGAGCCACGCATCGGTGCCTTTGATCGGCTGCGGTGAGCGGCTGTCCGAGATGCGGAACGTCCGCCGCCCATACGCGCGATCCAGGTTGACGATATCCACCAGATCATCTTCACGACCCGAGAACACCAGCACCACTTCCTGGGTCAGTGCCATGGGATTGACGTAGCCGCCGCGGTGGTCGACGTGCCTCCCCAGCGTGTTCAGACGCCCCGGCGCTCGAACGATGCCCACCGGTCTCTCGGGTCCGAACAGCTCAACAAAGCGCTTGAGCGCCTCCCGATAGTTTCCCAGACGCTCCTCCGTCAGCGCGTCTTCGCCCCCGCACGCGCCTCTCAGCCTCTGGAACAGGGGCGATTCCCGCACGTGGAGTCCTTCCAGCCACGACCGGGCACTCGCCGACCACTGCGGCATGTTCATGGCAGCCCAGCCTTACGCTTTGAGAATCTCATGGCGAAGCGGCATAGACGGAGCGTGACATCCGGCGGCGGATTACGTCTGGAAAAGTTCCTTGCTTGGGAAGTTGGGGTCGCTCGTCAGGTTAACGCCGAGCCTTCTCAGGCCCGTTTCATCGCCGGGACTGGGGATATGTGTCAGATGCGCCTCGCAGCCGCGGAGCTCGGTGAGTTTCTCCATGGCAAGTTCCGCCGTAGGGTTCGTGGCCACGCTGATGCTCAGCGTGATCAATGCCTCCTCCAGACTGAGACTCACCGTCTTGGACTTCAGCACGTTGGTCTTCAGGCTCCGGATGGACTCGATGACGGCAGGAGAAAGCAGGTGGATGCGGTCGGGGATCTCGGCGAGCTTTTTGATCGCGTTGAGAACGAGGGCGGAAGCGGCGTGCATCAGAGGGGAGTTCTTGCCGGTGACGATCCTGTCGTCCTTGAGTTCGATGGCGGCGCCGCAGAAGACACCCCTGTTGCCTTTGCCCGTGCGGCGGGCCTCCTCGGCGGCCCCCCGTGCCGGAGCCACCACACTCCTGCACAGCGGCTCGACCTCCAGTTCCTCCATCAGCAGTTCCGCCCGCTGGACGGTGTCCCTCTCGGCAAAGCCGAGAGCGTGCTCACAGGCGTAGCGAAAGTACCGTCGGATGACCTCCTGTCTGGCGGCCTCACGCACGATCCCGTCATTCGTGACGGCAAAACCGGCCCGGTTCACGCCCATGTCCGTGGGGGACTCGTAGACGGCTTGGGCCCCCAGGATGCGCTTCAGAATCCGCTTGACCACGGGGAAGACCTCGACGTCACGGTTGTAGTTGACGGCGGTCTCGCCGTAGACCTCCAGGTGGAAGGGATCGATCAGGTTGAAGTCGGCGATGTCGGCGGTGGCGGCCTCGTAGGCCACGTTCACCGGATGCTTCAGCGGAAGGTTCCAGATGGGAAACGTCTCGAACTTGGCGTACCCGGAGCTGAGACCCCGCTTGTGGTCGTGATAAAGCTGGGAAAGACATGTCGCGAGCTTCCCGCTCCCCGGGCCCGGACCCGTCACCACCACCAGCGGGTTTTGCGTCTCGATATACTCGTTCGCCCCATACCCCTCGTCGCTCACGATGACGTCCACCTCGGTCGGATATCCCTTGGTGAACCGGTGGGTGTAGACCCTCATCCCGCGACGCTCCAGCCTGTTCTTGAAGATCTTCGCGGCGGGCTGCTCGTCGAAACGCGTGATGACGACCGCCGCAACCCCGAGGTTCCAGTCTCCCAGGTCGTCGATGAGCTTCAGGGCGTCCACGTCGTAGGTGATGCCGAAGTCCGCCCGGACTTTCTTCCGCTCGATGTCGCCTGCGTAGATGCACAGGAGGATGTCGGCCTTGTCTTTGAGCTGCTGCAGAAGCCGCATCTTGACGTTCGGGTCGAAACCGGGCAGGACCCGCGAGGCGTGGTAGTCAAAAAGAAGCTTCCCGCCGAACTCCAGGTAGAGCTTGTTGTTGAACCTGCTCATCCGCTCAAGGATCGCCGAAGTCTGCTCCTCGAGATAACGCTCGTTGTCAAAGCCGACCTGCTTGGTCATCGCAATCGTCCCTGATCATCGGGTCGGGAATCGGAAGTCTTCGTCCGGCACGAAGACTCCGTGCCGGGGGAGAAGGTAACACCGAAACGGGCCGGGCGTCAAGGAGATTCGAGGAACTTGGAGACGCACAAGACCTCCAGACAACATCGGCGATCATGCACGGCCGAGGGAGAGCGAAACGGGTGAGGACGGAGAGACAGTCGGTTATTCCGGCGCGGCGAGGTGCTTCGCCTGTGCTTCCCACCAGGCCTGCCATTCCTTGACGGCGGCCTGGATTTCCTGTGTGGTCGAAGTGGGACGCAGCGTCGTGTTCCTCCCTGAGATCCGGGAGAGGATGGCACTAGCGTCGACGATAAACTGCTGTGCCCGCTGTTTCTCCGTGAAGCTTTCCGAAGATTGGAGCCTCGTGAACTCCTTCACGACGGCCTCGAGCACCGGGGAAAAAACATTCTTGTCCGCCGTGACGGTCATATTGTTCAGGGCCTCCCTGCGGACCTCGTAGCGCGGGTCCTGGAGCTTCCCGACGTGATTCTGATTCCACCAGAGGGTGAACTTGCCGATTTCCTTCCCGAGATCTTCGAGACTCGATCCGGGTGACCACGTGACCCCGGGGACCAGCTGTCCGCAGGCCCGTCCCAGGACCTCGATCAGACGGTTGTAATCGCTCCGTCCCGGATCGTCACGTCCCGCCTTGACCAGCTTGTCGTAGGTCTGGACCATCAGTTCGATCATGGTGCCCACCCCGGTTGCGACGTTGAGGTCGGCCAGGCACTTGGCGGCGGCGGCCACGACTTCCGGGCTCGACGAGCGGAGTTTCAGGACCACGAGCTGCCCGGCCCGCACGATGGAGCTCTTGTCGATGGCCTGGATGACTCGGAGCTGTATGGCGTCGTTCGGATCGTCCAGTGCCTCGATCAGCGGGTCCCTGGCCGCGGGCGACGTCAGCGAGGCCAGTCCGATGACCGCATTCACCCGTGCGTTCAGGTCCTTGCTCTTGGCGCCTTCCCTGTAAAGCCACACGAACGCATCCACCGAGAACCCGTTTCCCTGTGCGTTGCCCCCGGCATCACGGATGACATCCTTCTCGATCATCTCCTTGCGGATGGTCATCCGTTCGTGGGTATCCTTGGAGTCGAGGAGGCGCTTGGCAAGCTCCTGGAGTTCCTGCTTGCGCTTATTCTGCTCGCCCACCGGAATGAAGCCTTGGGCGTAAAGCTGACTTCCGAAAGCCAGCGCCACGAGGATCAGCAGGAGTGTCTTTCGCATGAGCCCTCCATGTACCCCGTCTGAAGCGTCGTTGGACCTGAAAATGATGTCGTCTGCAACTACAAAGGTTTATTTTCAGCGAGGCGCTGTGTCAAGGGCTTTTTTACAAAAAAGAGTCCGTACCGGCTGGAGGACGGCCAAATCCGCGTCTTCCCACGAGTCGAATGCCATTCCGCACCTAGCGGATGCGTGAAGGTCACGGGATGGGGGGTCGCACGCTCCAGGCGGACTTGAGAGATTGCTGCATGCCGACGCCGCTCCGGGAGCCGGCCCGGCGAGATCCTGTCCCCCAACAGTCCTCCACGGAGCCTTGCCACACGCGAACAAACCGCCCCCTTTTGGCTTTGCGTTGATAGGGGCATAGGCTATACTATTAGGAAGAGACGAAGTACCGCGACTCCGGGGTTGTCCGAGCGTCCGGGATTCTGCCGGTGACGCCCGTTCGCAGGACCGGACCGGTGCGGACGACGGACGCGCCTGCGAATCCGGTCAGGAACCCGGGAGGCCGTATCGGACGGCTGCATGGGAGAGAATGAGATGAAAAAGGGGCTGATATACCTCGATCACGCGGCGACAACGCCCATGGACGTCACCGTGCACCGCGAGATGGGACAGTATTGTTGTCTCTTCTTCGGGAACCCGGCGACGCTGTATTCCCTGGGTCGACGGTCGAACGAGGCGGTCGAAAAGGCACGTGGGGAGGTGGCAGAGTTGCTGGGCTCGAGTCCGGATGAGGTCTATTTCACCAGCGGCGGGACGGAAAGCGACAACTGGGCCATCCAGGGCGTGGCCTTCGCCCACATGGAAAAGGGAAAGCACATCATCACCTCCACGATCGAACACCATGCGGTGCTCGACACCTGCAAGTTCCTCGAGAAGATCGGGTTCGAGGTGACGTATGTCCCGGTGGACGCACGGGCACTGATCGATCCGGAGGACGTGCGGCGAGCCATCCGCAAGGACACCGTTCTGATCTCCATCATGCATGCCAACAACGAGGTGGGGACGGTCGAACCCATCGCGGAGATAGGGAACATCGCCGGAAAGGCCGGGGTCCTCTTCCACACCGACGCGGTGCAGACGGTGGGGAAGATCCCCGCGAAGGTGAACGAGCTGGGCGTGGACCTGTTGAGTCTCTCCGCCCACAAGTTCTACGGGCCGAAAGGCGTAGGGGCGATGTATATCCGGAAGGGGACGCGCATCCAGCGGTTCATGCACGGCGGGGGACAGGAGCACAACAAGCGGGCCGGCACACACAACGTTCAGGGCATCGTGGGGCTCGGTGCGGCGGCGAAACTGGCCCTCGAGCACAT
>Ga0315282_10006868_pt1 | contig 18890 bp, 14 predicted proteins | sample YL17G07_20_MG_FD_203693 | JGI IMG/M metagenome (GOLD analysis project Ga0315282, IMG submission 203693) | Sediment microbial communities from Yellowstone Lake, YNP, Wyoming, USA - YL17G07_20 | ecosystem: Environmental > Aquatic > Freshwater > Lake > Sediment | place: USA: Wyoming | collected...
CGGCGGTGCCGGCCATTCCCCCCGAGGTGGTCCTGGTGCCCGAGTTCTCCTACTTCAGCATTTATGAAATGTCTTCATGGACGCGGGCCATCCTGGTGCCGCTCTCGATTGTCTGGGCGCATCACCCGCACCGGCCCATTCCACCCGGCGCCGGCATCGACGAAATCTTCCGCGACGGCCGGCGGAACCTGGGCATGTCGCGCGATCCGGCCAACCTGACCTGGCGCAATTTCTTCCTCACCGTGGACCGCTCCCTGAAGCTGGTGGAGCGCTTATGGTTCAAGCCGCTGCGTTCGCAGGCCATTCGCGCCGCCCAAGCCTGGATACTGGAGCGCTTCAGCAAGTCCGACGGGCTGGGCGCCATCTATCCCGCCATGATGAACGCCATCTTCGCCCTGGACTGCCTGGGTTACGAGCGCGATCATCCCCTGATGCGCCAGGCCATGAACGAGTTCTACCGCTTCGAGATCGAGGAGCGCGAGACGCTGCGCATGCAGCCCTGCCTCTCGCCGGTCTGGGACACGGCCATCGCGCTGTATGCCTTGCTGGTGGCCGGAACGCCGCCGGAAGACAGCCGCGTGGTGGAAGCCGCCGACTGGTTGCTGGACCGGCAAACCACCAGGAAGGGCGACTGGCAGGTGAAGAATCGCCGCGCCGAGCCCGGCGGCTGGGCCTTCGAGTTCGCCAACGAGTATTACCCCGACGTGGACGATACGGCCATGGTACTGCAGGCGCTCGATCGCGCCCGGGCCACGAATCCCGAGCGGCTGCAGGCCGGCGTTCGGCGCGGCCTGGCCTGGATGCTGAGCATGCAAGGCGCCGACGGGGGCTTCGCCGCCTTCGACGTGGACAACAACCACGTGGTGCTGTGCCGCGTGCCCTATGCCGACCACAACGCCATGCTGGACCCCTCCTGCGCCGACATCACCGGCCGCACACTGGAGGCCCTCTCCTGTTATGGCTACCGGAAAGGTTCCACGCCCGTGGACCGCGCCATCGAGTACCTGAAGCGCACCCAGGAACCGGAGGGTTGCTGGTTTGGGCGCTGGGGCGTCAACTACATTTACGGCGCCTGCTTCGCGCTGCGCGGGCTGCGCGCCGCCGGCGAGGACATGCGCGAGGGCTACGTCGTCCGCGCCATCGAATGGCTGCGCGCCGTCCAGAACCCCGACGGCGGCTGGGGCGAAAGCTGCGATTCCTACGACAACCCCGACCTGAAGGGCATGGGCCCCAGCACCGCCTCACAAACCGCCTGGGCCCTGCTGGGGCTGTTCGCTTTCGGCGACCACGGCTCCTCCAGCGTGTGCCGCGGCCTGGAGTTTCTCGTGAATTCGCAGACCGCCGAAGGAACCTGGCACGAGCCCTACTTCACCGGCACCGGGTTCCCGCGCGCCTTCTACCTGCGCTACCATCTGTACCGGCACTATTTCCCCTTGCTGGCGCTGGCCGAACACGCGCAGGCCAGCGCGCCGAGCAAGGTTGCAGGCGGCAGGTTGCAAGCGGCAGGAACATGAAGCCCTGGCACCTGACACCTGGCACCTGACAACATGAGATTCCCGATTTCGCTCACGGCCTCGTTGGCCGCGTACATCTTCAAGAAGAAGCTCTCCAACGGCCAGGTCCGCTTCCCGTTGGTGCTGATGCTGGAGCCGCTGCACGCCTGCAACCTGACCTGCACCGGCTGCGGCCGCATCCGCGAGTACCAGCAGACCATCTCCCAGTCGTTGACCGTGGAGCAGTGCCTGCGCGCCGTCGATGAGTGCGGCGCGCCGGTGGTTTCCATCTGCGGCGGCGAGCCGCTCATTTACCCGCCCATCAGCGAACTGGCGCGCCGCGTCCTGGAGCGCAAGAAGCACATCTATCTGTGCACCAACGGCATGTTCCTGGAGAAGCGCCTTGGGGAGTTCACCCCCTCGAACCGCTTTTTCTTCAACGTCCACCTGGACGGCCTGGAGAAGACGCACGACATGTGCGTGGAGCGCCAGGGCGTGTTCCAGGCCGCGGTCGCCGGCATCCGCGCCGCCAAGCAGGCCGGCTTCATGGTCTGCACCAACACCACCGTCTACAAAGAAACCGACATGGCCGAGATCCGCGACCTGTTCCAGTACCTGCACGGGCTGGGCGTGGACGGCTTCATGCTTTCTCCCGGCTACTCCTACCAGGCGGTGGGCAGCAAGGAAATCTTCATGGGCCGCCAGGACATTCACGAGAAATTCCGGCAGGCCGAGTCCTTGCTGAAGCGCTTCAAGCTGAATACCTCGCCGGTTTACCTCGAGTTTCTCAGGGGCGAGCGGCAGCTAAGCTGCGCCGCCTGGGCCAATCCCACCTACAACACCTGGGGCTGGAGAGCGCCCTGCTACATGATCACCGACGGCCATCACCAGACCTTCGCCGAGTTCCTTCAGCAGACGCCATGGGAGAAATATGGCTACGGCCAAGACCCGCGCTGCGAGCGCTGCATGATGCACTGCGGTTATGAGCCGGCGGCGGCACTGGGCCTCAACCGCAAGCTCGGCGACAGCCTGAAAATGGCCCTCTGGGCGCTGACCTAAAACAGACCAATAAGGCATCTATTATCAGGCGTCCGCTCGCCACGTGCAAGTGCCCCGTTTTCAGCGCGTTGCAGCTCATCCCCTCCGGGCAGCCAACCGCCGCTGCCACCTTTCAGGTCCGAAGTGCTTTATTATCAGTAGCTTGTTGGTGGTCGCGACCGCCACCTGCTAAAACAGGTGGAAAGCAGGAGAACGAGCCCCACCTGTCCGAAATTACCAGCCTTTACATCATATTTCATTATGACATACGTGTCAAGCCCTGGATCCCTTTTTCAGCATCCGGCCGTTGAAAACAAACCAAATAGAGTGGGAATAATATACTTGACAGACCAAGAAAAACGTGCCATAATCGCTGAATCATGGACGACCCAAAGACCTTACAGCAAGCGATTCAGCACTTTGCGGACTACGAGCATTGCCGACAGTTTATGGTTGCGCTACGCTGGCCCGATGGCCGCGTTCGCTGCCCGCAGTGCGGCTCCAACCGTGTTGTCTACCTCGAACGGGCGCGGGTCTGGAAGTGCTACGAGCGACACCCGAAGCAGAAGTTTTCCCTCAAGACCGGCACGATCTTCGAGGACTCTCCGCTCGGCCTGGACAAGTGGCTTGTCGCCGTCTGGATGCTGGTGAACTGCAAGAACGGCATCAGTTCCTACGAGATTCACCGGGGCCTCGGCATCACGCAGAAAACCGCGTGGTTCATGCTCCAGAGAATCCGGCTGGCTTTGCAAGAAAACTCTTTCGTGAAACTTGGCGGGCCGGGAACCGAAGTCGAAGTGGACGAAACCTACATCGGCGGCAAGGCCCGCAACATGCACGAATGGCGCAAGCGCAAGGTCCTCGAAGGCAAGGCTGGCGGCGCCGTGGGCAAGGTGGCCGTCCAGGGCATATTGGAGCGGCGCGGCGAAGTGCGCGTGCGGGTTGTTGGAGACCCCAAGCGCAAGGTGCTGCTGCATGGCGTTCGCATGCACGTCGAGCCGGGAACCAACGTCTATACCGATGACGCCGCGGCCTACTACGGGATGGAGGGCTTCGTTCATCGGGTCATCAACCACGCGGAAAAATACGTGGACGGTCGGGTCCACACCAACGGGGTCGAGAATTTCTGGAGCCTGGTCAAGCGCACCCTGAGCGGCACCTACGTCAGCGTGGAACCGTTCCACCTGTTCCGCTACTTGGACGAACAGGCTTACCGCTTCAACAATCGGAAAGAGATGAACGATTTCGACCGCTTCGAGGTGGCGACCAGCCGGATCGTGGGCAAGCGCCTCACCTACGATCAACTCACCGGCAAGACGGAGTGTCAAACGCCGGTTAACTGACAAGGAACGCAAGCGACAGAGACGCGGGAAACGAAAAGCCAGTTAGCCTTTTGCGCCCCACGCTTCCATAGCGCCTCGGGAGTTTAAACCCCGTAAGCGCAGACATCTACGACCCTGGCGCCCAGTGATTCCAGACCCTCTAGTGTCTTGGTCGTTTGGACTCTTGCACCTTTGGGAACAATCAGGGCGTATATCTCAACGACCCGACCCGGAACCATACGCGCCATAAGCGCCCGACTCACTGGAATCTCGATCCGAACCAATCCGCCCGTGATCGAAAACGCGCCGCTCCTTTCAATGCTCGCGTCTCGCTTGGTTTCCACGGTGTGCTCGGCAAGCCGACAGACGAGCAGGATGTCATGGCTTTGGCGGATTCCTGCCAACTGCGCGCTGTTGACGTTTGCCCACACAGATGAAGGGGTTGATCCCCATTCGTGGAACAACTGTAATCGAACGGGCAGTCCGGCAGGAAGTGCGCGGTCACCACCCACTGCCAGGTATGGCACCCAGCACCCAACCATGAGAATTGCCATGGCAGGAATGGGCCAGTACGCCCTCCACCATGTGCGCCTCGGAGCACGAGCCCGAGGTGAAGCCTGTTGGATCATCATACGAAGGTTCCAGATAGTCAGACCGAGGCCGATCACGTTCACCAGGAGAGCGACCCAGAACTTGAAGTCCATGGGCCGTATCGTACACCTCGCGTGCGCTTTTGAGCCACAATTCGAGAAACAAGACCATCGCTCTTGAGTGCTCCTGATGCCTCTGGTACCATACGGCAACGGAGGTTCCCCCCTATGCCCGCTGGCATTCTTGCCGTCGCCCTTGCGGTATGGCTTGCCCCTGTCACTCGCACTTCGGAGATTGCAGAACCGCTACCGCTGACCCAGCGCCAGGCATGTGCTGCGCGGTTTACAGAACCGGTAGTCGCCATTGAAGCAGGGGGAAGAAGTCGCGGAACAGGATTTCTCGTATCGGCAGATGGATTCATTCTGACCGCTGCTCACGTCGTGCTCGACAAGGAAGTAGGGCGTTATTTTTCTACCATCCTCGTTAAACTCCCCAACGGCGCGTTTCGCGCCGCTCGTCCCGTATCCTTACTTACCGCCGAAAGCTTTGGAGAAGATTTTGCGGTTCTGAAGGTTGACGGGGAAACAAAACTCCCCTTTCTTCCATTGGGAACCGCAGAGGACATCGCTAGCGGTTCTGATGTGGCGATTATCGGGTATCCCTTTAGCGCCGTAACCGTTGAGGCAAAACAGGTCTCCGCTAAATTTTGCTTGGCCGCTACAATTGCCGCATTTCAATTGACCACCGTTTCGGTAGAAGGAACACGAACCGTTGGCAGGAGGATCGTTCCCTTCAAGAACGACATAAAGGTCGATGTTATTTACTTCCAAGGCCCATCCGTAAAGGGAATTTCCGGATCTCCCCTTATCTCCAAGGATAGCGGGTACGTAATCGGAATCGTCAACCTGAAGTTGACCGGAATTGGCAAGTCTCTTAGCACCATAAACGAGGGCATCGCCCGAGGTCCCCACGCAGAGATTTCCACCGGTGGAGTGGGGGCATTCGGCACTATCGGTCAAATACTGACCGTCCTCGACAATCAACTCGCAAATGGATTGGGTGCCGCCGTCGGAATCGACGCAGCCAAGCACGCTTTGGCACAAGCACAACGACAGGCCCAAAAACAGCGCTAATGAGGCGAGCAACGCAACTTTAGGACAGTACCAAAGAACCATGCTCCCCCGCAAGCGGGCCGACTGTGCTATGCTCAAGCCCATGCTGGCCACCCCGCCGCCGTCGATGAGCAATTGGTTGCGCCGCAACCTCCCGTTCGTCTACGGAGTCGCGCGTCTGTTTCAGAATCGCTTCATCGCGGCCCGTCTTCTGATTCTTGCGTGGGCGGTGTTCTCCATGTTCGCTTGCCTGTACCCGCCCTGGACTGCCCACATACCGGCAAGCGTCACCTACGGCACCAGATACGGCGGTCGTTCTTTCTTTCTGGGTTACGCGCCCATTTGGTCGTCGCCGACGGCCGGCGATGACAGTTTCCGAAGGGTCGTCGTGTCGTTTGCTTCGGTGGATTTTGCCCGGCTGGCGCTGGAGATTACCGTTGCCGGGCTGGCGCTCGCTTCGCTTTACCTCGCCCTCGGGATTCGGGAGCAATTAAGGCAAACGGAGGCGACGAACGCCAAGTCTGCGACCAGTGCCCAGTAGGCCAATCAGCGTCAGCCCTTGCGGGTTGCTGGCTCTGTTCGCTTGTGGCGCTTCGGCGGAGCGACGACCGCGCTCTTGGGAACGGAAACGATCTTCTTCATGGCCGTGCGGAAGCGCTCGAACGCCTCCGGGCCTTCGTGCATCTCTGCGGTGTGCGACTTCATGGTTTCAGTTTAACACCTAACGACTCAGTTCGTCGCGGCTATCGAGCCAAGCAAGAAACATCGCGCGGTTGTACCAGTTGTCATGCGGGTGTCCGTGTTGCACGCGCCCAGTTCTGGATAGCCAGTCCCGGTATGTGTCAGGAGTGAAGCCAGTCTCTTGCCCGAGCGCAGTCATCCGGTCTCGCCATACAGAACAATATTCGCGGTCCAACTGCACGAATCTGAAGTGCTCACGTTCTTCGAGCGCTAGCAGGGATTTTCGTCTCGGAAAATTGGTCGGGCCTATCTTTCGGTCGAGTTCTTTCATGGCTTCGTGTGCGACGAGATCAGCCATCTGGATGCGCGGGTTCTTGCGCGATTCAAACGAAATCTTGGTATCAAGCAGTATCGACTCACGCCACTCAGGTTGATTGATAAAAGTTGAATACAGGCGACCCGCGCTTTCTTCACTTTCGGGCCGATGGTCAAAAGCGAACTCAAGACGCACAGTCGGGTCGCCACAAGCCGGATTGGCCAAAACCCTCTCGTTCCATTTGCGCGCCATACTCGCCATGGCGTTGATTACCTTGATGAAGCATGTATAGTACCCAGTGTCCGGGAGGGCATTGGGGAAAAACTCGCGATAACCAACCAGATCCAGGGCGAACGCTATGCCAGCAACGGGTGCCTTGGCGAGGATCTGTGTCAGATCTTTATACAGCTCGAAGTTCTTTTCGTATTCACAACGGGCAGCATGGAACACTATCCCGCCGGTGCGGTCGAGCCATGCGATCTCGGCATTCTCCCATTCGGGATCCGATCCGACAACGCCTGAGACGGCAAAGACTCTCTGCTCCGCCTCATCGGCACTTTCATCGCCAAATACGGAAAGAATCGTGCCAACCCACCGCCTACGAGCAGCCACGCGCGAAAACGGGCGCTGCATCCATGGCTTATCGACGGGCCGGATGGCCCGCAGACCCGACACGGGCTGGACGCCGCTATCGACTTTATTGACGCGGGATGAGCCCCCGCAATTATTCTCACACCAGCGGAGGTCTGTCAAGTATGTTGATCCCAATATAGTTCGGACAGCGAATCGGGTGGCACAGGCATTCTTGCTTGTCGCTTCTGGCGCGCGATTGCGTTATGGAACTGGACAGGGTTCTGAAGGAAAAGCGGGAAGAAATCCTCCGGATCGCGGTGCGCCACGGCGTCCGCAATTTGCCGGCGGCACGCGCCGCCAGGCCCGGAGAATGGGACGCAGATGCACGCAGATCGGGCCTCAACGAAGACAAGCGCAGACCAGCCATCTCCCTTGCCGTCTGATCTGCGTTTATCCGCGGTGAAAATGCCAGGTTCTACCGGCGGCGGCTCGCCGGCAACGCTGAACTGGGCGCCCAACGAGGGGTTGCCGGCCCCATCCGCCTCCTGGTTATGGAGCGCGCGCACCCTCGCCTGCCGTGATGGAGCGCGCCCGTCCTCGGGCGCATCTTCGCGGGATGCGGGCGGGGACGCCCGCGCTCCATGGGCGAATCAGTCCTGCAGGACGGTCACCTCAACGCCCTTGATGGCGCGAAAGCCTTGATCCAGCGTCGCTATCGCCAGCCCCGCCGCGGAAGCCACCGCGGCCAGATAGGCATCCGACCAGACCCGCCTGGAAGCTTCGGCACTGTGCGTGAGTGTCCGAAGGGCTGCCTCAACATTCGGGGGCTCCGGCAGGAAGCCTGCCCGGGAGTCGAGCATTGTCTGGTCGTAACACTTCCATGCTTCGCGTTGGCTCACGGTGTCGGCGCCCATCACCGGCCGGCTGGTCAACAACCGCAGGAAGCCAAGCTGCGTCAGCCTGCAAAACAAAGCGCCTTCGGCTGGCAAGCCCTCGAACCAGCGCCGGACGAGCCGATGATGAACATGTTGCCCGTAAACCAGGGCTATCCACACATTCACGTCAGCCAAATAAAATTTGGTCGATCTGTTCATTGGTAAGGTTCAGTCTTCGAGTTTCCTTTCCGCTGATGAGGGGGAAAGAAACGGAATGCCCGCGCGTTCGGCCGGCAAGTTCCCGCTGGACCAGTCCCATCAGGACCTTCTTGATGGTTGTGCCCTCCAGCGCCGCCCGGGCCTTCAGTTGGCGGTACAGTGGATCGGGGATATCTACGGTGGTGCGCATAAAAGCATCTTAGCATAGAGATGTCCCCCTCGAGTACGACGCGGACAGCCGCATGAAAACCAGGCCGGAGACCGGCGGCGGCACTGGGCCTCAACCGCAAGCTCGGCGACAGCCTGAAGATGGCCCTCTGGGCGCTGACGTAAAAGCAGACCGATTCCTGGGTGTTTTTTTCGACCGTTCTACCGCAGTGCCATTACACTTTTGGGAGAGGAACCATGACACTCACGCAAGTGCTCCTCGAAGAGGCTGAAGCGACCTACACCATTACCGAGAGGCTCTTCCGTCGAGTTGCTGACGAGGAGCTCTCGTGGACGCCGGCCACGGGCGGGACCTGGATGACCGTGGGACAACTCCTGCTGCACTGCGCCAGCTTCGGTTGTGGTAAGGCCATTCAAGGCTTTGTCAAGGGAGACTGGGGATTGCCCGCGGGCACAGGAGTCGAGGACTTGCCACCCCAAGCCCATGTGCCACCGGCAGCGGCGCTGCCCGGCGTTGTGAGCGTCGAGCAGGCGCTGGAGCTCCTGGCGAAGGACCGGAGCCTCGCAGTGAGCTGCATTGAGGCGGCCGGCGAGGGGAACCTGCTCGGCCGGCGGGTCGCCGCACCCTGGGGCGGTCCTGAAGTCTCGCTGTTCCAGCACCTGCTGCACATGATCGCGCATCTAGCCCAGCACAAGGGTCAACTCTTCTACTACCTCAAGCTAATGGGCAAGGAGGTCGGCACCAGCGACCTGTGGGGGGAGTAGGCCACGACCCCGATGCGGGTCGCGGGCGGGTGGCCCGCCCTTGGGCCGAGCGGGACAAATGACCAGTTTGGGTGCCTCGCCCTCTGCCGGCGGGCGGCCGCGCCCCGGCGCCGATTGGGTCGGTGGCAAACCCTGGGCACGATACGCGGCCCGCTTTTCAAGGCGGCCACAAGGGTCGCCCCTGCAATTCGCTATTCCCTTTTTGCCGCTTCGGGCGTATTGTTACCGCAAGCCATCGTAGCAGGAGGCGCTTATGCTGCGGCGTGTGTCTGGTGGGGTGGTTTTGCTTTTCACCCTGTTCACTGTTTCCCTGTTCGCCCAAAGCCCTACAGCCAATATCGTCGGCCGTGTGGTGGATCAGACGGGGGCGGTCATCGCGGAGGCCAAAATCCGCGTCCGTCACGTGGAGACCCGCGACCTTCGCGAGGTGTCCACCGACGCCAGCGGCGAGTACACGGTCGCCAATCTTCCTCCAGGACACTACGGGATCGTGGTGGAGAAAGAGGGCTTCAAGCGCCTCGACGAACGCGGCCTGGAACTCCAGATCGATCAGACCGCGCGGCTCGATTTCGAGTTGCAGGTCGGCGCCATGACGGAAGTGGTCGAGGTGACCGCTTCGGCGCCGCTGCTCAACACGGAAAGCGCCATGAAGGGCGACGTGGTGGTCAGCCGTGAAATGGTGGACGTCCCGCTGGATGGCCGCGATTTCGCCGACCTCGCCTACCTGGTGCCGGGTGTCTCGCAGAAGGCCCAGGGCGCCAGCGGGTCGAACTTCGCCGTCAACGGGGCCCGCACCGACAACACCAACTTCATCATCGACGGGTTCAACGACCAGAACCCGCGGGGCGGCTCGGCGCAAGCGCGGCCGCCCATCGACGCCATGATGGAGTTCAAGATGCAGACCACCGGCTACTCGGCCGAATACGGGCGGCTGGCCGGCGGCACCATGAACATGGTGCTGAAGTCGGGCACCAACCGTTTCCACGGCAGCGTGTTCGAGTTCGTTCGCAACGACGTGTTCGACGCGCGCGACTTTTTCGACCCGGAGAAAACGAAGCTGCGGCGCAATCAGTTTGGCACGGTGTTCGACGGGCCGGTGAAAATACCGAAGCTTTACAACGGACGCGATCGCACGTTCTTCCTTTTCAACTGGGAAGGCTACCGGCAGTCGCAAGCGTCCAACGGGATCGATATAGTGCCCACGGCGCTGGAACGGCAGGGCGATTTCACGCAGACGCTGGTGCAGGGGAAGCACGTTGCGCTTCTGGACCCGGCGGCCACGGGGACCTGCGCGGGAACCAAATTAGCCTGCTTCCCGGACAACAAGATCCCGGCGGCTCGCTTCGATTCGATCGCCAGGCAGGTCTTGGCTTATTTCCCGCTGCCCAACCGCGCGGGCGCGGACAATTTCTATACGAGCGTGAACGATCCCGACGTCTGGGACAGTTTCGTCGGCAAGGTCGACCACCGCATCCGGTCCGCCGACAGCATCTCGTTCCGTTTCCTGAAACGGTTCAACCGCAACAGCGCCCCCTTCAACGGCAGCAACACGGGCCTGTTCGGCAACAAGTCCCACGAGACCCAGATGCTGACCGGGCTTAACTACAACCGCATCTTCAGCGCCACGCTGATCAACGAGTTCCGGATGGGCATGTCGCGCACCAACCAGCGCCAGATCCACTTCCAGCAGGGCCACGACTACGCCACGGAATGGGGGCTGAAGGGCTTCACCACCGACCCCTTCCTCGTCGGCTTCCCGCTTTTCAAAGTCACGAACATGGTCCAGCTTGGAAACGCGGCGAATATGCCCGTGCTTTTTAGGGTGAACAACCTGCAGTGGGCGGACACGCTCACCTGGGTCAAGGGGCGCCACCTGATGAAATTCGGCGCCGACATCCAGCGCACCCAGTTCTTCCAGCCTTACTACAACAACAACCGGGGCACCATCAATTTCAACGGGCGATATGCCGGGGTGGCGTCTCCCGTTCTGACATACGCGGCTCCTGCCTACGCCCTGCCCTTCGCCGATTTCCTGCTGGGACTTCCCAATTCCATCACCAGGACGGTCGGCGTGAACCCCAACTACCTGTTCATCACCAGCTATGGTTTCTTCGCGCAGGACGATTTCAGGGCCACGCGGTCGCTGACTTTCAATATCGGCTTGCGCTATGAGATTCCCAAGCCGCCGATGGAGAAATACGGGCGCTTGTCGAACTTCGTACCCGAGCTCGGGCAACTACTTCTGGCCGACGACAAAACCATCCCCGACCTGCAGCAGCAGATCGCCAACGCGGGGCTGACGGGAAAAGTCTCGCTGGCGCGCGATGCCGGCTTTCCGCAGTCACTTATCTACACCGATTATCACTGCTTCGCGCCGCGTTTCGGTTTCGCCTGGCGGCCGTTCGGGCGCCAGCAGACGGTGGTTCGCGGCGGCTACGGCATCTTTTACGGCAACAACCTCTGGAACCCGGTTCGCAACGACCTGGGGAACGTGTTCCCGTTCAACGTGGCCCAGACCTTCAGCAAGAACGCAAACCTCACTCTCCAGAACCCCCAGGGAGTCACCCCCAGTACGGCCGGCGTCAACACGCCAAACGGATTCCAGGCCTACCCGACTCCGCAGTATTTGCAAAGCTGGAACCTGACGGTGGAACGCGAAGTGGGCAAGGGGACGGCGGTTGAGGTCGCGTACGTCGGCTCCAAGGGCACGCACCTGGGAAGGAAGTACAACGTCAACATGCCCTACCGGCGTGCCGAGTGGAAAGGCAACTTCCCCCGCCCCTACTCCGCGTTCGGCGATATTGACTACTACGGCTTCGGGTTCAACTCGATTTACACCGCCGGGATCCTCACCGTGCGGAAGCGTTTCGCGCGCGGCGTGTTCTATCGAATGAACTACGTCTACAGCAAGTCGATCGACAACGCTTCGCAAATCGCCGACACGGCGGACGGCCAGATGGCGGTGCAGGACGTGCGGAACCTGCGCTCGGAGCGCGGCCGCTCCGACTGGGACGTGGGCCACAGCTTCACCACCATGTTCATGTACGACCTGCCCTTCCGCGGGAATCGATTGCTGAACAACTGGCAGATTGCCGGAACCGGCCGAATGCAGACGGGCCGGCCCTTTACCCCGAACATCAGCGGCGCTCAACTGGACCAGGGTGAGGCCAATCGTCCGGATCGCCTCAGCAAGGGAACACTGCCGAATCCGGGCCCCGACATGTGGTTCGACCTGACGGCATTTCAGCCGGTTTCCACCGATTCGTTCCGCTTCGGCACGTCCGGCCGCAACATCATCGATGGTCCGGGACTGATCAGCCTCAATGTCTCGCTCATCAAGAGGATTCGCGTCCGGGAACGGGGCACCATGCAGTTCCGCGCCGAGATGTTCAACGCCCTGAACCACCCGAACTTCAACCTGCCGAACAAGACCATCAACGCGCCGGACGGCGGGGTGATCACCGCCGGCGGCGGCCCGCGGCTGATGCAGGTCTCGCTGCGCTACCAGTTCTAGCGCAGCGGGGGCGGTCGGGCGGCGCAGCTTGCCGCGCCCCGCATGGGTGACTGCTGCAAGTTGCGATTCGCTATTCCCTTTTTGCCGCCTCGGGCGTATCGTTAGCCCAGAGATCGTAGCAGGAGGCGCTTATGCTGCAGCGTGTATCTGCTGGGGTGGTCTTGCTTTTCACCCTGTTCACTGTTTCCCTGTTCGCCCAAAGCCCTACAGCCAATATCGTCGGCCGTGTGGTGGATCAGACGGGGGCGGTCATCGCCGACGCCAAAATCCGCGTGCGGCACGTGGAGATGAGCGAGCTTCGCGAGGTGTCCACCGACGCCAGCGGCGAGTATACGGTCGCGAACCTTCCTCCAGGACACTACCAGATCATGGTCGAAAAAGAGGGCTTCAAGCGCCTGGACGAGCGCGGGTTGGAACTCCAGATCGATCAGACCGCGCGCCTCGATTTCACTTTGCAGGTGGGAGCGGTCACCGAAGTGGTCGAAGTGACCGCCGCGGCGCCGGTGCTGACCACCGATAGCCCGATGAAAGGTGACGTAATCGCCTCGCGCGAGATGGTGGACATCCCGCTGGACGGCCGCGATTTCGGCGATCTGGCCTACCTGGTGCCGGGCGTGTCGGAGGCGGCACAGGGCGGACAAGGCTCGAATTTCGCGGTGAACGGAGCGCGCGCCGACAATACCAACTTCATCATCGATGGGTTCAACAACCAGAACCCGCGCGGCGGCGCGGCCCAGGCCCGCCCGCCTATCGATGGCATTATGGAGTTCAAGATGCAAACCACCGGCTACTCGGCCGAATACGGCCGGCTGGCCGGCGGGACCATGAACATGGCGCTGAAATCGGGCACCAACCGCCTCCACGGCAACCTGTTCGAGTTTGTCCGCAACGATGCCTTCGACGCCCGGAACTTTTTCGATCCGGAGAAAGCGAAGCTGCGGCGCAACCAGTTTGGCGGGGTATTCGACGGCCCGGTGGCGGTGCCCAAAATCTATAACGGGCGCAACCGCACCTTCTTCCTGTTCAACTATGAGGGCTACCGGCAGGCGCAAGCGTCCAGCAATCTCGACATCGTGCCCACGCTGCTGGAACGCGAGGGCGATTTCTCACAGACCATGCTGCCCGCTCCAGACGGAAAGCTGAAACATGTCGCGCTGCTGGACCCGGCTGCCACCGGTACCTGCGCCGGAACGAAGCTGGCCTGCTTTCCGAACCAAAGGATTCCCGCCGCGCGCTTCGACTCCATCGCCAAGCAGGTGCTGGCTTATTACCCGCTGCCCAATGGCGCGGGCGTGAATAACCTGTATGCGCAAGCGAACGACCCCGATCACTGGGATAGTTTTCTGGGCAAGATCGATCACCGGGTTGGGTCCGCCGATAGCTTCTCGTTCCGCTACATGAAGCGCTATATCCGCACCAGCACTCCTTTCGACGGCGGCAACACCGGTCTGTTCGGCAGCCACACGGGCAACCACCAGATGCTGACCGGTCTGAGCTACACCCGGATCTTCAGCGCGACGCTGATTAACGAGTTCCGCACCGGGTTGAGCCGGACGGCCAACCGGCAAGCGCACAACAATCAGGGCCACGATTACGCCAGCGAGTGGGGCTTGAAGGGCTTCACCACCGACCCCTTTCTTACCGGGTTTCCGCGCTTCGTGGTTACCAACATGGTCGAGTTGGGGGACGATAAGAGTCAGCCCGTTATCTTCACCGTAAACAACCTCCAGTGGGCCGATACGCTTACGTGGGTGAAGGGGCGCCACCTGATGAAATTCGGCGCCGATATCCAGCGCACCCAGTTCTTCCAGCCCTTCTACAACAACAACCGGGGCCAGATCAATTTCAACGGGCGATACGCGGGGGTGGCTACGCCCAACCTGGCCTATGATCCCTCGGCCACGGCCGTTCCCTTTGCCGATTTCCTGTTGGGCTTGCCCAATCAAGTCACCCGGACGGTCGGAGTCAATCCCAACTACCTGTTCTTCACCACCTATGGATTCTTCGCCCAGGACGATTTCAAGGTGACGCGGTCGCTCACCCTCAACCTCGGCTTGCGCTATGAGCTGCCCCAGGCGCCGCATGAGAAATACGGGCGTTTTTCGAACTTCGTTCCGGAGCTGGGGAAAGTGCTGATCGCCGATGACAAGACGGTCCCCAACTTGCAGCAGATGATCGCCGAGCAAGGCTTGACGGGGATGATGATCCTGGCACGCGATGCCGGATACCCGCAATCGCTGCTTTACACGCCCTACCATTGCTTCGCGCCGCGCTTCGGTTTCGCCTGGCGTCCCTTCGGCGGCCAGCGGAACGTGATTCGCGGCGGCTACGGCATCTTCTACGGCAGCAACGTCTGGAACCCGGTCCGCAACAATCTGGGCAACGTTTTTCCGTTCGATGTCGAGCAGACCTTCGCCAAGAATGCCAACCTCACCTTGCAAAACCCGCAGGGAGTCACACCCAGCACCGACGGCGTGCTCACGCCCAACGGCTTCCAGGCTCACCCGACACCGGCATACCTGCAAAGCTGGAACCTGACGGTGGAACGCGAAGTGGGCAAGGGCACGGGTCTGGAAATCGCCTATGTCGGCTCGAAGGGGACGCACCTGGGCCGCATCTATGACATCAACCAATGGTACCGGCTCCCCGAATATGCTCCGAATTACCCGTCCCCGTTCCCCGGATTCAACGCCGTCAATTACTTCGGGTTCGGCTTCAATTCGATTTACAACGCCGGCATCATCACTGTTCGGAAACGCATGACGCGCGGCTTCTTCTACCGGGTGAACTACACGTACAGCAAGTCGATAGACAACTCTTCGCAAATCTCGGACAACTCTGATGGTGGAGCAGGTAACCCGCAGAACGTGCGCGATTTCAAAGCCGAGCGGGGACGTTCCGACTGGGATCGGGGTCATAGCGTTACCACCATGTTCATCTACGACCTGCCCCTCCGGCAGAACCGGTTGTTGCGCAATTGGCAAGTCGGCGGGAGCGGCCGGTTTTCCACTGGCCCGCCCTTCTCGCCGGACGTGTCCGGCGGCACGCTGCACCAGGGCCAGGCCACCCGCCCCGACCGGATCGCCAAGGGGACAGTGCCCAATCCAACACCCGACATTTGGTTCGACCTGACCGCGTTTCCCAACCTGGATACGTCCGGGTACCGGTTTGGCAATACCGGCAGGAACATCATCGATGGTCCCGGCTTGCTCAGCCTCAACGTCTCGCTCATCCGCCGGTTCCGCATTCGGGAACGCAGCACCGTGCAGTTCCGCGCCGAGATGTTCAACGCGCTGAACCACCCTAACTTCCGCCTGCCGAGCAGAAATGCGGACGCGCCTGACGGCGGTGTCATCAAGAACGCCGGCAGCCCGCGGCTGATGCAGCTCTCCTTGCGCTACCAGTTCTAACACTGGCCCATCCGCAGATTAAGGACGCTTCGGAATCTGCGTAATCTGCGTAATCTGCGGATGGGTTGTGCTAAGTTCAGGCCATGGCGGTATTGGTGACCGGAGCGACAGGGTTCATCGGCGGCCACGTGGCCCGACTGCTGGCGGCGCGCGGCGCGTCGTTGCGCGTGCTGGTTCGCCCACAAAGCCGCCTGGACAACCTCGAGGGCCTGAAGGCCGAGCGGGTCGTGGGTGATCTCCGCGACCCGCGCTCCCTGGAAACGGCGGTGCGCGGCTGCGACACGGTGTTCCACATCGCCGCCGATTACCGCCTCTGGTCGCCTGCCCCCCGGGAATTGTACGAGAGCAATGTTCAGGGCACGGCCAACCTGCTGGCGGCGGCGGCCGAAGCCGGCATGAAGCGCGTGGTCTACACCAGCACGGTCGGCACCATTCATCCGCCGGCGCCCGGCCAGATCAGCGATGAAAGCGCGCCCGTGTCCCTCCGGGACATGGCCGGCGATTACAAGCGCTCGAAGTTTCTGGCCGAACAGACGGCCATGCAATTCGCCGCGCGGGGCCTGCCGGTGGTGATCGTGAACCCCACGGCGCCGGTCGGCGAGGCCGACGTCAAGCCCACCCCCACCGGCAAGATCATCCTGGATTTCCTGCTGGGGCGGATGCCTGCCTACATCGATACCGGAGTGAACGTGGTCGATGTCCGGGCGGTGGCGGAAGGGCACCTGCTGGCGGCCGAGCGCGGCCGGGTGGGCGAGCGCTACATCCTCGGCGACCGCAACATGACCCTGCGCGAGATTCTGGAAACGCTGGCGCGCCTTACCGGCCGGCCGGCGCCGCGCTTCCGCATTCCCTACGCGGTGGCCTACGGGTTCGCCGTTTTCGACACCTTCCTGTCGCGCCGCACCGGCCGCCCGCCAACGGCCCCGCTCGATGCCGTCAAGATGGCGCGATACAAGATGTTCGTCACCTCGGCGAAGGCCGAGCGCGAACTGGGCTACCGGCCCGGCTCGGCCGAAGAGGCGTTGGAACGCGCGGTGCGCTGGTTCGAAACTCAGGTTTCAGGTTCCAGGTTTTAAGTTGCAGGTTAGATACGGGAATCCGCGCACGGGTCGGGCTGGAACGTGGAACCTGGAACCTGGAACCGCAAAAGATGATCGGCGTTGTCTTTGCGCTAAAGCGGGAGGTGGTGCGGCTGGGCGCCAATGCTGCCCCAGCGGTGAGTGGCGTGGGGCGCGAGCGCGCGGCGCGCGCGGCCGAGGAACTGATCGCGCGCTACCCGATTTCCGCGCTGATTTCTGCCGGGTTTGCCGGCGCGCTTTCGCCGGCCCTCAAGGTGGGCGATTTGGTGGTTGACACCTCGGTGGCGGAGTGGCAAATGGCGGCCGCGCGCCACGGCGCGCGCCAGGGCCCCGTGCTGGCGCTCGAGCACGTGGTGCGGACGGCAGCCGAGCGGGCCAGGTTCGCAGCCACCGGCGCGTTGGCCGTGGATACGGAATCGGGCGCGGTAGCCGGCGTGGCCGCCCGGCACAGCTTGCCCTTCGCCAACGTGCGGGCCATTACCGACACCGCCGCCCGCGACCTGGTCTTGGATTGGGACAACTGCCCGGCCTCCGACGGCCAATTCCACCTCCTGCCGCTTCTTCGCCATGTCGTCCACGTCCCTGGTGGGATGGCGGAAATCGCTCGACTTTGGTACGCTTCTTTGTTGGCTTCCCGCAACTTGGGCCAATTCTTGCGAGCGCTTACCTCGGACTTGAGTCCTGAGACCTGAGGCTTGAGTCTAGTCCGGCTCTCAGGACTGAGGACCCAGGTCTCAGGACTGAGGACTTGGGACGGCAATGGCAGCTTGGGGGCAAGGGAACGAGCCGGTTCCAGAACGGATGCGAGCCGCAGTCTATCGGGGAGAAGGGCAGGTAGGCATCGAGGAGGTGCCGTGCCCGCGCATTGGGCCGAGGGAGCTGCTGGTGCGGGTCGGCGTTTGCGGCATCTGCAACACCGACGTCAAGAAGATCACCGCGGACCTGCTTCCTCCTCCGCGTATTTACGGGCATGAGTCCGCGGGCACGGTGGTGGCCGCCGGCGCCGGTGTGACGCGCTTCCCGCCGGGGGACCGGGTGATCCTGTTCCACCATGTCCCGTGTGGCCATTGCTTTTACTGCCGCGAGCGGATTTACGCGCAGTGCCCGACGTACAAGAAAGTCGGCGTGACGGCCGGGTTTGAGCCCGCCGGCGGCGGCTTCTCCGAGTACGTCCGGGTGATGGACTGGGTCGTCGAGCGGGGCGTAGAGAAGATCCCCGACGGCGTCAGCTTCGAGGAAGCGTCCTTCGTCGAGCCGGTTAACACCTGCCTGAAAGCCGTGGAGACGGCGGGTGTGCGCCGCGGCGAGCAGGTGCTGGTGATGGGGCAGGGGCCCATCGGCATCCTGTTCCTCTTGCTGGCGCGGATGCGCGGCGCGCAGGTGTTCGTCTCCGACGTCTTTGACCGGCGGCTGAGCCGGGCCTCGGAACTGGGCGCCGACGCCGTGTTCAACGCGGGGGAGGTGGACGTGCCGGTGGCGGTGCGGCCGCTGACCGGAGGCCGCGGCGCGGACCTGGCCATCCTGGCCGCCGCCGTCCCCGCGCTGGTGCCGGCCTCGCTGGACGCGGTCCGGCCCGGCGGGCGCGTGCTGCTGTTCGCCCAGACCGAGCGCGCCGAGCGGGTGCCGCTGCCCACCGCCGCCATTTGCATGGAGGAAAAACGCCTCCTGGGAAGCTACAGCGCCGACATCGATCTGCAGGCCGAGTCGGCGCGGTTGGTGTTTGAGCGTGTTCTG
>Ga0315282_10006869_pt1 | contig 18889 bp, 15 predicted proteins | sample YL17G07_20_MG_FD_203693 | JGI IMG/M metagenome (GOLD analysis project Ga0315282, IMG submission 203693) | Sediment microbial communities from Yellowstone Lake, YNP, Wyoming, USA - YL17G07_20 | ecosystem: Environmental > Aquatic > Freshwater > Lake > Sediment | place: USA: Wyoming | collected...
TTGAGCACGGAGTGACTATTGTGGCGACGGGTGGAGACGAACTCAAGCCCAAGGAATTTTTCTACGGGGAGGAAAAGAGGGTTCTCACCCAATTGGAAATGGAGGATTTCCTCCACGGGGACGGTAAAAAAGTTGACGAACTCCAAGAAGTCGTCATGATCCAGTGTGTCGGGTCGCGGAATGAAGAACGACCCTACTGCAGCCGGGTGTGCTGCGCCGAGGCGGTGAAGAACGCGCTGACCATCAAAACTTTGAATCCCAAGGCGCGGGTCACGATCCTTTACCGGGATATGCGCATGTACAGCCACCTGGAAGAAGACTATACCCGCGCACGCCAAGCCGGGATCCGGTTCCTGCGGTATGAGGAGGACCGTAAACCAGAAGCCGCGAAAAAAGATGGAAAGCTCGAGTTAACCGTTTACAACCCCGTTTTACGGGAGAACCTGACCTTCCATCCGGACCTTCTCGTTCTTTCCACGGCCACGATCCCGGCGGATACGGCAGAATTGGCCAGCATGCTGAAGGTTCCCCGGACGGCCGACGGGTTTTTCCTGGAAGCCCATATGAAACTGAGGCCCATTGATTTTGCCTCGGATGGAATTTATCTTTGCGGATTGGCCCATGCGCCCAAGATGATCGACGAGGCGCTCTCTCAGGCCATGGCCGCAGTTTCCCGGGCCTGTACGGTTCTGGCCAAAGACCAGATCCAGATCAGCGGAGTGGTTTCTGTGGTGGACCCGGAGAAATGTGCCGCCTGTTTGACCTGCGTTCGAGTCTGTCCGTACAATGTGCCGGTCATCAACAAAGAGGGAGTGGCGGAGATTGAAACGGCCATGTGCCACGGGTGCGGCATCTGCGCTTCGGAGTGTCCGGGAAAAGCTATCAAGCTGCAGCACTTCACCGACGAGCAGGTCATGGCCAAGTGTGATGTCATCATCGAGGTTCTGTCCGAGGTGTTCAAGGGAGAAAGGGTCTGATGGAAAAGTTCGAACCCATCGTTATCGCTTTCTGTTGCCATTACTGCGCGTATACGGCAGCAGACTTGGCCGGAACCATGCGGCTGCAGTATCCGTTCAATGTCCGCATCATCCGCCTTCCCTGCACCGGAAAGGTAGACATTCGTCACCTCCTGGAAGTTTTTGAAAAGGGAGCGGATGGGGCTTATGTTGCCGGTTGCCTGGAGGGAGACTGCCACTTTCTCACGGGAAACCTCCGGGCCAAAAAGCGGGTGGCTCTGGCCAAAAAGATCCTGGAAGATGCCGGCATCGGTGGAGAGCGGCTGGAAATGTATAACATGTCTGCGGCCATGGGTCCCCGGTTTGCGGAAGTGGCCCGGGAGATGACCGAGCGGATCAGAAGGCTGGGGCCAAGCCCGATTAAGAAAAACGCCAAGCGCATCGAGCATAGCGCAGAGCGTAAAGAAGAGCAAACAGCAGAGGGCAGAGCGCAAAGTGCATAGGGTTTCTTTTTTAAATTTTAACGCTATGCGCCATGCGCTATGCGTTTTATGAGGTGCGGGAGATGATCATTGCGGAAAGTAAACCCATTAAAGATATATTGGCCATGGTCGAGCCCTATGAACGCATCCTGGTCGTGGGATGCAAAGGTTGTGTGACCGTCTGCTCGACGGGAGGAGAAAAGGAAATCGGCATTCTCTCCTCGGCCCTGCGCTTGGCCCGCCAGGCTCGGGGGAAACCTCTGGAGATTAAGGAGGCGACCCTGGAACGGCAGTGTGATACCGAATATCTGGAACCCATGCGCGTCTATGCCGATGGCTATCAGGCGATTCTATCCCTGGCTTGCGGTGCGGGCATCCAGTTCCTGGCCGAGAAATTCCGCAAACATCCGGTCTTGCCGGCAGTGGACACCCAGTTTATTGGCGTCGCGGAAGAACAGGGGGTCTGGACCGAACGCTGCCAGGCCTGCGGCAACTGTGTGCTGGACCGGACAGGGGGGATTTGCCCGGTGGCCCGATGCTCCAAAAGCCTCTTTAACGGGCCCTGCGGGGGTTCGAAGAGCGGAAAGTGTGAGATTGACTCACAGGTCGACTGCGGCTGGCAGTTGATCTACGACCGCCTGAAAGAATTGGGACAGTTGGAGAAGCTGGAAGTCATTATGCCCGTGAAGGACTGGTCCACCAGTCGGGACGGGGGTCCACGGAAGCGCGTTAGGGAGGACCTGAAGATATGAAGGCCGGGAGCAATTTAGAGAAAATTCTTGCCAGCGGCCAGTTTGCGGTTACCGGAGAGCTGGGGCCGCCTAAAGGTGCAGATGTATCGGTCATCGAGCGCAAGGCCAACCTGCTCCGGGGGAACGTAGATTCTGTTAACGTGACCGACAACCAGACCGCCATCGTGCGCATGTCTTCCATCGCCGTAAGCGCCCTCCTCGTCCGGATGGGGCTGGAGCCGAACATGCAGATGGTCTGCCGGGACCGCAACCGTATTGCCATGCAGAGTGATATCTTTGGGGCGAGCGCCTTGGGGATCCGGAATATTCTCTGCCTCTCGGGGGATCACCAGAAATTCGGGAACCACCCCACGGCCAAGAATGTCTTCGACCTGGATTCCATGCAGCTGATCCAGACGGTGAAACGGATGCGGGATGAACATAAGGTCCTGGGGGGCGACGAGATCGAGGGGCCCCCGCAGATGTTCATCGGGGCCGCGGCCAACCCTTTTGCTGACCCTTTCGAGTACCGGGTTATCCGTTTGGCCAAGAAAGTAGCTTCCGGGGCGGACTTCATCCAGACCCAGTGTATCTATGATATGGATAAGTTTGAACGGTTCATGCAGATGGTGCGGGATCGGGGTCTGCACGAAAAGACCCACATCCTGGCGGGCGTCACCCCCCTGAAATCCGTCGGCATGGCCAGGTACATGAAAGAAAAGGTCGCCGGCATGGAAGTTCCGGACGAGATCATCAACCGGATGAAGACCGCGGGCAAGGAGAAGGCCAGAGAAGAAGGGATCAATATCTGCGTGGAGCAGATCCAGCACCTGCGCCAGGTCCCGGGCGTGCACGGCATTCATCTTATGGCCATTGAATGGGAGGAGATGGTTCATACGATCGTGGAGCGGGCGGGGCTGCTTCCCCGGCCCGAGGCGTAACAACTAAGACGCATAGCCCAAAGAGCAAAGAGCCAAAAACTAAAAAATTCATAAACGCTATGCTCAATGCGCCATGCTTGTTTTAATTGTATGAGTTTGGTCATTGCCATTCAGAATCGTTCAGAATATATTTAAAATAAATAAAGGAAGGAAAGGCAGAGGCCATTTTGCGGCCTTCCTCCCAAAATAAGTGCTTGTTCGGTTTCAACCTCACAATCGAGAGATTCAGATAGCCAAGGGGGTAACCCTTCTCCAGGCGGCCATGGAGGCCGGGGTATATATTACTGCCTCGTGTGGAGGGGAAGGAGTCTGCGGCAAGTGCAAAGTGTTGATCGAGAAAGGGGAGGTGGAAAGCCTGCCGGGGCCGAAGATCTCCGGGGAGGAATACCGGCAGGGGTACCGTCAGGCCTGTCAAAGCCGGGTGCTTACCGACCTGGAAGTACGCATTCCCGTAGAGTCGGAGTTGGACCAGCGGGCCCTTGCCCGCACCCGGGAGCGGGTTACCAGCGGGCGGAAGGTCTCCCAGCAGGAGCTGGAATCTCTGGTGTTGGGGTGGTGTTTCAGTCCTGCCCTGCGAAAGCTTTACGTGGAGATGGAACCTCCGACGATCAAAGACAACCGCTCCGATCTTTCCCGGTTGCTCATGGCCATGAAGAAACTCCACGGATTGGAAAGCATCTCCCTGGATTTCCGCCTCCTGAAACGGTTGTCCTTTATCCTGAGAGAGGCCGGCTGGCGGGTGACCGCCACTCTGGCCCAGACCCGGGTGGAATCTCAGTTGGGGGAGTATCAACTTCGCGGCTCAAGGCGGCCGAAGCTGATCCAGGTGGAAGCGGGTAATACAACCCGGGAACATTATTCGATCGTGATGGACGTGGGAACGACCAGCATCTGGGGGCAACTCCTGGACCTGAACAAGAGACAGACTCTGGTCGAAGCCTCGGATTACAACGGCCAGATCAGCTACGGGGATGACGTCATCAGCCGGATCGTTTATTCCCAGAAGCCGGAAGGGCTGAAGAAACTGCAGGGGGTAGTGGTCGGAACGATCAACGGAATCATCCGCGAACTGGTGCGCAAGGCGGGCATCGATTTGGCCCGGGTTTCGCACATGACCGCAGCCGGAAATACCACCATGACCCATCTTCTTTTAGGTCTGAATCCCAAGTATATTCGAGAGTCTCCTTATACTCCCGTGGCCAACTTTGTTCCCCCGGTCCGGGCCGCCGAGCTGGGCCTGGAAGTGGGAGAACATGTTTTTCTTTATACGTTTCCCTCGGTGGCCAGCTATGTGGGGGGGGATATTGTTTCCGGTGTTTTGGGATCAGGCTTCTACCAGCGCAAACCCCTCACCCTGTACATCGATATCGGGACAAACGGAGAGATCGCGATCGGGAACGCTGAATGGATAGCCACGGCGGCCTGTTCCGCAGGCCCCGCCTTCGAAGGGGGCGGGGTGAAGCACGGGATGCGGGCCACCCGGGGGGCCATCGAAGATTTTCGCATCCACCCTGTCTCGTATGAGCCTATGCTCCTGACCATCGGGATGGTCAAACCCAGGGGGATCTGCGGGTCCGGGTTGATCAACATTGTGGCCGAATTGCTGGAAGCGGGGGTGATCGCCCCGAACGGAAAGTTCAACGCCGATTTGCCCACACGACATATCCGGCCTGGCCCAGATGGGCTGGAGTATGTGCTGGCCTATTCTCAGGACTCGGCGACGGGAACGGACATCGTCATCACCGAGGTGGACATCGACAACCTGATCCGGGCAAAGGCGGCTATGTACGCCGGCTATGCCACCCTTTTACAATCCGTAGGGCTTTCAATCTCCAATTTGGAACAGGTAATCATTGCCGGTGCTTTTGGCTCCTTCATCGATGTCGAACGGGCCATCACCATCGGTCTGCTGCCGGAGTTGCCCCTGGATCGTTTTCTCTTCATCGGCAACGGTTCCCTCCTGGGGGCCCGGCTGATCTCTTTTTGCAATGAGATGCTGGATGACGGTGAGCGGATCTGCCGGATGATGACGAATATCGAGTTGAGTGAAAATCCCTCTTTCATGAATAATTACGTCGCGGCCATGTTTTTGCCGCATACCAACTCCGGGGAGTTTCCCGGGGTAAGCCAGCGGCTGGCCGCAAGAAAATAAATATTGACCGCAGAGCACGGAGAGAAAGAATATAGCGAAAAATTGACCGAGAAAAAGCTTTAAATTGGGCTTAATATCTTGGGTTTTGTTTTTTGAGATATATTTGTCTCTGTGTCCTCTGCGCTCTCTGCGGTGAAAAATTAGGGGTTGTACTTTGGGTAAAGTGATTGCCATGGCCGGAAAGGGGGGAACGGGGAAGACGACCCTTTCCGCGTTGATCATTCGCTATCTCAAAAGAAAAGGCAGGGGGCCGATTCTCGCTGTGGATGCGGACCCCAATGCCAACCTGGCAGAGGCCCTGGGTTTGAATGGCTGTAAAAGCCTGGGAGCCGCCCGGGAGGAGTTCTTCGAATCCAAGATGAATCTACCCGCGGGAATGTCGAAAGAAACGTACCTGGAGATGAAACTGCACGAAGTCCTGGCTGAGTCGGAAGGTGTGGACCTGTTGGTCATGGGACGGCCGGAAGGGCCGGGATGTTACTGCTACGCCAACAACATCCTTCGCCGGCACATCGATCTTCTTTCCAAGAACTACCCCTTCGTGGTCATGGACAACGAAGCAGGGATGGAGCACCTGAGCCGAAGAACGACCCAGGGAGTGGATCATCTACTTTTTCTGTCAGATTATTCCATCAAGGGGATCCGCACCGTGGGAAAGATTCAAACTCTGATCGGGGATTTAAACCTTTCTGTGAAAGAAAAGCACTTGGTCGTAGACCGGACGCCCGCCGAACTCTCTCCCCATTTTCTCGAGGAGATTGAGAAGCAAGGGGTGCGTTTGCTGGGGACAATTCCCCAGGACCGTTTTATCTTCGAGCATGATTTAAAGGGGGAGTCTCTTCTCCTCCTGCCAGAAGATTCATCGGCTGTACGGGCTGTCGCCGGGATGATGGAGAAAATAATCCAATAATCTTGTGGAGGGAGATTTTCAGAATTTTATCTTTTTTCCGTGTATCGGCCCCGCGAGGCGCGGGGCGGCCCAAACGATTTAAAATCAAGGAGGGGGGTGAGGAGATTGGCGAGAAATTTAGAGGAGAAGACGCTTTTCAGCGGGAAGAAAGTAAAAGTGGTAGGCCCGGAATATGAACCGGGGACGCCGGAAAAGCCCTGCCGCTGGAGGGAGAAATTGCTCAGCCGGGTGGAAATGATCCGCTATCTGCAGACTGGGGAGCGCTATTGGTTTAGCAAAGAATGGTATGGAAGCGAGAAGCGGAAAAATCCGGCCTGAAGGATAAAACGCTAAGCGCAGAGCGCTATACGCATTGCGAAATCAATGGAGGTGGCTGTGGACATACCAAAAATCAATTACACGGGAAAGATCAAAGAGGTGACGCTGGGGGCGGGAAGCAAAGCCGTGACCGTGGGCGGTGAGACCATGTATCCTTTTCATCTCTTCGAAGGCCAGATGTCCCATCCCCCCCGGATCGCCATGGAAATCTATGATTTTCCGCCGGAGGACTGGCCGGAGGCCGCTCTGGAGCCTTTCCAGGATGTGGTCAGAGACCCCGTGGCCTGGGCGCAGAAGTGCATCCAGGTGTACGGGGCGGAGATGATCTGTTTGCAACTGGCCAGCACGGATCCCAACGGGATGAACCGCCCGGCCGAAGAGGCGGCAGAAATTGCCAAGCGGGTGGCCGATGCTCTGGATGTCCCGTTGATTGTATGGGGGAGTGGCAACGATGAGAAAGACGTCGAAGTGCTGAGGAGGGTTTCCGAGCTCTGCGCGGGGAAAAACCTGATCATCGGGCCTGTGGGTGAGAAGAATTACAAACAGATCGGCGCCGGGGCCATCGGCTACAGGCACACGGTGGTGGCCTCCACACCGATCGATGTCAACCTGGCCAAGCAACTGAATGTCCTGCTGGGAAACCTCGGTGTGCCCGATGGCCAGATCCTGGTCGACCCCACAACGGGAGGGCTGGGATATGGGATCGAATATACTTATTCCGTGATGGAGCGGGACCGCATGGCCGCCTTGACCCAGCAAGACGAGCGCTTGCAATTCCCGCTGGTTTGTAATCTGGCCAAGGAAGTCTGGAAGACCAAAGAAGCCAAACTGGTTGAGGCCGATGACCCCAAACTGGGGAACCCCAAAAAGCGGGGCGTCTTGATGGAGGCCATGACAGCGATGATCCTGCTCTTGGCCGGGGCCAATGTTTTGATCATGCGCCACCCGGAGGCGATCGCCCTGGTAAAAGGCATGATCGGAGATCTTTCAAAAACATAGTTCTGGGTCCCGAGTCGGTAGTCCCGAGTCAAGGCTCTGGGCTATAGACTGTAGACTCTGGACTCTTATTTCAGAGGAGGGTTATTTAAATGTCAGAAGCGAAGAGTGTTGATCGGGCCACTCTGGAAATGCTGGAAAAAGCCAAAGCGGACAGAGTGAGCACGGTTTTCGATCGGGCTGAGGAGATGAAACCTTGCCCTATCGGCGCGGAGGGGAGCTGCTGTAAGAATTGCGCCATGGGACCCTGCCGGGTTCCTGCGCCCAAGAAGAAAGCCGAAGGGGAGGTCGAGAAAGCCAAGAGGCGGGGCATTTGCGGGGCTACGGCGGAGACCATCACGGCGCGTAATTTCGTTCGCATGATTGCCGCCGGGACCTCTGCCCATTCTGACCATGCCCGCGGGGTGGCTGAACTTTTCCTGGCCACAGCTAAGGGAGAAGTACCGGGATATGCCCTGAAGGACGAGCAGAAACTTTACCAGGTAGCCTTGGACCTGGGGATCGAAATCGGCGACCGGCCCATGAAGGAGATTGCCGTCGAAGTTGGCGAGAAATTGCTGGCCGAGTTTGGAAAGCAGCAGGGAGAGCTTTTCTTCCTCAAACGAGCGCCGCTGAAAAGGCAGGAGCTCTGGCGAAAGCTGGGCATTGCCCCCCGGGGAATCGACCGGGAGGTCGTGGAGTTGATGCACCGGACGCACATGGGGGTGGACCAGGATTACCGCAATTTGCTCCTCCAGGGCTCGCGGTGCGCCCTGGCTGACGGTTGGGGTGGTTCGATGATTTCTACGGAGCTCCAGGACATCCTCTTTGGAAACCCCCAGCCCATTCTGGGAAATATCAACCTGGGAGTCCTCAAGGAGGACCAGGTGAACGTGGTGATGCATGGCCACGAACCCCTCCTGCCAGAACTTCTGGTGGCCGCTTCTCAGGACCCGGAAATCCAGGCCTACGCCAAGTCCAAAGGGGCCAAGGGCATCAACCTGGCCGGCATGTGCTGTTCGGCCAATGAGGTTCTGATGCGCCATGGAATTCCCGTGGCCGGAAATTTCCTCCAGCAAGAGCTGGCCATTGTCACCGGCGCCGTGGATGCCATGGTGGTGGATGTCCAGTGCGAAATGCAGTCCTTGGCCGACGTGGCCAAATGCTACCATACCAAAGTAATCACCACGAACTACCGGGCCAAGATGCAGGGGGCAACGCACGTCGAGTTCGATGAGCACCACGGGCCGGAGGTCGCCAAGAAGATCCTCCGCGAAGCCATCGACGACTATCCCCGGCGCCAGGGGAAACCGGTGCAGATTCCCTCGGAGAGCCACGAGATGGTGGTAGGGTTCAGCCACGAGACCATCAATTACCTGCTGGGCGGGCTCTTCCGGGCTTCTTACCGGCCGCTGAACGACAACATCATCAACGGCCGGATTCGGGGAGTCGCCGGGGTGGTGGGCTGTAATAACGTCCGAACCATGCACGACAGCGCCCACCTGATCATGATCAAGGAACTCATCAAGAATGATGTTATTGTCCTGACGACAGGATGTTCGGCCATGGCCTGCGGAAAGGCCGGGCTGCTGACCCCGGAAGCTGCCTCTAAATATTGCGGGCCGGGCCTCGCCGAAGTCTGCGAGGCCGTGGGAATTCCGCCGGTGCTCCATATGGGGGCCTGCGTGGACAACAGCCGGATTTTGATGGCCGCCACGGCTGTGGTCAAGGACGGGGGGTTGGGCGACGACATCAGTGACCTTCCTGCAGCCGGTGCGGCTCCGGAATGGATGAGCGAGAAAGCCATCGCCATCGGCCAGTATTTTGTGGCCTCGGGAGTCTTCACGGTCTTTGGAACCACCTTCCCGATCACGGGAAGTGAAGAGATGGCCAAACTCCTGTTCGAGGAGATGGAAGAGATCGTCGGGGGGAAATGGGCCTTCCAACCAGATCCCTTAAGAGCTTCCCAACTGATGATCGCTCATATTGATAAAAAGAGAAAAGCCTTAGGCCTGGACAAGAAGCGGGAGCGCGTCCTGTATGACATGGCCATGAGGCGGGAATTGGATGGCGTCTGATTTGTGGCCGGGTCCGAGGTTGGTGTCAGTGAGAAATAGAAAAATCATTGACATTAACACGGACGCCGGCACTCACCCTCATCACTGATTTCTGAAGGAGGTTTCACGTGTCTAAAATCATTGCCGCAGCAGCCATTCGCGGGGCCCATAAGATTTTGGACCGCGCGGAGAAGAAATATCAGGAGGCCCTGGAGAAGTGGGGTCCCGGTCAGGAAGTCGGATTTCCCAACACGGGCTATTATCTGCCCATCATCTATGGCATCCTCGGCATTCCTGTAAAAACCCTGGGGGACATGAAGCCCATTTTAGAGCGCTGCCGGGCGCTCATCCCTCCTTTCGTGAAAGAAAGAGTATGGCTTCCTTATTTGGCCCCCGCCTTAGATGCCGGCATGGCCACTTTTTTCGCCGAGGAGTGCATCGAAGCCATCCGCTATCTGGAAGACCCAAACTTTTACATCAAGGGGGAGGACCCCACGTCAGAAAACATCTGGCTGGGGGCGGCGGATGACATCATCCTGAGAAAGCGGGGTATTGAGTTCGTCGATGGGACAGCCCCAGGCTTCGCAGCCATCCTGGGGGCCGCCCCAACCAAAGAAATCGCTGCCAAAATTGCCCAGGAACTTCAGGAAAAGAATCTTTATGTATTCATGGCCTCGGAAAATGATGGGCAACGCTTTTCCGAGCAGCTGGTGGAAGCCGGGGTGCAGATTGGCTGGCCCACCCGGTTGGTCTCCTTCGGTCCGGACTACACGGCCACGGTCTTTGCCATGGGTTTTGCCACCCGGGCGGCCATGTCTTTTGGGGGCATCGCGCCGGGGGATTTCCGCAAGATTTTGATCTACAACAAGGACCGCGTATTTGCCTTTGCCCTGCCCCTGGGCTTTGTCACCGATGAATGGTACGCCAACGCAGCCGGGGCGATCAACTGGGGGTTCCCGGTGATCTCCGACACTCCCATTCCTCAGGTCCTGCCCACGGGGATTTGTACCTACGAGCATGTGGTCTCCAACATCCCCCATGACCAGATCGTCCAGAAGGCGGTAGAAGTTCGGGGTTTGAAGGTTACGGTTGCCAGGGTTCCAGTTCCCATGGCCTACGGGCCGGCTTTCGAGGGCGAGCGGATCCGCGGGGAGGATATTTACCTGGAGTGCGGTGGCGGACGGACCGTCGCCTGTGAGTGGACGACAACCAAGGAGATGAACGCAGTAGAAGACGGGAAGGTGGACGTTATCGGGCCGGACATCAAGGACATTAAGCCACCGGCTCAGCTTCCCTTGGCCATCGTGGCTGAAGTGGCTGGCCGTCAGATGCAGGAGGATTTTGAGCCCATCCTCGAGCGCCAGATTCACCACCTGATCAACTATGCCCAGGGGCTGATGCACATCGGGCAGCGCGACATTGCCTGGGTCCGAGTGGGCAAGGGAGCGGTAGAAAAGGGATTCACCCTGCGACACCTGGGAGATATCCTTTATGCCAAGTATCACCAGGATTTCGGGACCATCTTCGACAAGGTGCAGGTGAAAATTTACACCGAGATGGACAAGGTGAAGGAAATTCTGGATCAGGCCCGCAAAGTCTACCAGAAGCGCGATGCCCGGATCGAGGGTATGACCGACGAGACCGAAGAGATTTTTTATTCCTGCACCCTCTGTCAGTCCTTTGCCCCGAACCATGTCTGTATCATCACGCCGGAGCGGACCGGGCTCTGCGGAGCTTACAACTGGCTGGATGGGAAGGCTTCTTTCGAGATCAACCCCACAGGGCCCAACCAACCCGTGCCCAAGGGCGAGGCCATCGACCCGGTCCTTGGACAGTGGACAGGGGTTAATGGCTTCGTCTCCAAAGCCTCGCGGGGGAAGGTGGAGAAATACAACGCCTACAGCATTATGGTGGACCCGATGACTTCCTGCGGCTGCTTCGAGTGCATCGCTGCGGTCCTGCCCATGTGTAACGGAATCATGACGGTCAACCGGGACTTCATGGGCATGACCCCCTGCGGGATGAAATTCACCACCCTGGCCGGCTCCGTGGGGGGGGGGTCGGTAACCCCCGGGTTTGTCGGCCACAGCAAACATTACATTGGCAGCAAAAAGTTCATCATGGCCGACGGGGGAATCAAGCGCCTGGTCTGGATGCCCAAAATGCTCAAGGAGGAAATCATGGACCGTTTGAAGAAACGCGGCGAGGAGGCCGGTATTCCCAACTTCCCGGAGATGATCGCCGACGAGACGATCGGGACGACGGAAGACGAGATTCTCCCTTTCCTGACGGAAAAAGGGCACCCGGCTCTTTCCATGCCCTCCCTGTTTTAAAAATACAGCTTTCAGCTTTCAGCGGTCAGCAATCAGCAAAAAACATTCTTTGTTTTCGCTGAAAGCTGATCGCTGAAGGCTGATGGCTTTACAAAAAGGAGTGAGAGATGGCCCTGACAGGAATTGAGATTTTTAAGAAGCTTCCGAAGACCAACTGTGGAGAATGCGGCGTTCCCACCTGCCTGGCCTTTGCCATGAAACTGGCCGCCGGGCAGGCCGAGCTTTCGGCCTGTCCTTATGTGTCGGAACAGGCCAAAGCGGAATTGCAGGAAGCCTCCGCGCCCCCCATCCGTCCATTAGGGATCGGGGTGGGGGATAAGGCACTGAAGATCGGCGGTGAAACCGTCATGTTCCGCCATGAAAAACGGTTCGTGAATCCGACGGGGGTCGCCGTGCTCGTTTCTGACAGGATGAGCGATGCCGAAGTGGATGAGCGGCTGAAGAAGTTCAAGGAACTGAAGTTTGAGCGGGTAGGCCTTACCCTGCAGGCGGACCTCGTGGCCGTCAAGGGAGAGTCGGGGGACCCCGCCCGATTCGAAGCCCTGGTGAAAAAGGTGAAGGGCCAGCTCGACGGCAAGGGGGTCGTGCTGATGAGCGAAGACCCCAAAGTCTTGGGCCCGGCAGCCAAAGTCTTAGCCGACTGCAAGCCACTGCTTTATGCGGCGACCAAAGAAAATTCCGAGGCCATGGCCCAGCTGGCCAAAGAGGTCTCTGCTCCTCTGGCCGTGAAGGCGGACAGCCTGGACGGGCTGATTGAACTGACCACGAAATTGACGGCCGCGGGTTTGAAGGACCTGGTCCTGGACTCCGGAGCCCGCACGCCCAAGAAGGCCCTGGAGGATCAGATCGTCATCCGCCGGGCCGCCCTGGTCAAAAAAATACGCCCTCTGGGGTTCCCGACGATTACCTTCCCCTGTGAGATGACCGACGACCCGATGAAGGAGGCGGTCCTGGCGTCCATGTTCGTGGCCAAATACGGGGGGATTGTGGTCCTCTCCGGCCTCGAGGGGCACAACCTCTTTCCCCTCCTGGTGGAGCGGATGAACATCTACACCGACCCCCAAAGGCCGATGGCCACCAGTGAAGGAATCTACGAGATCGGCGGGCCCAACGAAAACTCCCCGGTCCTGATCACCTCTAACTTCTCCCTGACCTACTTCATCGTCTCGGGAGAGGTCGAGGGGAGCCGCATTCCCAGCTGGCTTCTGGTCAAAGACACCGAGGGGTTGTCGGTGATGACCGCCTGGGCCGCAGGCAAGTTCGGGGCTGACCTAATCGGGCCTTTCGTGAAAAAGTGCGGGATTGCAGATAAGGTGAAACATCGCAAGCTGATCATCCCGGGCTATGCTGCGGTGATCAGCGGGGAGCTGGAAGAAGAGCTTCCCGACTGGCATGTTCTCATCGGCCCGAGAGAAGCCGGACACATTCCAGCGTACCTGAAAATGTGGAAGCCGGAATGAATAGCTATCAGCGTTCAGCTATCAGCTAAAAATAAAAAAATTTTTACTGACCGCTGATGGCTGATCGCTGCTTTCAAGGAGGAAAGAGATGGTCATCTGTGTCGGGGAAAACATCAACATCATGTCCAAGACCATAGGCCCGGCCATCAAAGAACGTCGGGCCGATCCCATTCTGGAAATGGCCAGGCATGAGGAAAAGGTGGGCATCGATTACCTGGACCTGAACATCGGTCCTTCCCGCAAAGCCGGTGAAGAAGTGATGGATTGGCTGGTGAAAGTGGTCCAGGGAGTGGTGAATAAACCCCTGTCCCTGGATACCACGAACCCCGCGGCCATGGAAGCAGGCCTGAAGACCCATAAGGGCAAGGCGCTGATTAATTCCGTCTCCCTCCAGCCAGAGCGCCTGGAAAAGGTTTTGCCCATGGCCAAGGCCTATAACGCTTACGTCATCGGCCTTCTTTGGGGGAAGGAAGGAATGCCGCGGGATGCCAACGAGAGGGCAGCTCTGGCCGTGGATTTCATCTATCAGGCCAACGAGCTGGGAATCTCCACCGAAGACATCTGGATTGATCCAATCGTCAGTCCCGTGAGCGTGGAAATCAACCAGGTACTCTCCTGCCTGGAGTTCATGTCCATGCTCAAGGACATTGCCCCGGAGGCCAAATCCATTGTCGGGCTCTCCAACATTTCCAATGGTACTCCCGCAGAGCTGCGGCCGGTTCTGAATCGGACCTATCTGATCATGCTGATGAAGTATGGGCTTTACTCGGCGATTGTCGACGCCTACGATCAGGAACTTCTCACCATCGCCAAAGGCGGGATGCCCGAGATTGTCAGCCTGGTTCACCGGGTGATGGATGGAGAGGAACCGGACCTAAAAAGTCTGAGCAAAAAAGAAGTTGAGTACGTCAAGACCACAAAGGTCCTCCTGGGCAAAAGCCTGTATTCCCATTCGTGGCTGGAGCTTTGAAAGAGGGCGGTCAGCTATCGGCCGTCAGCGGTCTCAGTAACATTTAAAAAGGCCTTTTTGGTCATCGCTAATGCTTTGGCTGAAAGCTGACCGCTGAACGCTATTTTTATGTTACCCCCACAAGAGAATTACCACCTGGCCCGCCAGCTGGCGGTCGAGGCACTCCTGAAATCTGACCTGCAGCAGCGGGCGGCCCTGAGCGGAGGGCGGCTTGAGCCCGGGCCGGGAAGAGAAGTCCGGATGAGACTCAGGTATCTGGGCCGCGACCTGCTTCTCTGCTTTCCGCGGGGAACGATCGACGCCGAGGAAGGCCAGGAGCTGATTCCTCTCCGGGAGCAAATTCTGATTCTACATTACCTGGAAAGGGCGTCGGAGACTTCCGTGGCCGGGCGATGGATTTCTTTTTGCGAGGTCCCGGGGGGGATTTTTTACCACCCTGTCTTTTTAAAACGGTGCAAATCCCCTTTGGTCAAGTTTTTTAGCGATGGTCCGGAGAACCTGGAATCCGTCGCTGCAGAGATGGGGGGAGAACCTCTGGACTTTGGGGACGAAGGTGCTAAAATTCAGGTGCTTCCTTTTGTGCCATTGGGCCTTATCGTGTGGCGCGGGGACGGGGAATTCCCGGCAGAAGGAAATCTTCTTTTCGATGCCTCGGTAGGGGAGTATCTTTCCGTCGAAGATATTGTCACCCTGGCTGAGACGGTGGTGTGGAAATTAATCAAAGGTGGCCGCAAAGCGCGGGGCGTAGGGCCTACGGCGTAGGGCGTACAGCGCAAGACACAATCATTTCATCACGATGTTTTTGCCTTAGGCCTTGCGCCTTATGCCTTAAGCCACAAGGATTTTTATGAAACTGGCAGTAACCGGAAAAGGCGGGGTGGGGAAAACCACGGTTGTGGCCGGGCTGGCCCGCGTGCTGGCGGAGCGGGGACATAAGGTATTGGCCATCGATGCCGACCCGGCGACCAACCTCGCCCTGGCCCTCGGCTTTCCCGGAGATCAACGCCTTACACCCATTGCGGAGATGAAGGAGTTGATTGAAGAGCGCACAGAAGCGAAATCCGGTTCAATGGGTAGCTTCTTTAAGCTCAACCCCCGGGTGGATGACCTCCCGGATAGGTACACCCTCGAAAAAGACGGGATCCGCCTTATGGTAATGGGCACGGTTCAAAAAGGTGGGGGAGGATGTGTTTGCCCCGAAAACGTAATGCTCAGGACCCTGGTCTCGCATTTATTGCTGGTTAGGGGAGAGGTGGTCATTTTGGATATGGAGGCCGGGGTCGAGCACCTGGGAAGAGCGACGGCCCGGGCTGTTGACCGGCTTATCGTGGTGGTTGAGCCTGGCCAAAGGAGCCTGGAGGTGGCTCAGAAGATCCGCCATCTGGCCGCGGACATCGGGCTGAGCAATATCGGTTTGATAGGCAACAAAATCCGGGGGGAGGCTGACCGGGCATTTCTTCTTTCCAGAATGTCGGACTTCGAATTCTTAGGGTTTCTTGCCTATGACCTCAAGGTTGTGGAGGCCGACCTGGCGGGCAGGGCCCCTTACGCGGACAACCCGGGATTCATGCGGGCAATGGGAGAAATTGCCGATAAGCTTGGGGCCTGGGGGCCCGAGAAATGATCTTTATTGGGGAAAGAATCAACGGGCTTCACCCTTTGATCCGCAAGGCCATATTGGAGAAAAATAGCGAGGCAATCCAGAATCTGGCCAGGAGACAGACTGAGGCTGGCGCCAACTTCTTAGACCTGAACGTGGGAACAGCCTGGCTTAGACCTGCAGAGGTCATGGTCTGGCTGATCAAGACGGTCCAGGAAGCTGTGACTACCCCTCTCGCCTTGGACAGCCGACGACTGGATGTTATCGAAGCAGGGTTACAGGCCTGCCGAAACCCGGCAATGATCAACTCCACCACAGGGGAAAAAGAAAAACTGGCCAAATTCATGGAATTGGCTGTGCGGCATTCCGCAGCCATCGTGGGCCTCACTATGGATGAGCAAGGAATTCCGCCGCACGCTGTAGGACGGGTGGCCATTGCCAAGCGGATCATGGACTTTGCCGATGAATATGGCATCCCTCGGGATCGGCTATTCATCGACCCGGTGATGTTACCCCTAAAATTCTCCCAAGCCCAAGGGCCGGTTATCCTTGAAGCCATCCGGGAGATTGCCAGGGAGAAAGTTCCTCCCCACATCATCGTGGGCCTCAGCAACAGCTCCCAGGGAGCGAGGCAGAGAAGGCTGATCAACCGCACATTTTTCACCATGGCCATGGCCGGGGGGTTGGATGCGGTCATCGCCGATGTCCTGGATTATCATTTGATGGAGGCACTGGCGGCAGCCGAGGTTATCCTGGAGCGTCGTCCTTATGCGGACAATTTTTTATCGGGGCTGAAAAAGGCCCCCGAGTCACGGGGCGGATAGGCAAAGGCCGTCAAGATCGCGGCGGCTTTCAACCCCGTGTTCAGTCAAAAATCTATCCCAAGAGAGTTGGATGAAAAACAGTCGGCAGTTAAACAAATGAAGAGACGTAGCATACCATGTCTCTGCGGATGAATGCTGATTCGAAGGAGGCGGAGAGGTGCCGGAACCTTTAGATCCCTCAAAGGTGGATGCGATTTTGCAGAAATACCGGGAACAGGAAGGAGCTCTGATTCCCATGCTCCAGGAAGCACAGGGCCAATACGGATATCTTTCCGAGGAAGTTTTGGCCTACATCAGCCGGGGGCTGAAGATTCCCCTTAGCCGGATCTACGGGGTGGTAACCTTTTACGCTCAATTTTACCTTACCCCGCGGGGCCGGCATACGGTGAGGGTATGCCGGGGAACAGCCTGCCACGTGCGGGGCGGGAAAAATATCCGCAAAGCGGTTCAGCAATTCCTGGGCATTGAAGAGAACGAGACAACTCCCGATTTTAAATTTACTTTTGAAACCGTCGCTTGCTTGGGAGCCTGCGCTCTCGCGCCGGTTCTTCTGGTAGATAAGAACTATTATGGAAAACTGACACCGGCGAAGGTGAGTAAGGTGCTGAAGCAGTATGCCTGAAGGAGGGGAAGCATTGAAAGATCGGTTACAATCGGCCGAGGATTTAAGGGAGCTGCGAGAAAGCATTCTTCGTCAGCGAGATCCTGACAAGACTTGCGTGACCATCTGTGGGGGGACGGGTTGCCGGGCCTGGGGAGGCGAGGAGGTTCGTCTGGCCTTCATCGAGGAGATCCGGAAACAGGGCATGGAAGGTCTGGCCGACGTCGTGCGTACGGGGTGCCATGGTTTTTGCGAACGAGGGCCAGTCGTCGTCATTCTGCCCCAGGAGATCTTTTACCAGCAGGTGACCATCGAAGATATCCCCGAGATCGTCTCCGAAACCCTTCTCAGCGGTCGGGTTATGCAAAGATTGCTTTATGTCAACCCGGCTACGGGTCGTCCGGTCATTTATGATCACGATGTCCCCTTCTACCAACGCCAGATGCGCCGGGTTTTCAGTGACAACGGGCGCATCGACCCTACAGAGGTTTACGACTACATCGCCCGAGAGGGATATGCGGCGTTGAGCAAGGCCCTTTTCTCCATGACTCCTGAGCGGGTGATCGATGAGGTGGAAAAATCGGGCCTACGCGGCCGCGGGGGTGCGGGTTTCGCCACGGGGAGGAAATGGCGTTTCACCCGGAGCGCCCCGGGAGATATAAAGTATATTGTCTGTAATGCCGACGAAGGGGACCCTGGAGCCTTCATGGACCGGAGTGTTCTGGAGGGCAATCCTCATCTGGTTCTCGAGGGGATGCTCATTGCCGCTTACGCCATTGGGACCGAAAGCGGTTATGTGTATGTCCGGGCGGAGTACCCTCTGGCAGTGCAGCATCTGAAAAGGGCTATCGAGCAGGCTGAAGAGCTTGGACTCCTCGGGGACAACATTCTGGGTACTCCCTTCAACTTTCATTTAAAGATCAAAGAGGGGGCCGGAGCCTTCGTCTGCGGTGAGGAGACGGCTCTTCTGGCGTCCATCGAGGGTAAACGGGGGATGCCCCGTTCCCGCCCGCCCTTTCCCGCCGTGGCGGGACTCTGGGGCAAGCCCACAAACATCAACAACGTGGAGACGTATGCCAACATTCGCTTGATCATTCTGGAAGGTGCCAAGGCTTATGCCTCCGTGGGAACCGCAGGCAGCAAAGGAACGAAGATTTTCTCCCTCACCGGAAAAATTAACAATACCGGCCTGGTGGAAGTGCCCATGGGTACGACCCTGCGGGAAGTCATTTACCAGATCGGGGGAGGGATTCCCAAAGGGCGACTCTTCAAGGCAGCCCAAATGGGAGGGCCTTCCGGAGGATGCCTTCCTCCGCGGTATTTGGACCTTCCCATCGATTATGAGTCTCTGACCCAGGTGGGTTCCATGATGGGGTCGGGCGGCATGATCGTCATGGACGAGAAAACCTGCATGGTCGATGTGGCCCGGTTCTTCCTGAATTTTACCCAGGATGAATCCTGCGGCAAGTGTACTCCCTGCCGCATCGGGACCAAGCGCATGTTAGAAATCCTCAACCGCATCACCAATGGGGAAGGGAAAGAAGGAGATATCGAGCTGTTGCAGCAGATGGGACAGACC
>Ga0315282_10006870_pt1 | contig 18887 bp, 17 predicted proteins | sample YL17G07_20_MG_FD_203693 | JGI IMG/M metagenome (GOLD analysis project Ga0315282, IMG submission 203693) | Sediment microbial communities from Yellowstone Lake, YNP, Wyoming, USA - YL17G07_20 | ecosystem: Environmental > Aquatic > Freshwater > Lake > Sediment | place: USA: Wyoming | collected...
AGAAGGGAAAGGAGGGGAGAGGGGATCTCTTGATTCAAGAGCTTTCCGGAGCCGCAAGACTCCTCCGTCAGAAGGAGCCCGACCTCTTCGAAAGGGTCGTTCAGGAGGTTGAGGAAGCAGGGGGGATCTTTCCTGAGGTATCGAGGCTTCTCGAGGGAGAAAAGGCTGTTGATATTTTCTGTCGGGAGACCATCTTTCCCTCTATCCTCCGGGAAACATTCGAAAGGCTTCTGGCCGCTCCAGAGGAGGAGAAGGAGGGAGGAACGGTAACTCCTTCCGAGGATCCGAAGCTTCCTTCCAGGACGTCGGGATTTATTAAGAAACAGACAGAAATGGTCAAGGCCCTGAAGGATTACGATAGTCTACGGCAAAAGCTTCTCACTCTTAAAAGAAAGCAGACCAATCCGCCTCAAGATTTCCAGAAATGGGAATCTCTCTATCTCCAGCATTTGAGCCCGCTCTCTTTCCTTCTCGCCACATCTCCCTCCCGGATCGAGCGGATGGAAATCAACCTTCCCCTCCCCGCAAAGGATCGATTGGAGCAGGCCGAAGACCTAAACCATTACTTCTCCGAGAAATTTTCTGAATTCTACCGGAATGCCCTTCCTGTATGGGAGGCGGGAGAAGCGAAAAGGCCGAAGATGATCGAGGATCTTGAGAAGACAAAGATCCCCCAGGGGGAAGAGAAAATCTTTGTCCTCATGGATGGGATGCGTTGGGACTTATGGCAATATCTGAAGGAGAATTTTTTTGCCTCCATGACCAATCAGGTCCGCATCGTCCAGGAAGGAGCACTCTGGGCTCATCTTCCATCAACGACGCCCAGACAGATGGAGTTTTTCACTGGAGAAAAAAAGATCTGGAAGATCACCGGCATCGATGAAAGGGTCCATACGGAAAGGGGAGCCCTTGAATATCTCTTCCGGAATATCCTTCAATTTTTGCAACTCGATCTGGCCCCTCGCCTGAGGGAGCTTCCACCCGGTATCCAACTCATACTTTTTTCAGATCACGGTTTTGTCGAAAATCGCCATTTCGAAAAATCGGATAAGTATCGAACGTCCCGTTACATTCACGCAGAGGCTTCACCTTTTGAAATCATCGTCCCCTGGGCAGTGGTCACAAAGATTCGATGATCCTGGAAAAATCTTCTATTTCACAAACCCGGAAGGAGAACCAATGATGATAACTCTTAAAGACAGACTATCTCATCTCACTTATAGAGAAGCCTCTAAATTGCTGGGGCCAGATGGGGAGAGGTTGATCAGACAAGGGGGAAGGTATCCCATTGACATGGAGGAACAGGTCACCTGGGGAGACAATCTTTTTAGGCTCAATTTAGGGGAAGCCATTATAACGATCTCTTTGAACCCTGAATCTCCCAAATCCCTCCGCTTTGCCTGCAGCGAATGCAAGACCTCTTGTGAACATGTGGGCGCCGCATTCTCCTTTATCCTCGAGGAGAAACTGGCCTTGGGGCTTTCGGCACCACCTCCTGAAAGGTTGCCTGTTGAAAACCTGAGCGATGAGGAAATGATTCGGCAAGCCATCGATGAAAGAAAAGAGCGAGCCCGAACAGAAAAGATGACGTCAAAGTCCATGAACCCCGCCGAATTATGGACAGACTACACCATCACCAGCCATTCTTCAGGGAAAAGCTACCGTGTTGCATTGAGGGGCTGGGAGAGAGGGGATTCCTATTGCTCCTGTCCAGATTTTAGAAAGAATACCCTCGGTACATGCAAACATATTATGCACGTGATAGAAGAGGTTAAGAAGAGATTCAGTAAGACCATCAGGGAGACACCCTACGAGATCGAAGCCATAGGCGTCCATCTTCGTTATGGTGAAGAGACCGAGCTTCGAGTGCTCGTCCCGGGAAACCTGGATCGTCGTATCATGATGCTCATCCGCCCTTTCATGAACAAACCGATCAGAGATGTAAAAGAACTTTTACAACGAATCAAAGAGGCGGGACGTCTTGGACATGACGTCACCCTCTACCCGGATGCTGAAGAGTACATCAACAGGGCTCTCTACCTTGACCGGATATGGGATAAAGTGAGTGAGATTCGGAAAGATCCCAAAAACCATCCTTTGCGAAAAACGCTTCTCAAGGGTGAACTGCTTCCCTATCAACTCGACGGCATTGTCTTTGCTGTTGGAGCCGGAAGGGCCGTCCTTGCAGATGACATGGGGCTCGGTAAAACGGTCCAGGGAATAGGGGTAGCCGAGTTGCTCTCTCACGAAGCAGGGATTTCAAGAACCCTTGTCATCTGCCCGGCCTCCGTAAAATCCCAATGGCATTTAGAAATTATGCGATTCTCAAGCCGCAGTTACCAGCTTGTCCTTGGATCAGCTAAAGAAAGGGCCGCCCAATATGATAACCCCTGCTTTTTCACGATCTGTAACTACGAGCAGGTTCTCCGGGATCTTCTCGCCATCGAAAGAGTGAAATGGGACCTGATCATCCTTGATGAGGGACAGAGAATTAAGAACTGGGAGGCCAAGACCAGCCAGGTCATCAAGGTCCTGAAGTCTCCCTTCGCCCTGGTTCTATCGGGGACCCCCCTTGAAAACAGGCTTGATGAACTCTATTCCGTTGTGGAGTTTATTGATGATCGACGCCTTGGACCGGCATTCCGTTTTTACAATCGTTACAGAATGGTCGATGAGAAGGGAAAAGTTCTGGGGTATAAGAATCTCGATGAATTGAGAGAAAGATTGAGGCCTGTTCTCCTCCGCAGAACAAGAAAAATGGTCATGTCAGAATTGCCTCCGAGAGCCACAGAGATCAGGCGGATTCCTCCCACCGAAGAACAATTGATTCTTCATAACGCACAGATGAGGATCATCAAAACGATCGTCTCCAAAAAGTACATCTCCGAGATGGATCTCCTTCGACTACAGAAAGCCCTGTTGATCTGCAGGATGGCGGCAAACAGCACCTTCCTGGTGGACAAGGTGCCGCCCGGATATTCCAGCAAACTCATGGAATTCGAGAATCTTATCGATCAGTTGATTGAAGAGGAGGATCGAAAGATCGTTCTTTTCTCGGAATGGACGACCATGCTCAGCTTGATTGAACCCCTCCTGGGAAAGCGGAGGGTCAACTATGTGAGACTGGATGGCTCCATCCCGCAGAAAAAAAGGCAGGGATTGATCTACCAGTTTCAAAAAGAACGGGACTGCAAACTCTTTATCACGACCAATGCGGGAGCCATAGGTCTCAATCTTCAGGCGGCCAATACGGTCATCAACGTGGACCTCCCCTGGAACCCCGCTATCCTTGAACAAAGGATCTCCCGTGTCCATCGGATGGGCCAGAAGAGACCGGTCCAGGCCTTTCTCCTTGTCACCGAAGAGACATTAGAAGAAAAACTATTGGGAACCCTTTCTGCAAAACACGAACTGGCCCTAGCCGCTCTCGACCCGGAATCCCGTGTTAACACCGTTCATCTTGCAAGTGGCATGGATGAGCTGAAAAGGAGACTGGAGATGCTTCTTGGAACAAAACCAGTTGTTCCAATCGATGAAAGTCAGAGAGCAGAGGTGGAAAGGGAAGCGCAACGGATGGCCCTTAAGGAAAGAGTGGCAAGCGCTGGAGGTCAACTCCTCGGAGCGGCTTTCGGCTTTATCGGAGAGATGTTTCCGAAGAGAGAAGAGACGGAGAAGACCCTTCAAATGGCAGAACATCTTAAAAGTCGCCTGTCTGAGTTCCTGGAGAAGGATGAAAATGGCCGCCTGAAAATGACCATTACCCTTCCAGATGAATCCGTTCTGAATAATATGGCACACTCTCTGGCTCAGATTCTTGGTTCTGGTTGGAAACCATAGAATATAGGAGGATATGAGTGTCCAAGAAAAAGAGGATACCCGACAAGTATCAAATATGGATTGATGTTCGAAAGCGATATCATCTTTCTGATGTTCACATCCAGATGGCCAGAGAACTGGGTATAAATCCGAGGAAGTTCGGAAAAATTGCAAACGAGAAACAAGAGCCCTGGAAAGCACCGTTGCCTACCTTCATCGAACACATTTATTTTAAACATTTTGGCAGGGATAGACCTGTTGACGTAAAATCCATTGAGGAAGTCTTCAGGGGAAAGGAGAAAAAAAAAGAAGAACGACAAAAGAGAAAACGACTAAAAAGAGACTCTGAACAGTCAGACCCAAAAGCAAACTCAGACGCATTGGAGATAACTTCCTGACAGACATTTAGAGATCGTTGGGCGTAACCGGCTGCCAAAGAAGCGCAGCACAATTAACAGCCCGCGTTCACGCCCTTGTTAGGCCGTGCCGTTTGAATGAATGCATCAACGACTGTTGTTATTGACGTCAAACGGCTGCGATCATGGGACGTACTTCACGTGCCACCTGTTCGGACAACGCATCTTCAGCAACATCCATATCATACCGACTTTGCAGATTTATCCAATAACGCGGGCTCTGCCCGAAATAGCGCCCCAGGCGCAAGGCAAGCTCCGCTGTTACCGGACGTTTGCCATTCACAACGTGATTGATACGCATTGCGGGGACGCCTAACTCCCGCGCCAGTCGGTATTGCGACAGTTTTAACTCGTCAAGCAACTCTTTTAGATACACCCCAGGGTGTACTGGAGAAATACGCTTTTTGTTCATGCTGACCTCCTCAATGATAATTGACGATTTCCACCTCTTCGGCATTACCATCGCGCCATTCAAAACAAATACGCCATTGATCGTTAATGCGAATGCTCCATTGACCTTTACGTTCCCCCTTCAAAGCCTCAAGTCGGTTTGATAACGGCAGACCTAAATCTTCAAGCTGAGTTGCCGCATCAATCGCATTAAGTTTCATAAAAGCTCGCTGCTGAATGTCATGTGCAAACTTCCTGGAAAATTGGCGGTGGAATATTTTTCTTGTTTCGCGACAACGAAACGACTTGATCATGATACCATAATAAACAATTTGTTTACTATTGTCAAAGGGAAAAACAATAAGGATTTGTACAAGGGTCTAAGATTCTTGCTCAGTGTAGGTCAGATGTAGGCAAGTCTTTCTCCTCCACTCTTTCAGTGTCCTTTTGTGTTAAGCCAAAGATCCAAGCTATTCAAGAATAAAGAGTCGACTCCAGAACCTGCAACAAACGTTTCCCGTTTTCTTGAATCGAAGGGAGGGATGACGAGGATCTCGCTGCCATAATCGATATGTCAACTTTACTCTTGTCTTGATCTGCCGCGGGAGGGCAGTTTAGGAGTTCCAAAAGTCAGGAGTTCTCGACGACTTCATCAAGAGGCTTGGTCCTTCCCGAGGCTATATCTGCGCGGACTCGCTTCAACACGGAACTCAGAGGTCCCCAATTCGACCCAAATTCGCAACTTTTCCTTAAGCTTGACCGATATGGCTATTTTGTAGCATAAGTTATTATAGTTATATGCGTTACATTACCCCCTATATCCTGGATGATCTTCATTCAAAAATGGTCTTTATAAGCGGTCCCCGCCAGGTGGGAAAAACTACTCTCGCCAAAGGCATTCTTTCAGACCATTTTTCCTCGGACGGATACCTGGACTGGGATCTGGATGAAGATCGGCAGGATATTCTCAAAAAGAGATGGGACATAGATGAAAAGCTTTTGATCTTTGATGAATTGCACAAATTCCCCCGATGGAAAACATGGATCAAGGGCATTTACGATGTGTCCCATGAATCTCATGCTTTTCTTGTGACAGGCTCTGCGCGTCTCGACATTTACCGCCGTGGGGGAGATTCACTCATGGGACGGTACCATCCCTGGCGACTCCATCCTTTTACCCTTGACGAGTTGCCAAAGGGGATTTCTCCCAAAGAGGGTTTCCAAAGACTGATGACCTTCGGTGGTTTTCCAGAGCCCTTTATCGGTGGAGATGAACGAGCGGCTCGACGTTGGAGGAGGGAGCGCCTTGATCGCGTTCTCCGTGAGGATATACGTGATTTGGAATCCATTCGAAACATTCAACTTCTTGAAATCTTTGTGGACATGCTGCGTCAGCGGGTGGGAGGCCTGATTACCCTTTCAAACATCGCCACCGACCTCCAGATTTCTCCCAAAACCGCGAAGGTTTGGCTTGAAGTCCTTGAGAGGATGTATCTTCTGTTTACGGTTCGCCCGTATACGAGATCTCTGCCCAGGGCCGTCCTTAAACCCCCCAAAGTCTATTTCTTCGACAATGCCGATGTTCTTGCCGGTGAAGGGGAACAGTTTGAGAATCTGGTTGCAACCTCACTGCTGAAACGACTCCACTTTAAGGAAGATCGCGAGGGATACCGATATGAACTGCGTTATCTTCGTGATAAGGAGGGGCGAGAAATTGACTTTGTCATTATCAAGGAAAACCGTGTTGAGGAACTGATTGAAGCCAAGTGGTCGGATGATAAGATTTCAAAATTGCTTCTCTACTATGCTGAACGCTTGAAACCCGAGAAGGCCACTCAAATCACTGCCCACCTAAGGAGACCCTACAGCCAGGGGCGCATCCGAGTCACAGATCCCCTTTCTTACTTTCGCCTGGACTTTTTCACCCGTGCCCAGGCCATTAAGGCAAATTCATAAAAATGGAGCCCCACGGGCTTAGCCCGTGGTACCTCCACAAAAAATACCCTCCTACGCCCCTGGGCGCCGAAGCGCTCCCGCCTTCGCGAAGCCCGCAACGGCGGGCGCAGGAAGGTCGGTGCGCAGGCGCCAAGGCTTCGGAGGGTTATCGTGGCTGAATTGGAGGCGCACATTCTGGTTCTGGCTGCTCTCTGTGCTTTACTCGACCAAAAGAAAGGCATAGCGGTTCATTTCCTCGGAGGTGTCTTTGAGAACGTGAATCGGGTAGCCGAGTTTTCGAACGGTGGCAAACACATCGATTGCCATGCCTTCAGGGCTGGGTCGAGATTGCTTCAGATTTAAACATTTCTCTCTCGACCCTGGGCATGATTCACAGAGGTGGCATGAGTCCATGAACAATAGAAAGGCTTTGTAGTAGCCGGAAAGAAAGACTTCTCTCTCCAGCTTCAAGAGTTCTAAGTTCACCTCTTTTGTCCAGGCAAAGCGGTCTTCAGGTTTCTCCACTCTTTTGGAAAAGTGAAACAGAACCGCGCTCTTGTATCCATCGAAAAAGGCTCTACATTCAGGCACTGAAGGAACATTGGGTGGACACGCTCCTCCCTTGCCGTAGAGTCTGCAACCAAACGTGCATTTCATTCGGACCCACTGCGAAACGACGATGTTCTTGGGGTTCATCCAACCGTAATCCTCATAGCCATGTTTCTTAATGAGGTCTTCTACTGTTTTTCGACCAAGTCTTTTTCTGTTTTTCGTCTGCTTCATGGTCTGCCTCCATGTTCCGTCTTTCTGTAAATGTTACTCACCCTTCTACTACAACCCTATCCCAAATGCAACTACAGACATCAGCATAAGGAAAACATGACTTGCCCATGGATCGAGGTTCACCGGGTGGTTTGAATGCTCGAATGAGTCCAAATGTTTGACCACGAACTTCTTGTTTCCGCATGAATTTTAGCATTTGACAAGTGAGGGTTTTCGCTGTATGATGCAGTTTCGATATAGCCCATCAGGGGAAATCTCAGTAACCTAACAAGGAGAAAGGAGGAAGAAATATGGTGAAGAAGATAGGTATCGTATTGTGCATACTCGTGTTGTTGGTTTATGGTACTGCCCTCGCGCAGACGCCGAAGAAAGGAGGAACGCTGATCTTTGGCCGGGGTGGTGACAGCGTAGGCTTGGACCCTGCCTATGAAACGGATGGAAACTCCTTCATGATTAACGACAATGTCCATGAAGGCCTCATCTTCTATAAAGACGAAACCACAGACCTCGAACCAGGTCTGGCGGAATCGTGGACCATTAGCCCTGACGGTTTGACCTACACCTTCAAGCTGAGAAGAGGTGTGAAGTTCCATGATGGCACTCCGTTCAACGCTGATGCGGTCGTCTTTTCTCATGGCCGACAGATGAAGGAGCGTAATGTCAAATTCTATGGCAAAGGCTGGGAGATACCCAAACAGGAACGTCCACCCGAATACTGGATTTCCATGGAGATGGACGATACCATAGGCTCCATCGCGGCCTTGGATGATTATACGGTTGTTTACAAACTCAAGAGGGTTGAGGCACCCTTCCTAGCCAACATGGGCATGGACTTTGCCGATATCATCAGTCCAACAGCCTTCATGAAGGATCCAGGAGGTGCTGTTCGCAATCCTGTTGGCACAGGTCCGTACAAGTTCGTAAAGTGGGTCAAGGATGAAAGCTTAACCCTCGAGGCCAATCAAGATTACTGGGACAAGGCCAAAGGCCCTTATATGGACAGGGTGGTATTTCGGGTCATTCCTGAAAACTCAGTCCGATTCCTGGAGCTGAAGGCTGGTAGCATTCATCTCTGCCAGTTCCCCAACGCGGCCGACATTCCCATGGCCAAGAACGACCCCAACCTCTGGGTTCCTACTCAACCGGGCATGAATATCGGCTACCTGGGCTATAACCTGACAAAAGAGCCTTGGAAGAGCAACACCAAACTGCGCATAGCCATTGCCCACGCCATCAACCGCAAGGCGATCGTGGACAATATCTACCAAGGCATGGGTGAAGTGGCCAAGAACCCTATTCCTCCCACCATGTGGGGTTACAACAAGGATGTTCCGGGATACGCCTACGACGTCGAGTTGGCCAAGAAGCTGCTTGCCGAGGCCGGCTATCCTGAGGGCAAAGGACTACCAGAGATTACGCTCTGGTCCATGCCGGTTCCCAGACCCTACAACCCCGAAGGTCTGAAGGTTGGCGTTGCGATGATCGGTGATTTGGCCAAGATTGGCATCAAATCCCGTGTGATCAGTTATGATTGGGGGACCTACCTCAAGCGGCAGCGCGAACAACCAGAGGATATGGATCTCTTCCAGCTGGGCTGGACGGGTGACAACGGCGACCCGGATAACTTCCTGGCCGTGCTCTTCGATGGCATGGCCTCGCCGGCAATCCGTACCCAGTGGCATAACGGGACCTACCATAAGTACATGACGGACGGCAAACAGACCGTAGACCAGTCAAAGCGTGCCGAGATCTATAAGAAAGCGCAGCAACTGATGTACGATGAGTGTCCGGTCATCCCTATTGCTCACTCGACGGTGATGTGGCCCGCTTCAAAAAAAGTCGTGAACTTCAAACTTCATCCCACCGGATCCGTCATGTTGAGGAGTGTGTGGCTGCAGTAAGCTAGCGTGAGTTCAGGGAAGAGGTATCCTCCTCCCTGAACTCTATTCCAATGTAGTCCCTGTCCAAATATGATCGGCTTTATCATTCGGCGAACCCTGGTTGTCATTCCCACTATTCTCGGGATAACGATCATCATCTTCATGATGTTGGCGATCACGCCTGGAGACCCTGCTGAGCTGTTGTTGGGTGAACGAGCGACTACAGCCTCATTGGAGGCCATGCGGGAATATTTAGGCCTCAATAAGCCTCTTTACGTCCAGTACGGCATTTTCCTCAAAAGAGTAGCGAAGTTCGATCTGGGCGAGACTATTTGGACACGTCAGAAGGTCTACATAGAAATCATGGAACGCTTTCCAGCGACGATTGAGTTGACTCTTGCTGCTATGATCATCAGTAGTTTCTTGGGAGCCCTCCTTGGAATTTTATCCGCTACAAAACAGTATTCATGGTTCGACTATGTCAGTATGCTGGGTTCGCTTTTTGGGGTCAGCATGCCTGTTTTCTGGCTCGGGTTGATGCTCATGCTGGTCTTTTCACTAACCCTAGGCTGGTTCCCCATGTCAGGACGATTGGGAGTGGACATAGATCTAACCACGATCACCAACTTTCATATCCTCGATGCCATTCTAACTAAGAATTGGGCAGCCTTGAAAGATGCATTAATGCACCTCGCTTTACCCGCCATTGCCCTGAGCACAATCCCCCTCGCCATTGTCGCGAGAATGACCCGGTCCTCCATGCTGGAGGTTCTCAGGCAGGACTACATCAAGACAGCAAGGGCCAAAGGGTTGAGTGAAGTGAAGATCGTTCTGAAACATGCTCTCAGAAACGGATTGATCCCCGTGGTGACCGTGGTGGGTCTCCAGTTCGGCATTCTTCTGGGCGGAGCGATTCTGACCGAAACGGTATTTGCCTGGCCTGGAATAGGGAAGTGGTTGTTTGATGGTGTGGTCAAGCGGGATTATATGGTCATCCAGGGTGGGACTCTGCTGGTGGCATCAATCTTTGTCATTATCAACCTGGTTGTGGACCTGCTCTACGCCGTCATCAACCCTCGAATCAGCGTGAAGTAGTCTATGGCAGAAAGATGAACTTTTGGGCTAGAATAACAAATCCTGAGGACAGACACCCTTTCTTCGATCAGATTGAGAAGCTTTTTAAAAACCGCACTGGGGTGGCTGGTCTGATCATCATCACCCTCTTCGCCCTAACCTCTCTACTTGCTCCCGTGATCAGTCCTCACGATCCAGTTGAAAATGCCCTCTATGACCAACTTAAACCACCCGTGTGGAAGGAGGGAGGATCAACCAAAAACCTACTTGGGACGGACGACCTGGGTCGGGATATGTTGTCAAGGCTGATTTATGGGGCGCGGGTATCACTGACCCTGGGTATTGTCAGTGTAGGAATAGCCCTCCTCTTCGGCTCCATGCTGGGAGCCCTTGCGGGATACTACAAGGGTTGGCCAGACAACGTGATCATGCGCATCATGGATATCATCTTGGCCTTCCCCTACATCCTGCTGGCCATCGTGATTGTGGCTTATTTGGGACCCGGGTTGAGGAATGCCATGATCGCCATCGGTGTCATCAACATCCCTCGCTTTGCCCGCATCATTCGGGCTTCGGCCATGGAGGAGTACGAGAAAGACTATGTCACAGCCGCCAGAGCAGTGGGTGCCAGCAATAGGCGGATCATCTTCAATGCCATTTTTCCAAACTGTTTGTCCCCGATCATTGTCCAAGCCAGCCTGGGTTTTGGAGAGGCCATTCTGAGTGGTGCTGGCCTGAGCTTTCTGGGCCTCGGCGCTCAGCCTCCGCTTTCAGAGTGGGGAGCCATGATTGCTGAAGGCCGATCCATGATCCTTCGGGCCTGGTGGGTCATGACCTTCCCCGGTATTGCCATCCTTTTTGCCGTACTTGGCTTTAACCTCCTGGGCGATGGCCTGCGTGACGCCCTGGACCCGAGGTTGAGGGATTAAAGCCATGCCCGCCAACTCCCTCCTTGAGGTACGCAATCTTAAAACGTACTTTGATGTCCGCGGCGGCGTCCTCAAGGCCGTGGATGACGTGAGCTTTACGATCGAGACAGGTGAGACCTTGGGGTTGGTGGGCGAATCCGGCTGCGGCAAGACCGTTACTGCCAATTCCATCATGCGCCTTGTCCCCATTCCCCCGGGACGCATCGCAGGAGGCGAGATTCTCTTTGAGGGAGTTGACGTTCTAAAACTGACTGCATCCGAGATGAGGAAGGTTAGGGGTAACAAGATCTCTATGATCTTTCAGGAACCGATGACCTCCCTCAACCCAGTTTTCACAGTGGGAGATCAGGTTGCCGAAGTCATCAGCCTTCATAAAAAACTCTCCCAACGAGAGATTCGGGACAGGGTCATTGAGGCCTTTCGCCTTGTGCGCATTCCAGCCCCTGAATCGCGCATTAATGAATACCCTCATCAGATGAGCGGGGGAATGCGCCAGCGGGTCATCATCGCCATGGCCTTGGCCTGTAACCCCAAGTTGATGATCGCTGACGAACCGAGCACGGCCTTGGATGTCACCATCCAAGCCCAGATACTTGATCTGATGAACAACCTTAAGGAGGAAACGGGTGCCTCCATCCTCTTCATCACCCACGACCTTGGCGTGATCGCTGAGATGGCGCAGAGGGTGGCGGTCATGTATGCTGGGAAGATCATGGAAGCGGCAGACGCCGATACGCTGTTCGGCGACCCCCAGCACCCCTACACGATCGGCCTGATGACGTCAATCCCCATCTTGGGTATTGGGAAAAAAGAGAAACGGCTGAGTACTATCCCTGGGATGGTTCCTTCCCTCTTCAAACTGCCTCCAGGCTGTCTTTTTCACGAACGTTGCTCAGTACCCTACACTGAGTGTGGTCAATTGGAACCTCCCATGATCGACCTGGGCCATGGCCATATTGTACGGTGCCACAAGTATGCCTGAGACGAAGAAACACACTAACACACCGCTCGTTGAAACCAAAGAGGTGATCAAACACTACCCTGTTCTGGGTGGCGTTTTTCTTCGTCAAATTGCCTCGGTCAAGGCGGTCGATGGGGTGAGTTTGAATATCCTGCCGGGCGAAACCCTGGGCCTGGTGGGAGAATCCGGCTGCGGCAAATCCACCTTGGGCCGGCTGATTCTCCGTCTGGAGGAGCCGACGAGTGGCGACATCCTCTTCGAGGGCAAAAGTATCCTCGGTTATGATCCTAAACAGATCCGGGCTTTACGGCGTGAGATGCAGATTATCTTCCAAGACCCATTTTCCTCACTCAATCCGCGAAAAAGCGTGGCTCACATCGTAGGAGAACCGCTCTTCGTGCATGGAATGACTAACCGCCGCGAGCGGGAGGCCCGGGTTCTTGAGCTGCTGGGAGTGGTGGGTCTCATGCGCGAGCATATGCGCCGGTACCCACATCAGTTCTCAGGTGGCCAACGCCAGCGGATTGGGGTGGCCCGAGCGCTGGCCCTTAACCCGAAGCTCATTATCTGCGACGAACCTGTCTCGGCCCTTGATGTTTCCATTCGAGGCCAGGTTATCAATCTCCTTCAGGACCTGCAGGAGAAGTTTGGCCTGACCTACCTATTCATCTCGCACGATTTGAGCGTGGTGGAGCATATCAGCGATCGAGTGGCGGTCATGTACCTTGGGAAACTGGTGGAATTGGCAGACTCGAAAGCACTTTATAAAGCTCCGTTTCATCCTTACACTCAGGCCCTCCTATCTGCAGCGCCAGTGCCTGATCCCAGAAGGAAAAAGAAACGGATCGTTCTCTCCGGCGATGTTCCCAGCCCCATTGACCCTCCCCCGGGGTGCCGGTTTCATACACGCTGCCTCTATGCAAAGGATGTCTGCAAACAGCAAGAGCCTCCATTTCGAGAAGTAAAGGAAAACCATTTTGCAGCGTGTCTCTTTTCCGAAGAGATCTTCGGATCCAATCCTTCTCCTTAAATTCATCATTGGGAACCGAAAAAGATGAATCTTGTCATCTCGCCTTTCACCCTGGATGCCTACGAGAACGTGATGACCCTGTGGAAAGAATCGGATGGGATTGGCCTGAGTCGTGCAGATTCCAAAGAGAACATTCGGTTCTACCTCGAGAGAAATTCGAATATGAGCTTGGTTGCAAAGGATGCGAACGGCGCTCTTGTCGGTGCGGTTCTCTGTGGTCACGATGGGAGGCGGGGATACATTCATCACCTTGCCGTACGTTCCGACTGTCGTCGCCAAGGCATCGGGCGAAGACTCGTCGAGGAGGTCCTGTCTCGACTTCAGGCTGTGGGCATCCAGAAATGTCACCTCTTTATTATTAATGACAATGTGAGCGGAATTGAATTTTGGAAGAGCTTGGGTTGGACCCCACGAACGGATATTGGTGTCATATCGAAAGACATTTTTTAAGCGAGATCTCATCCGGTTCCCGCACTCATCACTGGCTCGTCATGCTTTACAGGACCAGACGACATGGATCTTCATGAGAAGAGGGTCATTGCGCTGACCGGATGTGCTCACGCGCTAACGCATGGATACCTACTGATCTTCCCTGCGGTGCTCCTCCTGCTGCAGGAGGAGTTCTCGATTGGTTACCTGAAGCTGGGGGTCATCAGTAACATCATGAATCTCACCTATGGCTTGGGGGCCCTGCCCGGTGGTCTCATCTACAACCGACTGGGCCCGAAAAAACTTTTTCTCTTGTGTTTCTTGGGGTCCTCCATTGCCTGTTTTTTGGTCGCCATCTCGGCCAACCTGATCTTTTTCACGCTCGCCTTGGCACTCCTCGGTGCCTTGGGCAGCGTCTACCATCCGATGGCCAATGCCCTCATCACCGGCAAGGTGCGGGAATATGGCAAAGCGATAGGAATCCACGGCGCAGTAGGCAACCTTGGATTGGCATTGGCCCCCTTTTCTGCTGGAATCCTCGGTTCCCTTCTGGGATGGCGGTATACATATGTCTGCTTTGCCCTCCCTGGGATCGTCCTTGCCATCTGGGCATGCTTTGTAGACATGTCCCCCAGCACCGAGTTTCAAAGAGACTCCAAACCCATCGCGATTCGAAAGTCTTCACCAAGGGATTTCTGGATTTACTTCTCTCTGCCTCTCATTCTCCTCTATTTGGCAAACATGCTTCACGGCTCCTGCTCTCAGGGAGCGATCACTTTCCTTCCCACGTTTCTTGCAAAACGGACGTCCTTTCACTTCTTTTCCCTGGATCCTGTCGCTATGGGAGGGATTCTGTCAGGGATCGTGCTCTTCCTAGGAGTCTTCGGACAGTATGCGGGGGGGGTGCTGGCTCAGAAACCTCACCTTGAAAGGAATTTTCTGTTCGTTTCCCTGTTGGTACTTCCCTCCATTTTGAGTCTGTCTTTTGCCACGGATGTCCTTCTTCTGATGCTGGCTCCGACCTATTTCATCCTCAATTTCTTCCTTCAACCTATGAACAATACACTTTTAGCTCAAGCGACGAGTCTCGAGATGAGAGGCACGGCCTTCGGAATCTTTTTCTTCACTGCCTTTGCTGTCGGTTCTCTCGCCTCGAGCTTCTCTGGATATGTGGCTGAGACGTTCGGACTGCGGTGGGTCTATCTGGGGTTGGGCAGTAGTGCATTCTTACTGATCTGGGTCGCCTTCTTTCTCCTGAGGCTTAAGAAGAGCCGTCTTTCAATGTCATCCCCACAATTCACTTGATCATCAAGGGATCATGACTAAAGTCATTTCATTCAACCTATTGACCCATGACTCGTTTCCGAATATCATCATTCTGACCCAAACCTGTAGCTCTTGGCTTAAATGTTCGCCGAGGAGGGTTCGATGGCTTACGTGATAAACGATCAGGGAAACACTCTTACCCTGGAAGAGTTTTTCGAAACCCTGGTGAACTACGGCCTCATCTTTGCTGGAGAGAAACATGATTCCCGTCTCGCCCATGAGGCAGAGCAAGCCCTCCTTGAAGAACTTTTTAGAAGGGATTCACATCTTGTCCTTGCCCTTGAGATGTTCGAGCGCGATGTTCAGGATGTCGTCGACGCCTATCTCAGAGGAGAGATACCTGAAGACTCCTTCCTCCAGTCAGCCCGGCCCTGGCCAAACTATGAGGAGGATTACCGACCTCTTGTCGAATTCGCAAAGGAGAAGGGGATTCCTGTGGTTGCGGCGAACGTCCCGCGGAAGGCAGCAGCGTTGGTGAGCCGGGAGAATGAGATATCAGCTAATGTGCTAGGGCCAGACAGTGTCTATCTTCCTGACACGATACATTTCGATTCAAGAGAATACTGTGACCGCTTCATGGCCACCTTGGAAGGAATGCCCCGTGGCGGCATGATGGGACGCCTTGATCCAGAGGCCCTTTACAAGGCGCAGATTTTAAAAGATGCCGTCATGGCTGCTTCGCTTGAGCCTTTCCTTGATCGGACCATCCTCTTCTGTTGTGGCCACTTTCACTCTGATGATCACCTCGGTATACCCTACCAACTTCAGAAGAACCATCCTGAAATCAAGATCGCCGTGATTGCTTTCGCTTCATCTGTCGTTGAGTTGAATGGCAAAGACACTTCGCGACTCGCCGATTTCATCTGGATAGGAGAGGGCTAAGCGAAGTCGATCAATCCACCTCGTAAACCCTTCCCTCCTCAGGAAGCCACACGTCCATTCCCGCCAGATCCTTGATGTCTTGAACTAATTTTCTAATCTCATCGTCAGGGCGTCTGGGGTTATGATGAATGGGCATGAGACTGGCAACCCCCGCATCTCTGGCCAGTATTGCTACCGGGCTTGGATAGGAGTGCCTCGAACGTTCCACCTCATCTGCTTTTGCTTCACTGTCAGTGAGATAAACCTCGTGCATCAAAAGTCTCACACCTTTCACGAACGTCTGAGTGGCTTCCTCCACCGTCGTATCCGTGACGTAGGCGACTGCATTATCTAAGCGAATACCTGTTGAGCCTCCGGGATGGTTTTGAGACCGGAACCGAACGGATGAGGCTCCAATTTTCAGAAGCGGATCTTGCACGGAAACAATTTCTATAGGAATCGGGAAGTCCTCGAGTGACACCGGAAAGTGCGGTGGGGCCAGAAACCGGCTCAGTGTCTGAACAGGGTCGGCTTCGACAAAGGGCCTTCCGGGCGCGTATATTCGGACAGTGCCCTGCTTCCACACACCGGAAAGGTACGGCAGTCCAACGATATGATCGAGATGGTAATGGGACAGAATAACGTTCAGACAACGGTAAGGACGTACCAGATCCGCAACGTGTGGCTCTTGAAGACGAGCTACCCCGGTGCCTGCATCGAGAAGAAAAGCCTCGTCTCCAGTAAGGGCAAGAACGCTCATCGTATGTCGGCCAAAAGATGGGAAAAAACCATTGATCCCTAGTGGAATGACACGTATCGCCATGTCTTCTATCCTCCTGATTACTGAAGTGTAATACTATCAGCCCGGGTCGGAATTTACAATGGGGAAAGAGGGGAAGCTTGAGTAGCTTCAACAAAAAAGCTTGACAGGTTGCAGAGATTGCAGTAGGAATAAGACAGGTTGATTCTTACTCTTATATAGACAACACATTAACAAAGGAGGGTCCTATGAGTTCAAAAAGATGGGTTCTTGTCGTGGCGTTGATCGGCCTATGGATCTTGGGAGTTCAGACGGAGGCTCCGGCAGCGGTCAAGCTTGTTTACATGACCGCGGGCGACGTCAACATGCTTGCCCTGGGCCAGAACGTGCTTGGCCCTGCATTCTCCCAGAAATATCCCGGTGTGTCCCTGATGACCGTGCATACCGGACCCGGCGACGCAGGCTCCAGACTGATTTTTGAGAAGATCTCGGCGGAGGCCGAGTCCAAGAAGGAAACCTGGGACGTTGACGTAGCCATGGTCCACCAGATCTTCTTAAAATGGGCCGAAGGAAAAGACCTCCTCCTGCCCTATGCCAAGGAGCTCAACACGTGGAAATACGTCACTTCCCCCTTTGCCAAGAACTCCCTCGGGGTCTCAGCAGAAGGGTATGTGATGCCCATGTTCCACAGCCAGACTGCCCTTGCCTACAACCCTGATTACGTGAAAGATCCACCTAAGAGCTATGCCGAACTCGTGGAATGGGTGAAAAAGAATCCGGGAAAGTTTGGATATAATGGGATCAAGGGGGGCATGTCCGGTGTGGCGTTCACCGTGGGTTGGGTCTACTGGAAGACAGGCAAGTACAACCAGTATGCGATGACGGGACCGTTTGATAAGGCAGAGGTCGCCACATGGGAGCAGGCCTACAAAGATTTAGGAGAGTTCAATAAGTTCGTGACCATTACCGCGGGGAATGTGGGAACCCTCGATGCCTTGAACCGGGGTGAGATTTGGATGGGTCCAGTCTGGGTCGACATGTTCTTCACCTTTATGAACGACGGGAAACTCGATCCCAAGACGAGGATGATCCTTCCAGAGCCTGGCATGCCTGGCCAACCCATGTACTTTGTGATCTTCAAGAAGGCGACGCATGCAGAGGAGGCGAAGAAGTTCGTCGAGTTTGTCACCAGTCCTGAAACTCAGGCCAAGGAAATCGTCATGCGTTTCAACTGGTACCCTGGGATAGATGGTTCCTATCTGAAGGGAGCGATTCCCGCTGAGACTTTCAACAAGATCTATAAAGACGTGACACCGGCTGACCTCGCCAAGAAAGGACAGTCACTGCCCCTGGCCCAATACTTTGCTGCCATGCTGGAGTCTTACGAGAAGTGGATCAAGTAACCATGCAGGCTAACTCAACCGCAAGGAGGGGGCTTTCGCTCCCTCCTTACCTTCTGCTCATCCTCCCCGCTGTAACCTTCATGGTCCTGATGTATGGTTACCCCTTCCTTTCCTCCATCCTCCGGAGTTTCATTAACCCTCAAGGGGAATTCTCTTTCGAGAACTATGGCAAGACCATTGACCTCTACCTCAAAGATATCGGCTTCACCTTGGCCGTGACAGTTCTGAGCACCGCAGTTTCCGCAGTGCTTGCCATTTTGCTTGCCGTCTATTTTCGCCTGCGTCAGAATCCGGTTGCTCGGGCCCTTGCCGCTCTGTACAAAATACCCATCTTCATCCCCTTTGTGGTTGTGGCGCAGATGATGAACAGCTTTCTTGCTCCTCACGGAATCCTCAACTTAGCCCTGGCCAAGCTGAACGTCATCGACCTTGAGCATCCACTCCAACTTTTCAATTTTTACGGCTTGACCTTTGGATTCGTCTGGAAAATGATTCCCTTTTCCACTCTCATCATCCACGGCGGGTTCCAGATGATTGACAACAGTTACATTGAAGCCGCCCGTAGCTGCGGTGCAGGATTGACGAGGGTCATCACCCGTGTGCTCATCCCGATGAACCGCTCCAGCATTCTCGTGGCTTTGGTACTCGTCTACTCTCAGATTGTTGGGACCTTCACCTTGCCCTACATGTTGATTGGAGGAAAAATTCCAACGACGATCACGGTCGATATCGCTCACCGGATTAACTACTTCAGTGATTTCGGTGTCGCCAATACGCTCGGTGTCTTTTCTTATCTTTTGGTGCTGATCACGGCCGTCTATTATCTCAGGTCATCGGTTAAAAAGATGACCGGCTATCAGGCCAGCGAGGTGTGAACGTGCCCGCAAAGCGTGT
>Ga0315282_10006871_pt1 | contig 18885 bp, 19 predicted proteins | sample YL17G07_20_MG_FD_203693 | JGI IMG/M metagenome (GOLD analysis project Ga0315282, IMG submission 203693) | Sediment microbial communities from Yellowstone Lake, YNP, Wyoming, USA - YL17G07_20 | ecosystem: Environmental > Aquatic > Freshwater > Lake > Sediment | place: USA: Wyoming | collected...
ACCTTGATAAAGAAGCCTACCGAGCATTGAAAGCCCGTGCGGCCGTCACCGGCAAGACGATCGGGGAGGTGCTCAATGAAGCCATTCAATCCTATCTTGCCCGCCCCGAAACCATTTCCAAGCGTCGGGGTAGCCTGAGCGATTTGACCCCTGAGAAATATCCCAAAGGGAACGAACGTCTGAGCGAAGAGATTGATGCCATCGTCTACGGCCGGTAAGGGGACGGATCGTGCTGATTCTGGATTCGAGCTTCTTGATTGCTTACCACAATAAAAATGATGTTCACCACCCGGCCGCATCCAGAATCATGGAAGACCTGGTGAGCGGTAAGTTTGGTGGGGCGCTCCTGCTCGAGTATGTCTTCCTGGAGGTGGTCACGGTCTTGTTGGCCCGGCGAGGCTTGGCGGTGGCCACATCGGTTGCCGACACGCTTTTGCAGGCCCGAGAGGTAGAATTCGTCCCCTGCTCCGATCTCTTTGGAGCCACCCTCGAAACTTTCCGGGCCCAGAGAAAAACGACCCTTAGCTTTACCGATGCCGCCCTCGTTACCTTTGCCAGGCTGCAGAAAGAAAGCCCCATAGCTACCTTTGATAGAGATTTCCGCCGTGTCGAAGGAATATCCGTGGTTCCATAGAACGGGACTACCATTTCAAAGTCCCTTCCCCCCGGCTCACGCCATATCCATCCTCCCTCTTGATGAGGCAGGGCAGGCTGGGGGTGAGCCGAGAAATTCTTCAATAAATAACCCCCAAGGTCAGCGCCTGGATAAGTATTTTAGAGCGCGCTTGACTTTACTGGAATAAAAATGATAGTGATAATAGCCAGTGTATTTGAAAGGGAGGAAAGCCCGTGCAGGGGGCTCGTTCCATACCAACAAGTTCGGGTACACCTGTACGCCATCCAAGCGACACCCTGGGGGCTGTCCGGAAGCAGAAACTCCTGGACCAGCTCCGAGAAGCCCTGCGTTCCTGCCATTACAGTCGAAGAACGGAACAGACCTATTGCCGCCGGGTTAAGCGGTTTGTATCCTTACACAATATCCCGCCACGTTTCGATATCCGTTCGCAACGGGTTTGTTGGAAGACGGTTACGACCTTCGCAAATTCTAAGGACTTTTGGGCCACAAGGACGTGAAGATAGCTATGATCTATGCCCATTAAAATCACGCTGGCGTCTTATGCCGACAGAACCTTGGTGCGGGGGTCATATACCAAAACCATATAATCCATCGTTCGGGAGAAGGAAAGAGCCCCGAGAGCAACATGGGCCTTGAACGCTCGGGATGCTGGGGCATGCTGTGAAGATGAAGAGACAGAAGAAACCACGGCCCGGAAAGCATAAGAAGTCGAGCCAGGTCCGGGAGCCGGCCGCCACTTACCACGCGTCGCGTCGAAGGCAGATGTCTAACGCCCTACTGCCGGGATTTGAGCTCAACGATGTCGCAATGCCGCAATCGGATGTGATGCAGTCTGTCGAAGCTGTATTCCGGAGGTATGGTCTTGAGGGTGAAGATGTCTTTCTCGCCATTGCTGCGCGATGTGTGCAGGAGTCCCATGCAAGGCAGAATGGGTTTGAGTTCTTCAAATATGAACGTGGATTACAAGTCCTCGATCTTGTCATCCACGACCGGCAGATAGACTCGCTTCTCGCCCGAGTCTGCGCTGGTTCAGACGCGGTTGTTCACCTTCCTGTGTGGTACCAGTATTTTCTCGGCCGCCGCTTCCGTGAAGGATCGGGAAAGTTCTTCACACCGAAGTCAGTGGCTCGATCCATGGCGACTCTCCTACCGCTTGAAGGCGGACTCACTTTCTGTGATCCCACGTGCGGCGGGGGTACATTCTTGTCAGAGGTGGCCAGACTATTGAACGGCACGCCTTGCCAACTGGTGGGGAACGATGTAGACCGCACCCTAGTCGGACTGACCGAGGTGGTCCTGTCCTTGACATGTAGCACCACGCAGAAGAGACGCCTTTTCTGCAACAACGTCTACGATCGAGGCCCGTTTCTCGAATCCTACACGAGACGCGTTGACTGCATTCTAGCGAACCCTCCCTTCTCGCTGCCACTTGACAGTGTAGGGGTGCAAAGTGCCCTGTTCAGCATGGGATACCGCAACAGCGATGCGGTTTTCTTGGACGTGTGCCTGGAACTCTTGAAAGAAGGCGGGCATCTCGTATGCCTCCTTCCCCATTCAATCGTTGTCAACACGGATTATTCAGACCTGCGCGCCCGTGTTGAACGAGAATGGGACTTGTGCGGTGTCATCACATTGCCCGAGGGCGTGTTCTACATGACCGCAAACACGACAACCCGCCCAGACATAATCCATCTCCGCAAGAAAACAGCAAAGCCATCAAGTCCTGGGAGAGTCTACTTTGCGAATGCCCCCACAGCGGGAATTGCGCTCAACTCACGTGATACGATGTCGACAAACAATGCCTTGGAGGAAGTTGCCACAACTGTTCGTGCAAGGGGATGCATAACAAGCATGGCGGATGCCAAGAAATGAAGAAGAACGGCGCATATTTCTTGTCGATTGTGGAAAGGATGTCCCTGAAACCCGCAACCTGGGATCCTTGTTGCTATCGAGAGAAGAGGCAGTCGCAGACACTTGGGTATTTCGCCTCCGTTCAACCTTTGAAGGCGATCAAGCTTCCGCGGCACACGTTCAAGTTTGCTCCCCTTGAATATCGGCACATCGGTCGCGGGCATGTCCCGGCATTCACACTCGAATCGTCAGGCGGCGGACTTCAGAGCAATTGTCATGGGGTCGGCGAGGGTGCCCTTCTGTTCGGTACAATGCGCGCCTACCTAGGGAATGTCGTTGTCATGCCTCGCGCGAACTGGATCGGAGAACACAGCCCCTTCGTTTTCGCCGTGAAATCTGAGTTCGTGCAGATAGTTCCAAAGGACGGTCTGGTCTACTTCTGGTGGGCTTATCTCCAAACTCAGTCATTCCTTCACAGCTTGCCTATCGGCACGGGAGGGACGCGGCCTCGACTCCACGCGTCTGCACTCGCCCAGACTCCGGCCGATGTGCCAACCAAGGACGTTCGGGGAAAGATTCACGCACAGATTGAAACCTTCGCAACGAGTTTGTGGTCGCAGTATATAACCACAGAGCGACTGCTCGAAAACACGATTGGACCATAACATGCCGGACATCACACAGGACGAATTCGAAGCACTGCGTCGTGCTTTCGCCCCATTGGTCGGACTGCGTATATCGTGGCTGTCCATCCCGGGCCGTGCCTTGGCTGGGTTCGAGCCAAGCCAAATCGCAGTGATCGTCAACACCCTTCTCGACGCGATACTGCCACAGATTGAGTTTCTTGCCTCAGACAAAGAGAACGCGGCGAAACTCGCAGGGGTTGGCCTGTCAAAGGCACCCGGAGTCATAGGCCAGCGCGAGGCCTATCCTGACTACGTGCATGTCTCTGGGAGAAGGGTGGAACTCAAAGGACTGTTCGTGGACAATCCATCGCTTGCTCTCAGGAGACCTCCGACGGACCGAAAGCCGAGTGCTCGTCTGAAGGAGAATATAACGATGGATATCATCGATCCTGTGAACGACGCCTTGCTGGTAGCTGCGGTCCAACTGCGTCCAGATCAAAAAGGACAATGCTCCCCCTACATCACAGATATCGGCGTCTTTTCCATGGTCGAGTGCGTGCGTGCCCGTGACAAGAGGCTCGCTGACAGCGGGGGCCGATGGATCAGTGGTGTCCCGAAGGTGGTGAAGAAGGCAAGCATCGGGAAGTTCAAGAAAGGACGCCGGCTCCAGAATTCAGACTTTGAAAAAGACACAAACTTCGGCAAATTGAAGCGAATACCATACGCTCCCCTTCAAGACTTCATGCGCAAGCACGGGGCAATATAGACAGACTCTCGAACAAACGGGTCGAGGCGACGCGGAAGACCGCGCGCCTCACCCGTGAGGTTCGGGGAGCAAAGTAACAGGAATATAATCCGGTTTGACACCATGTGCAAAGTGTTCATCAGTTATTCTCAGGACTCATTTGAGCACAAATCCGCCGTGAAGGGGCTAGCAGACCAGCTCAGAGCCGCACAAATAGGGTGCGATTTAGACCAGGATGAAGAGTTTCCCGAGGAGGGCTGGCCTACCTGGATGATGCGCAAGATTCGGGGCAGCAGATTCGTTCTCGTCGTCTGCTCTGAAGGATATTGGGCCAAGTTCCACCATGAATCGCCATCGGGAAAGGGGGTGAAATGGGAGGGAAGCATCATCACTCAGGAGCTTTACGAGGCCGAGGCAAGGAACCAGAAGTTTATCCCGGTTCTGTTCAGCGAGGCGGACGCGTGTTTCATCCCTATCCCCCTTCGACCATACACTCACTATATTGTGACACAGGCCAACGATTACGAATCACTGGTCAATAGGCTCTCGGGCAGGGCCACCGGAAGCAGGCCGAGACATAATCACAGTCGACTTAAGGCGTCCACGGCGCAACGGCCGGATTCTTCCATTTCGTCTCCTGCTGGACCAGGGAACGTTCAATTCATCTCTGGGGACGGCAACGTGCAAGTCGGCAATCTTAGCGGAAGCCTGAGCATCCAAGCGACGAAGAGGCCGGTCATCAAGTTCTCATTGCCCAGAGGGACCATTGGTGACAATGATCTCCTCAAGAACAGGATTTCTGAGCTTTTCAACAAGGTGGGCGAGGAACGTGAGAAGCGCTTCGGCAAGACCGCCTACAGCGTAATGTACCGCAATTTCAAGAGGGATTTCGGAATAGAAAGGCAGCCTTGGACAATCATATGGCAATGGCCCGAGGCAACCGCCCAAGCGATAATCAAATACCTCTCAGAAAAATACGCAAATACGATAGCTGGCCGCGAGGGGCGGGCTGGAAAGAAGGGAGGAGAACTTCCGAAGCGCCCCCAGCTATATAAGGAGGAGAAAGGACTCCTTGAGCAAATTGGTATTGAAATCTCAAGTCCAGAGGTGAAGGAAGCCCTTTCGAAGTACTTCGGAGTCGCCTCCCACACCAAACTGACACAGTATCAGCACTGGCTCTGGGTATGTCGGTTAGAGCGGGAGGTGAGAGAAGCAGTAGGAGAGTAAGACTCCGAACAAGTGGATGGACACGGATTGTGAAACTGCGGCCGCTTCGCATTAGCAGTTGTCACGTCCGGTGATCTTCGCCGATGGCGCGGACGTTGCGCGCCGGCCATCAGGCGGCTGCAGTCAGGAATCAGGGTCTATTTTCTTTGCAATTTGCCTCTCTGATTCATGATCTTGCTCCTTCACCTCTTCCCAGGTCGCTTCCTTCCCGATCCCTCTTTGCCCAAACTGCCAGTATTTTTTTTCGGGTTTCCCTTTGTCTCCGCTGAATTGATCTTAAAATTGTACATCTGAAATGAAGGGGAAATATCCATTGGCCTTACACCATTTTCGCATTGCAGGCAGCCGCCACAAGTGGTAATTGTTTATAGACTTGGCGAGCGGATTGGCTATTTTTCACAAAATCGGAGGATACCATCGCCCAAAGAAGTAGGAAGGATTTTTAAAGATACAATCGCCATGATAAGGAAGGGTGGATCTCTCATGAGAAGATCGCTGAGAATCGTACCGCTGGTTTTGCTCCTTTCCCTTTCCCCGGCATGCCTGGCACAAATACCGGCGAAACCCGGTGGAACCCCCATTGCGGACCCCGTCCTCCAGCGACTCGAGCGCGAGATCACTCGTCTGGCGAAAACCGCAGGGGGGACTGTCGGGGTCAGCGCCGTACATATTGAATCGGGCCGACGGGTCGCGTTGAACCCAAGCGAGCGCTTCCCGATGGCGAGTACCTACAAAGTTCCCATCGCGGTTCAACTCCTGACCCGGGTGGATCGGGGAGAGATACCGCTCGACCGGATGATTGAGCTCAAGCCCAGCGACCTCCATCCGGGGAGCGGGATGCTGACGCCCCTTTTGCATCAGCCCGGAGTGGTGCTTTCCGTCCGGAATCTCCTGGAACTGATGCTGCGCGTTAGCGACAATAGTGCGACCGATCTGCTGTTACGCCTGGCCGGGGGCCCGGAAGCAGTCACCGCTCGCATGAGAGCCCTGGACATCCGGGATATGGAGATCAGCCGGCCGACGGTAAATTTGCTTGCCGATTACGCAGGCCACAGATTACCGCCCGAAAGGGAATGGACGCCGGAACTCTTTCAGAAGCTCTATGAGGCCACGACACCCGAGTCCAGAAAAGCAGCGGCCGGCAAGTTTGAGACGGATCCGCGGGATACATCCACGCCTGAGGCCATGGTGATGCTGTTGGAACGGATTGGCCGCGGGGGTCTGCTGAAACCCGAAAGTGGGGCGCTGCTCGTCGATATTTTGGAGCGGTGCCAAACGGGCGATACCCGGCTCAAGGGCATCCTGCCCCCCCAGACCGTCGTTGCTCACAAAACAGGTTCGATTGGCAGCATAACGAATGATGTCGGGATCATCACCCTTCCAGATGATGCCGGACATGTCGCCATCGCAGTCTTCGTGAAGTCATCGGTGAAAGGGATGGCCGAGAGAGAACGGGCGATTGCGCAGATCGCCCGGGCGGTGTATGATTTTTTCCTGTACCAACCGTCCACTCCTGCATTTGTTAAACCATGAGCGTATGTCGAATCGGTATAAGAATCGCGCCGGTATTTACCCGGCCAGATAAAAAGGGGGCCCCCGATGTCTGGAGGGAAGAGGGTTAATTCGCATCACCCAAGAGGGGAATCCCCGGTAAGTATCCGCCATTGCCGCCAAAAGGGAGCGAGAAGATGAAAGAGCTTAGAACGACCGAAAATTTAATTATAACTGCGGCCACAACGGGTGGGTTTCACGGGAAAGAGGCCAATCCCAATCTTCCCGAACTTCCCGAGGAGATTGCCCAGGCCGCTTATGAGTGCTGGAATGAGGGCGCTAGTATCGTCCACATTCATGCCCGTGATCCGAAAACCCGGAAGCCGACCTCCGACCCGGAAGTCCTCCGCGAGATCGACCGGAGAATCCGGGAGAAAAACTGCGACATTATTATCCAGCACAGCACCGTGGCTGATTATATCCCCCGCCTGGGGCCGGAGCAAAAGATCCGCGCCATTGAAATGAACCCTGAGATGGCCTCCCTGGACATCTCCATCACCCGGTTGGTCACCTTCGGGGGGAACGAAACCGTCTGGGTCATGACCCTGCCGGAGATTGAGGCCGGCGCCCGGGCCATGCTGGAGAGGGGAATAAAACCCGAACTGGAGATCTTCAATCCCGTCTTGATTGAAGACGTCGACACCTTGATCGCCGGCGGCCTTCTCAAAAAGCCCTATTACTTTGGCTTCGTCATGGGGATGCGGCGGATTAATCGGGCCTATATGCCGTACTCGCCAAAACTGGTAATGCAGCTGGTGGATGCGCTGCCCCCGGATTCCATGTTCAGCGTGTTGGGGATCGGGTCGGACGAGCTTCCAGCGACCACCCTCTCTATCCTTCTGGGGGGCCATGTTCGCGTTGGGTTTGAAGATAATGTGCACTATGGAAAGGGAAAGTTGGCCGGGAGCAATGCCCAGTTAGTGGCCCGCGCCGCCCGGATCGGCAGAGAGTTGGGCTGCGAAATTACAGCCCCGAATGAGACGCGGGAGATGCTGGGGATCGCTCCATTGAAAAGATAAAAAATGCCTAAAGCGCGCTAAAGTGCCTAAAATGCCCAAAATTGGGCCGACAAAAATGTTTCTTCATAGAACCTTACGGGCGAGCAGCCAAGAAAATGTTGGATCTGGAGATCAAATCAAAGGGAGACAATAAATGGGAGAGGATTTCAGAAGTTTTTTAAAGGAAATGGAAGAGACCCAAGAAGGGGGATTCATCCGCGTTACCAAAGAGGTGGATACCCGGTATGAAGTGTCGGCCATTGTCACCAAATTGGAGGAAGCCAGACAGATCCCGCTCCTCTTTTTTGAAGGGGTGAAAGGGCATGACATGCCGGTGGTCGTAAACTGCTATGCGGATCGAGGCCGGGTGGCTCGAGCGTGCGGCATCCCGAAACGGGAATTAAGCGAAAGGGTCGCCCTGGCCTACCAGAAGCCCATCCCTCCGGTCGAAGTCTCCCATGCTCCGGTTCAAGAAGTCGTCTGGCGAGGAGAAAAAGTCGACATAAAGATGCTTCCGGCGATGGTTTATCACAATACCGACGCGGCCCCTTACATCACGGCGGGAATTGTCCTGGCGAAAGATCCCGATACGGGGGATTACAACCTGAGTTATAACCGTCTGATGGTCAAGGGGAAGAACCGCCTGGGAATCTTCATGACTCTGGGGAAACACCTCCATTCCATTTTTTTCAAAATGGAGGAACGGGGCAAGCCTCTGGAAGTGGCCGTTTCCATCGGCAACCACCCAGCCTGGGCGATCGGTGCTCTGGCCATCGGACCGTATCATGAGGATGAATTGGGGATTATCGGGGGGCTCCAGGGAAGCCCTCTGGAGATGGTCCGGTGCAAAACGGTGGAGTTAATGGTCCCCGCCGGGGCCGAATTCATCCTGGAGGGGGAGATTGCCCCGAACGTCCGGGAAGAAGAAGGGCCTTTCGGTGAATTCACGGGATACGCCACGCGCCCGGGAAATAATCCCGTGCTCCGGGTGAAGGCCATCACGCATCGCCGGGACCCCATTTACCAGGATATCTGCGGCGGACAGCACCGGGAACACCTGACCATGGCGACCATTCCCATGGAGGCCAACTATTACCGGGTGATCAAGGGGGCCGTCCCCGAGGTGGAAACGGTACGGGTGGCGGCGCCGTTTACGTTGATTATCTCCATGCGGAAGAAATATGAAGGGCAGGCCCGCTCCGCCCTGCTGGCGGCTTTTAGCGCCGACCTTTATTTAAAGCACGCCATTGTAGTCGACCACGACATCGACGTCACAGACTTGCAGCGGGTTTTGTGGGCTATGGCTACGCGGGTCCAGGCCGCGCGGGATATTTTCATCATCCCCCGGGCTCGCGGCTCCTCCCTGGACCCCTCTTCAGAACCTTTAGGTGTCGTGGACAAGATGGGGATCGATGCCACAGCCAAACCATTCCTGGAGCGTTTTGCTCCGGTCAACACCGTTCCCCAGGAAGTCATGGACCGGATCAAGCTGGAGGATTACATCGGAAATTTTTTAAAGTCCTCCAAGCCGGCAAAGTAACAGAACCGCTCACCCAAAGCGCTATTGGTTCAGGGAGTAGTAATCCCGCATTCCGCAATCAATGTTGATGAAGTCGTAAAAAGTCAGCAGAACGATGGTTTCGATGTAGGGGCGTCCTGCGGACGCCCCAGTCCGGGCGAGCGCAGCTCGCCCCTATCCCGCGTTTCGCGGGACAAGGCGCGCATAATCTAACGAGTAGGGGCGGTTCGCGAACCGCCCCTACAGGTACGCTGCAACGACGAAGTTGAAGCGCAATCCCGCTCAGAGCGGGACAGATGGACTTTTTACGAAACCATCAATGTTTAAAGGCCCGTTGGCCCGTGAAGACCATGGTCACCTGGGGCCGGGCCTCGTTGCAAGCCTGGATGGATTCGAAATCGCGGTCCGATCCCCCCGGATGAACGATGGCGGTTACGCCCTCTTTGATGCCCACGTCCGCTCCGTCGCGGAAGGGGAAGAAGGCGTCGGAGATCATCACCGACCCTTTGATGCCCCCGCGGTCTTCCCGGCTCTGCCGGTCGATCTCTTCCTTGGTTGCCGGATCCCGTTTGCCCTGTCCAATTTCCATTTCCAGAGTTTTATAGGGAATTCCGTATTTTCGGAAACAAAGGGCGTCGGCGTATTTGGTGTACGCTTTGAATACGGCGATCTCAGCCACCCCCACGCGATCCTGCTCGCCCGTACCGATGCCGACGGTAGCCCCGTTTTTTACGTAAAGGACAGAATTGGATGAGACCCCCTGCTCCACAGCCCAGCCAAAGATCATATCGGCATACTCATTTTCGGTGGGCGGCCGTTCGATGGTGTACGTTTTTCCTTTGTAAGCGGCCGCAGCCTTCTGGAAATCCTTCTTGGTTTTGATGGCATTTAAAGAAGACTGCTGGAGGATGATGCCTCCATCCATCAGGGATTTGATGTCCACAAAACGCGCATCCCGATACTCTGCCAGACGGTCCATCCGGGGCACGCGGACGATGCGCAAGTTTGCCCGGCGTTTCAGGATGTCTACTGTGGATTCCTCATACTCCGGCGCCACAACGACCTCCAGATAATTTTTACTGACCATCTCCGCCGTGGCTTTATCCATCGCCCGGTTGACCGCCAGGCATCCTCCGAAGGCCGCGATGCGGTCAGCCGTGTCCGCCCGCTCATAGGCTTCGGCCAGAGTCCGGCCATAGGCGACGCCGCTGGGGTTGTTGTGTTTCATGATCGCCGCGGCCGGCCGGTCCATCAGGTATTTCAGAATATTCAGGGCATTGTCGGCGTCGGTGAAATTGATCTTTCCGGGGTGCTTTCCCGACTGGACCATCTCCGCCTCGGAGATGGCGCTCACCAAACCCCTTCCCGGCCCGATGAACTCGCAGCCGCCGAGAACCAGGTTGCCCTGGATCAGTTCGTAGAGCGCCGCCTCCTGCCCGGGATTCTCGCCGTACCGCAGGCCCTTCTCGATCATTTCGCCCGTCTTCTCATCCGGGATCTTCCAGCTTCTTTTCCGGTAAACCAGAGTTTGATTGCCCAACTGAATGACCATGCGCTCGGGAAAATGATCATCCATAACCGTCCGGTACATCTGCTTCAACTCCGCCATACCTTCCTCCACAGATTCATTGATGGTAGATTTTTTCCTTGAACCCTTTTCATATTCACGTTGCGCCACGATCTTACCAGAGTTCAGGAGGCATTTGAAGGAAATATTATTCTTCTATTTTCAGTTTGCTCGTTGGCGCCGGGAGGATTAAAGGTCATAAAGGGCAAAAGAGATTGAATCTTTCGAGCCCTTGTAATAGACTGTCCCTGCCAGAAAGTTTTCATCCGGAAACCCCGTTTTTCCCCTCCCCCTCGATGGGGGAGGGCAAGGGTGGGGGTGGTAATGGCCCGGAATATCAAAACCTTCCATTTTCATCCCCCTCACCCTACCCCTCTCCCGCCAGGGGAGAGGGGGCTCCGAATGAAAATGTATTGGGACGATGGATGATGGGAAGAAAGGATCTGCATGAGTTACGAAAAGATATTATTTAAGAAGGAAGGCCCCATCGCGACCATTACTTTTAATGACCCGGAGAAGCTCAATCCGATGAGCTTGACGATGGCGCAGAACACCCGGTTGGCTCTCGAAGAATGCGCCCGGGATGAAGCCGTCCGGGCCGTCATCATAACCGGCGCGGGGCGGGCTTTTTCGGCGGGAGGCGATTTGCGGGAGATCCGCAGGAACGTTCCTCCCTTGCTCTTCCGGGACGGGATCGCGTTGGTCTTCAAGACGACTTTGGCGATCGTGGACATCGAAAAGCCCGTGATTGCGGCGGTCAACGGTCCTGCCGTGGGGGTGGCTTTCAACATGGCCCTGGCCTGCGACATCATCGTGGCCTCCGAAGCGGCTTCCTTCTCCGAAATCTTCGTTCACGTCGGCCTGATCCCGGACGGGGGTGCCCATTTCCTCCTGCCGCGGATCGTCGGCCTGGCCAAAGCCAAAGAACTAATCTACACGGGTAAAATCATCCCCGCAAAAGAAGCGGAAACTTTGGGTCTGGTAAACCAGGTCGTGCCCGCCGATAAATTTGATTCGGCCCTCTCCGAATGGGCCAACCGCCTGGCCAAAGGCCCTACCCGGGCGATCGGGATGGCCAAAAAGATCTTGAACATGAGCTTCCAGAGCAGCCTGGCCGATATCATCCAGATCGAGACGGAGATGCAAGCCCTGCTTCGGGAGTCCGAAGACCATAAAGAAGGAATCGCCGCCTTTTTCGAAAAACGCTTACCATCCTTTCGGGGGAAATAATCTCTACCTTCGAAGAGCTGATGATTGCCAATTAAAGGGGTGGGATTCCCTGGCCCATTATTGGCGCTGGGCCCCAGCCTCGGTTGGAGCGCTTTTTGGGGGATGGGCTCTGCGGTTGACCTTTTTTCTCGGAGAGCGTCTCAAGGACCCACGATCAAGGGCAATCTGCCTCGCTAAGTAAACCTTCGCTAACCTCTGGTAGGGGAGGTCCTTCTTGTTGGCTATTGTTTTGAGTTCAGCCGGCATGTCCGAGGGAACCCGGATGGAAATGGATTTCAAAGATGGCTTCAGGTTTGGGAAAGTCGATCTTCTGATACTGCTGGAATCAAGGTAATCTAACGGCGAGTGCGTCCCCCAGAATTCACGATCCTGATCCTCATTCTTGCCTTCAAACCATTCTTCTGTTATCCTATTTTTATAGGGTAAGCCTCGTCGGCTCCTCTTTTCTCCTCCCTCAAACACAGTTTCGGAATTGGTCATCCCGAGACGCTGTATTAATTTCCCCCCCTTCTAGGACTCCCCCATCAAGGGAAAGGAGGGTGGTGGATGCGAATTTTAAGAAGTATGGCCACGATAATGGAAAACGAAATTGAGCTGAGACACGTCACCAAAGCGTACGGCAATCTGGTGGCTGTAAGAGATGTCTCCCTGGCAGTCCCCAAGGGGATGGTCTTTGGACTCCTCGGCCCCAACGGGGCGGGCAAGACCACGCTGGTGAACATGCTTACGACCCTTCTGAAGCCCACCTCGGGATCGGCTTCGGTCGGAGGGTATGATGTGGTTCGCGAGGCCGCCAAGATTCGCAGCCTGATCGGCGTCGTCCCGCAGGAGAACAATCTGGACCGCTACCTCACCGCCCGGGAGAACCTTATCCTCCATGCGAAGATGCACCGGATGAGCCCTCCCTCATACCATCGGCGAATCGACGAGCTCTTATCCCTTATGGGACTTGTGGAAAGGCAAAAAGATTTTCCCAACAAATTCTCCACCGGCATGCAGCGGCGGCTCGTCGTGGCCCGGGCATTGGTCCATGAGCCGCAGATTCTCTTCCTGGACGAGCCCACTACGGGCCTGGACCCGCAGGCCAAACGAGCCATCTGGGATTATTTTCTTTCCCTGAAGGGGAAGCGGACCCTGTTCTTGACCACCCATAACATGGAAGAGGCCGATTTCCTGTGCGACCAGATTTCCATCATCGACAACGGCACGCCGATCGCCTCCGGCACTTCTTCCCAGGTCAAAGAGATGGTCGAGAATTCCTGGTTCTATGAGATTGAGGTGGCGGGGAAAGCCGAGGAATACGTCCGGGCCTTTCAAAAAATGCCCTTCATAGAGTGCGTATCCCACCAGGACGGCGTCATCCAGGTCTGTTTAAAAAAAGAAGGGAGCTTGGGAGCCCTGGTGGAACAGATTGACCTCAAGGATTTGAAAAAGATCAACTCCCGGCAGCCTTCCCTGGAGGATGTCTTCCTAAAATTGACGGGCCGGAGGATCCGCCAGTGATGCACGGTTCAGTTTGTATATGGCAGCGGGACATGCTCGTCCTTAAGAGAAATTGGCTATCGGAGGTCGCGACGGTCCTGGCTTTCCCGTTGACTTTTTTTCTCACCTTTGGGTTGGGGATGAAAGGCTACATCCAGGACATCGAAGGCGTGCCCTATGCCATCTTCGTCGTCCCGGGGTTGATCTCGATGACCACGATCCTGGCCGCTTTTGACGACGGCGCCTGGGGGATGTGGTTCCATCGCATCGTCCAGAAAACGATCGAGGAGTACCGCGTGAACCCCATCACGGTGACGGATATCATCATCGGCAAGATTATCTCCGGATTTTCCTCCGGCCTCCTCAAGGGAGTCTCCGTCGGGATTGCCCTGCTTTTGCTCACCGGGTTTCAATTTACCCTGACCCACCTGCTGGTCTATCTTCTTTTCATCTTCCTCGGCTGCATCACCTTTTCCTGTCTTGGCTCCCTCTGCGGTACTCTGGTCGATAAGCCCGAGAACCTGGGGCGGATCGAAGCGGTGGTGATCATGCCGATGATCTTTATGGCCGGGCTTTTCTTCCCCCTTTCCGCTTACCCGGACAGCATCTTGCCCTATATCAAAGCCGTTCCCACCACCGCTCTCTTCGACGGTGCCCGGATTGCCCTTTTGAGCGGGGGGGTCGACATGGTTTACCTGGGGATGCTGATCCTCGCGGCCGTCATCAGCTTCATCCTGGCTGTGCGGATCTTTGAAAAAAAGATGCATGGCTGAAAAGAAAAGAAGGGTTCAAGGATTTTAGGGTTTCACTTTGGCCCCTTTCAGATTCCCGTCTTGAAGGAAATTTTCGCTTGTGCTATTGATGGAGAGGTTCTTGGGAATTTTCCGTGGCGGGTCCGTTGCCCTCGAATCCCGCCTCGGCGGGGATTTGGAGGCTATTTTTTGACAAATGCCCCATCCTTCGAGGGCGCCCTCGAATCATGAAAATACATTTTGTTTTGGTTGGCTGTGCTATGCGCTATGCCCTGTGCGCTATGCTATTTTTTACATAATCCGCTTCGTAGGTGAATCAAATTGCGTTGCCCATTCTGTCGGAACATGGATGACCGGGTCATCGATTCCCGGTTAAGCAAAGATGGAGACCTGATCCGCCGCCGGCGAGAATGCGCCCATTGCCAGCGCCGGTTCACCACCTATGAACGGGTGGAGGAAACCCTGCCCCTGGTGATCAAAAAGGATGGACGAAGGGAGCTATTCGACCGGGGAAAGATCCTGACCGGGCTGCAAAAGGCCTGTGAAAAACGTCCGATCAGCGTGACCGTTCTGGAAAAGTTGATCGAGCGCATCGAGCAGAGGCTACAGGAATCCGGAGAACGGGAGGTTCTTAGCCGGGAGATCGGAGAGCAGATCATGCTGGAGCTCCAGAATCTGGATGAAGTAGCCTATGTCCGCTTTGCCTCGGTGTACCGTTCATTCAAAGATGTTAATGAGTTTATGAGCGAAGTGAAGGAGCTCTTGGAAAAAGGGCAGAAAGAGAAAAAGGAAGAAAAGCGTTAGGCCCCACTCCCAAGAGATTCCCTATGACTGAAGACGAAAGGTATATGCGGCTGGCTCTGAGCCTCGCCCGAAAAGGGCTGGGCACGACGAGTCCTAATCCGATGGTGGGGGCCGTTGTGGTCAAAGGAAATACCATCGTTGGGCAGGGGTATCATCACCGGGCCGGGGAACCACACGCCGAAATCCTGGCCCTCCGCCAGGCCGGGGCGAAGGCTCGAGGAGCGACGCTCTATCTCAACTTGGAGCCTTGTGACCATTTTGGCCGCACCCCTCCATGTACCCAAGCGATTCTGGAAGCCGGGATCACGCGTGTCGTTGCCGGGATGAAAGATCCCAACCCCCTGGTCTCGGGGGGGGGAATCCGACGGCTGAGAAAGGCTGGGGTTCAGGTGGATGTGGGTGCCCTGGAAAAAGAATGCCGGGAACTGAACGCACCTTTCTGCAAATATATCACCCGTAAAAGACCTTTTGTTACCCTCAAAGCAGCTGCCAGCTTGGACGGAAAGGTGGCCACGCGGTCGGGCGATTCGCGCTGGATCTCCAGCGAGACCTCCAGGAATTATGTCCATCGCCTGCGGCAAGCTATGGATGCTGTGATGGTGGGGATCGGCACGGTCTTGAAGGATGATCCCCTGCTGACGGCGCGACTTCCCGGGGGGAAAAAACCCCGCCAGCCTCTGCGGATCATCGTTGACAGCCGCCTGCGAATCCCCCTGCACTCCCAGTTGGTCCGGACGGCGGGGCAATTTCCGACCCTGGTAGCCGCCACCCAGGCAGCTTCTTCATCGCGGAAGCGGCGACTGGCCGGAGCAAATGTGGAAGTAGCGATTATCGCCAAAGATTCCCGGGGGCATGTGAGCCTGAGAGGGCTGATGAAAGAGTTAGCCCGCCGGGGGGTGGTGTCGCTTCTCCTCGAGGGAGGCTCAACCTTAAACGCCAGTGCCCTAAAAGAAGGAGTGGTGGACCGCCTGCTCCTATTTTTGGCCCCAAAGATAATCGGCGGGAAGAGAGCACCTGGAGTAATCGGGGGAGACGGAGTTCCGCGGATCAAGGACGCCAAGCCGGTAGAGATCCTGAAGGTCAGGCGAATTGGGCCCGACATCCTGATCGAAGGAGTTCCAGGGAAGACTAAGAATTAGCTTTGCCAATCGCGCCCATGATGTAGTAAAATATTTGAATAAATTCAGCAATTAGCTTAGGCCGAAGAATTTGGTATCCGCTGATTGCTGATCGCTTCTTTTAAGAAATGATGGGTTTTTTGGTCGGCCAACTTTAGGCATTTTAGGCACTTTTTATGTTCACCGGCCTAATCCAGGATATCGGAAAGATACAGTCCATCGATCGAAGGGGCGAGGGGATTGGGTTGACGATCTCCACACAGTTAGACCTGAGCCAGGCCAAGATCGGGGACAGCATTTCGGTGGACGGAGTCTGTCTGACCATTACCAAACTTTCCGGCCGGGCATTTTATGCAGAGGTATCACCGGAAACGCTGCGGCGGACGACGCTCTCGAATGCCAGAGACGGTCAACCGGTTAACCTGGAGGGGGCCCTGAAGATGTCCGACCCTCTGGGAGGACATCTGGTCTCCGGGCATGTGGATGGGACGGGGGAAATCATGGAAACCGTCGCGGAGGGCAACTCCATCCTCTACCGCTTTTGGGTGCCGGCGGAGATCAGCCGGTTTTTGATCGAGAAGGGATCCGTGGCCGTTGATGGCATCAGCCTGACCGTGATGGAATGCCGGGGGCAAGAGTTCAGCGTAAGCGTCATTCCCCACACAGCCCAGGCGACCACTTTGGGGGGGAAAAAGTCCGGGGACCGCGTGAACCTGGAGAATGACATGATCGCCAAGTATGTGGAAAAATTCGTCCATGCCCGCGAGGACCTAGCGGGAGAGAAGTCTCGAGTTGATTACGCTTTCCTCGCCAAACATGGTTTTGTCAAATAACGGAGCAAATAGATATGCCAGTCAGTCTCATCGATGAAGCATTATTGGATATTCGCAAAGGAAAAATGGTCATCCTGGTTGATGATGAGGACCGGGAGAATGAAGGGGACGTCTGCATCGCCGCAGAAAAAGTAACTCCTCAGGCCATCAACTTCATGGCGAAGCACGCCAGAGGGCTGGTCTGCCTCTCCCTGACGGAGGAAAAGGTCAAAGAGCTGCAACTTCCGCTGATGGTCTCTGAAAATACTTCGTCTTTTAAGACGGCCTTTACCGTTTCCGTCGAGGCCAAACGGGGTGTGACCACGGGCATCTCCGCCGCCGATCGGGCCACAACGATCCTTGCCGCCATCGCCGACGGAGCGAAACCGGAGGACCTGGTCCGGCCGGGACATGTCTTCCCGTTGGAGGCCAAAGCCGGGGGCGTTCTGGTGAGGACTGGCCAAACCGAAGGGTCGGTGGACCTGGCGCGTCTGGCCGGGTTGAAGCCCTATGGGGTCATTTGCGAAGTCATGAACGAAGACGGAACGATGGCCCGCATGCCGGACCTGGAAATTTTTTCCAAGAGGCACAACCTCAGGATCGTGACGATTGCCGACCTGATCAAATACCGGCTGCAGAACGAATCCCTGGTCCACCGGGCGGCCGTTACTTCCCTGCCCACAGTCTACGGCGGAGAGTTCATGGCCATTGCCTATGAAAACCAGGTAGACGCTCAGCAGCACCTGGCCTTGATCAAAGGCGAGATCCATCCCGACGACGAAGTCCTGGTGCGGGTTCACTCGGAGTGTCTGACGGGAGATGTATTTGGCTCGAAACGGTGCGACTGCGGAGAGCAGCTGCATGCGGCCATGCGCATGGTGGCCAAGGAGGGAAAGGGTGTCATCGTGTACATGCACCAGGAAGGGCGGGGAATCGGGCTGATCAATAAGATGAAGGCTTACGTTCTGCAGGACCAGGGTAAAGATACAGTGGAGGCCAACGTGCTGCTGGGCTTCGATGCCGACCTGCGGGATTACGGATTGGGGGCGCAGATTTTACGGGAACTGGGAGTGCGCAAGATCCGCCTGATGACCAACAATCCGAAGAAGATCGTCGGCCTTCAGGGGTATGGCCTGGAAGTGGTCGAGCGGATCCCCATCGAGATCAAACCCAGCCGGCGGAACCTGGCCTACCTCAAGACCAAGAAAAAGAAGATGGGGCATCTGCTGACCATCGACTGAAAAATGCCTAAAGTGCGCTAAAGTGCCTAAAATGCCTAAAATTGGCCGCCCCAAAAAAATTATAATTTCCTATACAATGAAAAACAGTGGCCAGCCACGCGAAACGCGGTGCTGACAGCTGATCGCTACATAGGGGGGAGGAACGAGAAATGGCGAAAGTGATGGAAGGGAAATTGAACGCCAAAGGGTTGAAGTTTGGGATCGTGGTCAGCCGGTTCAACGACTTTATCAATGAACATCTTCTTTCCGGAGCCCTGGATTTCCTCATCCGGAATGGGGCGGAGGACGGGGACATCGAGATCTGCAAAGTCCCCGGCTCTTTCGAAATTCCCCAGGCCGCCCGGAAGATGGCTCTGTCGAAGAGGTATGACGCGATCGTATGCCTGGGAACGGTCATCCGGGGGGCCACGCCCCACTGGGAATTCATTGCTGCGGAAGTCTCCAAAGGGATCGCCATGATCGGCCTGGAGAGTGAGATCCCCGTCACTTTCGGCGTCCTGACCACCGATAACCTGGAACAGGCGATCGAGCGAGCCGGGACCAAGGTGGGGAACAAAGGCTGGGATGCGGCTCTCTCGGCGGTCGAGATGGCCAACCTTTACAAGGAAATGAAAACCAAAAAATAACAATCGCCACAGAGAACACAGAGTTCACAGAGGCAGCATTAAAATAAAAGCTGAAAACAGAAAGCAGTACACGGAATTGTTTTGATTTAGCAGCATTTT
>Ga0315282_10006872_pt1 | contig 18885 bp, 13 predicted proteins | sample YL17G07_20_MG_FD_203693 | JGI IMG/M metagenome (GOLD analysis project Ga0315282, IMG submission 203693) | Sediment microbial communities from Yellowstone Lake, YNP, Wyoming, USA - YL17G07_20 | ecosystem: Environmental > Aquatic > Freshwater > Lake > Sediment | place: USA: Wyoming | collected...
CGCGTCCTGCACGCTGCGCTGCTGCGGCACGGCACGGCGCGACAGGAACTGGAGGCGGCCGTTGCCGACGAGGCCTCGCGGGTGCGGTACGACCTGCGGCACAATGTCCGCGCGGTGGGCTTCATGGGCGTCCTGGCGATGCTGCTGGGCCTGGCCTGCACGTGTGTCTGCCTTGTGGACGCCCTCGACCGCGCCGCTCTGGCGGGCGCCGTCGAAACGCTGTTCGCGGGCGCGGCCGTGGCGCTGGTCCCCACGGCGTTCGGGCTGCTCGCAGCCACCGTCCTGTACTGCGCATACTTCTACCTGAACGGCAAAGCGGACGACATCGTGCGCGAGATTGATGAGCGGGGCAAGAACGCGGTCGTCACGCTGGACCGCAGGGCGCGGCAGAGCATCCGGCTGATCGAGGACATTGACGAGCACGTGGCCACAAAGGACATGCCCGCCGTCAAGGAGCCGCCCCCGGACCTGGCAAAGGAACTCGAGGTCACGCACCGCGAAGGCAGCGGCGTGAAGACGAGCATCACCACGCCGATCAACCTGCCTGCCGCCGAGCCGCCGCAGGGAGAAGCCGCCAAGGGGGGCGGCGGCAAGAAGTAGGCGGCGCAGAGCGCGTGCCTACTTCGTGAGCATCTTCGCCAGCAACTCAGAGGCGGCTGCCAGCGCCGCCGCGAGTTTGCCCACATCCGTGCCGCCGCCTTGAGCCATGTCGGGTTTGCCGCCGCCCTTGCCGCCGACGTGGGGCGCAAGCGCTTTCAATAGGTTGCCGGCGTGTCCGCCGCGCTTGACGACTTCCGGGGAAAAGTTGACGAGCAGCGCGACTCGGCCTTCCTTGACGCCGCCCAGCACGACCGCGCCTTCCTTGAAGGTCTTGCGGATGCCGTCGAGCGTTGTGCGCAGCGCCGCCGCGTCGGCGCCTTCGATCCGCGCGGCCAGCAACCTGACGCCGGCCACGTCCTGTACGTTGCTGAGCAGTTCGCCCGCCGCCGCGCTCGCGGCTTTCCGGCGCAGCCCCTCCAGTTCGCGCTCCAGCGCGGCGCTCTGTTCCTGCAGCGCCTCGACGCGTTCGCAGAGCGCTTCCTTCCTGGTCTTCAACAGCAGCGCGAGCCGGCCCGCCAGTTCTTCGGTCTTCCGGGCATCGGCCACGGCGGCGGCGCCCGTGAGCGCCTCGATGCGCCGCACGCCCGCGGCGATCGAGCTTTCGGAAACGATGCGGCAGTAGCCGATCTGGCCGGTGGTGCGGCAGTGCGTGCCGCCGCACAACTCGATGGACGGTCCCATCGTCACCACGCGGACGCGCTCGCCGTACTTCTCGCCGAAGAGTGCCATGGCGCCTTTGGCCTTCGCGTCGGCAATGGGCATCTCGCGTGCATCCACCTTGTCGTCGGCGACGATCATCGCATTGACGCGCGCCTCGACGTCCGCGAGCTGCTCGGGTTTGATCTGTTCGAAGTGCGTGAAGTCGAAGCGCAGGCGCTCGGGTGCGACCAACGAGCCGCGCTGTTCGACGTGCGCGCCGAGCACCGCGCGCAAGGCTTTGTGGAGCAGGTGTGTCGCGGAGTGGTTCCGGATGGTCGGTCCGCGGTGCGCGGGGTCAACTTCCGCCGTCACGGCCTCGCCGACGCGCAGCACCGCGTTCAGCTTGACGCGATGCAGGAACAGGCCTTCCTGCTTGTGCGTGTCCAGTACCGGGTGCCGCTGCGCGCCAACGGTCAGCCAGCCCCTGTCACCCACCTGGCCGCCGCTTTCGCCGTAGAACGGCGTGCTGTCCAGCAGGACGACGGCCTCGCCGCGCTGCGCCTCCGCGACCAGCGTGTCGTTCTGGATCACGGCGAGAACGAGCGCGCCGTCGAGACGCAGTTGATCGTAGCCGCAGAAGACGGTGTTCTGCCCGGCGAATTCCTTCTTCAGTTCGGCGACAGGCCCGGAATCGAAAATCTGCTTGGACATGGTCGAGCCGGCCTGGCTGCGCTTGACCGCTTCCTCCATCTCCTCCTTGAACTCGCCCATGTTCACTTCCAGACCATGCGACTGCGCGAGTTCCGTCGTCAGTTCGATCGGGAAGCCGAAGGTATCCCACAACCTGAAAGCCGCAGCGCCGCGGATGACCGTCTTCTTCTCGGCGCGCAGGCCGTCCACGGTCTCCTCAAACTGCTGGCGGCCCTGCGCCAACGTTCTGTCGAACGCGATCTCCTCTTCCTCGATCAGCCGCACGATGGTCTCCGCGCGCGGGGCGAGTTCCGGATAGCCAGCGCTCATCTGCTTGATGACAACCCTCGCCACGCCGCCCAGGAACGGGTCTTTGATGCCGAGGTCCTGGCCGTCGAGGATGGCGCGGCGCATCAGGCGCCGCACGACGTAATTGCGGCCTTCGTTCTTCGGCGCGACGCCGTCGGCGATGCAGAAGACGGCGGCGCGGGTGTGGTCGGTGATGCGCCGCATGCGGCGGCCGTCGTCCGGGTCCTTGCCGTACTCCTTGGCCGCCAGCTTCGCGACGGTCTTGACGACGGGCAGGAGCAAATCAATCTCGTAGTTGTTGTTCACGCGCTGGAGCACGCGCGCCATGCGTTCCAGGCCCGCGCCGGTGTCAATGTTCTTCTGTGACAGCGGTTCGAGTTTGCCGACGTCCACGCGGTTGAACTGCGTGAAGACGAGGTTCCAGATTTCCACGTAGCGCGTGGAGTCCTTGCTGTCGGCGACGGGTTCGGGCGCGCCCTGTCCGGGTCTGGTGTCGTAGTAGATTTCGCTGCACGGGCCGCAGGGGCCGTTCGGGCCCCGCTCCGGCGCGTCGGCCGGCCAGAAGTTGTCGTGATCGCCGTACTCGTAGATGCGCCACGACCCGTCCTTGTTCTGCAGCGCGGGCGCGGCCTGCTTCCACGCGAGACCGGCCTCTTCGTCGCGCGGGATGCCCAGGCCGGCGTTGCCGCCGTAGATCGTCACGCTGAGCCGCTCCGGCTCCAGCCCCAGCCCGCGCGCAGGATCGGTGCAGAACTCCCATGCATACTCGATTGCCCGTTCCTTGAAGTAATCGCCGAAGGAGAAGTTGCCGAGCATCTCGAAAAACGTGTGGTGGCTGGGCGTGCGGCCGACGTTGTCAATGTCCGCGGTGCGCAGGCATTTTTGCACGGTCACGGCGCGCTGCTGCGGATGGTCCAGCTTGGCGCGGCCAAGGAAGTGGTCCTTGAACTGATTCATGCCCGCGCCCGTGAAGAGCACGCTCGGGTCGTTGCGCGGGACAAGGGAGTCGGAGGCAACATGCTTGTGGCCCTTGCCCACGAAGAAGGCGTTCCAACGTCTGCGGATTTCGTCAGTGCTGAGGAACTGCGGCATGGCGTCACATCCAGGTCCCGGGTTTCTGGTATCAGGTTTCCGGTTACAGGCCAGCAACAAAGGCAAGCACGATACGAGATGGCGGCGTGCTTTCTAGTTCTGATTTCACGCTTCTCGGGGATATTGGCAAACGGGCGGGCACGGGCTATGATAGTGGCAGCAGCCGGTACGAGCGTGATCCGCGGCTGCGCTGGAGAGGAAGGGGCAATGGCGGGACAGAAGACTGCCGGGGCGCCGGGTTCGACCGGCACGGAAGTGCTGGCAACCCCGGCCGACCCGATCGTGAAGAAGGCGCCGCTGTACCACGTCATCCTGCACGACGACGACGACCACACGTACTACTACGTCATCAACATGCTGGTGCAGTTGTTCGGGATGACCGCGGAGAAGGCGTACCAGCACGCCAAGGAAGTGGACACCACGGGCGTGACCATTGTGGACACGACCACGCTGGAACGCGCGGAACTGAAACGCGACCAGATTCGCGCCTTCGGCCCCGACCCGCACTCTGAGAAGTCCAAGGGCAGCATGTGTGCGACGATTGAGCCGGCGGACTGAGACGGCTCTTGGCTCTTGGCGAAGTGCGCGGACGATTGCAGGGCACCGTGAAGCTATCCTTCATCATCCCGGCGTACAATGAGGAAGCCCTGCTGGGGCGGACGCTGGAGTCCGTGTACACGGCGGCGCAAGCCGTGGCCATGCCGTTCGAGGTGCTGGTGGTCAACGACGCTTCCACGGACCGGACCGCCGAGATCGCCAGGGCGCGCGGCGCGCACGTGGTGGACGTCGCCTGCCGGCAGATCGCGGCCACTCGCAATGCGGGCGCGCGGGCGGCGACCGGCGACGTGTTCATCTTCCTCGATGCGGACACGCTCCTCCCGGAAGCGGTCCTGCGGGCGGCGCTGCGCGCGCTCGAAGACGGCGCGATGGGCGGCGGGGCGCGCGTCAGGTTCGACGGCCTCTCCCCGCTGGGGCTGCGGCTGTTCATGGTGGTGTTTAGCTTCTTCTATTTCACAATGATGAGGTGGGCGGCGGGATGTTTCATCTTCGTGCGGCGCGACGCCTTCGAGAAGGCGGGCGGGTTCGACGAGCGCTACTATGCCAGCGAGGAGATACACCTCAGCAAAGCACTGAAGCGCCAGGGCAGGTTTGTGATTGTGCGAGAGGCCGTGGTGACGTCAGGCCGCAAGGTGCGGCTGTACAAGGTCCGTGAGGCGCTCAGACCGCTGTGGCGGATTCTGTTGCACGGCCGGCGTGGCTTGCAGCGGCGCGAAGGCCTGGAGACGTGGTATGACGGGCGGAGGTGAATGCCGCCCGGCTTGGCCGCCGGACGCAGTCGAAATCCGGCGCGCTTGCGGTAGGATGCCAGTATGAGCAAGACAGTCCGCGGGAAGACACGGAAGAAAGCAGCCAGGAAACTAGCGGCGCTCCCGGACCTGCAGCCCGGCCAGCCGCATCCGGACGGCAACTCGCCGTTCTGTTCGATCCCGAAGGCACTCGCGGAACTGCGCGCCGGCCGCTTCATCATCGTGGTGGACGACGAGGACCGGGAGAACGAAGGCGACCTGGTGATCGCGGCCGAGAAGGTGAGCCCGGCGGCGATCAACTTCATGGCCAAGCACGCCCGCGGCCTGATCTGCCTGGCGCTTACCGAGCAGCGCTGCGACGAGCTGCAACTGCCGCTGCAGGCCAACTCGAACACCAGCCGCTTCGGAACGAATTTCACGGTCTCGATTGACGCGCGCAAAGGCGTGACGACGGGCATCAGCGCGGCCGACCGCGCCCGCACCATTCTGACCGCCATCAGCCGCAAGGCCAGGCCGGACGACCTGGTGCGGCCCGGGCACATGTTCCCGCTGCGCGCGCGCAACGGCGGCGTGCTGGTGCGCGCAGGGCAGACCGAAGGCAGCGTGGACCTCTGCAGGCTTGCGGGCCTGACGCCGGCGGCGGCGATCTGCGAGATCATGAACGACGACGGGAGCATGGCGCGCCTCTCGCAGCTCGAGCTTTTCGGCGCGGAGCACAAACTGACGATCGTCTCCATCCGCGACCTGATCGAGTACCGGCGCGCCACGGAGAAGCTGGTGGAGCGCGTTGCGGAGACACGCCTGCCCACCCGCTTCGGCCAGTTCACGCTCCACGCCTACCAGTGCTGCGTGGGTGACAGCAGCGAGCACCACCTGGCCATGACCATGGGCGACATCCGCCCCGGCGTGGTGCAGACGGAGCCGGTGCTGGTGCGGGTGCACAGCGAGTGCCTCACCGGCGACGCGCTGGGCAGTCTGCGCTGCGATTGCGGCGCGCAGCTCGTCGCGGCGCAGCAGGCCATCGCCAAGGCCGGCAAGGGCGTGATCGTGTACATGCGCCAGGAAGGGCGCGGCATCGGGCTGGTGAACAAGCTGAAGGCGTACGCGCTGCAGGAGCGGGGCCATGACACGGTCCAGGCCAACCTGGCGCTGGGCTTCAAGCCCGACCTGCGCCGCTACGGACTGGGCGCGCAGATACTGGCGGACCTTGGCGTCCGCCAGTTGCGGCTGCTGACCAACAACCCGCGCAAGATCGTCGGCCTGGCCGGCTACGGGCTGGATGTGGTCGAGCGGGTGCCGATTGAGATCGCGCCGGCGCAGTACAACGCGCAATACCTGCGGACGAAGAAGGCGAAACTCGGCCACCTGCTCGAAGACGTGTGACGCACGCGGGCCAAAAAGGTTTTGACCGCCGCCGGTCCTCTCACTACCCTGCGTATGACTGGCAGCCGGGCACGACAACGGAGGAGTGGTTCCAGGAGAGGCCGAGATGGGGAAGCCGCGGTCGAGTCTGAAGTTCCTGAAATACGCCGACAAGGTCGAGACGTACCATGCCGGCGACGTCATCTTCCGCCAGGGCGATCGGGGCGAGATCATGTACGTCATCAAGGCGGGCACCCTGGACCTGCGCATCAATGACCGCACCGTGGAGACGCTGGACGCCAACGACATCATGGGCGAGATGGCGCTGCTGGACAACGAGACCCGCAGCGCCACCGCCGTTGCGGTGACCGACTGCCAACTCGTGCCGATCAACAGCGAGAAGTTCGCCTATCTGGTCAAGGAGACGCCGTTCTTTGCCGTGGAGGTCATGCAGATCATGGCGCGGCGCCTGCGTCGCATGAACCGCGGAACGACACAGGTCAACGCGGACAGGACGATCATATCGAGGCGGCAGTAGCGCCGGACCGCCGGCCCGCGTGCAGCGGCGGTCTCGGCAAGGCGCGGCCGTCACGCCCGCCGCTGGGGGACGAGGCGGTCACGGTGCCAGTTGAGCAGGTCGCGCAGCGTCTTTTCGAGCGGAAGCTCGGGAGACCAGCCGCAGGCGGCCTTGAGCTTCTCATAACTGCCGCGCACATCCATCACATCCGTTTCGCGGACACGGCTGGGATCACGCCGGACCTCGACTTTGACGCGCGCCATCTGCACCAGCGTGTTCAGGACGTGCTCGACCGTCACGCTTGTGCCGCTGGCCAGGTTGTAGGCCTCGCCATTCGCCGCGTGCAGAGCCAGCAGGCGGTAGCCGCGGACAATGTCGCGGACGTCCGAGAAGTCGCGGCGCGGGGACAGGTCGCCGACGCGGATCACCGGCTCCGCGCCCATCTCGACCTGCGCGATCTGCTCCGCGAACGTGGAACAGACAAAATCGGGACGCTGCCGCGGGCCGGTATGGTTGAACGGCCGCGCGATCACCACATGCAGGCCGTAGGTGTGCACGAAGGGGTGCGCCGCCAGTTCCATGGCCGCCTTGCCGGCGGCGAAGATGTTCGCCGGCGAGAAGGGTTGGCTCTCCGTGACGGGCAGGTTCTCCGGCTTCACCGGCCCGTACACCTCGGCGGAGCTGACGATCACCACGCGCGTGCGCGGGCTCTGCGTGCGCACGGCCTCGAGCAGGTGAATGGCGCCGAGGAGGTTGACCTCGTAGGTGCGCGCCGGCTCGCGCTGCGCGTCGTGAATCACGCTGATGGCGGCGAGATGGAAGAGCAGGTCGAAGTGGGCTTCCCGCAGGGTGCCGCGCATGAAATCCGGCTGCGCCAGGTCTCCCACGCGCAGCGTGATCTGGTCAAGGCAGTGCATGAGGTTGGTGGTGCGCGAGCCGGGGCGGCACGTGCCCCACACCTCGTCGCCCAGGCTGAGGCAGTGGTCCGCCAGGTGCGACCCCGCAAATCCTTCCGCGCCGGTAATCAAGACTCGCATAATGCCTGCCCGTGGCCCTGCGGCTGAGCCCCGCTGTCACGCCCGCACGTTCTCGCGCCGGCCGTCACACCACGTTCTCACCTTGCGTCCCGACCGGATGGCCAAAGAACTTCGCCTTGATGATCGTGATGATCGCCGGCAGCAGCGAGACGAAGATGATGAGCATGATCGTCGCCTCGACGTTGTTCTTGACCCAGTCCTTTGTCCCCAGGTAATACCCGAGGGCACTCAAGGACGCAATCCACCCTATGCCCCCGCAGACGTTGTACGCCAGGAAGCGGCGGTAGCGCATCTGCGCGATGCCGGCGACAACTGGCGCGAAGGTGCGGATCAGCGGCACGAAGCGGGCGATGACGATCGTCTTGCCGCCATGTTTCTCGTAGAACGCCTTGGTGTACAGCAGGTGGTCGCGGCGGAAGAAGAGCGTCTTCTCGCGCTTGTACATCGCCTCGCCGGCCTTGTAGCCGATCCAGTAGCCCACCGTATCGCCGACGATCGCGGCCGGCATGAGGATGAGGTTCAACAGCCAGATGTTGAGATGGTTGTCGCCAAGCAACTGGTTGCCCGGCACGCACGCCAGCCCCGCGGCAAACAGCAGCGAATCGCCGGGCAGGAAGAACCCGAAGAACAACCCCGTCTCAACGAAGATAATGAGCGCCATTCCGGGATAGCCGACTGTCCTGACAACCGTCTGAACATCATAGAGCTGGGTGAACCAGTCAATGATCTGCTGCATTCCGCTCCCTTCGGTCACTTCTGCCGTCGCTGTACTCTCCCGCGTGGTTCGGCGCAAGGCAAGTCAAAATGCAGCCCGAGCTCGAGACCAGGCTCGAGGCCGTTCTCGTTCAGCAGCCCCTTGGCCCTCGACCGCGCCAACTGGAGCTCGTCCGGCAGCAGTTTGCGCGGCGTCAGGGCCACGCTGTTGGTGCTGAAGGCGTAGAAGTGCAGCCGGTCCTCGCCGCGGAGCGCCAGGCCGGCCAAGTCCGCCAGCGCGGCCGCTCGCCCCTGATCGGTGGCCAGCGACGCCAGGTCCGGTCCGCAGAGCAGGGCGGCCTTGCAGAACGGCGTCGGCGGCTTGGAGAAACGGTCGCCGGGGAACGACAGCGTCTCCTGGACATCCACGAACACCGGGAGCGTGCCGGCGGTGGCGTCGTACAGGCGCTGCGCTTCCTCAAGCGTCAGGCCCTTGAACCTGTCCTTGGCGGTATCTACGTAGACCACCGCCGCACTGCACTCAGACGTATAGCACAGGTCGAACGCCTTGCCCTCGCGGTCTTCGCGCGGCTCGTACAGCGCATCCGCCAGGTTCCGCGTCTTGAGGAATCCCGCCGGCCGGACGCGGCGCTCAATGAACGCCGGCAGCCCCAGGGGCGACACGTCGCGGTCCCTGGGTTTGGGGCCGAAGCGCTCCCGTTGCCCGTCCCAGGCGAGGATGATGCCGCAGAAGAGGTCGAACGTCTGCCGGTTGTCGGCGTCGAGGCTCACCGCCAGGGTCAGCAGATCGAGTCTGCGCTCCTGCTTGTCGTCGTCGCGCAGGACCAGGTAGCGGCCTTCGAGCACCTCGGAAGTGCAGCGTGCGTAGCGCGCCCGGAATATGCGACAGAGCCGTTCGGCGCCTTCCACCGTGAAGACCGGCTCAGTGAGATAAAACGCGCAGGCGTGATGCAAAGACAAGCCGGCCAGCACCGCTTGCGCGCCCAGCGGCCCGAAGTTGAGTGCCGTCCGGAACTCGCCCTTCGAGAGCATGCCTGTGCCGCCGCCGGGTTTCGTGGCGTCCTCGGTCACCTCCAGTGACAGGCCGCGCGACGCCAGGACTTCGCGCGCGGCCTTGTGGAGTTCAGGGTAGGACAACCCCACGAAACATTCCATTCGGCCGCCGGATAGGCCGGGCTCAAACGCCGCCGCCCATTCGCGGTATGTTCCCTGGCCGGGGTCAAGCTTGGGGTCGTTTATCAGGGGCGTGTCCAGCCGGCTGAAGAGCCCTTTGTCGCGGTCGGGCTTCAGCGTCTTCTCGGAGAACTCCTGGAACGCCTCGCGGCTCACCCCCGGCGGCCGGAAGATGAACCACATCCCGGGCGCCACCTGGCGGTACACGATCTTCGGCCCTTCCATCGAGAAGAGTCCCTCGCGCGTGCCGCGCGCAAGCATCTCGTTCCAGACCGCGCGCAGCGAAAAATACTGTCCGTACGCCTGCTTGATGGACTCCTCCGTTTCATCCGCCAGCGCAACCGGCACTGCCGCGCCGTCCCTGGACACGCGCCAGAACTCGCGCGACGCCAGTTTGCCATCTCTGAGGGTGTACTCGATCTGCATGTCGTCGCCGCTCTCGGGAAAGACGTGGCAAAACAGGATTCGATCGGGCCGCGCGTCCGCTTCAGGCTCGTTGCACGCCGGGCAAGCCCGCGGGACCATCTGCCCCTGGCGCGGGGAGTACATCTCGGACGATGGCGCCTTCTTCCGGCTGGCCACCTCGACCGCCTGGTGCACCGCCGCCAGGTTGTCGAACGGCTGGCGCTTCAGACGCGGGAACGTGCCGAAAACGTAGGGCTTGCCACACTTCGGACAGGTCCGCAGCGCAAAGGCGATGTCGGGCGCGAAGGCGCCGTCCGCCTTCAACGCCTTGGCGCGAAACGCGCGCAGATCTTTGGGATAGTCCAGCGCGCGCGGCGGCGCGGGATCAGCCGCCGCCAGCGCGGCAGGCCAAAGAAGCAGAGCGACAACAACCCGGAAACTGAAAACCGAAATCCGAAATCCGATTCGAGGCATCCACGGCTCCAGAACAGCCTGCGCCATACTACCCACACTGAACTGGTAGCGCCAGCAGTGGCGGCACGGACACGGCGAGGCGACGAGGCTATTGGCTATCAGCTATTGGACCTGCGCGCGGCGGCCGGCCGCCAGTAGCCAGTAGCCAATAGCCAATAGCCAATAGCTGACAGCCCTTTATACTTCCCGCATGCCTGAGTCCACGCAATTCCCCGACCTGCCACTGCTTTCCTCGCCGCAGAACCAGCGCGTGAAGGACTACGTGGCGCTCCGCAACGACGGCAACCTGCGCCGCGAACAGCAGCGCTTCCTGCTCGAAGGCCGCCGCGCCGTCGCCGCGGCGCTCAGCCTGCCGCATGTCCACATTCACGAGGTCATCTTCTGCGAACACCTGCTCTCGCCCGAACTGGACCTGGTCCTGCAGGCGCGGGACCGGCGCATCCCTCTGACGCGCGTCAGCAAGGACGTCTTCAAGAAGATCGCGGACGTCATGACGCCACAGGGGATTGCCGCCGTCGTGCAGATCCCGCAGTGGCGCGCCGAGGACATCCTGCGCCGCCCCGACGCCCTGCTGGTGGCCGCGTGCGGCGTGCAGGACCCCGGCAACGTCGGGACGCTGATCCGTTCCTGCGAAGCGGCCGGCGCGGCCGGGCTGGTCACGCTGGAAGGCACCGCCGACCCGTTCAACGCCAAAGGAGTGCGTGCGACCGCAGCGGGCCTGCTGGCGCTGCCCATCTTGCGTTTCAAGACCGATGACTTCCTCCGCACCGCGGCGCAGGAGAGGCTGCGCCTGGTTGCGACGTTGGCTCACGGCGGCGTGCCCTACCGGCAGTTCGATTGGCGCGCGCGCCCACTGGCGTTGTGCATCGGCAGTGAAGGCGCGGGCTTGCCGCCGGCTATCGCGGCGGCGTGCCGCGAGCAGGTCAGCATTCCCATGAAAGGCCAGGCCGAAAGCCTCAATGCGGCGGTGGCGGCGAGCATATTGCTGTTTGAGGCGCAGGGGTAGGGACAGGCTATCCAGCTTGTCCGGGCCGGCGCGGCCAGCGGCAGACGATGGGCAGGATGCTGTGAGATGAGCGGCTTGAACAAGAACCCACAGATCGGAGCGCTGCGCCGGCGCGGCATGTCGCTCACTCACAAGTTCGCTATCGTGCAACTGTTGGTCACCCTCCTCATCACGCTTCTGGTCGGCCTGGTTGCCGCCAGCAACCTCCAGGAACGACTGCTGGACGGGCTCAAGCGTTCGGGCTACCGAGAGGCCCTGGCCTTGCACGCCTATGCGCAGTCCGTGGTCCAACGTCTGAAAGGCGTGCGAGACTCGCGTGATTTCTGGAAGATCCTGGAGGTCTACAGGTCGGGCGTGGCTGTGGACGGCACGGCTCGCGCCGACGCGTCCTGCGCACAGGACAGAGCGTACCTGAAGCGCATGCTGAACGGCGACCAGCACATCAAGGACGTGGCGGTTCTCGCTTCCCCTGACGCCAGGGACCAACCGGAGGCGATCGTTGTGCGCGGCGATGACGCCGCGGCGACGTTTGCCGCGGCTCCTGAGAGAGGGCTGCCCGTCAAAGTGGCCAACCCCGACCCAGACGTGAGTATCTACTGGGGCGAATACCGCGGTGAGCGCTGCCTGTATTTTCGCGTGCCCCTGGAGAAGGGCGCCGAGGGCAAGGGTGTCCATTCCGTGGTCGTGCTGGTGCTCTCGACCGGCGATCTTGACGAGCAGGCGCGGAGTCTGCGCAACCGGATATTCCTCGTCGGCATGCTGCTGGCGGCCGCCAGCGCGGGCCTGGCGCTGGCCCTGGCGTCGAAGATCACGCGGCCGATCAAGACGCTCGTGGAAGACATCAACGCCGTCGCCAAAGGCGACCTCGATCACGAGAGCGACGTCCCCAACAAAACCGGCGATGAAGTCGGCCTGCTGGCCATGGCCTTCAACCGGATGACCCGCTCGCTGCGCGACGCTCAGGAGAGTGACCGCGACCGCGAGCGGATGGAAAGCGAGATGAACTCCGCGAAAGCCATTCACGCCAACCTGCTGCCCGCGAAGATGCCGCAGATTCCGGGCCTGGACATCTTCACCGCCTACAACTGCGCCAAGGAGGTCGGGGGCGACTACTACGACTTCATCCCCGTCGGCGACGCGGAACACCTCGCCTTCTGCGTGGCGGACGTGTCGGGCAAGGGCATCCCGGGCAGCATGGTGATGGGCACGACGCGCACGATCCTGCGCATGATGGCCGTCAATAACCTCTCCCCCGCTGACGTGCTGTCCAAGACCAACTTCCACGTCGCGCGCGACATCAAGCGGGGCATGTTCGTCACCTGCATATACGCCATCCTTAACGTGCGCACGAAGGACATGACTGTGGCCTCGGCGGGCCACACCCCCATGCTGGTCTGGCGGGCTGCCACGAAGAGTATTGAGGAGGTGCGGCTCAAGTGTCTGGCGTTGGGTATGGATAAGGGACCGGTCTTCAACAGGATGATCCGGGACCAGAAGGTGCAACTGCATCAGGGCGACCGCGTCGTGCTCTACACTGATGGCGTGACGGAATGCATGAACGAGCAACGGCAACAGTGGGGCGACGAGGCGCTCCGTGGGTTCACCCTGAGGAACGCCACGCTGCCATCCAAGGAATACGGGCGCCTGCTGTACCACGCGTTGGAGGAACATCAGGGCCGGGCAGAGCAGCACGATGACATAGCGATAACGACGTTCCGGATCACGGGAGACGCGAACGGGTAAGTGTCAGCATGAAAGGCCAGGCTACGGCCTCCGCCTTCTGTGCTTCGCCAGCAGTTCCGCGCGCTCGGGATCGTTGGCCAGCGAGTAAAGGTGAGAGTACAGCGCGTAGAGCGTGTCCACGTCCAATGCCGTCTCGAAACGTTTGGCCATCTGCAGCGTTGTGGTCTTCTGCGGGACCAGACCGATCGCAGCCGCGACATCGCGCAACGCCTCCGCGGGCGGGAACACGGGGTGCCGGAAGCCCGTCAGCAGCATGGCCGCCAGTTCCTCGCGGTCAAAGACCTGCAGATCGCTCAGGAAACGCCGCACCTCGTGCCCCTTCAAGCTGAACAGGTAATCCAGGTTCAAGTTGCGCTGCCGCAGGAAGAACGTCTCAAGGAAGCGCTGCAGCAAGGCCACACGCTGCGCCGCACGCGGCTGGCGGCCCAGCACAGCTACCAGGGCCTGTGGCCGCGAGACGCGCACTTCGTTCCAATCCACAAAGTGCAGCATCAGCCTGCGGGCGGCATCGGCCCCTTCCGCGGGGGCGCCGTGCAGCCCCAGCGCCACGCCGGCCACGATCTGGGCGTTCTTGGCCGAAACGGCCTCGACGGCGGCGGCGTCAGCCGACGACGGCGGCGGCGCTACGGCAGGCCACTGGACGTTGCCGTAACGGTGGTCCTGAGTCTGGATGAAACTCGCAACTCTTGTCCGAAGTGCGTCGGCCATGGTATGATCCAGAAATCCGAAACTCGAGATCCGAAACCCGAACCGCCTGCTGAGCCACGAAATCCTACCCACTGACGCGGGGAATTCGAATGTCGAAACGCGAAATCCGAGAACCCGTTTCGTGCTTCGAATCGCGGGTCCCGGGTTTCCACGTTTTCACGCGAGGCTTGTCCTGGCCGCTCGCACAAACTGCGCCACCCGGGCCGGGTCTTTGACCCCGGGCGCCGTCTCCACACCGCTGGCAACATCAACCCAGTCCGGCCTGACGCGCCTCACTGCCTCGCCCACATTGCCGGGATGGAGCCCGCCCGCCAGGACGAGAGACTTGCTCCGCTTGATGCCTTTGAGTATCTCCCAGTCAAACGTCCGCCCCGTGCCGCCACGCGCGCGCGAAACGAAAGCGTCTACCAGCCAGGCGTCACACGGATAGTGCGGCAGCGCCGCCAGATCTTCTTCCCGCGCCACCCTGAAAGCCTTCCACACAACAACGTTGGCCGCCAGGCGCTGCTTGAGCCGCAAACAAAAGGCCGGCGTTTCGTCGCCGTGCAACTGGATTATCCGCAGACCAAGGACCTCAGCCACACGCAGGACATCGCGGAGTCTCGGGTTGACAAACACGCCGGCCCATTGCACGGCGCCGGCAACCCGCGCCCGCCTGATGAGCGCCCGGGCGCGCCGCAGTCCACCGATGAAGCGCGGGCTTTCCCTGACGAAGTTCAGGCCGAGCGCATCAGCGCCGGCCACGGCCGCCGCGCGGGCGTCCTCGGGACGCGTGAGGCCGCAGACCTTCACGCGGACGCGGCCTTGATGGCGATTACCGCTTGATCCCATAGCGTGCCGCCTTGGCATACAGGGTGGAACGGCTCATCTTGAGTTCCTGGGCGGCGCGGCTGAGATTCCATTTGCTCTTCCGCAGTATGACCAGCAGCGCCTGCCGTTCAGCCTCTTCCAGAGGTTCATTCTACTAGTGCGCTGTTCCATTTGCAAGAACTGTCGTTGCACGATGTGCATATGCCGTCTCGGTGGGTCGGTAACGACGGTGGCAATCCGGTACGGTGGTTCATCGCCTTCTTATCGGCCTCACCTGGGATGGTCGAGGGAAGCGGGAACAGGCCGAGGACGTCCGGCCCAATGTACCGGCGCGGTTACCATGGCCGTGCCAAGAACGCTGGCGAATTGCGACCACGCCCGGGGTCGTGGCACGTGCTTCGCTCGAAATGCAGTCCCAGGAGGCGTCCGGCAGTGTTAGTGCGCCATTTCGACAGGCTACCGGCATCGCGCGAGGGGCTTTTTGTGTGTTCGGCTGACTCGATGCCGGCCGATTAGAGAGAAAATGGCGCTTTTGCAGTAGGTGGACGGGTACTATAAGATAGGGTCAAGGAGATGTTGGACGGTTCTTCACGTCCGACTGCTAAGAGGATGCGCACATGTTTGACCGTTTCACTGATCGCGCACGGAAGGTCATAAGCTTCGCTCGGCAGGAAGCCGAGCGCTTCAACCATGACTACATCGGCACTGAGCACATTCTACTTGGACTGGTGAAGGAAGGCTCCGGCGTTGCGGCGAACGTCCTTGAGAACCTCGACGTGGACCTGGAGAAGGTGCGCCTCGAGGTCGAGAAGCTGGTCAAGCCGGCGCCGGACGTGGTCACCATGGGCCAATTGCCGTTCACGCCCCGCGCCAAGAAAGTGCTTGAGTTCGCCATTGATGAAGCGCGCGCGCTGGACCACAACTACGTCGGCACCGAACACCTGCTGCTGGGCCTGCTGCGCGAGCAGGAAGGCCTGGCGGCGCAGGTGCTGATGAACCTGGGCCTCAAACTCGAGGACGTGCGCAACGAGGTCATGGAATTCCTCGGCGCCGAGACGCAGCAGAGCAAGGACCCGGACGCGCACAGCGGCGAACCGTCCGGCTCGGGCAGTTCATCCGGCACGGCGGCGGCCAAGCAGGGCGAAAGCAAGACGCCCGCGCTCGACAGCTTCGGCCGCGACCTGACTGAGCTGGCGCGCGAAGGCAAACTGGACCCCGTCATCGGCCGGAAGAATGAGATCGAGCGGGTCCTGCAGATCCTGGCGCGGCGCACCAAGAACAACCCGGTGCTGCTCGGTGAGGCCGGCGTGGGCAAGACCGCGATCGTCGAAGGCTTCGCGCAGATGGTCGTCGAGGGCGAAGTCCCCGAACTGCTGCGCAACCGGCGCGTCGTCGTCCTCGACCTGGCGATGATGGTCGCGGGCACCAAGTACCGCGGGCAGTTCGAGGAACGGATCAAGGCCGTGATGAACGAGGTGCGCCGCAGCAAGAACGTCATCCTCTTCATTGACGAACTGCACACCCTGGTCGGCGCGGGCGGCGCGGAAGGCAGCATTGACGCCAGCAACGTGCTCAAGCCCGCCCTGTCGCGCGGCGAAGTGCAGTGCATCGGCGCGACCACGCTCGACGAGTACCGCAAGTACATCGAGAAGGACTCGGCGCTCGAACGGCGCTTCCAGACGATCATGGTCAACCCGCCGACGCAGGAAGAGACCGTTGCCATCCTGAAGGGCCTGCGCGACAGATACGAGGCGCACCATCGCGTGCGCATCACCGACGAGGCGATCCAGGAAGCCGTGACGCTCTCCGACCGCTACGTCACCGGCCGCTTCCTGCCGGACAAGGCCATTGACGTGATAGACGAATCCGGCTCGCGCATCCGCCTGAGCAAGATGACGCGGCCGCCGGACCTGAAGGACATCGAGCGCGAGATCTCCGAGCTGGAGATGGAGAAGGAACAGGCGGTCGCCGGCCAGGATTTCGAGACCGCGGCGGAATACCGGGACCGCGCCGACATCCTGCGCAAGCAGATGGAACGCATCAAGAAGGAGTGGCGCGAGTCGTCATCGGAGACGGTGGGCGTCGTGGACGCGGAAACGGTGCGTGAGGTCATCAGCAAGATGACCGGCATCCCGCTCCGCAAGATGCAGGGCCAGGAGACCGAACGGCTGCTCAAGATGGAAGAGTCGCTGCATAAGCGCATCATCAGCCAGGAAGAAGCCATCACCACCATCGCCAAAGCCGTGCGGCGCAGCCGCGCGGGCTTGAAGGACCCGCGGCGTCCCATCGGCTCCTTCGTCTGCCTCGGCCCGACCGGCGTGGGCAAGACGCTGCTGGCCAAGGCGCTGGCCGAGTTCATGTTCGGCGACCAGGACGCGCTGGTGCAGATTGACATGTCCGAGTACATGGAGAAGCATGCAGTGTCGCGGCTGGTCGGCGCGCCGCCGGGCTACGTGGGCTACGAGGAAGGCGGGCAGCTCACGGAGAAGATCCGCCGGCGCCCCTACTCGGTCGTGCTGCTGGACGAGATCGAGAAGGCGCACCCGGAGATATTCAACATCCTGCTGCAGATCATGGAGGACGGTCGCCTCACCGACAGCTACGGCCGCCACGTGGACTTCCGCAACACGATCTTGATCATGACCTCGAACATCGGCGCGAAGCTGATCAAGGACTCGGGCGCGATCGGTTTCGGGCGGCGCTCAGAGGAAAACACGTACGCCGACCTGAAGCGCAAGCTGACGCAGAAGATGGAAGAGGAGTTCCGGCCCGAGTTCATCGCGCGCCTGGACGATGTGATCGTCTTCCACCACCTGACCAAGGACGACATGGGCAAGATCGTGTATCTGGAAGTGGCGCAAGTGGCCAAGCGGCTGCGGGAGAAGCAAATCCTGCTCACGCTGACCGACGATGCGCTCGCCTTCCTGGTGGAGAAGGGCACGAACCTCGACATGGGCGCCCGCCCGCTGCGCCGCGCGGTGGAGCGGTACATCGAAGACCCGCTCAGCGAGGAAATCCTGCGCGGCGCCGTGCCGCTGAAGACGAAAGTCGAGACGCTGCCCGACCAGAAACGCGAGAACCTCGTCTTCCACGTCATCGGCGAATATGAGCCCGGGCTGCCTGTGGCCGTTGCCGAAGCGGTCCCCACCGGCGGCATGTCCGCTCCGCCCGCACCGCGCTCAGGCGGCATGCGCGGCGGCGCCGGCGCGGCCAGCGGAGGATAAGGCTCTCGACCTCTGCCACGGACGCTGGGACGCTGCACGCGTTCCTCTTGTTGCGGCAGCCTGTCCTTGAAATCGCACCAGCATCCCATAGCGTTCTGCTGACTGCCGTGACGCCGGCTTCTGCCATGGAAGCAAGCGTATCCGAGTTGCGCGCGCTGAGGAGACACATGAAGCCATTCAGGACATTCGCCAGTGACAACTGCGCCGCCGTCCATCCGCGGATCATGGCGGCGCTGCTCGCGGCAAACAGCGGCCATGCCGAATCCTACGGCAAGGACCGTTTCACCCACTCTGCCATCGGGAAGTTCCAGGAGCATTTCGGCCGCGATGTTGACGTGTACTTCGTCTTCAACGGCACAGCGGCCAATGTGCTGTCGCTGAAAGCGATCACGGAGAGCTTCCACGCCGTGCTCTGTTCCGAGTGGTCCCACTTGAACCGTCACGAATGCGGCGGGCCGGAGCGGTTCCTCGGCTGCAAGCTCATTGACCTGCCGTCATCGCACGGCAAGATCCGCGTTGCGGACATCGAGCCCTGGCTGACCGAATACGACGAGCACTATGCCCAGCCCAAGGCGATCTCCATCACGCAGGCCACCGAACTCGGAACATTGTACCGGTCTGACGAGGTGCGGGAGATCGCGCGCGCCGCCCATCGCCACGGACTGCTGCTGCACATGGATGGCGCGCGAATCTGCAACGCTGCAGCGGCGCTCAGGGAGCCGCTGCGGAAAGTCACGCGCGACCTGGGCGTGGACGTTCTGTCGTTCGGCGGCACCAAGAACGGCCTGATGTTCGGCGACGCCGTGGTGTTCTTCGACCGGCAACTCTCGCGGAACTTCAAGTACATCCGGAAGCAGGGCCTGCAGCTTGGGTCGAAGATGCGCTACATCGGCGCGCAGTTCGACGCGCTCCTGACGGACGGACTCTGGCTGGAGTGCGCCGCACACGCGAACCGCATGGCGGCGCTGCTGGCGAAGCTGATGCGCACCGTCCCCGGGGTCAACGTCGTTGAGAAGGTCGAGACCAACGTGGTCTTCGCACAGATACCCAAGAGCAAGGTCAAAGCACTTCAGAG
>Ga0315282_10006873_pt1 | contig 18884 bp, 14 predicted proteins | sample YL17G07_20_MG_FD_203693 | JGI IMG/M metagenome (GOLD analysis project Ga0315282, IMG submission 203693) | Sediment microbial communities from Yellowstone Lake, YNP, Wyoming, USA - YL17G07_20 | ecosystem: Environmental > Aquatic > Freshwater > Lake > Sediment | place: USA: Wyoming | collected...
AGCGCCTTGCTGGCCGCGAGGAACATCGCGTCGGTCACCTTCGGCGACTTCGACACCAGCGCGCCGAGCCCGATTCCCGGGAACACGAACGTGTTGTTGCACTGCGACGCGACGATGCGCCGCGCCTTGAAGTCGACGGGCGCGAACGGGCTGCCCGTCGCGACCAGGCCGCGGCCCTCGGTTGCCTTCGCCACCTCCTCCGGCGCACATTCGCATCGCGCCGTCGGGTTCGACAACGGCATGACGATCGGCCGCTCGTCGTTCTGCGCCATCTGCTCGAGGATCTCCTTGCTGAACAGGCCCGGCTTCGCGGTGACGCCGATGAGCACGGTCGCCTTCGCGTTGCGGATCACGTCCGTCAGGCCGATCGTGTTCGGCGTCTCGAGCTTCCAGTTGGCGACTGACGACCGCGCCTGCGCGAACGGCCGCTGCGGTTCCTCGAGTCCCGGCGTGTCGACGAAGAGCAGGCCGGGCTGATCGACCGCGAAGATGCGGCGCCGGATTTCCTCGTCGGCCAGCCCTTCCTCGCGCAGCATGGTGCGGATGTTGCAGGCGATGCCGACGCCCGCCTGTCCCATCCCGACAATCACGAAGCGCTGCTCCTTGAAGCTGCTCTTCTTGATTCGCATCGCGGTCATGAGCGCCGCCAGCGCCGTCGCCCCGGTTCCCTGGATGTCATCGTCGAACGACAGCACGCGCTCGCGGTACCGCTCGAGCAGCATGAACGCCTTCTGCTTCGAGAAGTCCTCCCACTGGATCAGCGCGTGAGGGAAGTTGCGCTTCACGCCGAGCACGAAGTTCTCGACCAAGTCGTCGTACGCCTTTCCGGTCATCCGCTGACACGCGTGACCGAGGTACAGCGGGTCGCGAAGCAGCCGCTCGTTGTTGGTGCCGACATCGAGGCAGATCGGCAGGCAGCAGCCGGGGTGCAGCCCGCCTGCCGCGACGTAGAGATTCACCTTGCCGACCGGGATGCCCATGCCGTCCGAGCCGAGGTCGCCGAGGCCGAGGATGCGCTCCCCGTCGGTGACGACGATCAGGGAGACCTGCGGCAATGACACGCTCTGGAAGATCTCATCGATGTTGTTGATGTTCTCAGGGCTGATGTAGAGGCCGCGGTAGCGCCGCGTGATGTGGCTCAACTGCTGGCACGCGGTACCGACGGTCGGCGTGTAGACGATCGGCACCATCTCGGTGAGGTTGTCGCACAGCAGCTTGTAGAACAGCGTCTCGTTGCGATCGAGCAGCGCCTGCAGGTAGATGTAGCGCTCGAGGTCGTCCGGCTTGCGCTGGTACATCTCGAGGCTGCGCTCCACCTGCGTCTCGATGTTCGAGATGCCCGGGCGCACCAGTCCGAGCAGATCCAGGGCGTGGCGTTCCTCGAACGAGAAGGCGGACGCCTTGTTCAGCAGCGGGTCGTTCAGCAGTTGCTGCCCGCGAAGGTAGACCTCGTAGTACTCCTCACCGGTGAGTGGATCGATCCTGAAAGAGAAGTTTTTCATGAGTCCTCGCCTGGCCTCTCGGCTATGAATGACGGTATGACGGCGCCGGGAGACCGACTGGCACCTGTTGCCGGGCGTCGGCTTCGGGGGAAGTGGCACCCGCCGGGGGAAGATGCGGTGGCAACCGAAGCGAACCTGGAGAAAAATGTTGTGGCTGAAGCAACCGGGTGTCAAGCGGCTCTGGTCCCTGGTCCCTGGTTCGCACCAGGAACCAAGGACCAGGAACCAAGAACCAGCAAAAGGACCAGCAATCTGCGATGTGCCCCCAGCGTGAGGATGCAGGCCTCCGTCGAATTACTCCGCGATGCCTGATTGGTCGGTTGCGGATTACCGGCGCATTTTGCCGCAGGTCCGGCAGATGCGACTGGCTCCCGCCGCCCGATGGCAGACGCGGCCACAAACCATAAGTCTATCATCTACAAACATTTAACCGCTGGAGTGCCACGGGATCCGAAGGCCGCGCCTCGTGGTACCACGCTTGCGAAATGACAGTCACCTTCGACGTTGCGTCGTTTCATCCTGAGCTTGGCGGCCGGCGCCTCGGCCGGTGTGCCAGTGCACCGGGTACACCGCAATCGAACCGGGTACGTGTCGCCTGAGCAGAAATGTACCCGGTGCAGTTTCAACTGCCGTGTTCCGCACCCTGGGAGAGGTGCTGTCGGTTGGTCTTCGCGCGGGGGCGCCGAACAGGTAAACTGTCCAGTCTGCTGATGGCGCCCGGCTGGTCGCACCATCTCACGGCAACCCAGCCCCGTCATTCATTCACGCAACGGCCGCTCTAATCCAAGGAGTACACGACATGATCATTCGTGATGACGACGTTTTCGATTATCACGAGAAGCCACGGCCCGGCAAACTGGAGGTCATCACTTCCAAGCCGTGCCTGACGCAGCTCGACCTGTCGATTGCCTACACGCCCGGCGTCGCGCGCCCATGCCTCGCCATCGAGAAGGATCCGGAGCTCGCCTACCGTTACACCGGCAAGGGCAACCTCGTCGCCGTCGTATCGAACGGGACCGCGGTGCTCGGCCTGGGCGACATCGGCGCGCTGGCGGGCAAGCCGGTGATGGAAGGCAAGGGCGTCCTGTTCAAGCGCTTTGCCGACGTGGACGTGTTCGACATCGAGCTGAACACGAAGGACCCCGAGGAGATCGTGCGCATCGTGAAAGCGCTCGAGCCGACCTTCGGCGGCATCAACCTGGAGGACATCAAGGCGCCGGAATGCTTCTTCATCGAGGAAACGCTGAAGAAGCAGATGAACATCCCGGTGTTCCACGACGACCAGCACGGGACGGCGATCATCTCGGGCGCGGCGCTCATCAACGGGCTCGAACTGGTGGGCAAGCGCGTCCAGGATGCGCGCGTGGTCTTCTGCGGCGCCGGCGCCGCCGGCATCGCTTGCGCGAACATGTACGTGAAGCTCGGCGTGAGCAAAGAGAACATCCTGTTCGTCGACACGGTCGGCGTGATCTACGAGGGCCGCACCGCGAAGATGAACCCGTACAAGGAACGATTCGCGGCGAAGACCAAGGCGCGGACGCTGGCGGACGCGATGAAGGGCGCGGATGTGTTCGTCGGCGTCTCCGGGAAGGACCTGGTCACGCCCGAGATGCTCAAGTCGATGGCCGATCGGCCGATCGTGTTCGCGATGGCGAACCCCGACCCGGAGATCTCGTACGAGCTGGCGACGTCGACGCGGCCCGACGTCATCATCGCGACGGGCCGGTCCGACTACCCGAACCAGGTGAACAACGTCCTCGGGTTCCCGTTCATCTTCCGCGGCGCGCTCGACGTGAGGGCGACCGCGATCAACGACGAGATGAAGCTGGCGGCCTCGCACGCGCTCGCGGCGCTGGCCAAGGAGGACGTGCCCGAGTCGGTGCTCAAGGCCTACGGCGTGAAGAGCATGTCGTTCGGCCGCGAGTACCTGATTCCGAAGCCGTTCGATCCGCGCGTGCTCACGTGGGAGGCGCCCGCGGTGGCGAAGGCGGCCATGGACACGGGCGTCGCGCGCAAGCCGATCGACGATCTCGACGCGTACCGCGAATCGCTCGAGCGCATCATGGGACCGTCGCGGAAGGTCATGCACATGGTCTTCCACAAGGTCAAGCGCGGGGCGGCGGGCACGCGCCGCGTCGTGTACCCCGAGGGCGAGGAGCCGTGCATCATCCGCGGCGCGCGCAACGTGGCGGACCAGGGGATCGCGCGGCCGATCCTGCTCGGCAACCGGACGCTGATCGGCGAGCAGGCGGCGGCGCTCGGCGTGGAAACCGGCGACTTCGAGATCATCGATCCGGCGACCTCGCCGCACTCCGCGGTGTTCGCCGACGAGCTGTACCGGATGCGCCAGCGCAAGGGGCTGACGCCGGGCCGGGCGGCCGACCTGATCCTCGACCCGACGCTGTTCGGCCTCATGATGGTGCGCCAGGGCGCCGCCGAGGGCTTCGTCGGCGGCATGAAGAAGCCGTACCCGGAAACCATCCGTCCGGCGCTTCAGATCGTCGGATTGTCCGAGGGCGTCTCGCGCATCTCGGCGCTGCACCTGCTGGTGCTGCGCGACCGGCTCTTCTTCTGCGCGGATACGATGGTGAACATCGAGCCGACCTCCGAGGAGCTGGCCGAGATCGCCTGCCTGGCCGCCGACACCGCGCTCTACTTCGACGTGCAGCCGCGCGTCGCGATGCTGGCGTTCTCGAGCTTCGGATCCGTCCGGCACGAGAAGGCCGAGCGCGTCGCGAGGGCGGCCGAGATCGTCAAGCTCCGCCGTCCCGATCTCGTCGTCGACGGCGAGATGCACCTGGACACGGCGGTCGTGCCCGAGATCGTCGCCAGCAACTACCCGCACTCGGCGGTCAAGGGCGACGCGAACGTGCTGATCTTCCCCGACCTCGCCTCGGGGAACATCGGCTACAAGCTGGTTCAGCACCTCGGCCGGGCGGACGTCATCGGTCCCATCCTCATGGGCATGCGGCGTCCGGTCAACGTGCTGCAGCACGGATCGACGGTGTCCGACGTGGTGAACACGACGGCGATCACGGTCGTCGCCGCCGAGATGCAGGCGCAGGCCGCCACCGCGCCGGCGGGGCTGCCCGCGGCGCTGCTCGGCGGCGGCGTGGTGGGCGCGTAGGCGCTCGAATGAAGGGGGGAAATCGGGAATCAGGCACGCGCGTTCATACATGGATCGATAAGGTTCGTCATTCGGCGGCTCTCTCATCGACACGGCGGCGATCGCGTTCAACGTCACGTTACGGCCTCATCCGAGCAACTTCGGATAGCGGGCGGCCCCGCACGGAGGTAAGTATGGCGAAGTTACAGGAGAAACTGGCAGCACAGATTCCCTCGCTCCGGGAGCACGTCAAGAAACTCCAGAAAGAACACGGCGCCAAGGTGATCTCGCAGGTCACCGTGGAGCAGGCCTACGGCGGCATGCGCGGCGTCAAGTCCCTCGTGTGCGATACCTCCGAGGTGCCGCCCGACAAGGGCCTCATCATCCGCGGGATTCCGATCGCGCAGCTCACGGAGAAGCTGCCCGAGGAGGTGCTCTGGCTGCTGCTGACCGGGGAGCTGCCGAGCGCCGCGGAAGTGGCCGACCTGCAGGCCGACCTGCACGCCCGCGCCGCGGTTCCGCCCTACGTGTGGGCGGTGCTCGCCGCGATGCCGTCCGATTCGCATCCGATGGTGATGCTCAACACGGCAATTCTCGTGCTCGAGCGTGAATCGGTGTTCCGCCAGCGCTACGATGCCGGGCTCAAGAAGGACGAGTACTGGGCGCCGACCCTCGAAGACACGCTCAACATCATCGCGAAGCTCCCGGCGATCGCCGCCGGCATCTACCGGCAGCGCTTCGGCAAGGGGCCGCGCATCGCGTCGGACCCGAAGCTGGATTGGGGCGGCGACTACGTGCACATGCTCGGGATCCCGGATCCGACGGGCGAGTTCGCGCAGTTGATGCGGCTCTACCTGACCCTGCATTCCGACCATGAGAGCGGCAACGTCAGCGCGATGACCACCGCGACGGTGAACTCCGCGCTGTCGGACCTCTACTACTCGCTGTCGGCCGGCCTGAACGGCCTCGCGGGCCCGCTGCACGGCCTGGCCAACCAGGAATGCCTGGCGTGGATCCTGGACACCAACAAGAAGTTCGGCGGCGCGCCGACGCCCGAACAGCTGAAGAAGTACGCCGAAGAAACGCTGGCGTCCGGCCGCGTGGTTCCGGGCTACGGACACGCGGTGCTGCGCATCACCGACCCGCGGTTCGATGCGTTCCTGGCGTTCGGCAAGAAGCACTGCCCGACCGACCCGGTGTTCCAGACGGTGGCACGCGTGTTCGAAACGGTGCCCGACGTGCTGAAACAGATCCAGAAGATCAAGGATCCGTGGCCGAACGTCGACGCGGGATCCGGCGGGCTGCTGTACCACTACGGGCTGACCGAGTTCCCGTACTACACGGTGCTGTTTGCCGTGTCGCGCGCGCTCGGCGTCTGCTCGCAGGCCGTCATGGCGCGGGCGCTCGGCCTGGCCATCACGCGGCCGAAGTCGGTGACGACCAAGTGGATCCAGAACGCCGTCGTGACGGCGCCGCCCGCAGGCGCGGCACCCGCGGGCGTGTAGACGTACGCACGGGTGCTAAGTGCTAAGTGCTGAGTGCCGAGTGCTGAGTGCGAGGTGGCGCTGGAACTGACGCTGTGCGCATCATCCAGGAATTGATGCGGCAGCCACGCGCGCCCCACTTCGCACTCGGCATGGAGCACATGGCACGCTGCACCCCGCACGGAGCACCAAGCACATAGCACTCGTTGGCACCCCTCCCCGCCTGCTGCGTCTTCCCCCCTTGCAGCTCATCCGTGATTCGGCGCAATATCAACAGCTGGGCATTCGTCTGGACACGTTGTCTCCGAGGACGCGCGTAGCGCGTCCCCAGGACGGGTCCCAAGGCGGTCCGTGAAGAGCCGCTCTTCAGGTCTCACGTGTCCGGCCTTGGGAGACGTCCAAAGGAGCGGACCGTGAACTTCCCTGTCTGGGAGGTGCCGCTGCTCGGCGGAAGCCTCCTCATCGCCATCATTGCCATCCTGCACGTGTTCGTCGCGCATTTCGCCATCGGCGGCGGCCTGTTCCTCGTGTGGACCGAGGCGCGCGCCTACCGGACCGGCGACCAGCCGCTGCTGCGCTACGTGCGGGCGCACTCCACGTTCTTCGTGCTCCTGGTCCTGGTGTTCGGCGCCGTCAGCGGGGTCGGCATCTGGTGGATCATCGCGCTGGTGAGCCCGTCGGCGACCTCGACGCTGATCCACTCGTTCGTGTGGGCCTGGGCGATCGAGTGGGTCTTCTTCTTCGTCGAGATCGCGGCCGCCTTCGTCTACTACTACGGCTGGGAGCGCCTCGACCGCCGCACGCACCTGGCCGTCGGCTGGATCTACTTCGCGGCTGCGTGGCTCAGCCTGTTCGTCATCAACGGCATCCTGACGTTCATGCTGACGCCCGGCCGCTGGCTGATGTCGCACACACTCGCCGACGGCTTCTTCAATCCGACGATGATCCCCTCGCTCGTCATCCGCACTGCCGTGGCCATCGCGCTGGCGGGCCTCTACGCGCTGCTGACCGCATCACGTGGCGGCACGTGGTGGCGGACGGCCGCGAGCGGCGGCGGTGACGACATGCTGCGGCAGCGCGTCACCCGGTATGCGGCGGGGTGGCTGCTGGTGGGCGCCGGCATCCTGCCGTTCGCCGGCGCGTGGTACGTCTCGCGCATCCCCTATGCGGCGCAGCTGCTCACCCTCGGCGGCGCGCCCGCCGTCACCATCTTCGCCGCCCTCTCCGTGATGCTGTCGCTCCTGATCGTGCTGATCACCTGGTTCGGGCCGTATCGCCACCCGGATCTGGCCAACGTGCTCGTCGCGTCCGTGCTCGTCGTGCTCGGCCTCGGCGTGACGGGCGTCACCGAATGGGTGCGCGAAGCCGTCCGCAAGCCGTACGTGATCTACAGCTACATGTACTCGAACGGCATCCTCCAGGCGGATCGCGCGGCCGTCGCCGACCGCGGCATCCTGCAGACGGCCAAGTGGGTGGACGTCCGGGCGGTGGCCCGCAACGGTGCGGAAGCGGCCGCGGAAGTGTTCCGGGTCGAATGCCGCAGCTGCCACACGATTGACGGGTACAACGCCGTGCGGCCGCTGCTCAAGGGATGGAGCGAGCCGTTCATCGACTATCAGCTGCAGCGGCTGAACGAGCTGAAGGGGTACATGCCCCCGTTTGTCGGCACCGACGCCGAACGACGCGCCCTTGCGATCTGGCTGGCCGAGGTCGGGAGGCGGCCGGCGCTGTCGGCGCCACCGTCACAGGCCGGCGCGGTTGCCGCGCAGACCGCGCCTCGTGACGAGGAGGTGGTGCGATGAACGGCCTGAGAATCATCCTCGCGGATCCGGATCCGACCGGCTTGCCGGCCGCCGTCTGGCTGCTCAAGTTCCTGCTCGTGTTCACGTTCGTCCTGCACCTGTTCTTCATGAACGTCGTGCTTGGCGGCGGACTGGTGTGGTTGTGGGCGAACTGGCGGGCGCGGCGCTTCGGAAAGTCCGGAGTCCGCCCTTCGGCAAGCTCAGGGCGTGGTGAGCTTGTCGAACCACGAAGTCCGGGGTCCGAAGTCATGCGCGGACGGACATCCGACGCCGGACACCGGGTCGAGCCATCGACATCGGACCTCGGACCTCGGACATCGGACCACGAAGTGCTTGCCCGTGCGATCGGACGCGTGCTGCCCGTCGCGACCGCCTTTGCCATCACGACGGGCGTCGCTCCGCTCCTGTTCACGCAGCTTCTCTACGGGCAACTCTTCTACACGTCGTCAGTACTGATGGCCTGGCCCTGGCTGGCCGTCGTCGGGCTGCTGCTGGCCGGCTACTACGCGAACTACGGCATCTTCGCCAGCCGTCCCGGCACGCTGCGCGCGGTTTCGCTCGGCACGCTCTCCGTGTTGCTGTTCGCGGCAATCGGGTTCCTGTTCACCAACAACATGACGCTGATGCTGCGGCCCGAGCTGCACGCACCCCTGTACCTGGCGAGCGACGCCGGGCTGCACACCAACATGGCCGATACCTGGGTGTGGCCGCGCTTCGCGCACATGCTCGTCGGATCGCTGGCCGTCACGGGACTCGTCGTCGCCTGGATTCCACGCATTCGCAGAGGTTTCGATCCGCACTCGGCCGGGTGGGTGGGCCGCTACGGCACGCGTTTGTTCATGGCCGCGACGCTCGTCGAATTCCTGGTTGGCGTCGGCTTCTTCTTCGCCCTGCCGCGACCCGTCAAGGATGTGTTTCTCGGCGGCCGCACGCCGGATGCGCTGCTGGTGGTCGCCGGCGCCGCGTTTGCGCTCGCCGCTGTCGCGATCGTCCGGCGGAGTCTCCTGGTGGGCTCGTGCGCGACGATTGTCGCGCTCGCCGACATGGCTGTCGTGCGCCACCGCGTCCGCGCGGTGCTGCTCGAGCCGTACTTCCAGCCCGATTCACTCCCGGTGGTCCCGCAGGCAGCCGTGTTCGTCCTGTTTGCGCTGGTGCTCGTCGCCGGCCTCGTCATCGTCGCCTGGATGATCTGGAAGTTCGTCACCGCGGCGCCCGCTCGAGCGGGAGAGGGTGTTGCCGGGGTGTGAGCCCTGGCAGGCGCGAACGAATCTCGAGGCGCAGGCCCCGCCCTCGAGGCAGGGGCCTGGCCGTCATGCTTCATTCCGTCCGCGGCGTGTAGTAGCGGCGCAGCCAGCGACTCAGCCCATCGAGCCCGGGGCTGAGCACGCGCTCGGTGATGTTCGCCTGATCGAGCTTGTCGCGCACCTCCCACTTGAGCGAGGCGGGAATCACGATCTTGCGGCAGACGTGCGGATAATTGAGGAGCCAGCTGTCCAGGCTGATCTTGTGGTTCGACACCAGCGAGAAGAGCGCGAACTGCACGACGATGCGCTCGTCGAGGGAGGGCGGCTCGAAGAAAACCACGAAGGTCTGCGTGGAAAGGCGATCGAATTCAACCAGCGTCGAGGCCGCCCGTTCGAGCATCTCGGCGGTGAAGACGAACGACCCTTCTTCCCGCAGGATGCGTTTCAGCGTGTCGGGCAGCATCTCGTTGGTCTGCATGTAGTCGACGCACCAGATGACGCCGTCCAGGCCGTAGTCGTTCACGTTCTCGGTGGCGAAGTGCATCGCGACGTAAGGCGAGTAGGTCCAGTCGAGCAGGCGCGTGGGGAGGCCATGGTGCTGTGCGACGGCCAGCCAGTTCCAGATCGAATCGCCGGGTGAGGCTTCGCGCCGCGCGTACTTCCTGAAGTTCCGCAGCAGGTGTCCTTCCAGATCGAGCGCCCCGCCCAGCCGCGCGACGCTCGTCTTCAGGTCGCCGCGCACGTCCGATTGACCGCGGAAGGCGAACGAGGAGCGGAAGCGGCGCAGCTCGGGCTTCCACGACCCTTCGAAGAGCCGCTCGTTCAAGTCGTGCCAGCTCGACACCCGGATCTCGTTGACGGTGGCCATGGCAGAGGCATTACGAGACGCGCTCGGCCAGCACGCGCCGGATTTCGTCGAGCAGGGTCTCCGGCGAGCACGGCTTGACCAACACCGAATGCACGCCCGCCGAGCGCGCGAGCTCCCGTTGCTCAGCTTGGGCGCCGGTCACCGCGACGATGGGGATGTCGCGGGTGTTCCGGTTGTTCTTCAGCCAGCCGATCACTTCCCACCCATCCAGCCGCGGCATCAGCAAATCCATCAGGATGAGGTCGGGATGCAGCTTGTAACTCTTGTCCACCGCCTCGAACCCGTCCATCGCCTGTTCCACGCGAAATCCCGATCCTGTGAGCGTTGCGGTATACATTTCACGGCCGTCCCGATCGTCGTCGACGACAAGCACGAGAGCTGACTCGTTGGGCACGGTATGAGACCTCCGGCAATTCCCATGATCGCGTCCGGACCAGGCGAATGCTGCCCGGATCTCGGCAGCGCTGAAGCCCCGCAAAGCAGGCAGTCTGGCCGGTCTTGCGTCGAACGTTATCCCTGGCAGGCGGCACGAGTCAAGCACGGTTGCCGTCAGGGCTTGCGAGACTGGAGGGCCGCAGATGAGGTACCGGGATCGTGTCCAAGCAGGGCAGGTGCTGGCGAGCCGGCTCGCTGCGTTCGCCGACCGGTCGGATGTGCTGGTTCTCGCCCTGCCACGGGGCGGCGTGCCGGTCGGCTACGAAGTGGCCGCCGATCTGCACGTCCCCCTCGATGTGTTCGTGGTGCGCAAGCTCGGCTTGCCCGGGCAGCCGGAACTGGCGATGGGCGCAATCGCCTCCGGGGGGACGCGCGTCTTGAACCCGGAGGTGGTCGAATATCTTGGGGTGCCCGCGTCGGTCATCGACGCGGTGGCCGCCGAGGAGCAGCGCGAGCTGGAGCGCCGCGAGCGCCGGTATCGCGGCGACGTCCCCCCGCCCGCCATCGACGGGCGGACCATCATCCTTGTCGATGACGGTCTGGCGACGGGATCCACGATGCGGGCGGCGGCAGCCGCGGCACGCCAGTGCGACCCGGCCGCCGTCATCGTCGCGGTGCCTGTGGCGCCGCCCACGACGTGCGATGCGCTGAAGGGGGATCCCGCCGTTGACGACGTCGTGTGCCCGGTGAGACCCGAGTATTTTTCCGCGGTCGGCCTCTGGTACGAGAACTTCGCGCAGACGACCGATGAAGAGGTGCGCGATCTCCTCGATCGCGCGCGCCGGGCCGCCTGGTCGCGCCGCGAGCCCGTTTCGCCCCAGGAGGGGAAGTAACCCGACGTGACGAGTCCACCCCCCGCTCCGATCGACACCCCCGACCGCCGTGCGCCGAAAGGAGTGCGCATCGCCGCGGTCGCCGACATGCACTGCACCCGCAACTCGCAGGGCGCTTTCCAGGGACTCTTCGCGCAGATCGCCTCGACGGCGGACATCCTGCTGCTTGGCGGCGACCTCACCGCCTACGGCCTGCCCGAGGAAGCGCGGGTCTTCGCTCGTGAACTCGCCGCGGCCGCGAAGATGCCGATTGTCGCCGTTCTCGGCAACCACGAGTACGAGTCGGACAAGCACGACGAAGTTCGACACATCGTGGAGGACGCGGGCGTGCGCATCCTCGACGGCGAGGCGTGCGAGATCAACGGCGTGGGGTTCGCGGGCGTCAAGGGGTTCGGCGGCGGGTTCGACCGCCGCTCGCTCGAGCCATGGGGCGAAGCGACGATGAAGCGGTTCGTGCACGAGGCCGTGGAGGAAGTGCTCAAACTCGGCTCCGCGCTCGCGCGACTGCGCACCGCCCATCGCATCGCGATACTTCACTACTCGCCGATCCGCGCGACCGTCGTCGGCGAACCGCTCGAGATCTTTCCATTCCTCGGCTCGAGCCGGTTGGAAGAGCCGCTCAACCGTTACACGCTCGCCGCGGTGTTTCACGGGCACGCGCACAACGGGCAACCGGAAGGGCGAACCAGCGGGGGCGTGCCGGTCTACAACGTGGCGATGTCGCTTCTCGAGCATCACTTCCCCGGCAGGCTGCCGTTTCGCATTCTCGAAATCCCGTCCGTGCCACGGCCCGAACCACCGCCGCCGGTGGATGCACCGCGGACCCGCGAGTCGATGGTCGCGCAGCACGCGCGTTGAAGATCCGCCTTCGATCGCCTGGCGTCTCGCGCGCGAGCGCCGGCGAGTCAGGCATGGAAACTGCAGGATGGTCCGGTTCGACCCTCAAGGCGGAGGAGGAACGTGGCCGCAACCGAGACGTTGAATCCGGCCCAGGAGCTTGGCGACACCAGCGCCAACCGGTTCTATGCTCACACGCTCGCCATCCTCGAACAGGCGGGCGTCCCCTTCCTCGTCGTCGGCGCCTACGCGCTGCACCGCTATACGGGGATCTCGCGGTTCACGAAAGACCTCGACATCTTCACGCTCCCGTCGGATCGCGACCGCATCCTCGACCTGCTGGACGCCGCCGGCTATCGCACCGAAATCAGGTTCGCACACTGGCTGGCCAAGGTCTGCCACGACGACGCGTTCGTCGACGTGATCTACAGCTCGGGTAACGGCGTGGCCCAGGTGGACGAGCGGTGGTTCGAGCACGCCGTCGCCGACGTGGTGCTGGGAAGCGCGGTGCAGTTGGTTCCGCCCGAGGAGATGATCTGGTCGAAGTCGTTCATCATGGAACGCGAGCGCTACGACAAGGCGGATGTCGCGCATCTCATCCGGGCACTTGCCGAAAAGCTCGACTGGTACCGCCTCGTGGATCGATTCGGCCCGAACTGGCGCGTACTGCTGGTGCACCTCGTCCTGTTCGGCTTCATCTACCCGGGCGAGCGGGCGCGCGTTCCGGGTTCGATCATCGACGGGCTGATCGCCCGGGCCGAAGCGGAAGTGTGCACGCCATCGAAGGACGAACGGATCTGCCGGGGGACGTTCCTCTCCCGGGAGCAGTTCCTCGTCGACCTCGAACGGTGGGGCTATCGAGACGCGCGGCTGCGGCCCATGGGTGCGATGACGCGCGAGGACGCGGCACGATGGACTGCAGCCATCCACGACAAGGCGTAACCGAGGTGGACAACCGCGGAGACGCGTGAAGGGGGACCCACGCCAGGAAAAGCGAAGATGCCGCGGACGATCAAGCGCTCGCCCGAGAAGGCGCAGCGCACGTACGAAGACACGCTGGATCACGCCGAGAAGACGTACGGACGCGGCGAAACGGCCCGTCCCGTCGCCTACTCCGCGCCGAAGCATTCGTTCGAGCAGGTCGGCGACCACTGGGAACCAGAAGAGAAGAAAGGGGCGTCCGACCCCGATCGCGCCGCCGGCGATCAAATTCCTGAGATTGCACGCCCGCGCGTGCGGTCCCGGCCAGACGAGTGTGCGCTGCGGCACGTCAACGGCCGCTATCGGCCCGTTCGCCCGTCAACTCGTCTAGTGACCACTGTCCACTGACCTACCCGTCCACCCCTACTTGTTACCCCCCCTGCTCACTACTCGCCACCCACTACTCGCTGCTTCTTGTCCAGCTGCTTGTCTTGCCGCACGTTCTGTCCCCCGCTATACTGAATCCTCTACCGTACGGTTCCCTCGAATCTGCGCTTTGCCCGAGGTTGACGACGTCGATGTCCGGACGTCGAGTCCGCCCGCGCAGCTTCAAACTGGGTCCTCACCCATGCACGAAGCGCCGACGGCTTCACCCCTGGTCCTGGTCGTGGAAGACGACGCCGATGCGCGGGAGATGTACGAGATCCTGCTCGACGGCTCGGGCTTTCGCGTCGCGTCCGCCAACAACGGCCTCGACGGGATCGACCGTGCTCGCGCGCTGCAGCCGCAGCTGATTCTGATGGATTTGTCGCTGCCTTCCGTCGATGGCCTGGAGGCGACCCGCCGGTTGAAGTCGGAAGCGACCACGCGCGACATTCCGATCGTCGCACTGAGCGGCAAGCCGATCGACGACCCGGGCGGCAAGCGTCTGTTCGCCGCCACCTTGCTCAAGCCGTGCCTGCCCGACGACCTGGTCGCCGAAGTCCGGCGGCACGTCGGGGAGGTCCATCGCTGATCTTTCCCGACCGGCATGCCGGTCGTTTCGAGGTCCCGCAATGCCAGATGCCGCCGAAGGATTGGTTGACGCCGAAGCCCGTATCCAGGAACGTCTCGACGACCTGCAGCCGCGCAAGAAGGCGCGCGGGCCCGTGAAGGACCCCGATCGCGAGCACGCCGCCGAATCGTGCCGGCTGGCGAAGGCGGAGCTCGAACGCCAGCTGAAGGCAACACGCCACCCGATTCGGCGCCAGCAGATCGAGGCGGCGATCGCCGAGCTGGATCGCCGCATTGCCGAGAATCAGGCGGTGACCGCGTGAGACGGGCGGCGATGCGCATCCCGCGTGCCGCGATTGCCGCCGTCTCCGCCGCCGCCGTGCTGTCCGCCGGGGCAGCGCCTGCCGGGCCGTTCGCCACGAACATCGATGCCGTCACGATCGAGCGGGCCATCGCGCTCGGCCGGTCCACCGATACGGCGGCGCGGCAACGCTTCCACGACGCGTACGTCGTTCGCCTGAACGACTCGCTGCTCGACAGCCTCGAGATTGTCACCGAGTTCCGGCGGGTCGTCCTCGCGACCGAAGACCGCGCCCGGGCCGGCGACATCGGCTGGGGCGCCAGGCAGGCCGCCGACATGCTCCAGCCATGGCGGAACAAGGTCACGCTGATCCTCCACGTGACGTTTCCGCCCAACAACGCCTATCGTTCGATGCCGCGCTTCGACATCGTCCTGTACGGGCGGGCAGGGGCGGCCGGCCGCATCGAACCCCTCGATCTGCTCGCAACGCCGCGGTACGTCTCAGACCAGCCCGCGCCTCCGGGAACTCCGATCCTCAGCGGTCTCGTCCAGGCGACCTTTGCCGCGCGCGAGCTGAATCCGCGTGCCGCATATCTCGGTGGAATCATCTTCGAAGGCCGGGAAGTGCGCCGCGTCGAGATCGATTTCGGGGACGTCGAATAGCGGTGATATCCTGCGCGCGTGCGACGTGCGACGTGCGAGGTGCGGAGTGCGGTGCGAAGTGCACCTCGCACACCGCGCTCGCTCGTTGCACATGGCACCCGCACCTCGCACGTCGCACCTCGCACCATCTGCCGTCGTCCCCGCCCCCCTGGGAGGAGCCATGAGGAGAACGGTTTCGGCGGCCGCGTCGATCGCGGGCGTCCTGGCGCTGCTCTTCGTCGCATTGCCGGCCTCTGCCCGGCAGAAGCCGCGGCTGCTCGACAAGGACAGCTTCCTGAACATGGAGTCGGTGAGCAGTCCCGCGATTTCGCCGGACGGGAGGCAGATCGTCTTCACCCGCGAATACATCGACGCGGTGAAGGATCAGTCGCGTACCAACCTCTGGGTCGTGATGGCGGATGGATCGCGGATTCACGAGATGACGTCGGGCGCGTGGCGCGACAGTGCGCCGGTCTGGTCGCCCGACGGCACGCGCCTCGCGTTTCTCTCCGATCGCGACGGCACGATGCAGCTTCACGTTCTGTACCCCGACACCGGCGCGATCGCGCAGCTGACACACCTGGAGCGGGCACCGGGCGGCGTGACGTGGTCGCCCGACGGCCGCCAGATCGCGTTCACCAGCTTTGTGCCCGACGACGATCCGATCCTGCCGATCCAGCTTCCCAGGCGACCGCGGGGTGCCGAGTGGGCGAAGCCGGCGACGCTCGTCGACCGCCTTTCCTGGGGCCGCGATGGCACCGGTCCGACCGAGAAGGGCTACACCCACGTCTTCCTCATCGATGCCATCCTCGGCGGCACTCCACGACAGATCACCGACGGCAAGTACAACCATTCGAATCCCGTGTGGGCGCCCGACGGACAGACCCTGTATGTCTCCGGCATTCGCAAACCGGACGCGGAGTACCTGCGCAACGATTCCGAGATCTATGCGATCGATCTCAAGACATCGCAGACGAAGACGCTGACCGACCGCAAGGGGCCCGACGCGAGCCCCACGCCGTCGCCAGACGGCCGCTGGATCGCCTACACCGGCTACGACCACAAGGGCTACACGAGCCACCTGTCCAGCCTCTACCTGATGGACAGCGCTGGCGGAAGCAAGCGGCTGTGGGCGGGCAACCTCAACAACTCCCCCGGCGATCTCGTCTGGGCCCGTGACGGTTCCGGCGTGTACTTCACCGTCGACGAGCGTGGCATCACCGACATCTACTTCGCGCCGATGAAGGGTGAAGTGCGGAAACTGACCGACGGCGTCCAGGTGCTCGGCAGCCTGTCGATCTCGGATGGCGGCCAGGTGGCCAGCGTGCGATCGACGGCCACCGACCCTGGCTCCATCGTCACCTTTGCCATCCAGTCGCCGGCGACGATGAAGAAGCTGGTTGACGTGAACGAGGACGTGCTGGCCGGCGTGAAGCTCGGCGACATGGAGGAACTCTCTTTCGCGTCGAAGGACGGTCTGAAGGTACAGGGCTGGTTGATCAAGCCGGCCAACTTCGAAGCGGGGAAGAAGTACCCGATGGTGCTGTGGATCCACGGCGGCCCGTGGTCGCTCTACAACGTCGCCTTCAACTGGAGCTTCCAGAACTTCGCGGCCAACGGGTACGCGGTGCTGTTCACGAACCCGCGCGGCAGCACGGGGTACGGGCAGGAGTTCGTCAACGGGATCCAGTACTCGTACCCGGGGAAGGATTTCGACGACCTGATGGCCGGCGTCGACGCAGCGATCGCGAAGGGATTCATCGATGAGAACAACCTGTTCGTGTGCGGCGGCAGCGGGGGAGGGGTGCTGACGGCATGGATCGTCGGACACACAAGCCGCTTCGCCGCGGCCGTCTCGATGCGCCCGGTGATCAACTGGCACTCGTTCGTCGGCACGACCGACGGGCCTTCCTGGTACGATCAGTTCACGAAGTATCCGTGGGAAGATCCGATGCAGTACGCCGCGCGTTCGCCGCTCACCTACGTCGCCAACGTGACGACGCCGACAATGGTGATGACGGGCGAGGCGGACCTGCGGACCCCGATCCGGCAGAGCGAGGAGTTCTACCGGGCGCTCAAGATGCTGAAGAAGGAGACGCTGCTGGTGCGGATGCCGGACGAATTCCACGGCTGGCGCCGGCCCTCGCACCGGCTCGCGCAGCAGCTCTACCTGCTGGCCTGGTTCGAGAAGCACAAGCGCGGCGCGACGAAGGGTACCGCGCCGGACATGGAGTAGATGGACACGACCTTGGACCTTTGACCTTCGGCCTTGGATGGCCTGAGGCCTGAGAAGGCCGGCAAGATTCACCATGGCCCGATCCGAGCCGTCGTTCGGCGCCCGGCAGTTCCGCCGCCTTCGCGAGATCGCAACGATCCTCGTGCGGTACGGGTTTGCTGACGTGCTGGGGCGCCTCCGGCTCGAGCGCTACCTCGCGTTCGGGCGCCGCGTCCTCGTCCCGTGGCGCCCCCGCGCGGCCGAGCGGCTGACGCAGGCGCAGCGACTCCGCCTGGCCATCGAAGCCCTCGGTCCGACGTTCATCAAGTTCGGCCAGACGCTCAGCACCCGCGCCGACGTGCTCCCGCCGGATTTCGTGGCGGAGTTCTCGAAGCTGCAGGACGAGGTGCCGCCCCTCGCGCCGGGCGAGGCCGAGGCGGCCATTGAACGGGAGCTCGGGGCACCGCTGAGATCCTTCTTCAGCGAGTTCGACGCGACGCCGATCGCCGCGGCGTCCATTGCCCAGGTGCATCACGCGCGGCTGGCCGGCGGGGAAGAGGTGGCGGTCAAGGTCCGCCGGCCTGGCATCAGCGTCGTGATCGAGAGCGACCTGGCGATCATGGGGTACCTGGCGCGGCTGGCCGAACGCTACCTGCCCGATGCGGACGTCTACCGCCCGTCGATGCTGGTGCACCAGTTCGCGCTGTCGATCAGGCGCGAGCAGGACCTGGCACGGGAGGGGCGGACGATCGAACGCTTCGCGCACGACTTCGCGGGCGATCCCGCGGTGCACTTTCCCGCGGTGCACTGGAAGGAGACCACCAGCGGCGTCCTGACCATGGAGTTCGTGCACGGCGTGAAGCTGTCGGACATCCTTGGCGGACGCGCCGACGGGGATCGCAGGTTGGTGGCGCGGCGCGGCGCAGAGGTGCTGCTGAAACAGATCCTGCTGCACGGGGTCTTCCACGCGGATCCGCACCCGGCCAACGTGTTCGTGCTGCCCGATGGCGTCATCTGCCTGCTCGATTTCGGGAACATCGGGCGGCTGGATCGGGCGCTGCGCGAGCAGCTCGCGAGGGCGGTCGAAGCGGTCGTGCGACAGGACGCGGACGCGCTCACGGACGCGGTGATCGCCCTCGCGCAGGCGACCGACGCGAACCGCGGCGAGCTGCGCAACGACCTGGTCGAGATGCTCGAGTCGTACTCGGTCGTCGCCCTCGGCAACCTGCCGATCGGCGAGATGCTGCGCGACGTCTTCGGGGCGATGGCGCGGCACCGGCTGCGCATGCCGCCGGACCTGCTGCTGCTGACTCGGGCGCTGGTGACCAGCGAAGGCGTGGGCCGCCAACTGGACCCGGAGTTCAACATGGCCGAGACGGCGCGCCCGCTGGTCGAGCGCGTGCTGCGCGAGCGCATCTCGCCGTCCGCCCTCGTCGCGCGCGCGGGCGAGCTGGCGCAGGAAGCCGCGGACGTGGTCCAGACACTGCCGCGCGGCGTCCTCGAGATCATCGAAAAAGTGCGCACGGACCGTTTTCAGATCCAGTTCGTGCACCGCAACCTCGAGCACCTCGAACAGGAGCTCGATCGGTCGAGTAACCGGCTCAGCCTCGCCATTCTCGTCGCCGCGCTGATTGTCGGCTCGTCGCTGATCTTCCAGGCGAAGTCGGCCGGCCCGGCGATGTTCGGCTACCCCGCCCTGGG
>Ga0315282_10006874_pt1 | contig 18883 bp, 19 predicted proteins | sample YL17G07_20_MG_FD_203693 | JGI IMG/M metagenome (GOLD analysis project Ga0315282, IMG submission 203693) | Sediment microbial communities from Yellowstone Lake, YNP, Wyoming, USA - YL17G07_20 | ecosystem: Environmental > Aquatic > Freshwater > Lake > Sediment | place: USA: Wyoming | collected...
CTCCCCAGTATCTTCTCCGCGGTGGTTCCCGCTATCTCCGCCAGTACCGGGCCGACATAAACCAGGGTGCCGAAGCGGTCCACCAGGAAGAAGGCGTCCGCTAGCGATTCGGCAACCTCCTCCAGGTTTAAGCCGGCACCTTGATTGGCTCGTTTTTCGTCTTCTCCCGCGGACATGGCATTCATTTTCTTATACCCACCTCGGAAGGCAACACGCTTTGTTCCGACTCCGGCGAACGTGCACCTCACGACTTACCTGTCTTCCAATTCATATAATCGGACGGTGGAAGGGCGATAACCAGGGTATGGAGCGTGAATAACCCATCCGTCGATCCCAATTCATCCTTCGACTTTCGGCGGATACTAAGTACCCCGTTTCATAAATACGCTGGCATTCGAACGCCGCTGCATACCCTCCCGCTACGTTCCGCTCCCTGCGACGTACCCAGCGAGTACGCCCCGGTCGCGCGCCTTGCGGGAGTGGCGCATCGACGCTCCCGGTGCGTTACCGTATTTATGAAGCGGGGTACTAAGAGAAAGGCGCTTGAACAATTTTGGATATCTAATGGAACATATCAGTCATTATTTGTTGCTAATGTAAACATCCTGATAATTGGGCCTTTATAGCGAGTCCTGTTTCATACTATAATCTTCTTGTTTATACGCTATCGGTTGAAACTTTCCAGTCATTATCGATTACCAAGGGGGTAGACGATGAGCGAGCTCTTCCGGAAGATCGGCGCGATAGGCGGCAAGATGGTCAACAAGGAGGGCCTGGTCTCCGGGGCCATGTCCTCCGTAGACCCCAGGGTCGTCGCCAACGCCATCAACGACAACGTGGAGATGATGGGCCGGGTGATGTCCTACATCGATCCGAAGATACTGGCCGATGTCGTGAACAGCAACCCGGACTTCATGGCCAAGTTGATCAAGAACCTCGACGCCGCGGCCGTCGCCAACGCCATGAACAGGAATCAGAAGTTCATCACCCAACTTATCGAGAACACCAATCCCAACGTCTTTTCGCGCTCGGTCAACGTGGTATTTAACAAGATACGCAAGGCCACCTATCGCCCGGGACTGACGATTAGCGAGGATACGGAGGAATAATCCTAAAGCGGCTTCCCGGCTCACGAGACGGGGGCGTCAAAGAGACCGGCTTTATGTTATAAATAGGATAGGTTCTCGGCTATCGGCTTTACGGGCCCCCGGTATTGCGCCGGCGGCCCCTCTTTTCAACCGGTTCCCCTCGCCCGCGGCCGGCCCTGGTTCGGCCGCCGGCAAGGAAGCCGCCCCCAAAAGCCGGTGTCCTTCAGGCCGTTTTATCCGGCCGGGGAAAAAGCGTATAAGGAATTGAATGGGAGGTGACGGGGTATGTATTCACCGGTCCTGGACGGATTTCGCCCCCTCTTTTGCCCTCGTTCCATCGCCGTGATCGGCGCGACGGACAACGCGTTCAAGCTCGGATTCCATGCCCTGACGGCGGTGACCGCAGCCGGCTTTCAGGGGGAAGTGTACCCGGTAAACCCGAGAGCGGGAGAAGAGATCCAGGGCCTGCGCGCCTATCATTCCATAGCCGAGCTGCCCCACGGCGTGGACCTCTTCATCTACGCCATACCCGATATCCAGGTGGTGCCGTCATTACGGGAGGCGGTGGAGAGGGGTGGCAAGGCCGGGGTCATTTTCGCGGGCGGATTCCGGGAGACCGGTCCCGAGGGCGAGAAGCTGCAGGATGAGCTGGTGCGTATCGCCGAAGCGGGGGGGATGAAGCTCATCGGCCCCAACTGCATAGGGATACTCAACACCCAGGCCCGCCTGAACGCCACCTTCGCCAGCCCGCTGGCCTTTATCCCGCCGGGAAACATCTCCGTGGTCAGCCAGAGCGGCGGGGTGGGCACCGCCCTGCTCAGCCAGATCATCGACGAATCGGTGAGCCTGTCCAAGTTCGTGAGCATCGGAAACCGCGCCAACGTGGAGTTCTCCGACATGGTGGAATACCTGGCCGAGGACCCGGACACCGAGGTGATATGCCTGTTCATCGAGGGCCTGGACAAGGGCGGCGATTTCTTGAAGAAAGCGGGCCGGGCATCCCGGCGCAAGCCCGTCCTGGTCTATAACCGGGGCTATACCGATAGCTCATCGAAGACCGCTCTTTCCCACACCGGTTCGGTGGCCAGCTCGGAGGCCGTTTATCGCGGCGCCTTCCAGCAGGCGGGCCTGCTGCAGGTTAACTCGTGCCAGGAGTTGGCGTGCACCGCCAAGGCCCTTTCCCTGGGAGCCGACCTGGTGGGGAACGGCGTCTTCATGTCCACCCATACGGCGGGCCCGGTGATCGTCATCAGCGATATCTGCGAGAGGGGCGGGGTGCGTTTTCCGGCCTTGCGTACGGACATCGCCGCAGCCATTGGGGAGTTCATCCCCCAGCATGCAGTCCCGGGAAACCCCCTGGACATGTTCGCCTTCGCCTGGACGGACACTTCCCTCTACCTCAGGTCCGCGGACCTGGCCCTGTCCCAGGAGAATATCCATTGCGCGGTGGCGGTCTTCGGCTCGGGAATGGGGGCGGGTCAGGCCTTCCCGGCCCGGGAATTCGCGGAGATCGGGCGCAGGCACGGCAAGCCGGTGTTCCTCTGCCTCATGGCGCCCTCTTACTTCTCCCGGGAGTTGGAGGAGGCCCAGCGCGCGGGGGTCATCACCTTCAACTCCCCCGAGAAGCTGGGCGAGGTCCTGGTCAATCTCACCCGCCTGTCCACCCTGATGAAAAGACCGGGTGCCGGCGGAGTATAATTCGGTTGACTGAGTTGATCCACCATATAGCACGGCGGGAGGAAACTCGCTAAAATTGGTGTCGGTGATATTATGCCCCGGTTTGGGTTCAGCAAGCGTGACATCCGTAAACTGGAGAGGGAACGCGACGTCGAGGCCCTCATCGAGCTCCTCGGGGACGAGGACGAAGATGTGGTGTTCAAAGTCATCGAGGCCCTGACCCGCATCGCCGATCCCGGGGGAATAGAGGCGATGATGATGCTGGTCGCCGACGTATCCACGAGCGATCTCATCCGCGCCAAGGCCTGGCTGGCCCTGGACGTGGGCATAGAACGCGAGTCGAAGAAGCGTACCGATTGGAGATGAACACCCCCTAAAAGCGATGGAAGAATTGGAATACCCGAAGCTGCGTCACCTGGAAGCCATTCCGGCCAAGCAGCAGGGACGTGATATGATCGCCCTGCGCGACCCGCAGGGCTACACCAGAAACCTGGTCCTGTTGCCGCCACCTTTCTTTTATATCGCCTCCCTCTGCGACGGGACCCGCAACCTGAGGGACCTGCAGGCGGCCTACGTGCGCCGCTTCGGCGATATTATCACCAGCGACCAGGTGGCCTCCATTGTAGGCGAGCTGGACCAGAAGCTCCTGCTGGACAGCGACAACTTCCGCAGGTATAAGGACCGCCTGGACACGGAGTACCTCTCCCTGCCCAACCGGCCCATGACCGGCGCGGGAAGCGCCTACGCCGCGGACCCCCGCGCCCTGGTCCAGCAGATAAGGTCCATGATCGAGGAGGCGGGCGAGCCGGAGGCCATGGACGGCGGCCTGCCCCTTGCCGCCGTAGCTCCCCATATCGACCTGGAGAGGGGTTGGGGGTGCTACGGGAAGGTCTATTCCCTGCTGGCCCACTCCTACACCAGGGACTACGAACCCCTGGTGGTCATCCTGGGCACCTGTCACGGCGAGATGGAGGGACCCTTCGCCCTGACCGGGAAGAACTACCTCACCCCCTTCGGCATGGTGGAGACGGACGCCGGGCTGGCGGAGGGCGTCGCCCGGGCGGCGGGAATGGACGGGCTGGGGGACGAGCTCTCCCACCGCTCCGAGCACTCCATCGAGGTCCAGCTCCCCCTGTTGTGCGCGGCCCTGGGTGGGGCGGACCGCTTCCGCCTCCTGCCCATCACCTGCAATTCCTTCCACCCCTTCATCGAGGACGGCCGCCCGCCCTCCGAGGACCCGCGGATAAACTCCTTCGTAACCGCCCTCAAGGGCCTGCTCTCGGCCATGGAGGATAAGGTGCTCTTCATCGCCTCCGCCGACCTGTCCCACGTGGGCCGCCGTTTCGGGAGCCTCCTGCCCCTGGACGCCGTGCTGCTATCGTCGGTCATCGCCAAGGACAAGGAGATGCTCCAGGAGGTGGTAAAAGGGGACGCGGAGGGCTTCTATTCCTACATCGCCTCCGAGAGGGACTCCCGCCATATCTGCGGCCTGCCTCCCATCTATACCTTGACCAAGGCCTTGGGCGAGCGGGAGGGGAAGCTCATCGACCACCGCCACTGGTTCGACCAGCAGGAGGGCTCGGCGGTGACCTTCGCCGGCCTGGCCTTCCCGCGCTGAATCAAGACACGTAGGTCGCAAGCCGCAGGCCAGGAACATCCCGGCGTAAGAGTGGGCCGGGATGGCACCTGGCCCGTGCCATTTACTTCGTCGGCCTGCGCCGCCGTGGGCGCGGGCTTGACCATCGGTAGCCTCCTCGCCCACCGCGCCCTCAACCGGGTAAAGCCCCTGACCCTTATCTTCTATTCTTTCCTGGGCTATTCCGCGGGGGTCTTCCTGCTCACCCGCAGCGCCGTTCTTACCCTGGCCATGCTGGTCTGCCTCCTCGTGGGGGCCGTGGACGCCTTCGGGTTCACGACCTACGAATACCTGAGGCAGAGCGTCGTCCCCGCCGCCTACCGCGGGCGGGTCTTCGCGGTTATGGACGCCGTGGTCCTCCTTCCAATGCCCCTTGGATACTTGTTCGTAGGTTACTTCGCGGATAGGACGGGCATCGTGTCCCTCGGGGTGTGGAAATAGGTCCTCAACCCCTGGACCTCGAGCAGGTTCTCCACCTTGTTCTCCACTTTATATGCTCCCTTTCAGCCGGGGATCGAGGGCGTCTCGCAGGCCGTCGCCCAAGAGGATAAAGGCCAGCACCCCGAAGACGATGGCGACCCCCGGGATGAGCATCATCCAGGGATCGGTGGTGTAGAAGGGCAGGCACTCGGAGAGCATATTGCCCCAACTGGGTGCCGGGAGCTGCTGTCCCAACCCCAGGAAGGCCAGCCAGGCCTCGGCCAGGATGGCGCTTCCCACGCTCATGGTGGCATAGACGATGATGGGCTGGATGGCGTTAGGCATGATATGTTTCAGGATTATGCGGGAATTGCCGGCCCCCATGGCCCGGGCCGCCTCAACGTACTCGTTCTCTTTCACCGAGAAGATGGAGCCGCGGAATATCCTGGCGATGGTAGCCCACCTTAAAACCCCTATGGCGATGAACACGTTGATCGGTTCCGGCCCGAGCACGGTCATGATGGCGATGGCCGCGAGTACGGTAGGAAAGGCGAGGAAGATATCGGCCGAGCGCATGATCACCGAGTCCGCCCACCCCCCGAAGTAGCCGGCCAGGGCCCCGAAGAAAAGGCCTATCACCAGGGAAATGGCAACAGCGACGATGCCCACCTCCACCGAAACCCTGGCGCCGTAGATGGGGCGGGACAGGATGTCCCTGCCCAGATCATCGGTGCCCAGCCAGTGTTTCCAGGTGGGTGGATGCTTGACCCCGCCGGGAACCTTCAACTCCATCTGATCAATGGGATCATAGGGGGCGACCAGGGGAGCGAAGATGGCCACCAGGATCATGAAGACGATGATGCCCAAGCCCGCCATGGCCATCTTGTTATGGTAGAGGCGGCGCCATACGTCCCTCCAAGGGGCGGTGCGTCCGTGGACCTTTTCCCTCTCCAGGCTCATCTCGAATTCCTCGACCTCTACCCCCAGGTCGGGTTCCTTGCCCGGCAGCAGATCGTCCGGCCCTTTCTGGTCGGTCATGTCAGCTCAACTCGGGCGCCTCTCCCGGCCGGATGCGGGGGTCGAGGAAGGCGTAGGATATATCCACCATCAGGTTCAAGAGCACGAAGACCGGCACCAGTATGAAGACCAGCCCCAACACCATGGGATGGTCCCTCTGGAGAACGGCGTTATATAACTTGTGACCCACGCCCGGCCAGGAGGCCGAAGATGACTATGATTATCTCGGCGGCAATGGCCAGCTTCAACGACCAGAACCAGCTAAGAAACGGGCCGTTGAGATGAAACTTTTCGCGGATGTTCTCCAGCATTTCCTCGGTGGCGCCCTTGGGGGCTCGCAAGGATGTCGAACTGGCCCCGCGGGATCTGGACGTCGTCCAGGGTCCCGGCCTTGAAGTCCTGGTAGGCGGTCTCCGCGTCCATGTACACCTTGAAGACCACCGAGTCCAGGTAGGCCTTTTTACCGTAGTAGCCCTCGAACTTGTCCACCACTACCTGCTGCTCGTGCACCCACTCCACGAACTTGAAGGGGCCGGTGCCCACCGGGTGCTCGGTCCTACTCTCGCTCCCATACTGCTCCACCGCCTCCTTGGGGACGGGGGAGAAGACGGGGCGGGCGGTGTGATAGACGAAGCCGGCATAGGGATAGGAGAGGGTCACCTCCAGGGTGCAGTCGTCCAGGGCCTTGACCCCCGCCAGTTCCTTGGCCGTACCGTCCTGCATTTCCTTGAAGCCCTTGATGGCCGACATGTGGTAGGCCACCTCGCTGGCCGTCGCCGGGTCGCGGGCGAGGATGACGGCGATCTTGTGCTTGCTCCAGGCCGGCTGCTCCCTCCTGATGGCCACGATAAGGTCCACGGTCTGCCAGGGAACGGCCGAGACCCGGTGGTTGTGGGGCGCCCGAGAGAGATCCTCGAGGCCTCTAGTGCCTCTCTCGACATACCTCTTTACCCCCTTGTACAGAGTGCTTCTCGAGATTCCGAACCTGCGGCAGGCGAGCTTTGCGTTCTTGTGTTTCTTGTAGTGGCCCAGCCACGATGCCCTCACCCCGGCTTCCTCTGAGAGGGCTAGTGTTCTTGCCATCCTCAACAGTTTCCTTTGATGTGGAAGTCTCGCATGATAGATGCTAGTACTAGTGCCGATCCTGCCTTTCGTGGGCACCTCCTTGCTCTGCTTCTTTTACTACAAAGCAAGTATAGGGGGTGTCCACCATGTATCTGAACCCAGGCAGGCAGCCCAAGCACCATAGCCCGCCACCAGCCTTTTTCGACGGGGTTCAGGCCCCCACATTTGCTTCTAGGCCTTCCGCTCAAACCGATGCGATATCCGGCAACCCTGGAGGCGCTTACCCCCGGTCACTATACGTCAGCGGTAATAATAGTTAGAGGCCGGTGGACCCGAAGCCGCCTTCCCCTCGCGCCGTTTCGTCCAGTTCGTCCACCACCTCAACCCGGGCCGATTCCACCCTCTGGACGACCATCTGGGCGATACGATCGCCCCGTCTCACCTGGAAGGTCTCGCCGCCCAGGTTCACCAGTATAACCTTAACCTCGCCACGGTAGTGACAGTCGATGAGCCCCGGGGTATTCACGATGCTGATGCCGTTGCGAGCCGCCAGGCCGCTGCGGGGCTGGACGAAGGCCGCGTATCCCTCCGGCAAGGCCATGGCGAAGCCCGTGCTTACCATGGCCCTTCCCCCCGGCTCGAGGGTGACGTCCTCCGCACTGCGGATATCCAGGCCGGCGTCGCCCGGATGGGCATAGGAGGGCGGGTTTATATCCGGGTCCAGCTTCATTATGCGCAGGACAACGCCGTTTTCCTCCCGGACCCGAACCCATTGCATATCCAGCAAGGGGACCAGGTCGTAAACGCCTAAGCTCGCGCGCAGCCCGCGGACCTCCTCCAGCAGGTCGCCCGGCCGGAGTCGTTTCTCCATCAGGGTACCCTCGACCTCGACCTCGAAGGACTTGCCGGGGAGGAATTCGTAAGCCAGGCGGCAGGTCCCTTTTCCCAATTCCCGGTACCCCCTGGCAGTTAAGTCATAAGGGTAGCCCTCGGTATCAAGAACCCTCTTTTCCTTTACCAGTACCTGGATAGAGTCCTCTCGAATAAGGATGCGTGGAGGTTCGGACCTGTAAAAGCATCGTAGATATATGGCGGCGGGATACAATTGCAGGATATCGTAGATCTTATCAAGCATGTCTTGAAGCTGTTCGTCTATATCCCTGTCCACTGCCATCCGTCCTCGCTCGATCCCGTCAAATATCACCGCAATATTATATATCAGTAACCGGCATCAGTGGCTGGTAGCAAGGGAATGTTGCAACAAGTGGCGTCGAAAAATCTTCTCACACCATCTACCGGATACTAGCTAACAGCCACCTAATCTTCAACCAGGGCCACGGCCCGTGTCCATCCCGCGCTGGCCTTCTTTACCTTGATCGGGAAACAGAAGAAGGTGAAGCCGCAGGGAGGCAGCAGGTCCAGGTTGGTCAGCTTTTCAATGTGGCAGTATCCCTTATCGATGGAGGCGAAATGCCCCTCCCAGATGAGAGAGGAATCCCCCGTCTCCTCGAAGTCCCTGGCGATCAGGGGCAGCGGGCGGTCCCAGGACCAGGCATCGGTCCCGGTCACCTTCACCCCGTGATCCAGGATCCAGAGGGTGGCATCGCGGCTCATGCCGCAGCCTTTGACCAGGTACTCCGGCTTTCCCCAGAACTTGTCCGCCCCGGTCATCACCAGGACGATGTCCCCCTCCTGGAGCTTGTAATCCATTTTCTTGAAGGCCTCCTCCACGTCGGCGGCCATGACGCGGTACCCATCGGGATAGTGCCGGAAGTCCAGCACTACCCCCGGACCCATGCACCATTCCAGGGGAATCTCATCGATAGTCAGGGCGGGCTTGCCCTTATCCATGGTAGGGTGATAGTGCCAGGGGGCATCGAGATGGGTCCCGGAATGGGTGGCAAGGGTCAATATCTCAAGCGCCCAGCCCAGTCCCTCCGGGAGGTCCTTCGCCGTGTCGATTCCCGGGAAGAACTCGGCCATGGACTGGGCCCCCGCCACGTGGTCTATATAAAGGATTTTGGGGATCATGGCCGCGGGGTCGGAGGGCAGGCCATCCTCGATGCTGATGCTCAGATCGACAAACCTCTCACCCATCTCTTCTCTACCTCCTTCTTCCATGCATACCGGTGACCGGGAGAATGCTTCGCTGCCTACCTTACTATACCCCATGCCAGGGGCTTTTATACGAATAGGGTATGGCCGTGTCTTCGATCTTCGATTCTTCCGGTCCTCATCTAATCGTATGCGGTTTCTCCGATCGGGGAAGGCTGAAAATAGGGGAGCGAATAGCGGTAAGACCAAGTGCTCTTGTGGACCGAAGATCGAGGGTATCGCTCCATTATCAGCGATTATCACGGCATTAGTTGATACTGATTCTATCATGATGATTTTACCTCAGAGCCCCTAAAATCCTGGTCAAGCGCATGGGCTCGCCACAGGAGCGGGCGGCCGCAAAGGAATTATCGTCTCCCCATTCGTATAATCAAGGTCAAGTCACGCTGTTATTCGGTCAAATGCAGGTGTCGATGGCTGACTAGTTACCTTCCCATTTAACTAACTGTGGCTCATCTCCGACAAATGTGGGTAATCGGCGGAAGATAAGCAAGCCCGTAGCGGGCAAGCCTCCCCTTGACTGCCATTTTATACGTTGAGCTTGCGCTGACGCCCCATCGTTACCCACACTTCAGGGAGAAGAACCCTAATTGTTAATAGGTTTTTGACGCCGGCTTGATATGCATCCGATAAGAATAATGTAGTCCATACTTTCGGGCACGGCTACAATAAGAAGGAGAAGGGGGAATCAAAGATGGGTAAGCACAGCGGCAAGGGTTGGACCACGGGTAAGATCCTGGCCCTGGTCATCCCCATCTGCCTGGTGGTGGCCGGGGTCGCGGTGGCCCTGATACTGGTACTGGGCAAGAGCAACTCGGATAAGTCGGGCGGAGAAGAGACGGCCGCCAACGAGGAAATAGTCGATACCTACGATGAGATAAGCCGGCAGGCCGAGGAGGCCGTGGCGCAGATGAAGGACCTGGAGTCGCAAGAGGCCGCCTCCGACCCCCAGGCGTACGAGCAGGAAATGGAGGAGGCCGAGTCCGCCTTCGAGGAGCTGGCGGCGGTGTCGGAGGAGGCCGCCAACACGATCATCGAGGTCTCCGAGGACTACGGGGAGCTCTACCCGGAGTACGAGGATCTTTACACCTATATCTCCGACTATTACGCCTACCTCGAGCAGTTGACCGGGCAGGCGGTTAGCCAGATCGATTACCTGCAATCGCTGCTGCCCACCCTGGAGGAGATCCAGCAGATGGAGGCCCTGGTGGGGCGGCTCGAGAACATGCCGGCCACCGGCCAGTTCGGCGAGCTCAGCCACCAGCTCACGGAGAGAGCGCAGAAGGCACTGTCCGAGCTCGAGGGGACCCAGGCCCCGGAGTCGCTGAACACTTATGGGAGCGATATGGAGTCCCTGGCGAAGGAGCTCGATTCCCTGACCCAGCAGATGTCCCAGGCCTTGTCCTCCGGTAACAAGCCCGCCTTTAGCTCCTTGGCGGCCCAGATGAACGCGGCTGTCTCCCAAGCCGATCATCAGCTATCCGCCACCATCTCCTCGCTGCTTTCCGGATATATGTCCACCCTCTCCCAACTGGAGGCGTCGGTACAATCGGCCCTACCTTAGGGGTAATAAGGCGAAGGCATTTAACCGTAGGGGTCCACGAAAGGGAACCCTCTTCACAGAGATGGGGTCAGGTCTTCGATTGTGGATTTTCAAGGGATGCTCTCTTCTTTGGTAATTTTTGTAAAAAAATCCACAATCGAAGACCTGACCCCATCGGACTGGCAACGAACCGGAAATGACGACTACGAAGGTTCGGGGTTGATCCCTACCGAGAGGTCTCCGTCGGCTTTGATGCTCCACTCGTGCCGCCCGCGGCGCCCGAAGGCCAGCTCGAATATGCCCGACGCCAGGCCGACTATGTAGGCGGGAACGGAGGGATTGGACATCACCAGGCTCAACCCGCCCTCATCCATCTCCAGACTGGCAAGCAATCCCAGACCCCTGACGGCCGCGCGCCGGCGGAGGGCATCGAAACCGCCCCGGGCCTCCCCGGCGCTCATGGCGGATACGGTGTTCTCCCGCTCGATCCCGATGATGGTGTCGATTACCCGATCCCCCAACTCGTAAGCCATCTCGCCGAACACGGCCCCCAGGCTGGCGGTCCCGAAGAGGGCCATCCTGCGCCCCGTCGCGGTTTCCCTGATTACCCCGGCCTCCAGGTCCCAGGCGAATTGTGCAAGCTCTTGGGGGGCTCCACATGCCGGGCAACGTCGATATTCTATGTCCCCCGGCTTCGCGGTGGCATCTTCCTCCCATTCGAAATGTTCCTCCTCGAGGCGTTTCCCGCGCATGGTCACGTCGATCTGGTGGCGCCTGGAGTCAAGGGTCTGGCAGGTGATCTCCGCCTGGCGCCTCTCCAGAACCTCCGCGGCCCCCTTGAAGTCACCACAGAACAGGGGCAAAGAGTAGGGGTCCTCCACGAAAACGGTGATCCTCTCCGGGCGCCCCCTTTGCGGGAACTGCCCCCCCACGGTGATCTTGCCGTACCCCATGACCAGGCCCTGGGCCTCTATGGTGGAGATCATGGCCCGGTAACCCAAGAAACGCGCCAGGAGGTTGACGTGCCAGGGGAGGGTACGGTAGAGAAAAGCCCGCGTGGCCCGGCTCTTTGACTCGATGACGGTCTCCCGGACGTGCTCCAGGGTTACCCCGAGGAGCTCGGAGAGCCTCAACCAGAGGCGGTCCAGGTTATCCGACTCGAAGAGGATCAAGCGGTGCCGGGGATCCCCCCTCTGGGTTATGGTGCCGTCGGAATTCCAGTTCATCGTGCGCGCGATACCAAAGGGAACGCCGCATTCCCCGCAGGTCCCGGTAGCTTTCATATCGCCTTCCCCCCTAAAAAAAGACGGCTCATGCCCCTATATAGGCCTTGCGAACCTCCTCGTTATCGGCCAACTCCTCCGCGCTCCCCTCCATGACCATGCGGCCGTTCTCCAGCACGTACCCCCGTGATGAAATGGAAAGGGCCATGCTGGCGTTCTGTTCCGAGAGAAGGACGGTGACCCCACCGCGGTTGATGTTCACTATGGTCTCCATGATCTTCTGCACGATGAGCGGCGCCAGGCCCAGGGAGGGCTCGTCGAGGAGCAGCAGGCGCGGCCGGGACATGAGGGCGCGCCCGATGGCCAGCATCTGCTGCTCACCCCCGCTCAAGGTGCCGGCGTCCTGGTCACCGCGTTCCTCCAGGATGGGGAAGAGCTCATAGGCCTCCCGCAAGGTCTCGGCGACGGCCTGCCTCTCGCGGTACCTGGTATAAGCTCCCATCATGAGGTTTTTCTTAACCGAAAGCTTGGGAAAGAGCCTGCGCCCCTCCGGGCAGAGGGAAACCCCCAGCCTCACGATCTTCTCCGGGCTTTTCCGGTGAATGGCCTCCTCCTCGAACACTATGGAGCCCCGGGTCGGCTTGATCAGCCCGCTGATGGTCTTGAAGAGAGAGGATTTTCCCGCGCCGTTGGCGCCCAAAAGGCACACCAGTTCCCCCTCCGCTATACCGAGGGAAACCCCGTTGATCACGGCGTGCCTGCCTATGGAACAATGGACATCGTCAAGCTCAAGCAATGCACTCACCCAGGTATGCCTCGATCACCGACGGGTCCTGGCAGACCTCCTGCGGATCGCCCTCCGCTATCTTGACCCCGAAGTTGAGGGCGACGATACGGTCGGCCAGGTTCATGATCATCCTCATCTTGTGCTCTATAACGCAAACCGTCACCCCGGTAGCCCGGATCCTCTCGATGAGGGCGATTATATTATCGGTTTCCTCCAGCCCCACCCCACCGGTGGGCTCGTCGAGGAGGACCAGCCTGGGTTGGCCCACCAGGGCCACCGCGATGGCCAGCCTTTTCTGCGCCTCCTGGGGAAGGGCTCCCGCGGGTTGATCGGCGTACCCCCCCAGCCCGGTGAAGCTTAGTACCTCCATAACCCTTTGCGTGGTCTCCTTCTTCTCGCGAACCGCGCGGGGGGTATGCAGCAGGGCATCCCACAGGCCGGAGCGGGTGCGCATGCGGCGTCCGATAACCAGGTTTACCCAGACCGGGAGCTCCTCGAAGAGGGCCGTGGTCTGGAAGGTCCTGGCTATGCCGCCGCGGGCGACGTTATGCGGGTTCCATCCCGTGATATCCTTGCCGTCCAGCACGACCTTTCCCTCGTCCGGCGTGACGGAGCCGCTGACGAGGTTGAAGAGGGTGGTCTTTCCCGCCCCGTTCGGGCCTATGATGGCGGTTATAGAGCCGCTGGATATCTCGAAATCGACCTTGTTCACCGCGATTAAACCGCCGAATCTCCTGGTCAGGCCGTCCACCTTGAGCAGCGTCACTCCGGCACCTCCTCCCTCTTGTTGTATTGCCGCTTCCCCCAATCCCAAAGCTGCCTGGCGCCTCCCACTATGCCGCGGGGTAAGTAAATGATCACCACGATGAGGATAAGGCCGAAGGCGAGATAGCGGAACTCCCCTATGGATTTTATGCGGTCGAGCAGGTAATAAAGGCCCACCGCCCCCACCACCGGTCCGGCCAGGGTGGCCGCCCCGCCGATGAGCAGGTAGATCAGGATATAGAAGGAGTAGAGGTAGTTGGTAACGGTTGAGTCGACCGAGCCCTTCACCATGGCGAACAACGCCCCGGCCAGCCCCACCAGGAAACAGCTCACCGTAAAGGAGAGGAGCTTGTTACGGAAGGAGCCGATGCCAACCGCCTCCGCCAGGTTCTCGTTGCTGCGGATGGCGATGAAGGTGGAGCCCAGAAGGGATTTTACGATCTGCCTCTCGATCAGGAGGACCAGGATAAGAAAGGCCAGCACCACGTAATACCGCGCCCAATACTCCGAGAGGTAGGAGGGGATGGTGACCTTCTGCCCCTGGAGCCCGCCGGAGAGCCACTTCCAGTTCTCGAAGACCTTGAAGACGATAACGTTGAAGCAAAGGGTGACGATGGCGAAGTAGGGACCCTTGGTGCGCAGGGACGGAAGCCCCACCAGCGCGCCCAAGAAGGCGGTGAACAGACAGGTGAGAGGCAAGGCCAGCCAGAAGTTCAGCCCCACCCTCTCCACGAAAATGGCGAAGGTGTAAGCGCCTATGCCCAGGAAGGCGCCGTGGGCCAGGGAGGCCTGTCCGGTATAACCGAGGACAAGGTTGAGACTCAGGGTAGCGATGGCCCAGACCATCGCGAGGGTCAGCGTTATGATTTGGTACTTTCCTTTTTTTGACATATTCAGCAACAAGGGCAGCACAACGGCCCCCGCCAGGAGGAGGAGATAAAAACCGGCCTTGCCGTACTTCTTCATACAGCATCCCTCCCCCCGAAAAGACCGGTCGGCCGGATGGCCAGGATGATGATGAGTACGCCGAAGGCGAAGACGTCCTTGTAGGCGGAGGAGACGTAGGCTATGGCCAGGGCCTCAAGAATCCCCAATAGATATCCCCCGACGATGGCTCCCTTCATGCTCCCCAGGCCGCCGATGACCACGATGACGAAGGCCTTGAGGATGAGCACGCTCCCCATCTCCGGGGAGACGAAGGCCAGGGGGGCCATGAGCACGGCCGCCACGGCGGCGAGAGCGGTAGCCACGGCGAAGGTCAGGGCGGACATGCGGTTGACGCTTATCCCCACCAGCGCGGCGCCCTCCCGGTCCTGGGCCATGGCCTCGATAGCCGTACCCATGCGGGTCTTCTTGATAAAGAGCTGGAGGAGGACGATGAAAAAAATGGCCCCGATGATCACGATGAGCCGCTGCACCTCCATGCTCGTCCCCAGGAAGTTGAGGTTCTTATCGATGGGCTTGGGGACGCTCAAGGCCTTCGGCTGGATACCCCTGACCAGTGCTTCCAGAAAAAGGATGAGGCCGATGGCGGCGATGAAGGTGTTGATCTGGGGCTGCCCCCGCAAGGGCCGGTAAACCGCGCGTTCCACCACGACCCCGGCAACGGCCAGGGCCGCCATGCAGACGACCAGGGCCAGCCAGTAGTTTACGCCCCCCCGGACCACGATTATGTAGAGGAGGTAAGCCCCGATCATGTACATATGCCCGTGGGCGAAATGGGAGATATCCAGTATCCCGAAGATGAGGGTGAGGCCCAGGGCAACCAGGACATACTGGCTGCCCAACTGGATACCGATGATCACCTGGTTGAAGAAAAAGGACAAGCCCGTCTCCCCTTCGTAATTCCGCTCACAAAACGACCCGCCACCCGCCGATACTTAACGACCCTGCGGGCCAGTTACCAGGAAGCCCCCGCGGGGGGGCTTCCTAATAACTGGTTCGGCGTTTTCCCGAGCCAACTTTATCTCTACTGCTTCTTCCACCACTCGATAAGCTCTTCCTGCGTGAACTGGCCGTCCTTCACCTGGGTAGCGGTACCCGGCATGAGCAGGGCTCCGGTATCGTTGTTTATTCCCGAGAATCCCACCGGCCATTCGTCTCCGGGGGTCACCGACACATTGCCGTCGGCGAAGGCCGCCCGGATGGCATCGACATCGTCCACGCTGCCGGCCGCCTTCATGGCCTCGGTCAGGATATGGAAACCGGTGTAGCAGATGGCGGTCTCCCAGGTCACCCTCTCGCCATATTGATCCCCATAATCCTGGGCGAATTTGGTCATGGCCGGCCAGGTATTCGCCCCCAGTTCAACCGGCAGGACGCCGATGGCGCCCTCCAGCTTATCCATACCGATTTTGTCGGCGATGGCGTCGAGCTTGGCCTGGTCGATGACGATGAAGCCTCCCTTGAAGCCCATGTTCCTGGCCTGCTCGATCACCAGGGCGGTGGGGTCCGATGGCCCGCCGCAAAAGATGACATCGGGGTTCTGCGCGAGCACCGTGGTGAGGTAGGGGGTGAAGTCGGTTTCCGTATAGTAGCTGGCTGGCGCCTTGGCCACCACCGTTCCTCCCGCCCCGGTCCAGGCCTTCTCGAAGTTGGAGCCCCACAGGTCGCCGTAGGCACCGCTGGTCTGCAGCATACCCAGCTTCTTCCATCCCTTCCCCATGGCTATCTTGATGAACGGCCCCATGTAGACGGAGAAGGGAGGGGGAAGGGTAACCATCGATGCATTCGGCGTCTGGGCGTAGAGGGGAACGCTGCTGTAGGCCATGATCAGGAACTCCTCGCCCGCCTTGGTGTTGATCCCCATCAGGGGCCCGATGGTATTGGCGGTGGGGTCCCAGATGATGTTGATGCCCTTCTCGAGGACAAACTGGTTAGCGTTAGTCAGCGCCTGCTCAGGCACCATCGCGTCGTCGGCGGATTCCAGCTTGAAGGTGTACTTGGTATCCCCGATGGTTATGCCGCCTGCGTTGTTAATCTTCTTGATTGCTATATCCAGGCCCGCCTTGATGTCCTCGCCGTAGCCGGCCCCGCTGCCGCTCAAGGGAGCGGTCAGTCCTATAACCACTTCCTCGGTCTTCTCGGCCTTTTTCTCACCGCACGAGGCCAGGAACATGGTGGCCATCAACATGGCTACGGTGAAAATTAGAATCTTCTTGTATCGCATTTGCCCTCAACCCCCTTGTTCAAGAGTCAATTCCTCTAATGAAAACTTGCTCAACCGAACATCCTCCGCATTCTCTCCTGTCAGAAAAACATGGTCGGAAAATATTAATAGGAAGCACAGACAATCGAGCAGTTCTTAAGGGTCCGCAGCGGCTTTATTTGCGATTGGTTTTGTGGAGTAAACGAATGCGAAAAATGCCCTGCGATCGACTGGTGCTCCCCATTCTTATATAGCCTTCAATCACCTCCCTTTCCCTTGAGTTGTCCCTCGCCTCAGCTTGCCGATATCCGATTCCGACCTGTTCCGAGCTTGCCACCGATACAAAGTATATCAGCCACCCGGCGGCCAATCAATTTCATGGCCGCAAAACAGCTGGCCAGCATCACAATTCATTATTCTCCCGAGTCGGCATAATTCCTGCAAGAAATGAGGGTGGAAAGTCTTTAGGGGAGTACCGGTCAGGAGGAAGCAGCCGATCGCTCCCTATCTACACCAAGGTGGTTCTTTATATAATTCATCAGCACGCCCATGTCGAAGGGCTTGGCGAAGTATCGCAGCGCCCCCGCCTTCAGGGCTTTCTCCTCCATATCCTCCTTGGGCAGGGCGCTCAAGAATATGATGGGGACGGCGAAAGTCTTGGTGGAGGATTTCAGCCTCTCCGCCACGCTGAACCCGTCACCCGCCGGCATCTTTATATCCAGGATGATCAGGTCGGGCTGATCCTTGTGCGCCCGCATGACCGCCGACATGCCGTCAAAAGCCGTGGATACCTCGAGGCCCTCCGCCAGGAGGTTAACGCTGAGGATCCTCACCAGATCCTCGTCGTCATCAACGATCAAGACCCGCTTCTTCGCCACTTTCAAGGCCTCCGCCACTCGGTCCATTCCCCGCGTCGACAACTTTTATAACATTGATATCGTTCGCTTTGCTCTTCACCCCCATCCCGCTCTTGGGGGATATTGAGTACCCGAAAGGTGGGGCCGGTAAAACGGCTTTTACGGTGGCCTCCATCGCTCGGGGCCGTGTTTGCGGATCTCGAGGGCCGGGGGCGGCAAGGCGGCAGGGAAGTTAACCCGGCTCTCACCGGTGCATCTTGAAACGGCCCTGCTGGGTATAAACGGCGTAGGCGTTACCCTGCGGGGTGGCCGTAAAATCCCCCTCGATCTCCGAGAGGGAGCCCGAAACCTGGCCCGAGAGCTCCACCTTCACCGGGATCAAGGTCTGGTTTGATCCCATCTTGACCGCGAGCTGAAGGGTGGCGTTAAAGGCGGGGTCGCCCTGCTCCCAGCGGTACTCGCTCCCCATGATCTGGAACACGTAATCGTAGTCGCCGGGCGCGGTTATGGCCCCACTCTCTTCCAGGCTGAGGTAACAGTTCCGCAACCCGTAGTTGCTGCCCGACATCTCCATGACCCATTGCCCGGAGACATCCTGGTATCCTCCCCGGGGAGGGCCCGTATTGACCCCCACTGCCGGGTTGGGAAACTGGACCACCAGGTCCGGCGCGTTACCTCCCCCGCCGGGGACCACGGTAGCTCCCTGGCCGCCGTCCTGGCCCGGGGGCGCGGCGGGCTGCTCGCCAACCGCTTCCTCCGCCGGCCTTTCCTCCACCGGCCCCGCCTGGTCAACACCCGAGTTGGAGGCCGGCAGCACCAGTAACAGGATCAGCGTGATCGCCGCGGCGAGGGCGATAACGGATGCCTGTAACCATATCCTCCGGCCGGCCCGGAGCCCCGGGCCTTCTCCTGGATATTGCCTGTCCTCTTCCATTTTCTCCTAATCCCACGCACTTGGGGTCAGGTCTTCGATTGTGGAGTCTTTACCTTATTATGGTAACTAAATAACCCTCTCCAACCCCGAGATTCTTAAAAACCGTTTCTTTCGTTACCGATCATATTAGCCTGTCGCATAAATGGCGTGCGGCCGATCATGTTAACCATATTATGATAAATAACGGGTCATAGCACACTTCATATTGCGTCTATTGTGTCTTCGTTCGCTGCAAGGCGATTTGCGCTACACCCTTTTATGCTCCATATTAATTGAGGTAAACACAATCAAGTGCCCCCGCGTCCTCTTTCGTTATCCTTCCCCTATTCCCGCCAGCCTCTTGGCGTATTTTACCTTCTCCCCCAGGTCGGCGAGACGGCGGATCATGATGCGCTGGGCCTGGGGCGATCCCGCGCCGTGGATGCTCTCGGTCAGGTAGGCGGCGGCGCCGCATCCCACGGTCATGTTCTCGATGAACTTGAGGATCCTGATGCGGTCCATGACGGGCACGTCGCCCGTGCCCTTGAGATATTTTTCCAGGTAGGGCGCTATCTCCGGGTTCTCGAAGTCCTTCTGCGAGGGCATGGTCACCACCAACCCGCCGGCGA
>Ga0315282_10006875_pt1 | contig 18877 bp, 20 predicted proteins | sample YL17G07_20_MG_FD_203693 | JGI IMG/M metagenome (GOLD analysis project Ga0315282, IMG submission 203693) | Sediment microbial communities from Yellowstone Lake, YNP, Wyoming, USA - YL17G07_20 | ecosystem: Environmental > Aquatic > Freshwater > Lake > Sediment | place: USA: Wyoming | collected...
CCACACAATTTCATTCCTAAAGTTAGCCGGGCCAAAAATCTGGTCAAGCACCAGCTTTAGATAGTGGCTGGCGGTGGGGTCGCAGTGGAGATAAAGGGAGCCGGTGGGCTTGAGGACACGGTGGAGTTCTATCAGCCTTATGGTCATCATCACCAGATATGCCATAACATCGTTATTACCTATGGAGTCGTGCAGGGCACCAATCAGCTTGCCAACCTTTAATGGCCCCTTAGTTACAATCTCGTGGTAAGTATCCTCCGCTTTTTGTGTCCAGTGCCAGCTATCAGTGAAAGCTTTTATCTGGGCTTCAGACTCCACCCCGCCGTTTTCCTTAAACAGGATGTTATAGTCCTTTTTGCTATTAAATGGGGGGTCAAGGTATATCAGGTCAACGCAGTTATCGGGGAAATATTCTCGGTTTCGCAATATTTCCAGATTGTCCCCGTAGTAAAGAACGTTGGTCTTTAGTTTATCCATAGCTCCCCCCTTAGTGCTTAGTGCTTCTTACTTATACCTCTTCACCTCAAACCGGTACAGCTTTACTGGCTCGTTGGGACCGATGCCTGCCTTCTGGCGGCAGATGTCAATCTGATAGTCAACTGTGTCCACCCCCTCAAGGTCGGGGAGGAGTAAGCCCTTCCGCCACCCCGCCTCAACTATAACCCCATACTTCTTGGGGTCAAGCTGGTCTTTGCCCTTTACTGGCTGGGGGGTGGTGAGGACATCAACGCTATAGTCAAGGTCTTTGAGCTCCTCGGGGGTGATGGGGAGGAAGCGGGGGTCTCGGGTCGCTGAGCTTATGGCGTTCATAATAATCTCCTCAGCTACATTTGGCCGCTGCGGTTCAATGGTGCCGATACAGCCTCTTAATTCGCCGAGCTTGTGAATGGAAACGAAGACGCCGGCTTTCTCCTTCATCCCGAGGGTGAGTTTTTCTGGCTTGAAGACCTTGCCCTCCTTGATATATGTCTCCACTGCTTTCTTGGCTAATCTCACCAGTGACTGCATCCTATCCTCCCCCTTTTATAATTATACCAGCATAGCCAACAACGCTGGAATAGTCGCCGGTGGTATCGCCGCTGGTCTGGTATTTGACCAGTTCTGCCTTCTTTGCCCCCAGTTCCTTGGCGGCGGCGAGCAGGCTGACCGCCGGCCCAAAGCCGCACATTGAGATATTAAGTCTATCCACCCGTTTTAATAGTTCGTCCTCATCTAAATTAAGTATGGCTTCTATCGCCTTGTCGTCCTTCTTCTGCGCCGAGGCTTGCGGCTCATAGTGGGTCATATCGCTTGAGGCGATGATTACCACCTCCCTGCCTGTTTCTTTAACCGCCTTGGCTATCGCCCTGCCGATTTCCTGGTAAATGGCGCCGCCGGCATGGGCGAGAATAATTGGCACTAGCTTAAAGTCCGGCTTAAAATATTGCAAAAATGGCAATTGAACCTCAATTGAGTGCTCATGGAGATGGGCTAAATAGTCCTCTTCCAGGTATCTGGAGCCGGCTAGGAGTTGCTTCCCTAGTTCTGAGTCAATCCCCACCTCGCCCAAGGGTGTTTTCCAGACGCCTTCAGTCATGATGCTGAATGGTTTGCCCATTCCGGTGTGGTTGGGACCGAGGATGATAAAGGTATCCTTAAATCTGATTCTGGATATAGTCGCCCCCGCCACCGCCCCTGAATAGATATAGCCGGCGTGGGGGGAGATTAGACCGATTACCTCCTCCCTTTTTGCCCTCTCCGCCACCATCGTCTCAATCGTTGCCTTAAGCGCTGAGGCTCGTGCCGGGTAGAATTGTCCAGCGACCACCGGATTTCTAATCACCCTTGCCTCCTGTTCTAAAGTTGAGCTCCGCCCCGCAGAACTTGCATTTAGAACCGTTAAGACCGACTACCTTAGTTTCATAGCCGAACCTCTTTACCACGAGCTTGCCGCAGGAATAGCAGGTGGTGGACTCGGTCTTATGCCCGGGGACGTTGCCGGCATAGACAAACCTAAGCCCGGCTTTCCTACCGATGTCATAGGCATGCTCGATGGTGGGTATTGGGGTTGGGGGGAGGTCCGTCATATCATGGTGGGGGTAGAACCGGGTCACATGCCAGGGCGTTAGCTCGCCCAACTCGTCTTTTATCCAGTGAGCAATGCCCTCAAGTTGCTCGTCATCGTCATTCATAGTTGGTATGATGTTGGTGACCACCTCAACATGCATCTGCCACTTATCCTTGGCTCGCTTAGCAACCTCAAGTATCCCCCGCCACCCCTTTATCTTAGCCAGGTCTTGGTAGAAGGAGTCCTTAAAGCCCTTAACATCAACCCGCCAGGCATCAAGGTAAGGCCCAATTATGTCCAGGGCTTGAGGGGCGAGAAAGCCGTTAGTCACATAGACGGTATAGAGGTTATTCTCCTTAGCCAGCTTGGCTGAATCAAGGGTATATTCAAACCAGATGCTCGGCTCATTATATGTCCAGGCGATACCATCGCAGTGGGAGCGCTTGGTCAGCTCTATGGCGGTCTCAGGCTGGACTTCCTTGGAATTAAGCCAGGGCTCATTATCAAGAGGGCAGGAGATTTCCCAGTTCTGGCAGCCTTCGCAGTGGAAGTTGCACCCCCACCCCCCGATAGAGAAAGCCAGCGTAGCCGGGAAGAAGTGGAAGAGGGGTTTCTTTTCAATCGGGTCAGCGGCTACCGAAGACGCCATGGCGTAGTTCATGTTATAGAGGACGCCGTTTTTATTGTAATACACACGGCAGACGCCGAACTTACCCGGAGCGATATTACAGCGCCACTGGCAGGTACCGCACCTCACCCTGGAGTTCGGCAGCTTCTCATAGAGCAATGCCTGGTGCATGATGCTCCTTTATCTAATTATATCACGTTTATGTCACCCTCACCCCCTTTTCACACCCTAAAAAATCTTTGATTTTTCAGGGAACCCGAATTCAATATGGTAACCCTCACCCCCTTAATCCCCCTCTCCCTTGAGGTCGAAGACTCTTCGAGGAGAGGGGGAGGACAATAAAGAGGGGCTATCACTCCTCTTAAACACCCTGTGATGTTTGACGCCTTTTTGTGTATTGACAAGGCCTTGAGGTGGGGGTAGACTGCTATCATAACATGTGAGAATAGCCTAAGATAATGCAATTTTAGTATTGGTGCAGGGTAAGGTGGTAAAGAAGGTAGTAGTGAAAATTCTAGGCAAAGTGTTCATCGTGCTGGCTGTTATGGCTCTTGTCCTAGGTCCAGTGCTGAGCTGTAGAGGTGGTGTACCACAAGGTACTATTCAGGTTAATGCTACCCTTGATGGTTCTCCTTGGTCAGGACAGTTGCGGTATACCTTAACCAGACCAGTGGAGACCATTGACGGTACCTCCGTTCCGCAAACCTTTACTGTGAGTCCCGATACTTGGACCTGTGCCTACATCTCTGGCGGTCCCGGCGATTTTGTTAATATCACACCGTTGCCAACTCAAAATTTGCCTAGTGGCGGCACAATCACCTTCACTTTAAACTTCAGGACACCTCCACCACCGCCGGATGCCTCCATCGAGTTCATAAGCTGGAGCATAAATGGGGTGCCTGTTCCTCCCGGCAGGTACATAGTGTCCCCTTCTACCATCATTGATATTAGGTACAAACAGCATGTGGCCGGGCAGCCAGGCAGGCTGGTTCAACTGAAGGAGAAGTCGATGCTCCGGATTCATTACCTCAGCGGGCCCTACGCATCAATCTGGTTGCATGTGGTCAACCATCCTTTGGCAGTTACCAAGGATCCGGCTCCTGAGCAAAAGAAGTCCCAGGTGACTACCGTGGATGGGAAACCTGCCGAGCGATGCACCATGCATCAGCTCCTAAAGTGCGTGCCCAGGGAAGTGGATGTAGAAACAGCCTGGCAGCTGAAGCAATGCACTTACTACACAAAGACAATCAACTGGCTCCATATCGGGCAGGTGACTGACGAGGAGGTTCTATTCGACCTTCAGAGCCCGTGCGCGGGGACCTACGAACTGGTTTCCGAGGCCTCGGTTGAACTGGAGCCTCCTGATGTGGACGTAGACTTGACGAATAACCACACTACCAGCCCTTCACTATTCCTAGAAATCGTGGAGGAAGTAGAAGCCCCTTCACCACCAACTTTAAGTTCACCAGCAATGGGGAGTACCGTTTCTACCTTAACCCCAAGGCTGGGGTGGAATGCGTCAGCTGGAGCTACCTCTTATGTAGTTCAGGTAGCAACCGATTCCACCTTCATGCACTTGGTGGGAAGTGGGACGACGCCTAACCTGTATTCTGATGTTCCATCAGGGTGGCTTAACTGGAACACCACTTACTACTGGCGGGTAAATGCCACAAATGCCGCTGGAACATCAGCGTGGTCAGACTACTGGTGCTTAATGACGGCGGCAGGACCATGAGATGCTAAGCCCAGCCCTCGGCGGCGAGCTTGTCGTGTAGCTCATCGGGGTGGTGGCGGCAGTGGTATTCAAGGCGGCTGGAGGAGGCGTGGGCTTTGCTGTAGGGCCAGCCTTTGGCCATGTGGTTTCGCTCGTGGAGTTCATGTAGCAGTACATAGCCCCGCTCCAGCTCGACGATAGCATCATCAATCCAGACCTCATTCTCGGGCACGAATTCGTAAACGAATTCGTGCCCGCCCTCGGTAAAGTCAATATCAAATACACTGCGCACCAGACGCCCGTTAACAATCCAGACGCTTACGCCGTTCTCCAGCTTCTTCCAGAGCCGCTTGTGGACGTCTTTCCCCTCCGGTAATTTCTGCCCGTGATGGGTCAGGCGGCTGAGGTCTCCGGCACGGCGGCGCTCCCTTCTTTCCAGCTGGTCGGCTTTTTCTAGTGCCTTGTCATAGGGCACGCCCTCCGCCATCAGGCGGTGCTCCACCAGCAGGTGGTCAATGAAAAACTGCCGCTCATCCTCCTCGGCTTCGCGGTCAATCCAGAGTTCGTTTATGGGAATATAAGGGAAGCTGTAATGCTGACCGAAGTTGGTGAATTCCTCGTCAATGTGGCTGCGGATATAAGCCCCGTCCACAATCCAGACCCGCAGGTTGCCGCGCTCGTCCACCTTTTCAATGTAGGCTGGCTTCAAAGATGCGGGCATCATTCACTCTCCAATACTTTAAGGAATAATACCACCTTGACTATGCCGTTGTCACTAGCTAGACTTGGTGGGATGAAGGTTATCGGTCTTACCGGCGGCATAGGTAGCGGCAAGAGCACCGTTGCCCGGTTTCTTAAGGAGCTGGGGGCAGTCGTCATTGATGCCGATGAGGTCGGGCATGAGGCTTTTAAGCCAAATACCGATGTCTGGCGGGGGGTAGTGGCTGCCTTTGGCAGGGGTATTGTCAAGCCGAGCGGTGAGATTGACCGCAAGGGGCTGGGGAAAATAGTCTTTTCTAACCCCGAGGCTCTAGCCCGGCTGAATAAGCTCGTCCACCCCTATGTCTATACCAGGGTTAAGGCTCGGCTTGAAGGCTACCGGCGGCGGGGGGTAAGGGTGGTGGTGCTTGAAGTCCCTCTCCTGATTGAGGTGCCCCTTTCAAAGAAGGCCGGCGAGCCTACACTGTCCGATGAAGTAGATGAGGTCTGGGTTACGGTCGCCCCTCAGCCAACCGTGCTCAAACGGCTAAAAGAAAAAAGCGCAGTGTCTGAGGAGCAAGCCCTGGCTCGCATCCGTTCCCAGCTATCCTCGGCGGAGCGAGTGAGAAAAGCCGACGTGGTGATTAATACCGACTGCGAGCTTAGCGAGCTCGAGGCTAAGGTAAAAGAGCTATGGCAGCTGAGATTGACAAATAAGCATAAGCTTGACACCTAGCTTGAGCAATTGCTACAATAACCTGTTTGTGGAGGACGAAGATTTACGCTATTATTGAAACTGGTGGTAAGCAGTATAAGGTAAACCCCGGTCAGACAATAGATGTGGAACGTCTGAGTGTCGCCGAGGGTGGTACCGTTGAGCTGGATAGGGTACTACTTATCGCTGATGGCGAGCGGTTAGTTGTCGGTACGCCCACTGTTGACGGGGCGAAGGTGGTGGCTACGGCAAAGGGGGAGGGGAAGGGGAAGAAGGTTATCGTCTTCAGATATAAGTCAAAGGTCCGTTACCGCAAGAAGACCGGTCACCGTCAGCTTTACACCCGGCTGGTTATAGATAAGATAGTTGAGCCGGGGGCGGTGGAAACTAATCCGAAGAAGGCTCGGCGTAAGAAAGAGGTGACTGAAGGTGGCGCATAAAAAGGGAGGCGGCAGCACTCGTTGCGGCCGCGATAGCAAGTCGAAGCGGCTCGGCGTCAAGCGCTATGACGGGCAGCTTGTAAGCGCCGGGACAATCCTGGTTCGGCAGCGGGGTACTCGCATCCACCCCGGCAATAACGTCGGTGTGGGCAAGGACTTTACCCTCTTTGCCTTAATTGACGGCGTGGTTAAGTTTGAACCTACTACTAATAACCGGAGGAAGGTTAGCGTTCGCGCTAACTAGTGATATGAAGCCTAAGATTCACCCTGAATATTTTCCCGATGCCAAGGTAGTCTGTGCCTGTGGCAATACCTTTACCATCGGCTCAACCAAGAAGATGCTGAAGGTTGAGCTCTGCAGTAAGTGCCACCCCTTCTACACCGGGCAGCAGAGGGTGGTGGATACCATGGGGCGGGTGGAACGGTTTAAGCGCCGCTATAAGAAGGTGGAAGGTTAGGTCGGGGAGCCCCCCTTTTATTGTGAGCAAGAAATTTTATTACGGTGGTCAGGCGGTTATTGATGGGGTGATGATGCGGGGGCGGAGGGTGATGGTAACCGCCGTCCGCCGCCCCGATGGTGGGGTGGCTATAGATTCCCAGCCACTGAGCGGTATCTATTCCGGCCGGATGAGAAGAATTCCCTTATGGCGCGGCATCGTTGTTTTAATTGAGGCTCTGGTTCTTGGCATCAATAGCCTGCTCTACTCGGCTAATGTCTCCCTTGGGGAAGAGGAGGCGAGGATTTCGGGATGGTTAGTCTGGCTTCTGGTATTGGTTTCATTAGGTGTGGCGGTTGCCCTATTCTTTATTGCCCCTCTTTTCCTTACCGGTTTGCTCACCCCCTATATTAGTTCGTCCATAGTATTTAATTTGATAGAAGGTCTTATCCGCGCCGCTATCTTCATCGCTTATCTTGAATCGATAAATTTTATCCCTGACATCAGGCGCGTATTTGCCTATCACGGTGCTGAGCATAAGGCGGTAAATGCCTACGAGGACGGTGCTCTGCTGGAGGTAGAAACGGCTAAAAGATATAACAAGGCTCATGTTCGTTGCGGCACCAGCTTTTTGTTTGCCGTATTGATTATAGCCATCATCGTCTTTGCCCTTACCGGGCGGCCGTCGCTCTGGCTGATGGTTTTATGGCGAGTTTTGCTCATCCCGGTTATTGCCGCCCTTGCCTACGAGGTCATCTATTTTGGTAACAGGCATATTGATAATAAAATAGCCAGGGCAGTCCTTGCCCCGGGGCTTTGGCTGCAGTCGCTGACGACCAGGGAGCCAGACGACTCTCAACTAGAAGTAGCACTATCGGCGTTAAAGAGGGTTGTGGAACTTGATGAGGGTGGGGAGGCAGCCTAGTCCAGCTTCTGGAAGAAGCAGGTCTTATTGCCGGTGTGGCACACCGGACCCGAGGCTTTACCTTTAATCAGGATGGTATCGCTATCGCAGTCCTTCCATATTGATTTGACCTTGATGATACTGCCCGAGGTCTCCCCCTTGTGCCATAGCTCTTTTCGGCTGCGGCTGTAGAACCAGGCTTCGCCGCTATCTAATGTCCGGCGTAGCGCCTCCTCGTTCATATAAGCGAGCATCAGCGCCTCGCCGCTATCGGCATCCTGGACTATTGCCGGTATAAGCCCATCTTTATTGAACTTTAGATTTTTTATCATCCCCATCCCCCTGCCTTAGTCTTTGTTAACCTCACCCCCTTTATCCCCCTCTCCTTGACAAGGAGAGGGGGAAGAGATTTTAGAGAGGGGGTGAAACCCCCTCTCTTACTTTCACCCCCCCTTCCCTAGTAAGGGAAGGGGGTAAGGGGGATAGGTTGCTTAGCTCAGCGTAGCCAGTGCCTCTTTCAGGTCTATGTCCCCGGTATAGAGCGCCTTGCCGATTATAGCACCCTCAACGCCAAGCGCCCTCAGCATTTTTAGGTGGTTCAGCGACGAGATGCCGCCGGAGGCAATGACCGGCACCCTGACGGCATTTATCAGCTCGGCGGTGGCGGCAAAGTTGGGCTCGGTGAGGGTGCCATCGCGGTTGATATCGGTATAGATAAAGCGCCTGACGCCGAGCTTTAGCATCGCCTGGGCTAATGCTACCGCCTTTAGCCTCGTTTCCTGGCGCCAGCCATGGGTGGAAATATAGCCCTCTCTGGCATCAATGCCGACAATAATAGACTCGCTGAAGCGCTGGCATGCCTTTTTAATCAGCTCCGGGTTTTCAACGGCGGCGGTGCCCAGGATGACCCGCTCGATGCCTGCCTTTAGCATCTGCTCAATGGTCTCCGGCTGGCGGATGCCGCCACCAAGCTGGGTCGGAATCAGTATGGCGTGGGCTATCTCGGTAATAATGTCCTGGTTATGGATTTCACCGCTAACAGCGCCGTCCAGGTCAACAATATGCAGCCTTGGTGCCCCCAGCGATTGCCACTCCAAGGCTACCTCTACCGGGTCGTCAGAGAAGACCGTCTCCTGGTCAAAGTTGCCCTGATACAGGCGGACGCACTTACCACCTCTAATGTCTACGGCGGGGATGATTTCGATATTAACCCACCTCAAAGAGTCTTCGACTTATAGATTGATATTGGAATACTTTCGCCACGGTCGGGCGAGGAATGCCTTGTTATCCTTATTCTTATTCTCCAGGAAGTCCAGTGCTTTATTTATCATCTTTCTGGTATCGCTGGGCATTATCACATCGTCGGTATAACCTCGCTCTGCGGAAACATACGGGTTCTCATAGATTTCGCTGTATTCCTGAATCCTCTTGGCTCGTGTTTCTTCCGGCTTTGCTGATTCCCTTATCTCCCTGGCGAAGATGACGCTGGCCGCAGTCTCGGCGCCAACGATGGTGATTCTAGCCGTGGGCCAGGCAAAGACAAGGTCAGCGCCGATACCCTTATCCAGCATTCCATAATGGGCGCCGGCGTAGGACTTGCGGATAATGATTGAAATCAGGGGCACGGTGGAATCAACCCAAGCGAAGAGCATCTTGGCGCCATGGCGCAGGATTCCCTTCCAGTCCTGCTCCGAGCCAATCATATAGCCGGGGCAGTCCCCGAGGGTAACCACCGGGATGTTGAACAGGTCACAGGTTCTGACAAACCTCGCCCCTTTATCTGAGGCATCAACATCAATAATCCCGGCGGCCCACATTGGTTGATTTGCCCAGATACCAACCGGGCGCCCGTTGAAGCGGGCAAAGCCGGTGATTACACTCTTGGCATGGTCTTTTAATGTCTCAAGGAAGTAACCGTTATCAACTATGGCTTTGATTACCTTGTACATATCGTAGGGTTGGGTTGGTTTGTCGGGTATTATACTGTCAAGCTCAGGGCAGGTGCGGTATGGGTCGTCGGTGCACTCAATGCGGGGTGGCATCTCCCTGTTGTTTGACGGGAAGAAGGTCAAAAGTTCCTTCGCCCTGTCTATGGCATCCTTATCGTCCTCGGCGATAATATGGGTCTGCCCTGATTTAACGGCGTGAGCCTTCCATCCCGAGAGTTCCTCAAGGGAGATTTCCTCCCCGAGCTGGGTCTTAACAAAGGCCGGGCCGGCAATTCCCATAAATCCAGTATGGCGGCACTGAATGAGGAAGTCCTGCATTATCGGGTGATAGGCTTGCCCGCCAAGGCAGGGGCCCATAAGCAGGGCTATCTGCGGGACTATGCCTGAAGCCAGGATTTGAGCCCGGAATATCCAGCCGTAGGCTTCCAGGGTATCCATCCCTTCCTGGAGTCGGGCGCCACCGGAGTCATTCATACCGATAAGTGGCCACCCCATCTCCTTAGCCAAATTTATGGCTCGGATTTCCTTCAGGCCGTGATATTCACCGAATGTCCCGGCCATCGCCATATAGTCCTCGGCAAAGGCAACAACCGGTCTGCCATTGACCAGACCGTAGCCGGTTACCACCCCTTCCGCTGGCACCTCCCTTTTATCCATACCAAAATGCACCGTTCTGTGCTTAACAAACAGCCCTATCTCGGTAAAGGTGCCGGGGTCAAAAAGGTATTCTATCCTTTCCCTGGCCGTCCACTGTCCCCCTTTATGGCGTTTTTCAATAACGTCAGGTGACGCCATCTGCACTATCTTGGCTCTCTTCTTCTTATATTCCTCAATTAGGTCTTTGGTGGTTGACATTTTTATAATCCTCTCTTTCTGTTTTTAGCCGATACATTCTTGGTAATTATAGCATCATTATCGGCAGGTTAACAACGTTGTTGTTTCTTGACACTGATAGCTCAGGTTGTTAAACTATTTTACTACAGTTAACTCTCGCTCAGGTGTTCCAGTGGCTAAGAAGGCATCAACAAGTCCCTCCTCACCACGACCGTTGCGCCGGGGTCTGGTTCAGATTTTCACCGGCGATGGTAAGGGGAAGACCTCAGCCGCCATCGGCATGGCGGTCCGAGCCTTGGGTCATGGTCTCAGGGTCTATATCGGCTTTTTCATGAAGGGCGATTACCAATCCGGTGAGCGCACTGTCCTATCTAACCTACCCAATGTTACTGTTGAGTGCTTTGGGGCTAAGGGACATGTTGACCCGGCGAACGCTAAGCCGGAGGAGAAGGAGCAGGCAAAACGGGGTTTGGCGGCTGCCCGTAAGGCGATGCTCAGTGGTAACTATGACCTAGTCGTCCTTGATGAGCTTAATCTGGCTGTCGCCTGGAATCTGGTTGAGCTGGGTGAGGTGCTTAGGCTTATTAGTGACAAACCGGAAGGGGTGGAGCTTATCCTCACCGGTCGGGGGGCTGATAGTAGGTTGGTCAAATCGGCTGACCTGGTTACTGAGATGTTAAAGATTAAGCACCCCTATGATAGCGGGATAAAAGCGCGAGAGGGTATTGAATATTAAATTAAAAGGAGGGATTATGAAGGTCACATTGAGTGTCATCAAGGCGGATATTGGTGGTTATGTCGGGCATTCTGAGTCTCATCCCCAGATTTTAGACAGGGCTAGGGAGCTTCTGGCTAGGGCTAAGAAACAGGGGCTCTTGATTGACTTTCATGTCACCAAGTGCGGGGATGACCTGCAGCTAATTATGACCCATCAGCACGGCGAGGGGAACGGAAAAATCCATAAGCTTGCCTGGGATACCTTTGTTGACTGCACCCAGCTTGCCAGAGAGTTAAAGCTTCATGGTGCCGGCCAGGACTTACTGTCTGATGCCTTCTCGGGCAATGTCCGTGGGATGGGTCCGGGGGTAGCTGAGATGGAGTTTGAGGAGCGGGGGTCTGAGCCTGTAATTGTGTTTATGGCAGATAAAACGTCATCTGGGGCGTGGAATATGCCGCTATATAAGATGTTTGCTGACCCATTTAATACCATCGGACTGGTTATTGCCTCCAATATGCACGGCGGTTTTGCCTTTGAGGTGCATGACATAAAGGAACACAGGAAGGTAACCTTTAATGCCCCGGAGGAGATTTACGATTTGCTCGTTTTCATTGGCGCACCTTCTCGCTATATGATAAAGGCAGTCTACCACCGGGAAAGCAAGGAAATAGCTGCGGCATCCTCTACCCAGCGCCTGGCGTTAATTGCCGGGCGGTATGTGGGTAAGGATGACCCGGTGTGTATTGTGCGTGCCCAGGGGGAATTCCCGGCAGTGGGTGAGGTGCTGGAGCCATTCACCCTGCCCCTTCTGGTGGAGGGGTGGATGCGGGGTTCACATCATGGTCCCCTTATGCCGGTATCGGTTGCGGATAGCACCCCCACCCGCTTTGATGGGCCACCCCGCGTGGTATCACTTGGCTTCCAGCTCTCTGGTGGCAAGCTGGTAGGGCCGAGGGATATGTTTGCTGATAAGTCATTTGACCTAGCCCGTCAGCAGGCGAACGAGGTCGCCGATTTTATGCGTCGTCACGGTCCCTTTGAGCCACACCGCCTCCCCTTGGAGGAGATGGAATATACCACCATGCCCCAGGTGGCAAAGAAGCTTGAGGGAAGGTTTAGCAAGCTTGAGTAAGGTAAGTCCTAAGCTCCTCCTGGCAACGAATAATGAAGGCAAGGTGCGTGAGTATAAGGATTTGCTTAAGGAGCTGCCCTTTGAGCTGGTTTCCCTGGCTGAGCTGGGGAGCAGTAGCCGGGTTAATGAAAGCGGGGGGAGCTTTGAGGAGAATGCCAGACTGAAGGCGGTCACCCTGGCTCGGCAGAGCCAGTTACTGGTGCTGGCTGACGACTCGGGGCTTGAGGTTGATGCCCTGGGTGGTGAGCCCGGTCGGCTTTCAGCCCGCTATGCCGGCGAGGGTGCTTCGGATAAGGAAAGGGTTAATTTCCTGCTGGCTCGGCTTAAGGATGTGCCCTGGGAGAAGCGCTCGGCGCGTTTCAGGTGTGTTATTGCCATCGCTACCCCCGGTGGTGAGGTTAAGCTCTGCTCCGGGGAGTGCTGGGGCGTTATCGCCCTTGAGCCAAGGGGGGAGGGAGGCTTTGGCTATGACCCGATATTCTACCTCCCCGGGCTGGGTAAGACTATGGCTGAGCTAACCCTGGAAGAGAAAAACAAGGTTAGCCATCGGGGGCGGGCGGCAAGGGAGGCAATTAAGTTGTTAAGGAGAAAGTATCAATGACCGGGCTATCAGACTCATTCCATCGCCCGATAAACTATCTGCGTATCTCGGTGACCGACCGCTGTAACCTGCGCTGTATTTACTGCATGCCGGCGGATGGTGTCAGCCAGATGTCCCATAACGACATTCTTACCTATGAGGAAATCAATACCGTAGCCCGCTCTGCCGCCGAGCTGGGGATAGATAAGCTCAGGCTCACCGGTGGCGAACCATTGGTAAGGTTGGGGTTGCCCCGGCTAATAGAGATGCTGGCTCAAGTCAAGGGCATTGATGATATTTCCCTGACCACAAATGGGGTCTTGCTCGCTCGCGATGCCGCTGAGCTGAAAAAAGCCGGGCTGAGGCGAGTCAATGTGAGCCTGGATACCCTTAAACCGGACAGGTTCAAGCTAATTACTCGCCATGACAGTGAGCTTGGGGAGGTGCTGGAGGGCATTGAGGTCGCCAGGGCGGTGGGGCTTAACCCGGTTAAGCTTAATATGGTGGTCATGGCGGGCATTAACGATGATGAGCTCCTTGATTTTGCCGCCAAGACCATCACCGAGGAGTGGCATGTTCGCTTTATTGAGCTTATGCCCTTTGTCGGTGGGGGCATTCTCCCACTCTTTGTCTCCGTCAGCGAGATGAGACAGCGGCTTGAGCCGATGGGGGAGCTTACCCCCTGCCTGCCCAGCGTTGGTAACGGGCCAGCCAAGTATTTTCGTTTGCCTCAAGCCAAGGGCACTATTGGCTTTATTACTCCTCTTAGCGAGCACTTCTGCTTTCAATGCAATCGGATGCGGCTGACGGCTGATGGCCGGCTTCGCCCCTGTTTATTGAGCGACTATGAGGTAGACCTCAAGCAGCCTTTGCGCAGCGGTATATCTTCGTCGGGGCTGAAAGAGCTGTTTAAGCAGGCAGTAAAAAATAAGCCAGAGCGCCACCAGCTAGCCAATGGCTCTGTACCTAAAGATAGACCATTCTCTCAGGTAGGGGGGTAGAGATATGATTAACATATACACAGACGGAGCTCACAATCCGGTATTAAATCAGGGTGGGTGGGGAGCTGTCATTGTTGAAAATAATCAAAAACAGGTCTTCTCCGGCATGGCTAAGAGAACAACCAGCAACCGCATGGAGATTACCGCTGCCTTAGAGGGCATTTCGCGCACCCCTCCAAATTCGGAGGTGGTAGTCTATACTGATAGCCAATACCTCTTTGGTTGTGTTGCCAAAGGGTGGCAAAGAAAAGCCAATCGTGACCTCTGGCAGGAGTTAGACGTGGCTATCAGCAAACGCAAGGTGCTTTGGGAGTGGATTGACCAGGATGTTAGGAATCCCTTCCACAAGGAAGCCCATGCCGTAGCTACTCGTTTAGCCAGTCAAGCTGGAATGCTGCACCCCGTAACATTAGAGAAACAAAAGCCACAGCTAAAATCTCCTGTCACCGTGGAGCTCACCCATCTAGACGCATCGGGTCGCCCCAGAATGGTGGATGTTTCGGGAAAGCCTGATACCCAGCGCGAGGCGGTGGCTAAGGGCGTGGTCAGAATGCAGGCGACTACATTCCAGTTGATAAAACGGGGTGGAACCGCCAAGGGCAATGTCCTTTCCGTAGCCCAGCTTGCCGGCATTATGGCAGCCAAGCAAACGCCCAATCTAATACCCCTTTGCCACCCCATACTTATCGGGGACGTTAAGGTTGAGTTTAATCTGGATGATGTAAATAACGCGGTTGAGATTACCACCACGGTGAAGAGTGTGGGTAAGACCGGGGTGGAGATGGAGGCACTTACCGCTACCGCAGTTACCGCCCTGACGATTTATGATATGTGTAAGGCGGTAGACCGGAGCCTGAAAATAGAGAATATCCGATTGGTTAAAAAAACTGGTGGCAAAAGCGGGGCAATAAGCCTTGAGTAAAAATAATTATTGATATATACTACCTTACTACCAGTAAGATGTTTGGGGGGTGTGCCATGAAGCTATCGTGTACTCAGGAGAATCTAAATCGGGGACTTGGTGTGGTGGGGCGGGCAGTAGCTACCAGAACCACCCTCCCCATAACCAATAACGTCCTACTTGCCACCGAGAAGTCCCGCCTGAAACTGGTTGCCACCAATCTTGAGATGGCTATAAGTTGCTGGATTGGGGCAAAGGTGGAGGAGGAGGGGGCAATCACCGTTCCCGCACGCCTTCTCACCGAGTTCATCAGCTCCCTGCCCAGCGAGAAGGTTGATAAAAAGGGCGAAAAAGCGCCGGAGACAGTTGATATTAGCCTTTCCCCTCAGACCAAGACCCTCGGGCTAAAGTGTGCCCGCTTTGAGGCTCGAATCAGCGGGATTGATGCTAAGGACTTTCCACCGATACCCAAGGTGGCGGATGGTATCACCACCAAGGTTGATGTCGAGGAACTCCGTCGGGGGATTAATCATGTCGGTTTTGCCGCTGCCACTGAAGAGTCTCGCCCGGTGCTCACCGGCGTTGATGCCAAGTTTGATGGTGATTCATTGACACTGGCCGCGGCTGACGGCTTTAGGCTGGCGGTATATAAGCTACCCCTTACCGAGGCGGTGAGCAAGGCGATTGAGGTCATTATTCCGGCGCGGACACTGGCTGAGCTGAGTCGGCTTATAGCGGAGCAGAAGGAGGCGGTGGAGATAACGGCAAACCCGAGTAAGGGTCAAGCCCTATTCCGCCTAAAGAATATTGAGCTGGTTTCCCAGCTGGTTCAGGGCACCTTCCCCAATTATGCCCAGCTCATCCCTCAGAGCTACACCACCCGAGCCGTGGTTAATGTTGGCGATTTCTTAAGGGCGACCAAGACCGCCTCTATCTTTGCCCGTGATGGCAGTGGCATTGTCCGTCTGATGGTAGCCCCGGGCAAGCTGGTAGTCTCCGCCCGCTCGGAAGAGATTGGCGATGATATTGGTGAGATTGATGCCCAGGTTGAGGGCACCGAGGCCAAGATTGCCTTCAATGGCAAGTACCTAACCGATGTCCTGGGTGTTCTTGGTGAGGCTCAGGTAGCCCTGGAGACCACCAGCCCCTCCAGCCCCGGCGTTATCCGCCCGGTAGGGGTGGATAACTATATCCATGTCGTCATGCCGATGTTTGTGCAGTGGTGACCACTAACTAAGGTTAAAGATGAAAGGGGAGCATAGATGCTCCCCTTTTTCTTATCTAGTCCGCCGCCTCTCAGCCCGTGGGGTTTTCTGGGATAATGCCATTGCCCCAATACCGAACAGAACGGTAGCCAACCACAACCAGGGGAAGCCAACGTATGGTATGAGCTTCAAAAGAGTGAGAATAGTGAAACCCAGAGCTAGGGCTCCCACTAAGACACCTCTAGACTCCACCTTGCTGAAATAGCCGATTATCCAGTACCCGATAAACAGACCAACGGCAATCTGACTGAGATAAATTGCTATTCCGTACAGCGTTAGGCCAATCAAGCCCACGGGCACACCAACAACCGTGACCAGTGTTATTATTGCAGCAATAGGGGTGGCAAATAAGATGATAGCCCCCCAACCCAGACTCAACCACGGTTTACGCCGTATGGAAGCAGCTACCGCTGCTGCTCTTCTCGGAGCAACGAGGATAATCACAATGCCAGCTAGCAGCGTCATCAGGAAAGCTATTACCTTACCGCCGATGTTAGTGAAAGGACCGGCTGGCTCTTTTACTTCTGGCATTTTATGAGTGGTCGTGCCTCCTATTTGAGCACCGGATTGAATCTCAGCCTCATTTTTGCTGGTGTAGGTAAGGTTGCCCCGAAGGTTTGCTGTAGAGGCTATGGTCAGTTTGTTAACGTTAAGTTCGACGTCTCCCCTCACTCCATTAGCAATGATGACTATACTCCCAGCGCCCTTAATGTAGCCCTCAACGGGTCCGTCAATGCGGACTATAGACCCACCCAAAATGATATCACGACCAATTTTGGCTGTGCTGGCGACATTAACATTGGTTCCCCCGGCTAATAAATCACCGCCAATACTGCCATTAACAGTGACATTTGTTCCTCCCAGTCGCGCGCTACGAGCAATTTTACCGTTTATCGTGACACTCTGGCCACCCAAAGTAACGCTGCCATTAACGCTACCATTGATGGTGATCGTTGTACCAAAACCAAAGATGTCACCATTTACGGTGCCATCAATGACAATATTGGTGCCAGCTATATAAAGGTCATCGTCAATTACCTCACCGCTGGCGACGGTGACGGTCTCTCCACTGCGAAGATCAGCCGCCAGAACGGGCACGGCAGTAAAACCTGTTACCAATATTACAACCAACAGGGTAGCCAGCCCCTTAAGAATGTACTTTAACATCTTTTACCCCTTGTAAAGTAATCTAGATGCAATTGTACCACATGACTCACCCTCGGGGGAAGTAGTTTTAAGAGGGGCTTTAAGCCCCCCTTTTCTATTCCTCATAATATATTGACAAAGAGCTAAAAATTGTGATATTATTTCTTGTTGCTCAAATCGCACCTTAACAACTGGATAGTGGAAGGAAGGTTAAAACATTTTTTGGAGAGTTTGATCCCGGCTCAGGATAAACGCTGGCGGCGTGCTTTATGCATGCAAGTCGAACGGTCTGTTTAGTTAAGCTTGCTTAGTTAAACAGATAGTGGCAAACGGGTGAGTAACGCGTAAGTGACCTGCCCCTTAGTAGGGGATAACTCTGAGAAATCGGAGCTAATACCTTATGTGGTGGTGGAGGTAGAGCTTCATCACTAAAGCCTTCGGGCGCTGAGGGAGGGGCTTGCGTCCTATCAGCTAGTTGGTGGGGTAACGGCTTACCAAGGCGATGACGGGTAGCTGGTCTGAGAGGATGTCCAGCCACACGGGGACTGAGACACGGCCCCGACTCCTACGGGAGGCAGCAGCAAGGAATATTGTGCAATGGGCGAAAGCCTGACACAGCGACGCCGCGTGGGGGAAGAAGGCCTTCGGGTTGTAAACCCCTTTTCTCAGGGAAGATTATGACGGTACCTGAGGAATAAGTCTCGGCTAACTACGTGCCAGCAGCCGCGGTAATACGTAGGAGGCGAGCGTTATCCGGATTTACTGGGCGTAAAGAGGACGTAGGCGGTTTAGTAAGTCGGATGTAAAATCTCCTGGCTCAACTGGGAGGGGTCATTCGAAACTGCTAGAGTAGAGGACAGCAGGGGGAAGTGGAATTCCCGGTGTAGTGGTGAAATGCGTAGATATCGGGAGGAACACCAGTGGCGAAAGCGGCTTCCTAGGCTGTTTCTGACGCTGAGGTCCGAAAGTGTGGGGAGCGAACAGGATTAGATACCCTGGTAGTCCACACTGTAAACAATGGACACTAGGTATAGGGAGTATCGACCCTCTCTGTGCCGAAGCTAACGCTCTAAGTGTCCCGCCTGGGGACTACGGCCGCAAGGCTAAAACTCAAAGGAATTGACGGGGGCCCGCACAAGCAGCGGAGCGTGTGGTTTAATTCGATGCAACACGAAGAACCTTACCAGGGCTTGACATGCTGGAAGTAGGAACCTGAAAGGGGGACGACCTGTAAAGTCAGGAGCCAGCACAGGTGCTGCATGGCTGTCGTCAGCTCGTGCCGTGAGGTGTAGGGTTAAGTCCCATAACGAGCGCAACCCTCGTTGCCAGTTAATTTCTCTGGCGAGACTGCCTCGCAAAACGGGGAGGAAGGTGGGGATGACGTCAAGTCAGCATGGCCCTTATGTCCTGGGCTACACACACGCTACAATGGGCGGTACAGAGGGTAGCTAAAGAGCGATCTGGAGCTAATCCCATCAAAGCCGTCCTCAGTACGGATTGCAGGCTGAAACCTGCCTGCATGAAGCTGGAGTTGCTAGTAACCGTGTATCAGCATGACGCGGTGAATACGTTCTCGGGCCTTGTACACACCGCCCGTCACGTCATGAGAGTCGGCAACACCTGAAGTCGATGGGCCAACCCTTCGGGGGGGCAGTCGCCGAGGGTGGGGTCGGCGATTGGGACGAAGTCGTAACAAGGTAGCCGTAGCGGAAGCTGCGGCTGGATCACCTCCTTTCTAGGGAGAGTTTTCTCCTAGGTCGGTCCCAA